>Ga0209631_10000294_pt1 | contig 66508 bp, 56 predicted proteins | sample COG_08_FD_184752 | JGI IMG/M metagenome (GOLD analysis project Ga0209631, IMG submission 184752) | Pelagic Microbial community sample from North Sea - COGITO 998_met_08 (SPAdes) (version 2) | ecosystem: Environmental > Aquatic > Marine > Neritic zone/Coastal water | place: Helgoland, sampling... | reverse complement strand
CCCAGACGCTCTTGGTCTGTGTGTACTTCTCAAGGGCGGCCTCATGGCCGAGATCCCGACCGAACCCGCTCGACTTGTAACCGCCGAAGGGAGAGGCCGAGTCATACTGATTGTATGTGTTGATCCACACGGTCCCGGCTTGCAGTTCACGCGCGACTCGGTGTGCCTTCCCGATGTCACGCGTCCAGACACCGGACGCGAGGCCGTACATGGTGTCGTTGGCCACCTCGATAGCATGGTCGATGTCCTCTACCGGGATCACCGCAGCGACCGGGCCGAAGATTTCTTCCTGCGCGATCGTCATGCTCTGGTCGACGTCGGCGAAGACCGTCGCGGTGACAAAGTTGCCCTTGCCGTCGACATCGGTGCGTTCACCCCCGGCGACCAGACGAGCTCCTTCCTTCTTGCCCGTCTCGACGTAGCCCATCACGCGGTCGAGCTGTTCCTCGCTCACGATTGCACCCAGACGGGTGTTCGCGTCCATCGGGTCACCGACGGTCATCTTTTCGGCTCGGCCCGCGAACTCGGTCACGAAGTCATCGTAGATTGCTCGCTCTACCAGGACGCGCGAACCCGCTGCACACACCTCACCCTTTCCGTAGAAAATGCCCATGGTCGCGCCCCGTACCGCCGCTCTCACATCAGCATCGGCGAGTACGATATTCGGGGATTTTCCACCGAGTTCCAGAGAGACCTTCTTGAGCGTGTCAGCCGCGCTCCGCATCACGATTTTTCCCACCTCGGTCGAACCCGTGAAGGCGATCGCGTCGACCCCCGGGTGCGCGACAAGTGCTGCGCCTGCGGTCTCGCCGAAACCCGGCACGACGTTGAAAACGCCGGCCGGAAAGCCGACCTCGCCTGCCAACTCCGCGAGTCGGATGGCCGTCAGTGGCGTCTGCTCGGCCGGCTTCAGGATGATGGCATTACCGCACGCCAGGGCCGGGGCGACTTTCCACGTCGCTAGCGAAAGCGGGAAATTCCAGGGTGTGATACAGCCGACGACGCCGACAGGCTCGCGCAGCGTGTAGTTCAGAAATGGCCCCGCGACGGGGATCGTAGAGCCCTCGATCTTGTCGGCGAGACCCGCGAAATAGCGGAAGTTTTCGATGACGCTGGGTAGATCGACCTTCCGCGACTCGAAGTATGGCTTGCCGTTGTCAGCCGTCTCGAGAGCACCGAACTCGTCGGCGTTCGCCTGCAGGGCATCGGCGAGCTTCCAAAGGAGGCGAGACCGCTTGTGCGGGTTCATGTCACGCCATTCGGGGTTCTTCATGGCGCCCCGAGCTGCGTCGACCGCCCGGTCGATGTCCGCAGCCTGGCCGGACGCGACTTCGGTGATGGTCTCGTGTGTGGCGGGGTTGATGGTCGCGAAGGTGCCACCATCCGCTGCGTCCGCCCACTCGTTACCGATCCACATCTGGTTCCGGATCGTCTGCTCAGACATATCGTCTCCCTGAAGGCCTCATATGAACGTGAAGCGGGGCCCGGAGTGCATCCGGACCCCGCTTCAACGTATCGTGATCGTCGACAGCCTCAGCTGCCGGTGAACTCGGCTGTGCGCTTCTCGATGTAGGCGTTGAGGCCTTCTTTCGCATCGCTGCTGGCGAAGAGCTGCGCCTGCAACTCGCGCTCTAGGGTCAGGGCGAGTTCGAATGGGAGCTCAGCACCGGTCTGGACCGAACGCTTGATGAGGCCGACTGCCTTTGTGGCCTTGTTCGGTGTAGTGAACTGACTGGCGTATTCGAGCACTGCTTCGAGGAATGAGTCACGGTCCTCGTGGTCGTAGATCTCGTTCACCAGGCCGTGCTTGTGGGCCTGGTCGAAGCCGAACGTCGTTCCTTCTGCCATCATCTGAATGGCGACAGGCTTGCCGACCAGGCGAACAAGGCGCTGAGTGCCACCGGTGCCGGGCAGTACGCCCAGCGCAACCTCCGGGAGCCCGACTTTGCCGGCATCCTTGCGGGCGATCCGGATATCCGCCGCCATTGCGATCTCGAGTCCACCGCCGACCGTATGGCCGTTGAGTGCTGCGATCACGAGCTTGGGCGTGTGCTCGAGGCGATTCAAGGTCTCGTTGGCGTGCAGGCAGAAGCAGTACTTCCACTCCGGGTCGGCCTCAGAGAGCATGCCGATGTTCGCGCCCGCACAGAAGAACTTTTCGCCCGCACCGGTGAGGACGATCACCTCCACGTTTTGGTCGAAGCGCGCCTTGATGATGCTTTCATCAAGCTGACGCATCATCTCGTGCGTGTAGGTGTTCGCGGGCGGATCGTCGAGTGTGAGAAGGGCGACCTTGCCACGAACCTCATAGTGCACCAATACCGAATCGGACATCTGGGTTTTCCCCTGAAATGGATGCTGTGAGCGTCTTCGGGAGTCGCAAAAGGGAGGCGAGATCGGGCGTCCGACCGGGCTCCAGAAGAGATTGAAAGGTCCTCACGTCGGTCCCGGCGGTCAACCGGCCGAAGTCGTGTGAACCCGGTGTGAATCGAAGAATTTCTGGTGGACTTTCGTAGTGGGGGTGTGAAGTCGCACATCGGTACGTTGTGTGGGGTAGAACACACGGTACCTTGACGTGCCGGAGATCTACCGGAGGCTGTTCAAATGATTCGCCGAATTCCGTTGTTCATGGCCATGACCGCGGCCCTGTGCGCGCTCCCGGCGCCTGTGCTTGCACAAGCAACTTCCCTGGTCATTCGAGTTCCTGTGACCGGTGTGGTTGAACTCGGGCTTGCTCCATTCATCGAGCGTAGTCTCGAAGAGGCCGCAGCAAATGGGGCTGCGGCCGTCATCCTCGATATGGATACGCCCGGTGGTCGGGTGGATGCTGCGGAGCGCATCTCCGACGCCCTCACCGACTCGCCGGTTCCGGTCTATACCCTCGTGAACCGACGAGCGTATTCGGCCGGTGCCCTGATTGCGCTGTCCACAGATCGCATTTACATGCGCCCGGGTTCGGTGATCGGCGCGGCTACACCCGTTGACGGCAGTGGGACGAAAGCGTCCGAGAAGATCGTGTCTGCGATGCGCAGTCAGATGCGCGCCCTGGCGGAGGAGTCGGATTTGGATCCCGACGTTGCAGCGGCAATGGTCGACGAAGACATCGAGATCGAGGGTGTCACGGAAGTCGGCAAGCTGCTGACGCTCACTACGGAAGAGGCAGTCGACATCGGCTACGCGCTCGAGACCGACGATATGGCCGCGCTCCTTGAAGAGCTCGGTATCGCAGAGGCCACCGTCACGACAGCAGAGGCGAATTGGGCAGAGCGGGTGGTGCGCTTTTTTTCCAATCCGGTTGTCGCTCCGTTTCTCCTGTCACTCGGCTTTCTGGGTATCCTGACGGAGGTCAAGTCGCCGACCTTCGGCGTGGCCGGGCTCGCGGGTGTGCTCGCGCTTTCGCTATTCTTTGGTTCCCACTTGATCATCGGACTCGCTGGGCTCGAAGACCTTATCATTTTCGCTGTCGGGCTCGGTTTGATCGGGGTTGAGGTCTTGCTGATCCCGGGCTTTGGAATTTTTGGACTTCTTGGCGGAATCGGAGTCATGGCCGGTCTGTATCTGAGTATGCTTGGCGGATTGCCGACGTCTCCGGACTTCACGCGTGCGGGACTTGTACTCAGCACCACCGTTGTACTCATCGTTGTATCGGCCTGGGTCGTGATTCGTACGCTGCCCGGGGCTTCCCGACTGGCGCGCAGCGGCATCCTGCTTACAGACAGCACCGATCGCGAGAGCGGATATGAGTCGGCCGTGTCACGCGACGACCTGGTGGGAGTCGTCGGGAAGGCGATTTCTGACCTTCGACCCGCAGGTACTGCCCTGTTCGGAGACGAGCGCATCGACGTGGTCTCTGAATCAGAATGGATCACTGAGGGTATGCCGGTGAAGGTCGTCAGCGCCGAGGGATATCGGCACGTAGTTCGGGCCATGGATCAGTCAGAGCTTACCGAGGGCACGTCCACCGAGGCGTGACCGCTCACACAACCCACCACTTCTATCGAGGCTCCACATATGGATGGTGTCGCAGCATTCAACTTGATTTTGCTGGCCGGTTCCGTGTCCCTGGTGTTCATCATTGCCTGGGCGATTCCGGTGCGACTCTGGGTGGAAGCCCTCTCCGCCGGTGTATCCGTCGGGATTGGCACGCTCATAGGCATGCGCCTGAGGAAGGTGTCACCGGCCGCGATCGTCCGACCGTTGATTAACGCAACCAAGGCAGGACTGGGTCTGGACATCAACGCGCTCGAGGCTCACTACCTTGCGGGCGGACGCGTAGACCGGGTCGTCGGTGCGCTCATCTCGGCGGACAAGGCTGCGATCGATCTCGCCTTCAATCAGGCTGCTGCCATCGATCTGGCCGGTCGTGACGTCTTCGAGGCCGTCCAAGTGTCGGTGAACCCCAAGGTCATCAACACGCCCAAGGTCGCCGCGATGGCGAAAGATGGAATTCAGCTGATCGCAGTTGCCCGCGTGACGGTTCGCGCGAACATCAACCGGCTCGTCGGAGGAGCGGGTGAAGACACCATCCTCGCGCGGGTCGGTGAAGGCATCGTCTCGACGATCGGCTCGGCTAATTCTCACAAGGACGTGCTTGAGAACCCGGACGGCATTTCGAAGACGGTATTGGGCAAGGGGCTCGACTCCGGGACGGCGTTCGAGATCCTCTCGATCGACATCGCGGACGTGGACGTCGGGAAGAACATCGGCGCCGAGCTGCAGACCGATCAGGCTGAGGCTGATAAGCGGGTTGCCCAGGCCCGAGCCGAGGAACGTCGTGCGATGGCTGTGGCTCAGGAGCAGGAGATGAAGGCGCTCGTCGGGCAGATGCGTGCCGAGGTCGTGAAGGCTGAGGCAGAGGTCCCACTAGCGCTTGCCGACGCGTTCCGCTCAGGTAACCTGGGAGTCATGGACTTCATGAAGTATCGCAACGTTGAAGCTGACACGAGCATGCGTAATGCGATCGCTGGCCCGGACGATGCCGCGAACGAGCCCCTGGACGAGTAATCGACTAGACCATGGAAGAGCTGATCTTCTTCGCCGTGATCATCTTCTTTTCGATCATCGAATCGATCGCGCGTAGCCGTAAGCAAAAGAAGGGTGGAGGCACCATTGAGGAGAGCCCCACCGAAGATCAGGATCCGGCCGAGTGGGAGTTCGAGTGGGCACCGGAGTCGCCTGCTGAATTGCCGACATACGACGAGGATCCGTCGTACGATGATCTTGTGACGCGCAGTGGTAGCGTGCCACCTCCAGCGCCGCGTGGCGTGGAGTCACCAACGCCATCGTCGCGCACTCTTTTGTCCGGGGGACTGCTCGAAGAGCTCGCGGGAATGGCGGGGAAGCTCGAGGCTGAGCGTGAGCGAATGGAGCAGGGAGAAGCTCGGGCGAGCCGGGAGGAGGAGGCTCGCGCTGAGGAGCAGCGACAATGGGCCGAGCAGCAGGAGGAGCGCGAGCGGGCGAGGCGACGAGCCCCGCGCGAGTCGCGCTCCACCGCTGCGGTACATCGTGGGCCCGCCCGCCCGCGCCCAACGCACCTCGTCCACAAGTCACATGCGGAGTACGGGACAGATCCGTCGGAACGGTCCCGCTCCGAGCAGGACGGACTCGATCCGCTTGCCCGCACTCTGTCGGCCGATGCCAAGGCGATCCGTCGGCAGCTCAGGAACCACGGTAAATCGGCTCTGCGTCAGGCCATCATACTTCAGGAGGTGCTAGGGCCGCCGAAGGCGATGCGTGAGGAGTCGGTCTGAAGCCTACATCTCACCCCGGGCCATCTTGCGCAGGACCGTCTGCAGGATGCCGCCGTTCATGTAGTAATCGACGTCGACATCGGAGTCGAGTCGGGCGTTAGCCTTGAACGTCGTGACGGTTCCGTCATCAGCTGTTGCCGTCACGTCGACGGTGCAGCCTGGCTCGAGACCGTCGGCGATGCCGCTGATGTCGAACGTCTCGCGGCCCGTCAGCCCCAGGGACGTCGGTGTGTCTCCTTCCCGGAACTCGAGAGGCAGCACACCCATGCCGACCAGATTGCTTCGGTGGATGCGTTCGAAGCTTTCCGCGATCACGGCTTTTACGCCGAGCAGGATGGTGCCCTTCGCGGCCCAGTCGCGGGAGCTTCCCGTGCCGTATTCGTTGCCTGCGAGCACGATGAGGGGCGTTCCGTCGGTCTGGTACTTCATTGAGGCGTCGTAGATCGGCATCACCTCACCTGTAGGCAGGTACTCCGTGTAGCCACCTTCTTTCTCGTCGAGGAGGAGGTTCTTGATGCGCACGTTTCCAAACGTTCCGCGCATCATCACCTCATGGTTCCCGCGCCGGGAGCCAAAGGTGTTGAAGTCCTTCACCGTTACGTCGTGCTCACGCAGGTACAGCCCGGCGGGCTCCGCCTTGGGGATCGCACCGGCCGGTGAGATGTGGTCGGTCGTGACGGACTGGCCCATAAGCGCGAGGACTCGCGCCCCAGAGACGTCTTCCAGGGCCGGCACGTCCATCGACATCCCCTCGAAGAAGGGGGGGCGTCGCACGTATGTGGAGTCCGCATCCCACTCATAAAGGCTGCTTTCTTCCGGGAGAGGGAGGGCCTGCCAATTTTCGTCGCCCGTCGTGACCACCGCGTATCGATCCGTGAACATGTCGGGTTTGAGTGAGTTGGACACCGTTTCTTTTACCTCCTGCTGCGACGGCCAGATGTCGCGCAGGTACACTGGTTCACCGTCGCTCCCGGTCCCGAGCGGATCAACGTCGAGATCGATGTCCATGCGGCCCGCGAGCGCGTACGCGACCACGAGCCCCGGCGAGGCAAGGTAGTTCGCACGGACGAGCGGGTGGATGCGGGCTTCGAAGTTTCTGTTCCCGGACAGGACGGACGAGACCACGAGACCGTTCTGGTCGACCGCGTTGTGAATGTGTTCCGGCAGTGGGCCCGAGTTACCGATGCACGTCATGCAGCCATACCCGACTACGTGGAACCGAAGTTCCTCGAGATAGGGCAAGAGTCCGGACTCCGTCAGGTAGTCGGTGACCACTTGGCTGCCCGGCGCCATCGCCGTCTTCACCCAGGGCTTCACACGAAGACCCTTCTCGACGGCCTTCTTCGCGAGCAGTCCGGCCCCGACCATCACGGAAGGGTTGGAGGTATTCGTACAACTCGTGATGGAGGCGATCACCACGGTGCCGTCCGAGATGTCCATGGAGTCGTCGTCGTCGCTCACTTCGACAGTGCGGCCTCCGTTCAACTGGTATCCGGAAGGAACGAGCGCCGGGAGATCCTTCGCGAACTGGCGACCCATGTCCACCATTCGGATCCGGTCCTGCGGCCGCTTCGGGCCGGCTAGGCTCGGCTCCACTGTGGAAAGATCCAGCTCCAGCTTCGATGTGAATTCCGGATCGGGCGTTTCGTCGGTGCGGAAGAGGCCAAGCTCCTTCGAAACCGTCTCGACCCTTGAAATCATCCCGGAGTCGCGGCCCGTGCCTCGCAGGTAACGCAGTGAGGAATCGTCGACCGGGAAGAAGCCAATCGTTGCCCCGTATTCTGGCGACATGTTCGCAAGCGTCGCCTTGTCGGGGAGGCTCAGATTGCTGAGGCCGGCTCCGTAATACTCGACAAAGCGGCCCACCACGCCGTGAGCTCGTAGCAGTTCGGTTACACGAAGCACGAGGTCAGTTGCTGTCGCACCCTCAGGCAGTGTGCCCGTGAGCTTCATGCCTACAACCTCAGGCAGCAGCATGTAATAGGGCTGTCCGAGTACGACCGCCTCGGCCTCGATGCCCCCCACACCCCAGCCGACAACCCCTAGACCGTTCACCATCGTCGTGTGGGAGTCCGTTCCCACCAGGGTGTCGGGATAGGCGAGGAATGCCCCGTCGTGCTCACGGCGGTGAATTACTGACGCCAGGTACTCGAGATTGACCTGGTGAACGATGCCTGTGCCCGGCGGGACGACGGAGAAGTTAGCGAAGGCTTCCTGAGCCCAGCGAAGTAGGGCATACCGCTCGCGGTTGCGCTCGAACTCCTTCTCGACATTCAGACGGAAGGCGTCTTCGAAGCCGAAATAGTCGACCTGGACCGAGTGATCGATCACAAGGTCTGCCGGCACGACCGGATTGATCCGCGAGGGGTCACCTCCCAGCTCGCGAATACCGTCTCGCATCGCTGCGAGGTCGACGACGGCCGGGACACCCGTGAAATCCTGAAGCACCACACGCGTGGGCATGAACGGCAGGTCTGCTCCTGCGTTCGTCGGACTCCATTGCGCCACGGAGCGGACGTGCTCTTGCGTGACGTACGAGCCGCCGGCGTGCCGAAGCGCATTCTCGAGGAGAATACGAATCGAGAAGGGGAGTCGGTCGAGCGTGTCGATCACGCCCTCGTCTTCGAGGCGCGACAACTTGTAGAACGAGGTCGCACCCTCAGGCAGGTCGATGCTGGAAAGAGCGCCGAAGGGATCGCGAGTGTGGTCCGCCACGATGGCTCCGCAGTTGAAACGTCCGTCAGGTGGGGCCGCACCGGAGCCACCGATGCCGTTGCACCCCAGCCCCTAAGAATGGCCAAAGTCGCGGGTGGTGTCAGGGGGCTGCCACGTACTGGGTTCTCTCGCCCCCACTCTCGCCGTCGGCCGCTGAACGGGGGCACGATATGCGGTCGTCGGGAGTCGCCTCGATGCCGAAGATGCATTTACCAGAGGTGACTAGGAGGAGGCGTATCAGCGCTTCCAGAATGCGTACACGGTTGGCCGCGGTATCATGGCGGAGGTGGGGGTAGGGGAGGGGCTGGCCGAAGCTGCAATCAGGACGGCGCGTTGGGCCGATGTGATTGAGTTGTGGGAGAGTCGGTCGCGGGCTCCCAACTCCAGAGCATGGGCCAAGTTCCGGCTGCGGCAGACCTAAGAAGCCATCAGCCAGGGGGACATCCCCCTCGATGCCTACCAGACCTTTCTGGCTCGAACGGGGACGGCCGACCCCGGGTGGACTGCCGTCGATGAGGCTCGCGCTGCGGCTGCGCGACTCGTCGGGTAGCAGATACGACTCGACGTCGGCCTACAGGGTAGCGATAATGCTTTCCTGAACCACCCTGCCGGGGTGGCGGAACGGTAGACGCGGCGGCCTCAAAAGCCGCTGTCCGCAAGGACGTGCGGGTTCGATTCCCGCCCCCGGTATTGATTTGTCCGACCATGCAATGTGGCGGAGACGGTGAGCGGAATGACGGCAGATCGTGCTGACGATCCGGATGAACGGGCCGGAGCGGCGCATCTTCGCCCTTCTTCCGTCTCGGATTTCCTCCCTGGCGCGCGCTCCTCCCCGCGGCGGTCTCCATGGTGATCCGCTCCCGGGTGATGTCGCTACGCTGTACGCGCTCGATCGCCACATCTTGGGAGCAGCATCTAGCGTGGATATACTTACAGGCTGTATTCGAATTGAAGCGTCGGCCCCCCGCGACCAACGGCCGGCATACACGGAGCACACATGTCAGAGAACGGGAGCGAGGGAGCAAAGACCCTCTCCATCCGCGACAACCGGACTGGTCGGAACTACGAGGTCGACATCCTCGACGGTGACGTGATCCGGGCGATGGACCTTCGCCAGATCAAGGTTAATGAGGACGATTTCGGGATGATGACGTATGATCCCGGATATACGAACACCGCCTCGACGCGCAGCAAGGTCACATTTATCGACGGCGAGAAAGGTATCCTCCGGTATCGAGGGTTCCCGATCGATCAGCTGGCCGAGCGGAGCTCGCATCTTGAAGTTTCCTACCTGCTCCTGAAGGGCGAGCTACCCACTCAGTCGCAGCTCGACGATTTCGTGCATGAGGTCACGTTCCACACGTACGTGCACGAGAACATTACGGAGCTCTTCTCCGGCTTCCGCTATGATGCCCACGCCATGGGTATGGTGATGAGCGGCGTTGCAGCGCTCTCGTCGTTCTATCCTGAGGCGAAGCAGGTCGATGACCCGGATGCTCGCTGGCAGCAGATCACTCGCCTCATCGCCAAGATGCCGACCCTGGCCGCATATGCGTACCGTCACCATCGCGGACTTCCGTACGTGTACCCGGAAAACGAGCTCGGCTACACGGCGAACTTCCTGAACATGCTTTTCCGGATCGGCACCCGGGAGTACAAACCGAACCCCGTTCTCGAGCGGGCGCTGGACATCCTTTTCATCTTGCACGCGGATCACGAGCAGAACTGCTCGGCTACCACGATGAGGGTGATCGGCTCGGCACACGCTGATCCGTACTCCGCACTTTCCGGCGCGATGGGGGCACTGTATGGCCCCCTGCACGGTGGTGCGAACGAGGCGGTGCTGCGCATGCTGACGCGCATTGGGAGCGTCGACAACATCCCAGCGTTCATGGATGGTGTGCGGCGTCGTGAAGAGCGTCTGATGGGCTTCGGCCACCGGGTGTACAAGGCGTACGATCCGCGAGCCAGCATCATCAAGCGCACCGCGGACGAGGTCTTCGAGGTGACGGGTCGGAACCCGCTACTAGACATCGCGCTCGAGCTCGAGAAGATCGCACTGAACGAGGATTTCTTCGTCGAGCGAAATCTCTATCCGAACGTGGATTTCTACTCTGGCCTCATCTATCAGGCCATGGGCTTCCCGGTCGAAATGTTCCCGGTCCTGTTTGCGATTCCGCGCACGGTTGGTTGGCTCGCTCAGTGGGAAGAGCTGCTCAACGATCCGGAGCAGCGGATCGCCCGGCCCCGTCAGGTTTTCGAGGGATCCGATGAGCGCGACTACGTGTCCATGGCTGATCGCGGCTGACCTCATCGTGACTGCGATCCGCTGATCCAGCGTGAGGGGGTGTCCGTTCGCGGGCACCCCTTTTTCGTCTCTCCATGCTCGGGGGGCTCGGTCCTCCATCACCAGGCGGCGCCATCATGAACAACCACCAGTGCATCGATCTCGAACACCTCGAGCTCAATGGGGCCATCGCGTGCTACCTCGTTGACGGGCCCGAACCCACGATTATCGACCCGGGCCCCACGACTACACTTCATCGGCTCATTGACGAGCTGGCGATCCGTGGGGTAGGTCCCTCGGATCTGCGGCACGTGCTTCTCACGCATATCCATCTGGATCACGCCGGGGCCGCGGGCTTCCTGCTGGATCATTTCCCGAACGCGCGTGTGTTCGTTCATGAGGATGGGGCGTCACACATAGTGAACCCCGAACGACTCGTCTCGAGCACGCGACGGACGTTTGGCGACCTGCACGACCGACTGTGGGGTGAGGTGAAGCCTGTTGATGCTAATCGACTCGATGTCTGGAGGTCCGACGAAATGCCCGCGGTCGCGGGACTACGACCGATATCCACCCCCGGTCACATCTCGCATCACCTAGCGTATCTCGATGAGAGCGACGGGACCTTGTTTTCCGGAGATTCGATGGGGATCGCACTGGCGGGAGGGCCGCAGCATCCGCCCACTCCTCCGCCCGCGGTCAATCTGCCCGACTGGGCGCGCACACTCGAGGAAATCGGAAACATCGGCCCCGAGCGATTCGGTGCCACACACTTCGGTCTGCATGAGGACGTCGAGGTACGTCGAGTTCAGCTGGCTGAGCGACTGCAGGCGCTTGAAGCGCGGGTCCGGGTTGCGATCGAGAGGGGACGGGAGGAGGAGGACGCAGCGGCGTTCGAGGAGGAGGTTCGAACTGAGCTTGCACCCTTCATGGGCGAAGATGGAGTGAATCGGTATTTCGACATGTTCCCGGCCGCGACGGACTGGGCGGGCGTGATGTTCTACGTAAAGAGAAATCCCTGAAGGGATGGGTCTGATGGTGAGAGGAGTCTGGATGCGCAGTGTCTTGATCACAGTGGCGCTGATACTGGTACTCACGATGAACGTGAGGGCCCAGGATGCAGAGCCTGTCATCGCGCGGGCGATCCCCGCGGCGGTGAACTATCCCCCGGAGTTCGAACGTGCGCTCGAGCGTGGATGGCGCAGCGAGGATGGAGGTCCAGGGCACAGCTACTGGCAGAATTCGTCCAGCTACGACATCGAGGCACGCCTCGACCCTGAGACGTCGAAGCTCGAGGGGTCGGTGAGGATCCTCTACGCACATGATGCTCCGGCCAATCTGAATGCCGTGCTTGTGCACCTCCATCAGAACATCCACAAGGAGGGGTCGCCGCGGTACGACACCCAAGAGATTACAGGCGGCGTGACCATCAACCGTCTGACCGCGGATGGCGAAGAACTGGAAGAGCGGCCCCCCGAAGACGGGCCAGGGTGGGAGATCGACGGCACTGTGATGCAGGTCCGCCCGACGATCCGTCTCGAGCCGGGCGATACACTGCAACTCGACATCGATTGGGAAGTCACCCTTCCTCAGCGTGGTGCCGGGCGCATGGGGCACTCCGACAAGGAGGTGTACTTCGTCGCGTACTGGTTCCCCAAGATGGGGGTCTTCGACAATCTGCGGGGGTGGAGCGCTCAGCCCTATATGGGAAACGCCGAGTTTTACGACGACTTCGGTGACTACGACGTGTCGATCTCGGTGCCGACCGGATGGACGGTCATGGGTACGGGGGATCTCCAGAATCCGGAAGACGTCTTTTCGGCGATCACTCTGGATCAGCTCGAGGCCGCAGCTACGTCAGACACCCTCGTCACGATAGCCGACGAGGCGTCGAGAGACGCGGGCACGATTACCACAGAGGGTACGGACGGCTGGCTGACCTATGAGTTCTCGGCGACCCGGGTGCGTGACTTCACTTGGACCTCCTCGAACGTCCAGCGTTGGGATGCCACGAGCGCGGAGGTAGTGAACCAGATCTGGCCGCAGGAGGAGGATTCCGCGGACGAGGAGGAAGACGCAGACGCAGAGGATCGGGCGAACGAGGACGCTGGCCGTAGCGCGCTCGAACCCATTGTAGACGGGACACGCCGGGTTCTCATCCACTCATTCTGGCGAGAGGATGTAGCGCCCCTGTGGTCGGAGCAGTGGCTGTACGGCAAGCAGGCGATCGAATTCCACTCCGGGTACACCGGATACTCGTACCCCTGGTCTCACATGACCTCAGTAGAGGGCATGGACATCATCGAGGGCGGGATGGAATCCCCGATGATGACTGTGATTGGTGCGTATCAGGACCAGGAGCCGAGCGACCTGTACAACGTGACAGCTCACGAGATCGGCCACATGTGGATCCCGATGATCGTCGGGACGGACGAGAAGCGTCATGCCTGGATGGACGAAGGCTCGACGACCTTCCTCGAGGACCAAAGCAAGATGGAGTACTGGCCTGGCGTCGATCACCACCGGGTTGGTACGCGCAGTTATCTCCAGGTGGCTATAGCCGAGCAGGAGCAGATCCTCATGCGGCACGGCGACTACTACGAGCCGGGCCCCGGGTACGGCATCGCCTCATACCCGAAGCCGGCGACCCTATTGGTCGCTCTCCGCGAGGTCATGGGGGAAGAGAACTGGCTCGCCGCATATCGGGCGTTCATTGCCGAATGGGCGTTCAAGCGTCCCAGCCCGTGGGACTTCTTCAACACCTTCGAGCGTTTTGCCGAAGAAGATCTCGACTGGTTCTGGACTTCCTTCTACTTCGAGACATGGACCCTCGACCACGCGGTCGGTCGGGTCGCACCGAAGCCGGCCGGAGGTGCCATCATCACGATCGAAGACCGTGGTAACGCGATCTATCCGGCTCGCGTCCGAATCCGCACCGCGAACGGGATGGACTTTGTCCACGATATTTCGGTAGACCACTGGTTGGCCGGAAACGACAGCTACGAGATCGATGTTGCTGCGACCGCCGGATCGGTGACTCGGGTAGAGCTGGACCCTAGTGGGTATGCCCCGGATGCCGACCGCCAGAACAACTTCTGGCCGCGTGGTGGCAGCAGCTAAGCCAAGGAGCTACGAAGTTCGTATCAGCCCCGGCGCTTCGGCGCCGGGGCTTTTCTGTGGGGTCACGGTGTTGTGATGACGTGCCTACGCGCCTGAGTCGTCACCCTCCTTCGCCGTGTCCACCTTATGTGCAAACCCCACCACCGTCCCGCACGAAGACCTGGTCTACGCCCCAGAACGTCTTCCGGCGGGGCAGGATGACCTTGGCCTCTGGCACGGCCTTGAGGTCCTCGGCCTCCACGAAGAGGACCGACGTGGATGACCCCATCTCAGCCTGAAAGTCGGCGGGCTCACCGGAGGCCCCAGATCTGCCTCTACACCAGGCGTTGACTGGTACATGATGAGGCTGCCGTGATTCAGCAGGGGGAACCCGATGCTGTCGTCGTGAGGTACGGTCGCTATGAGGTCGAAGCCGAGCTCGGTCCAGAAGGGCAGGCAGGGTTCAATTTCGTCTACCGTGACGAGTATGGAGATCTGCTTGATATCATCGTCGGCTCCTCGGTCATGAAGGGTGCAGTCTGTGCAGAAACGGATCTATTGGCTAGCCGAAGTTCTTGATGCCCGGTGGCCTCTGCCGTAGGGCGTTGAGATACTGATACGGACTCGCCCGTGGCTCGTCCTTGTCGTCCCAGTACTCGAGCGGCTCGGGCAGTGAGGTGCAGAGATGGGCGAGGTCGGGTGAGCCCAAGCCGGGTGTACCATCCGCTAGACCTTCTGGCCGGCGGTCCGGATTGGACGCGTCGTACGCCACGTTTTCGTGTGTCGCTGTGGCCCCGGCCGGAATGAGGGCGGGGCGTCCGGGGGGCAGGGTGGTGGATGCCGGAGGTGGGGTTCCCGGGCTGGTCCTAGCGAGCTTCTCGGTAGCCAATGTCCGCGAGAGTCCGCGACGCTGAACCAGGGTTCCAGGGACTCTCAGAGCCTCGACTTCGTGGGCGATGATGTTGATCGTCGCACCGTCGATCTGGAGCCTTCCGGATACTGCGAGGAACGGCTCCATGCGCACGGCGGCTCGATCCCGTTGGTAAATATCAGGCTTAATAATCAAGTTTATAGAACCGTGCTCATCTTCCATCATGACAAAGACATACCCTTTTGCAGTGCTAGGGCGCTGGCGAGTTGTTACGAGCCCTGAAACACGCACGGTGCTGCCATTTTGGAGGTGAGGAAGTCGGTCCGAAGCTACGGTGCCTTGGGGCAACACATCCTGGAGAAGTGAGAGCGGATGGCGGTCCGCGGAGAAGCGGAGCATCCGGTATTCGGCGATCATCTGGTCGTGTGCATCGAGATCCTCGAAGCGGAGATTGGCGTACGGATCATCGAGGGCCAGTTCGGTCTGGGCATGATCATCCCGGCCCCCCGTGCGCTCCTTGTCGGTCTCCGGACCGAGCCAGAGGCCTGTCTGCCACAGAAGTTCGCGCCTCGTGAGGCCGAACGCCCCGAATCCGCCTACCCAGATCAGGTTTTCGATGGCCGGCCGCTTGAGCGCAGCCGGCGTACGGCGCAGGAAGTCGAGGAGGGACCGGTACGGACCACCGGATTCCCGTTCTGTCACTACGTGTTCGGCGATATTGGCACCCCATCCCCGTACGAAACCAAGCCCGATCCGCAGGTCGTTGCCTTCGGCCGTGCTTTCGACCTGGCTGTGGTTGATATCGGGCAGCAGCGTCCTGATGCCACTGCGACGGGCGTCTCGACCCAGCGCGTCGAGTGAGTAGAAGCCCATGGGCTGGTTGTTGAAGAGCCCGACATAGAACTCGACAGGGTAGTAGTGCCGTAGCCATGCGGACTGGTACGCCAGCAGGCCGAATGCCGCTGCGTGGGACTTCGGGAAGCCGAACTCCGAAAATGCGGTGACCTGCGCGAAGATCTCTCGCGCGGTGGTCTCCTCGACCCCATTGGCCTCGGCTCCGGTCCTGAATTCCTCCCAGTGGGCTGTGAGGGCTTCTCTGGAGCGTTTCCGGCTCATGGCACGCCTCAGGGACTCGGCCTGACCGTCCGTGAAGCCTGCGAGCGCCTGACAGACTTTGAGGACCTGATCCTGAAAAATGATCACGCCCAGCGTCTCACCGAGTGCGTCTTCCAGGAGGGGGTGGAGGTAGGGGACTTCGTATCCAGGTACGTCACGCAGCATTTCTCGGCGCCGCACATACGGATTCACGGCTCCACCCACGATCGGTCCGGGCCGGACGATAGCGACCTGGACGGACAAATCGTCCAGATTTCGCGGTTTCGTTCGCCGCAGCATCTGGATCTGTGCTCGACTCTCGATCTGGAAGATCCCGACGGTATCTCCCGAGCCGATCCGGTCGTAGATGACCTCGTCATCGAAGTCGATCCGGGACAGGTCGAGGGCTTCTTCGTGCCGCTCTGCGATCAGATCGATGCTTTCCTCGACCAGGGAGAGCATGCCGAGCGCCAGGAAGTCGATCTTGATGAATCCGGCGTCGTCACAGGAGTCCTTGTCCCACTGACACAGGAAGCGGCCTTCCCACGCTGCAGGTTCGATCGGGACGATCTCCACGAGCGGTCGGCTCGAGATGATCATGCCCCCGACGTGCTGGGAAATGTGACGGGGCAGGCCGGCGACGTCTTCGGCGAGATCGCCGAGCAGCTTCCACAGGTGCCCGTCGGCCCGATCCTTGAATTCGGGCAGCGATGCGATCTCATCTGCCAACCCGGCTGCGGAGCGTCGCTCGGCAAGCTTGGAGAGCTTCTCGAGCTCACCGAGTGGCAGGTCCAGGGCCTTGCCAATCTCGCGAACTGCAGACTTCAGGCGATACGTCGGGAAAGTACATACGAGTCCCGTATGTTCATGCCCGTAATTTTCATACACGCGTAGTATCAGCTGTTCTCTGATGTCACGCGGGAAGTCCAGGTCGATGTCCGGCACGCTGCGCAGTGCTTCGTTGAGGAAGCGGCCGAGGAAGAGATTGTTCTTGACCGGATCGATGTGGGAGAGACCGATCAGGTAACAGATGATCGACGAGACGGACGAGCCACGGCCTCGACCGGGGGGGAGCCCTGAGAAGGCTCGGGGGGCTTCACCGCGTACGTCCCGGGCGACTTCGGTCGCGAGCTGCATGATATCGCGATAGACCAGAAAGAATCCGCCCAGGCCGTGGAGGTCTACCAGGCAGAGTTCCTGGTGCAGCCGTCCTTCGGCATCCTGTTCTTCGGCGCTGCCGGGCCTGTACAGCTCGCCGATGCGCTGCAGGCACATCGCAGCCAGCGATTCGATCGCCCCACCGCGCGTTGATCCCTCGAAATCAGGGAATTCGTAGCCGAGATCCTGGGTCAGATCGAATCCGGAGCACCGTTCTGCGATCAGAAGTGTGTTTGTGAGCGCCTCTGGGCGGCTCTGGAAGCGGTGACGCATCTCCCAGGGTTCCGCCAGATGGAAGAGCCTGTTGGCCCTTCTGGCGCCGTGTGCTCCGTCCAGCGTGGCACGGTTACGGATGGAGACCAGTACGTCCTGAAGCCGATGACGCTCCGGCCGGTGATAGTGGACGTTGCCTGTGGCCACGACTCCCAGACCCAGGCGGCCCGCCAGGCGGCCCAATCCCTTGTTGCGGGCGCTGTCCCCGCGGACGCCGTTCTGCTGCAGCTCCACGAAGACGTTTCCCGGCCCGAAGGCGCGCACGAGTCGGTGTGTCAGCGCCTCGCCGTCTGCGGCGGATGATGAAAGGGCTGCCGCAACCGGGCTTTTCGCGCATCCGGTGAGCAGAATCAGCCCCTCGGGGCGCAGCAGTAGTGACTCGAGCCGCAGGCGGGGATCTCCACGCTCTGAATTCATGTGCGCCTCGGTCAGAAGGCGGCAGAGGTTGGCGTACCCGGTCTGGGTTTCGGCCAGAAGTGTGACGTGGTGGCCCGATTCGGGCTCCTCAACACCTGGAAAGCAGTCTCGCAGGGTGACTTCGGCACCGGTGATCGGCTGCAGGTTCGCCAGCTTGGCGGTCTGGGCGAACTCCATGGAGCCGTACAGTCCGTTGTGGTCGGTCAGCGCGAGAGCAGGGTAGCCAAGCTCTACCGCGCGCATCACGAGCTCTTCGGGATGTGAGGCACCATCCAGAAAGGAAAACCCTGAATGGCAGTGCAGTTCGATGTAGGGAATCGTCACCGGCGCTCCGCGTCACACGTCCTCTCCCGAGCCGTTCGCTTCCGAATCAGCTCCCTCGTCCCATGAGGAACGCAGAAACCGAAGATAAGCCGAAGATAGGTGCATCGCAAACATAAACAGGGTCATCGGCTGGATGTCGGGTTGCCGGGGATCGCCCATGACGTCACAATCGACCTCTACTCCAGACCAAGGGAAGCCGATGAGTGACACCGTCTACACGGCCGACATCCGGATCGACCGGATCAAGGGCCCGTACCGCCATGCCTGGCTACCAGCCCATGAAGGCCCGGTCGAGTTCGGCGTTCATGGAGCTATCAAGGAGCACTACGGCGCTGACCCCGATCGTGAGATCACGACGACCCTCGATTACGTCATGGCGTCAACAGGTGGCTGACTGACGGGAACCTTCGGAGGCGCGCTGGAGGCGCGCGGGATCAGTGCAGGTGAGGGTGAGCTCAGTGCTGACGTTCGGGGTGAGGTGGGTAAGGACGACGGTATTCTCGTCATCCGTCACATCCACGTCACCTACCACCTTAAGGCCGGGGAGGTCCACCGTGAGACGGTCGAGCGGGTGCACGGAATGCACGCGGATCGGTGTCCGGTCTACAAGACCCTGAAGAGCGCGATCGACATCACGACCGAGTTCGTACTGGAACCTTAGGCTGGAGGCGGCTGCCTTTCTTCAGATGTTCACAGTGAACAAGAGGTGCGCTCCCTAAGTCGTTGCTTTGCATATTTTTGCGTATTCGTCGATTACGTCATAGACGCCTGGAAGATCGACTCGATCGCAGTATCCAGGCCGGCGTTGAAGTCTTTGTCCGACTGCTGGGCGCTGAGTCCTTCGACAAGGGCGCGGGAGAAGCTGGCCACCAGCTTGGGCTGACGGCTGAGGCGCGCGTTCGCCTCGTCGCGTGAGTATCCGCCGGAGAGTGCCACGACCTTCACCACGTTGGGGTGCTCGATGCACGGTGTGTAGAGGCCGTCGACCTCGGGCAGCGTCAGCTTGAGCATCACCTTCTGGTCGTCGGCGAGCGCGTCGAGACCAGCTATGAGACCATCGAACAGAAGCTTCTCGGCCTTCGCCTTGTCGGGGCAATGGATGTCCACTTCAGGCTCGAGGATCGGCACCAGACCGTGTCTAACGATCTGTTTCGCGACCTCGAACTGCTGGTCGACGATCGCCTGAATCCCCTCGGCGTTGGCCTCTTTGACTACGGAACGCATCTTGGTGCCGAAGATGCCCAGAGTACGGGCGCGTTCGAGCGTCGCATCGAGGTTTGGCATCGGCTTCATGACCTGAACGCCGTTTTCGACCGGGGCCAGACCCTTGTCGATCTTCAGGAAGGGCACGACCTGCTTGGTGGCCCAGAGGTAGGTGCCCGTCGGGCGTTCTTCGACGTCACGGTCCATTGTGCCTTCAAAGAGAATCGCACCGAGAATTCGGTCTCCATCAAATGCCGGCATGGTGACGATGCGTGTGCGCATGGCGTGGACCGCATGGAACATTTCGTCTTCGCCGGACCACTCGTCCTCCCCGATCCCGTAAGAGGCCAGGGCGCGCGGGGTACTTCCTCCGCTCTGGTCCAGGGCTGCGATGAAGCCAGGTGCACTGCGGATCTTCTCAAGCTGGTCTTCGAAGGTACTCACTAGACGGGGCCCTCGGGTGGATGTTGGCGGAGAATTGAGTATCGATTCTCCCGATATTTGAAATCTATGTAATTGAGGGGCTTCAGTGCGATAGTCGTACCTCTGGCGCTCAGGGCCCCTTTTTGACAGCATTTCGGACCTTCAGCGGTGCCTCGATCCAGCGCGCCGCGCCCGAACGAACAACCCTCCATCAGACATGGACATGACGATCACCGGCGAAGTCATCGATATCCTTCAGGAAGAGTCGGGGCAGGGGAAGAACGGGACCTGGCGAAAACAGCAGTTCGTCGTCGAGGTCCCGGGCCAATACCCGAAGCAGGTCGCGATCATCCAATGGGGCGACAACATCGACAAGTTCGGGGTGAAGAAGGGAGAGACCGTCACGGCCCACGTAGACATCCAGAGCCGGGAGTACAACGGGCGCTGGTACACCGACGTGAAGGCATGGAAGATCAGCCGCGATCAGCCCGGTGGAGTTGCGGCTCCGGCTTCCGACGACGAGCCCTGGCCCGAGCCTCCCGCGGACGCGGGCGACGGGGACGACGGTCTTCCGTTTTAGCCCCGTTCCCAGCCTGACGCCGCGATGAGCGCGTCCGGCACCACGACTCGCACAGACCGTCTCGAGGAGTTTCTTGACGCGCCGCGCCGCGCGCTCTGGATCATGGCGTTCCCCATGATTGCGGGTATGGCGGTCCACACGACGTACCTGATCGCCGATACAGCGTTCATTGGTACGCTGGGGACCGACGCGCTCGCGGCGGCGACCTTCGTGGCGCCGCTCTTCTTCCTGACGATGGCGCTGACCATGGGGTTGGGTACGGCGGTCACGGCCCTCGTAGCTCAGGCCGTCGGCCGGGGAGATGCGGACGCGGCCGACGCGGCTGCGGGGACGGCGATCGGTATGGGAGCCCTCCTTGGTCTCGGGTTCGGGGGTGTGGGTCTCCTCGCGGGACCAGTGATGCTGGAACTCCTCGGTGCCGACGAACGGGTGGCACAACTCGGCTGGGAGTACTTCCAGGTGCTCGCCCTGTTCATGCCGCTCTTCTTCGTCGCATCGGTGCTGCGGTCCATTCTGACCGGTGAGGGAGATGCGAAGACACCGATGATCGTGCTGACGGCCGCAACCATCGCCAACATCGGGTTTGACGCCCTCTTCATCGTGGTGCTCGACTTCGGTCTGCGGGGCGCTGCCTTCGCCACCGTCGTCTCCGAACTCATCTCGGTGACGTCCTTTTCGGTCCTGCTCGCGAGGCGTGAGAGGGCCTTCGTCAGGCTGCGGATGCGCGCGTTCGTGCCCCGAGCGGCCGTTCTCGCTCCGCTCGCTGCTCTCGCCGTGCCGATCGCCGCGTCGATGATCGTGATGTCTGTCGGCACCATGCTCTACAACTGGTTGCTGTCGGATTTTGGTTCGGTGGCTGTCGCGGCGTACGGTGCGGCCTCGAAGGTCGACATGATTGTGGTGCTCCCCATCTTCGGCCTCGCGGGTGCCGCCGTGACGGTCGTTGGTATGTTCGCAGGCGCGGGCCGGATTGACCTCGTTCGTTCTACCGCCCTCTACACCTATCGCTGGGCGATCTCGCTGGCGTCGCTCATCGGAGGAGCGGCGTTCCTGTCGTCGGGTGTGATCGTCCGGATCTTCACTGATGATCCGCTCGCCATCGAGATTGGGACCACATATCTCGGCTACATGGTTTTTGTATATCCGATGATGGCTATCGGGATGACGACGGGTCGACTCCTCCAGGGGCTCGGCCACGGATTCCCTGCGCTGATGATCACCACGCTACGCGTCCTGATCATTGGTGTCCCGACGGCCTTCTTTGCCGTGCGTGTCGTGGGGCAGTCGATCGAGGGCGTATGGATCGGTATCCTCTCGGGCGGAGTCGCCGCGACGGTCACCTCGGTGCTCATGATGCGCCAGCTCATGTGGCGTGCGGACCCCACACTGAAGGCGACCGCTCGCCCCTGATCATTACGGAGGCACGACCATGAAGGCGATCACGTTTCAGGGAATCGAACAGCTCGCCTATGAGGACGTTCGCGATCCGCAGCTCGTCGCCCATACGGACGTAATCGTGCGGGTCACCGCCGCCGGGCTCTGCGGCTCCGATCTGCACCCGTACTTCGGTCGTGAGGAGGGCCTGGACGTGGGGACGGTCATGGGTCACGAGCCTCTGGGTGAGGTCGTCGAGGCCGGGCCTGGTGTACGCGTGCACACGGCAGGTGCCAAGGTGGTCGCACCGTTCACGACGAATTGCGGAAGCTGCTTCTACTGTCAGTCTGGGCTGACCGCACGCTGCACCTCGGGCCAGCTCCTCGGCTGGGTCGAAGGAGGGGAGGGGCTGCACGGAGGTCAGGCCGAATACATCAGAGTACCCCATGCGGATGCCACCCTGGTCGCGGTACCCGAAGGGCTCGACGAAGCCGTGGCGCTGCTGTCTGGCGACATCCTCTCGACCGCCTCGTTCGGTGCAGATATCGCGCGGGTGTCGGACGGAGACGTCGTGGTCGTAATCGGATGCGGGCCAGTCGGCCTTCTGTCGATCCTCACGGCCTTCGATCGTGGAGCAGAGGTTGTTGTGGCTGTGGATCGCGTGCCGTCCCGGCTCGACGCTGCCGAGGTATTCGGCGCCATCCCTGCGAACTTCGAGACAGGGCAGCCTCGGGCAGTCGTGGACGGATACACCGATGGCCGCGGTGCCGATGCGGCCATCGAAGCGGTCGGGAACGAGAGCGCAACGCGGCTCGCAGCGGATCTGCTTCGTCACGGCGGGCGGATCGGGGCGCTGGGGGTCCACACCGAACCCCACCTCGTTCTCTCCCCGGGCGAGCTCTACGACCGCAATTTTTCCTACGCTGCGGGGCGCTGTCCGGCTCGCCACTACATGCCGGGTTCCCTCGATCTCGCGGCACGGGAGCAGGACAAGATCGCGGGGATGATCTCGCACAGACTGCCGCTTTCGGAGGGCGTCGAGGCGTATCAGCGATTCGCGGCTCGGGAGCCGGGGTGGAATAAGGTGGTGCTGCTGCCCTGAGCGCTAACGTGCGCTCAGGACCTCGGACAGAGCCCCGCGGATATCGTTCACGCACATGTCCATCCGGTCCATGTGTGTGCGGAACGAGAGGACGCAGATCCGGATCACGAAGCGTCCGTCGACCATCGTGCCGGTCACGTAAACGTTCTGTCTCGCGTTGATCGCATCTAGAAGCGCGCGTGTCGCGTCATCACCCTCTTCCCCTCTCATCCGGAAGGAGACGAGCGACAGGCGTGGCTCGGTGACGATCTCCACCTCGGGAATCTTTCGGATCTGCTCCGCCGCCCAGCGGGCGAGATCGAGCTTCTCGTCCAGCGACTCTCGGAACGCGCTCAGGCCGAAGAGCTTCACCGGCAGCCAGATTCGCAGGCCTCGAAAATCCCGGGACAGCTCAGCAGACAAATCACAGAAGTCGACGAATTCCGCGTCGTTCTGCATGGCCGGCATGTAGTCGGCGAACGTCGCATGCGCACGGCGTAGTGACCCCTCATCGCGTACGAGCAGGGCTCCAGTGCCGTATGGCAGGAATAGCCCCTTGTGCGGATCCAGCGTGATCGAGTCGGCCCGCTCGAGGCCGGCCATCACGGCCTTGCCGCGCTCCGTCAGCGCGAAGAAGCCGCCGTACGCTCCATCAACATGAAACCAGAGACTCTCGCGATCGGCGAGGTCGGCCAGGGCCGTCAGGTCGTCGACGGCGCCGGTGTTCGTGGTGCCCGCGTTCCCCACGATCAGGAACGGGATTCGCCCAGCCGCTCGATCCTCGGCCATCGCGGCCTCGAGGCGATCGATTCGGATCTCCTGATGCGCGTTGGTCTCAATCTGCCGGACGGCCGCTTCTGCAAATCCCGCGAGGACTGCTGACTTTCGGACGGAGTGGTGCGCCTGGTCCGACGTGTAGATCACCCCACGAGAGAAGTCGTCACCGAATCGTTCGCGACGAGCCGCGACGATCGCAGTCAGATTGGACAGCGAACCCCCGCTGGTCAGCACGCCCCCACTGCCTGCCCCGTAGCCGACCGCCTCACAGAACCACTGGATCACGTTCAACTCGAGCTGCACGAGAGCTGGGGCCGCAACCCACACGCCCACGTAGCGGTTGATCGCATTCGCAATCAGGTCTGCCACCGCGGACGGGAAGACTCCGCCTCCTGGGATGTACGCGAGGTAGCCCGGCCCCGCTGTGTTGAACGAATGAGGGACTGCGTCGTCGAAGATCCGGTCGAGGAGTCCGGCGAAGTCGGTGCCCTCGGCGGGTGCGGGTTCTGCGAAGTCGCGAGCGATTGCCCGGCCGTCGGTTTCGTATGATGCCGGTTGATCACCAACGGACGCGATATGATCGACGATTCGGTCGGTGACCTGCTGGAGCATCACTCGCATCTCGTCGGGGGTAGGCTCGAGGGGATAGGGGCCGCTCTCAGACACTGGATTCCTCCGATGTCCGGCCGGTGCGACTCCGGACTACGAACACGAGTGCGAAGACGAGCGCTGAAGCCACGATGCCCATGCCCGTGGCGCTTCGGGCGAAGCTCGAGGACACGATCCCGGCTTCACCCGCGAGTGACACCGCAATCAGAGTGGTCACACCGGCGCCGATGGCGGCCACGGCCTCGGGTACACCGGGCCTGCGTGTAAACAGTCCCGCCAGAAGAGGCACAAATAGACTCACGCTCATAATCGCGTAGAAGATGGTGATTGTATCGAGCACGCTATCGAAGCGCAGCGTCAGCAGCAGCCCCCCGGTCCCACCGAGCACTGCCGCGAAGCGAGCCACGCGGAGAACCTCCCGATCGGTCGCATCCGGGGCGATGAAGCGCTTGTAGATGTCCTGCGAAAGCGAGGTGGACAGCATGAAAAGCACAGTATCGGCGGAGCTGACCTCCGCCGAAAAGACGGCAGCCAGGGCTAGCGCGCCCAGAAGCGGGGGCAGCCCCAGTGTCAACACGGTCGGCACCGCGTACGCCCCGTTCGTCAGGTTTGGATCGAAACTGTGGGCGATGATCCCGATCGACATCGGAACGAACGCGAAGGCGAGCAGCGCCAGCGCCTGCAGCGCGACGCCCTTCCGCAGCGACCGCTCGTCATGAGCCGCGTATCCCATCTGGACCAGACCTGGGGACACGACGAAGGAGGGCATCAGGATCACGAACATGATGATCCCTGCGAAGGCGACAGGGCTCATGAACTCCGGATTCGATGGGACAGCGGCGAGGACGGCCTCAACACCGCCCGCATTCATGACCGCGATGGGGATGGCGACAAGGAATCCAACCATGAGCACCGAGAGCTGGATCAGATTGACCCATGCGGTCGTCAGGAGGCCTCCGGCGGTGAAGTAGATCACCATGACGACTGCACCGAGGGTGGCCCCGACCCAGCGCGGCATGCCGATCACCCACTCAAGAATCTGTGACATCGCGATAAGCTGGGCCGCGAGGATTGCGAGGGTCCCCAGCCACAGGATCGAGACGACCATCGCGCGCACCGCATTGCCGTATCGCAGTTCGAGATAGTCTCCCGCGGTGTATAACCCGTGCTTCTTCCCGGCCCGCCAGATTCGCGGCCCCACGAAGAAGGCGAAGATGACCTGCCCGATCCCGGCCGACCCCACGTACCACCAGGCGGACAGACCGGCTTCGTAGCCGAGTTCTGATGCGGCGATCACCGAGCCCGCGCCGATGTTGGCCGCCAGGAAGGTCGAGAAGATCATGCCGGGCCCGAACGAGCGGTCCGCCACGAAGAAGCTCTCGCTGCCCTGCCCGCGGCGGGATACCACGAGCCCGAAAACGACGAGACTGAGGGAATAGACGATCAGCACTCCGAGGTGGAGTGCTATGGGGCCGTCTGGTGATCCGGTCAGCGCCCGAACTCCGAAGCCGAGGGGATTCCCGGCAGACCATCGGCCAGTCGTACGGCTCGAAGAATGGCCTCGGCCATGACATCTGCCGCGAGCGACCCGACCAAGAGGACGCTGGCGTCCCCCTCCCAGGCCCCGGACGCTAGTGAGAAGACCGTGTCCCCATCCGACGGGGTGTGAGCCGGATACGTGGTACGAGCGAGTCCGTCCTGTGCCATCTGGGCGACCTTGTTGATCTGAGCTTTTGAAAGCGACGCGTTGGTCGCCACGAGCCCGATCGTCGTATTGGTTCCAGCAGGGGGCACGTCGAGCTCAATCCCGCCTCGAAGCACACGTCGCATGTCGAGGAGGTCGCCGCCGTCCTCGCTTCGAGCTCCCGCTACGATCTCGCCGGTCGCGGGATCGATGATGTCGCCTACGGCGTTCACCGCGACGGCCGCGGCTACGGTCAGCCCGTTCTCAAGTGTGATCGATGCCGTTCCAAAGCCGCCCCTCATCGGGCGGAACGGATTACCCAGCTTTCCGACCGTAGCGCCGGTGCCTGCGCCGACCGACCCCTCGGCCGGTGAGTCCGACGAGGCTGCCTCAGCGGCTGCGTACCCGCACGCGGCGTCCGGGCGAATGCGCCGATCGCCTTCGAGACTCAGGTCGTACAGGATCGCGCCGACGACGATGGGGATCGTCTTGTCGGCCACGCGCAAGCCGACGTCACGCTCGTCCAGGTACCGCATGACACCGGCCGTGGTCGACAGGCCGAACGAGGAGCCGCCGGAGAGTACGACTGCATGAACCCCCTGATTCGAGTTCACGGGGTCGAGCAGGGCCGTGTCGTGAGTGCCCGGTGCACCGCCACGTACGTCCACGCCACCGACCATACCGTTGCCGGCGAGAATCACGGTACAGCCAGTCGGACGCTCATCGAGCGTATAATGGCCGATGCGCAGCCCCTCCACAGCCGTGATACCCCACGGCGCATCCGAGGACTGCTGTGCCTGGCAGGCTCCATGTACGAACGGGGCCCCCACCAGGAGGACCCCGATCGCCGCGTTTCGTCTATTCAAGCCGATCTCTCCGAGCCCCGACGTGCGGGGCGGGGAGGCGGGCGGGCTACTCCTCCCGGAACGCCTCCTGTTCATTCGCGTCGATCGCGAAACAATAGTAGAAACCGTTCCCGCCCGTTCCCTGGAGGTCGGACTGGCTGCAGCCGCGTGATCCGTGCGCCGAGTTCCAGGAGGTCGGATTCTGTCCACCGCCCTGGCGGTCATGGTGACCCACGGCTGCGCTTCCCTCACCGTCGCTGGTCCAGTTCGCGCACGCGTCATGGCCATCGGCGGTGCTGACCATACCGTCCATGGTGGAGCCGGTCAGGATATCGTGCATGTTCGGTGAGTCGCCACGGCCGTTCACCATGTCGCCGTTCTCGGTGAGAATCGACTCCTTGGTGAGGTTGGCGTCGTTGGAATGAAGATCGCTCACGTTCTGCGCGACCATGTCACCGGCGTAGTTGTGCCAGGGACCGTCACCGATTCGATCTCGGGCGTTCACCGCGGCCTCGCCGCCCATAGCGATCGTGCTCAGGTAGGCGCGCCATGAGGCGTCACCGAATCCCTTGGCATAGGCGAGGTTTTGGCAGTGCTGATCGGCACCGCGCACGCCGCCGAGGTTGGCTCCGTTGCCTGGTCCAGTGCTGGTAATGAAGAAGCTCATGTTGTTGGCCTGGGCCGAGACGGGTGCGGCCACGACGAGCGCAGCTATCGCCGCGAGAATCAGGGTCTTCTTCACAGGATGCTCCTGCAGATGGAGAGGGTGTCTGACGCGAGCCGGAAGGACGTCGCACGATGGCTGCGCTTGAGTATCGGCAATGTTCTGAGTGGGTCCCGGCTCGGCAAGACGTGCCGATCAGGCCCGCTGTACATCGGGCTGTCCGTTCTCGACGACGAAGGTGGCCAGATCTTCGGCGAAGTTGATCTGGTCCTGAAGCTCGGCCGGTTCTGCCTTACATCGCTCGGACGAAACTCGGGGCTCGCGCCGCCCGTCCAGTTTCGCTGTGCGCCCACTCAACGGAACCGAGTGACGAACCCAGTCCGCCGCCGAGTAGCGTGAGTCCCGGGACGATGTATGGCTTAATCGCGAGGTCCATGTCGGGAAGGCAGGTCGGGCTGGCGATGGAGCCCAGACAGGTCGATGGTGTTCTGGTAGACGTCGCCACGCAATTCGCCGCAGCCTGTGCGACCGCCATTCAACCCCGCGCGAGATGACCCCGATCCGCCTCGAGATCTTCAGTGACTACACCTGCCCGTGGTGCTATGTAGGGTGGGCAAGGCTCGAAAAGGCGCTGGGCCGACTACCCAGTGATATCTCGGTGGAGGTCGAGTGGCGCCCATTCGAAATCCACCCGGAGGTGCCGCAGGAAGGCATGCCGGTCGAGGAGCTCGGGTATCCGGCAGACGTCTGGGCGCACATGCAGGAGTCGCTCCGGGCGAACGCGGGAGCCGAGGGTCTGGAGGTGGGGAATCGTCCGAAGGTCTCGAACACGCACCGCGCCCTCTTGGCCGGTGCATGGGCTCAAGCTGAGCAATCAGGAGCGTTCCCCACGTTCCATGAGCGACTCTTCGTCGGCTACTTCGCGGAGGGGCGGGACCTCGGTGACCCTGCGGTGGTTGATGATCTTGCCGCGTCTGCGGGGATCGACGTCGAAGCGATGCGGATGGCCATCGATCGTGGCGCCTGGGCATCGACTCTTGCCGACACGACCGCGGATGCTCGGGCGATGGGAATCACCGGGGCGCCAACTTTTGTCTTTGACCGCCGTTTCGCGACATCGGGCGCGCAGCCGGTCGACGTGCTCCTCCGGGCCTTCGAGGCAGCGGGCGAGGTGAGTACACCTCGCCCTCCTGCGTAACCCTCGAAGTCGACTGCGTCAGTCAACGGAGAGAGCGTCTCGACCGGTGCCTACAACTTCGGCGCGAAGGCTCACTCCATCCCGCCGAACCATGCGGAACGTCACGCCCCTTGTCGGGCTCACCGCCCTCTGGCTCTTTCCGCACACGCAGTCTTCCGCAGGTGCCCAGGAGACGCCCTCGCCCGTGGCTGCTCAGGACACCTCAGGGTCGAATGATCGAAGTGTCGTCGTCACCCTCTCTGGTGGGGCAGGGAGCATCGGGCTTGCAGCTGGGCTGTCCGTGTGGGCGAGCATCGGGAACGAGGTCGATATTCTCCTGAGAGTCACGGAGACATCAGAGTTCACGCGCTTCTCTCCCAGTGACGTGCTGCATGATTTTGAGATGCTCGTCGGCCTGGGCCTGACGGCGTTCGGTAAACTGAATCCTGCGCGATCCTTCGCGAGCCTCAACGTAGGTGTCTGTCTCGGCCGGCAGCGCTGAGGGCGCTGTCCCCTAGGACACGGGCCGCCCCGGCCAGTCCCCCCGCTGGACGATGACCGCGCCGTCACTCACCACCATCAGCACATCCTGCACCACGCCGATATCGTCGAGTGGGTTCCGTTCGAGCACGATGAGGTCGGCCTCATAGCCTGGCTCGAGACGCCCTACGCGGTCGTTCATACCAAAGAGCTCCGCGGCGGTGGTCGTTGCTGCTTGGAGCGCTTCATGAGGTGACATGCCGATCTCGACCAGCTCGAGTAACTCATGGGCCAGCGTGGTCGTGCTGTTCGGACCGTATCCCGTGTCCGTAGCCGCGACGATCCTCACACCGAGTTCGTGCGCCAAACCCGCCATCTGCTGCACGCGTGGCAGCATGTGGCGGCCGCGGATGTTGAGCACGGCGTTGTCGTAGTCTCCGCCGGCGATGGTCAGATCTCGCACGATTGCGATTGTGGGAACGAGGTAGGTCCCACGGTCCACCATCATGCGCAGCGTTGTCTCGCTCAGGTAGGTACCGTGCTCGATACTCCGCACCCCGGCGGTGACTGCTGCTCGACCACCAGCGTCGCCGTGTGCGTGAGCCGAGACACCGATCCCGGCACGTCCAGCTTCTTCAACCATGACGCCGATTTCGACTTCGTCGAACAGCTGCTTGCGTGGATCCGTGTTCGGCAGGCCCGCCCGCTCCGTGGCGTTGGTCTTCACGAAATCGACACCCTGTGAGACGAGTGCTTGGGCGACCGATCGCACGGCACTATTACCGGTCACCCCACCCCCGTCCAGGCCTCCGAGTTCAGGGTGGTCCTGGAAGAACTCCTCGGCCATCTGAGGTCGAATGTGGTAGCCCGCCGCCAGATACTCCGGTGTCTCGACGTGACCTGCGCGTTGCAGCTCTCGCATGCCGACGTCGGCATAATGGCTCGCACCCATGCTGCGCATGGTGGTCACGCCGCTGAGAAGTGCACGGCGAGCATCCGCTGCGGAGCCGACGTGCACATGGGCGTCCATCAGCCCCGGCGCGAGGTACCGCCCCGCCAGGTCTACGACGCGCACACCAGTCGGACCGTCGCCGCCATTTGCGTCTACGGAGGCGATGGATCCGCCGCGCACGACAACGGTCGCGTTCGCGGTAACAGTGCCATCGACCACGTCGATGACGTTTGCGTTCCGCAGGACGAGGTCTTGGGCGGAGATCGACGAGGTGACGAGCGCGCTCGCCACGAGGGCGAGCAGGGTCGAGCGGATCAAGCGAGCCTCCGGATGGGGTGATACGAAGACGTTATCCTAGGATGCAGTCTCGGACTACCCGGCGTTCAACGCGGGTCGATCCTCGAACGCCGCTTCGGTCGCCGCAACGTTCCTCCTGACTTCCATTACGGTGTCGGGTGTGACCGAGATGGACGTGATCCCGCAACCGACGAGGAACCGGGGTACCTCGTCTGGATAGTCCGAGGGCGCCTGTCCGCAGATGCCGATCTCGAGGCCTCGAGCTTTGAAGGCGCTCACGGCGTGCGCGATCATTGCCTTCACCGATGGTGACCGAGCATCGATTGGCGTCTTGTATCGCTCGAGGTCGTCGCGCGACACGGCATAGATCGTCTGCACCAGATCGTTGGAGCCGATCGATCCTCCAGTCAGCTGCATTTTCTCAATGAACGTGCTCGCCTCGATCACGTTCGACGGGAGCTCCACCATCAGGTAGAGGGGGACGCCAGCCTGGGGCGACAGTCCGTGCTGATCGAGCAGGCCGACGACCTTTTCTCCTTCCTCCGGCGTCCGGCAGAAGGGAACCATCAGCTGCAGGTTATCGAGCCCGAGTGTCTGTCGGACGATCCGGAGTGCTTCACACTCCATGTCGAACGCATCGGAGAACTGCGCGTCGACGTACCGTGAGGCGCCACGCCATGCAATCATCGGATTCTCTTCCTGAGGTTCGAAGATCCGGCCGCCCATGAGCTCCCGATACTCGTTTGACTTCAGATCAGAGAGGCGAACGAGAACGGGGCGCGGGTGGAACGCCGCACAAATCAGCCCGACGCCGTGGGCGACCTGGTCCACGAAGAACTGGCGACGGTCGCCGTAGCCCGGCGTCCTTCGTTCGATTGCACCAAGCAGGGTGACGAGTTCGTGCGGATCTTCCGCCTCGAGTCGCTCACGGAAAGGTTCGAGCACCCGAGCGAGCGTGCCATCCGCAGTGAAGTCGCGAAGCTCGTCGAAGTAGGCCAGGGCGAGAGGGTGGATACCCACCTGTGCCGTGAGAATGAACTCGAGGCGCGCCAGGCCGACTCCGTCTGAGGGTAGCATCGCGTCCTGCAGGGCCTTGCCGGGGAAGCCGACGTTGAGCTTGACGCCCGTCTGTGTTTCCAGATTGTCGTCCGCTTCGATCTCGACGATCTCGAACGGCTGGATCTCGTCGAAGACCAGCCCCTCGTCGCCTTCGGCACAGGTCCCCGTGACCTCCTGAAGAGGCGTGAGGACCTTGGTCGCGTCCGCGCATCCGACGATCGCGGGGATCCCGAACTCCCGGGCAACGATCGCCGCATGGGACGTCCGACCACCCTTTTCGGTGACGATCAGGGAAGCCTCCTTCATCAGTGGCTCCCAATCCGGAGTCGTCATCTCCGTGACGAGGACATCGCCTCGGTCGAATACCCGCTCTTCGACTGGGATATCATCGAGGATTTCGCCCGCGGCCAGGCGGTTACGCATCTGTCGTTTTCGGACAATGACCTCTTCGTAATCGTCGTAGACGCGCACTCGGCCAGTGCCGATGCGGCTTCCGACCGCATGTCCCCGGAGAAGCACTTTGCCGTTGTCGATCAACCCCTCGACGACGGCAGGCGCCATGCGGAACCGCTGGTAGGTCGATCCTTCGGGAGCGTTCGCGTGCACCGTCTCCGGTCTCGCCTGCACGATGTACAGCTCTCCGCTGTAGCCGTCCTTCGCCCACTCGATATCGACCGGGCGGCGGTAGTGCTCTTCGATGGTGAGCGCCATGCGCGCCAGTTCGAGGGCCTCCTCGCGTGACAAGGACCACTGGCGCTGACGGGCGGCCTGGACGTCGACGCTTTCCGTCGTCGTCCCGCCCTGCGTGGAATAGACGAGCTTCTGGTCTTTGGCTCCTAGCTGCTGATGCACGACGGATGGCCGTCCGCGGCGGACGCCTTCTTTCCAGACCACGAAGGTGTCAGGCGAGACACTGCCCTGGACGACCAGCTCTCCCAGACCATAGGCAGACGTGATGTGGATGACATTCCGGTTGCCAGAGTCGGGGTCGAGTGTGAAGAGTACGCCGGAGGTGGCGATGTCGGAGCGGACCATCTTCATCACGACGACGCCGAGGCGGCATTCCATCGGGTCCATGTCGCGCTCGAGCTGATAGCCGATGGCGCGCTCTGTGAACGCGGATGCGCAGCACTTACGCCAGCCATCGATGACGCCCTCTTCGCCCCGAACGTTCAGGTATGACTCGTACTGACCTGCAAACGAGGCCATCTCGGAGTCCTCGCACGTCGCGGAGGACCGGACCGCCAGATCCACGTCGCCGACGTATTCATTGGCGAGGCGTTTGTGCGCGATGCGGAGGGATCTGTCCACGTCAATCGGAACCGGAGTCGATCGAACGAGCCCGCGAGCCAGCGAGGCTCGAGCATGAAGATCGACCTGGTCATCTGGATCACCGGAAGCGAAGAGAGCCTCGAGCGCCTCTCGCAGCGTGGTGGCTCTCAGTACGTCGGACTCCAGGCGACGAGCGTCCTCGGCATGCGCGGCCCATGCCTCCAGCACGACGGGAGCGTCCATGAAGCGTTCGTAGGCTGAGACCGTCGTGGCGAATCCGTTGGGAATGCGCACGCCTTTTTGCGAGAGCGCGCCGAACATCTCGCCCAGGGAGGCGGCTTTGCCGCCTACCGACAGTACGTCTTGGGCGTTCACATCCTCGAACCACCGGACGAAGGCGTCCACGGGGTCCGATCCTGAGGAACGGGAAGAGGCGAGTGAAGGTGTCGCTGTCGCGGCCTTCGCCATGATGGAACTCCGGATGGGGGGATGATCTGCCTCCCCTAATCGCACGAAGCATGCCGAACGGACCTCAAATCGAAAGACCGCGTGGAGCCTCCTGCACGTGTTGTGCACACGCCCCATGGTTCGGAAAATGGTGCCGGAGACCCGATTTTTTTTCCGGTTTTCAGGCGCTCCCGGCTTGTCCTAGCGGGAACCCCCGCCGTCTTCGAGCCACGCCTTTATCGCGCGCAGCTGACCCTCGCCGTCTAGCCCCGCTTCGTGGATCACCATGTCGCCGGCACCCGAGCCAAGGTAGTGCCCCTTCACAAAAGGATGCAGCGTGTGCTTTCGGCCCAGATCCGAGCGAATCCAGCGATACATCGTGGGCAATGTGAAACCGGTGATTCCCATCGACGTTGCGGCGACGACGTCGTTGAAGAGAGCGCTACGCTCCTCTTCGGGGAGCAGGTCGAATAGCTCGGGACTCGCCACGTAGATCACGTCCAGGTCGATCCCGGCGTCGATCAGTCGAGGCAGGGCGTCCTGTACGAAGGCGAGCGCCACTCCTGACCCCTGAAGGACGATCGTTCCGTCGGGGACCTCGGAGGCAGCGCGCAGTTTGTACACACCCTTCGCAGCTGCCGAGGCGGGTGCGAGTCCGCGCGCCTCGCGGTCTAGGACAGGTTCACCTGGGCGCGTGACGAATGGAACGATGACGGCGGGCTCGGCACGGAAGGTCGCGGCGACCAGCGGCCAGATTTCCTGCGGTTCCCAGGGCGTCAATGTGACAGCTGTCCCCGGCACGTAGTTCTCGATATGCAGCTGAAGCGCCTGGGGGTCGGCATGTGTCGGCCCGTCTTCGCCGGTCTTCATACCAGCGTGGCCGCACTGCATGATGAAGGGTGAGTACCGACTCTTCTGAACGTCCTGCTTCATCTGCTGGCTGATCGCATGGACACGAGCCGGGATATGGCCAAGCGGGCTAAGGAAGGCCCCGTACGAGGCCCCCGCACCGCAATGCTTTCCGAAGCCCGAGATACCGCTGAGGATGCACGCCAGGCCATCCTCGCAGATCCCTCCCATGGTGAGGGTCCTGCTGCCGGGATTTCCATGATAGTGGAAGAACCCGGTCGGAAATGCTCTTGATCCCCCCGAGATTGCTGTCGAGTCCAGCAGGTCCGCCGCACCCAGCAGAATCGCCCCTTCGGACTGTTCATTGAGATACCCCAGGATCTTTCCGAGCTGGCTCCGAAGCGGCGTCTTCGACCCTACCTCCAACGCCACGGCATCGGGGACCACGGAGGGGTCGGCGGCCCGATAAATTGCGTCGAGGTCCGGTGCACCTGCTCGCGGTCTCCGGCCCCGCTCGTTCAGGCCATCACGGGCGGCTTCAAGCCGCCGTACGGTTTCGTCACATACGTCCTGCGCTTCGGCTGCCAGCCAGTCACGGAGCATCTCGAGCGTCGCCCAGTGACACGCCTCGAGGGCCACGGCATCGCCCGGATCATCGACTTGCGGCACACCCATGGCCGCTTCACCGAGCAGTGGGCGCAGCACGTCGATGTAGGCGTCGGAGCCCCTTTTGTGACCGCCTCCGTGCGACTTCTTCCCGGTGATCCCATATCCGAAGCCCTTTTCCGTCCGGTACACCACTGCGGTTGGCTGTCCGTTGTCCATCTGCAGCGCGCGGCGCTGACCCGTCACGACCTGGCCCATATCAAAGCCGTCCTTGACGAACACGACGTTCCAGTCATGCAGGTAGAAGAACTCCATCGGATCCCATTGTACGTATTCGCCGGGCCGATCGACTTCTCTTGTCACCTGGTCGGAGTCGATCGACGCCTGATTCCAGTCCAGGTGGCAAATGGCGTTGCTCAGCCCCGACGAGCCTGCTGCTGCAAGAGATTCGTACACCCGACCTGGCGTCAGCCCACCCTCGCCCTCAAGCATGTGAATCCGGGGCGCGTCGGCGCCGAAGTAGTCGGCCGCCCCGAACGCGAGACCGATGGATGCGCCCATTCCGACGCCGGAGGGCCCGGTCGCGATCTTGACGAACGGGGTCATCGGAGTCGGATGACCATCGAGGGGCTTCGAACCGAACTTCCGGAACAGTGGGGTAGGCTGCGTCGGATTCCGTCGGAAGCCCAGAAGGTCTTCCCAGCGAAGACGAAGATGGTCTTCCGTTGGAAGGAGCCCCGGATTTACGATCCGCGTCACTTCGTCGCGCAGGGCCCACATCGCGTACAGGCCGGTTGCCTTGTGGCCTGCTGCGAAGGAGAGCAGGTCCTGGTCGTCCCGAAGGGGATCCCCGATGTCGTACTGCATCGAGTCGAATAAGGCCGCCGTCATGATGTGACCCGCGGAGACGGATCCTCCGGGGTGACCCGACTGAGCGAAGTTGAACTGGATCGCGACCAGCGTCCGGTAGATCAGATCGTATCGGGTAAGCAGGGCCAGCTCGTCCGGGCTGGTGATCTCGGGGTCGGCGGAATCGATGTCGACCCAGATGGCGCGGCGGGGTCCGAAAGCTCGGCTCATGAGGGGGTGGTGTCCGTGAGACGTGTACGTAAAAAGAGAAGGTCGGCTCAGATGGTAAGGCCGACTCTGGAGTGCATGAAGCGGGCGAAGCCCTCGGCGTCGTACGCAGCAACACCGATTCGCTGCACCGCGGCCGTGAGTTCTTCGTCGCTGTTAGCGGTCGATATGCGGATGTAGTGCTGACCTTCGCTGCCCCGCTCGCTGAATGAGCGCCGGTCGAGCGCGGCCACGTGGTGTTCGTAGAGCAGGAAGAGCGTGAAAAGGGTCGCGGGACTGGTCTTCGCTCGGTCGTCCTCGGAGAGCTCCGCGTAAGCCTGTATCGCGCCAATGCGCTCCAGGGCGCCTGCAACGTTGGGGAACGCGTAGAACGCACCCTTGGGATTCTGACAGGTAACCCCTTCGATGGCGTTCAACCCCTCGACAACGAGGTCGCGACGGCGCTGAAAGGCCTCGACCATCTTCCCGATGGCTACAGGGCTCTCGGGTGAGCGAAGTGCCTCGATGGCACCCCACTGGTTATACGGGGGCAGGGAGGCGAAGAAGTTGATCGCGAGCTTGCGGTGGACCTCCGCCTCTCGGACGGTCGGATACACCGCCCATCCCACGCGACCACCTGTCCACGAGTATGTCTTCGAGACGCCAGAGGCGATGATCGTACGCGCCTCCATCCCCGGCATCGACGCGACGCTGATGTGCTCGTCGCCGTCGAAGGTGATCGCCTCGTACGACTCGTCCGAATAGACCCGAACCGTCGGGTCGGTACGTTCGAGGATCAGCTCGCTGAGGCCCTCCAGCTGATCACGGGTAGCGACCCCGCCCGTCGGGTTCGACGGAAAGTTCAGAAAGAGCAGGCCGGTGTTCTTTGAGATCAGTGGCTCGAGTTGAGTCCGTGTCAGCCCGAACCCCTCTTCCTCACGCAAGACGACCGGGCAGGGGTTGCAACGGAAGTAGGGAATGAACGACTCGAAGAGCGGATAACCGGGCGACGGGTAGATGATGTCCTGCCCCGGCTTGCTGTATGTCATGTGGGCGAGGCCGATCGGCGGACGCCCACCGGGATAGACCACGACACGATCGGGGTCGATGTCCAGGCCGAGACGCTCGCCGACCGACCGCGCAACCTCAACGCGCAGCTCGCGAATACCGCCCGGGTCGCAGTACGTGGTCAGGCCGCGATCAATGGCCGACTTCACGGCTTCCGCGATGTGTCGCGGGAGCGGAAAGTCGGGCTGGCCGATATTGCAGCGGATGACGTGTGCGCCGGTCTTCTCGACCTGCTCGATGAGAGCACCGAACGAGAATGCCGCTTCCGTGCCGATGCGATTGACGCGGTCGGCGAAGAGCGGCGTTGGGGGGGCGACTATCGTCATGACCAAATCGTTCAGGATCAACACAGCACCGGACGATCATGTGGGTCGGCCTGGTTGGCAAGCCGTTGCCGTGACGGCGGGGTGCCGGGATCTTCGACGCATGAATTCGGCTCCGGTCTTGCCCTCTGATACCGAGTTGGCGGCTGCGTATCTCCAGCTCGCGGTCACGCTCGGGCTTGTTGTCCTGTGCGGTATCCTGAATCGCCGATACCGCCGACACTACTTCGGTCTGTGGTCCCTCGCTTGGGCCGTGTACTCGCTGCGCCTACTCGCGATCATCACGTTCCTGATCACTGGGGCCCAGGCATGGCTGTTCTGGCACCAGGTCGCGACCGGTTGGACCGCGGTGGCGTTCCTGTGGGCCGCGCTTGTCTTCGCCCAGCGACCCGAGTGGCGTCCTGCATACAGTGGGCTGGTATTCTTCCCCGTCATCTGGGCGTTCGTCGGCATCTACCTGCTGGACAACTTCCTGTTGGCTGCGGGGCCGATGATCGGCTTCCTGAGCCTCACGACGGCGGCTGCAGGTGCTGCGTTCCTCCGGTACGATCGGCTCGTTGGATCTCCGGCCGGCCGTTTTCTCGCCGTCGTGCTGTTCCTCTGGGCTCTGCACCATCTGGACTACCCACTCCTGCGCGCCCGCGGCGCGTGGAATCCGTGGGGATACTACCTCGACATCACGTTCTCGATCGGCGTCGGACTGGGCATCGTTTTTCTGGTGCTGGAAGACCTGGACCAGGGGCTCGCAAGCCTCACCGCATTGTCCGGGGAGCTTCAAGGAGGAATTGCGAGTCAGGAGCCGGTGGCCGAGGCGATGTTGCGACGCGCACTGTCGTTGCGGGGCGTTCATGGGTCCGCTCTGTGGATCGCGACGGAGGACAGCGGCCAATTCGTTCAGGGCGCCGGTGTCGCGGCACTCTGGCCATTCGAGGGCGCCCCTGAGACCGCTCGGCAGGCTGTAGAGCGTGTCCGACGGGAGGCCGTACCCAGCGTGGCGCGAGCAAGTCGGAAGGGGGATGCTACCCGGGAGGGACACGCCTACACGGCTGCGCTGCCGGTTCTCGGGGAGGACGAGGTCGTTGGCGCTGTCGTCGTGGTAGGAGAGGCCCGCGATCCCTTCACCGTTCTGGATAACCGATTCCTGCTCGCCTTTGGTCAACAGGTCGGGGCTGCCCTGGCCAACGAAGAGTTGAACCGGGACCTGATCAGCCGTACGGAGGAGCTGGAGAGACTCCAGTCGCGGATGGTCCATCAGCACGAGGAGGAGCGCGCGCGCATCTGGCGAGAGCTTCACGACGAGACCGCGCAGGTCCTGGCGGCGCTCAACCTTCAGCTCGGCGTCATCGCCGAGCGCAGCGACGAGGCCTCCGTACCCGCACTCGAGCGTGCCAGGACGCTGCTTGGGGAAGGGATCAAGAGTATCCGCAGCGTGACAAGGAATCTGCGTCCCGTGGCGCTGGATGACCTCGGTCTGATTCCGGCCATGCGCGGACTCGCGAGAGACTTTCACGAGCCGGGTACGTTCGAGGTGGACTTCGAAGCTCCCGCTCAGGCTCCACCGCTGTCGGGTGAGGCGGAGTCAGCCGTGTATCGGGCGATGCAGGAAGGCCTCGCGAATTCGGTTCGCCACGGTGCACGTTCTGGGGTATCAGTGAGGCTCGTCGGCAATGACACGCATGCGATCCTGGAGGTCGAGGATGATGGACCGGGATTTCCCGAGGACACGGCAATCAGGTTGCGCAGCAGAGGTGGACTGGCCGGGCTGCGGGAACGGGTGACCGCCCTCGGGGGTGAATTATCGATGATAAATAGGACCGGAGCCGGCGCGGTTGTGCGCGTCGAGCTGCCTCTCCAGGACAGGATGCTGAAATGAGCAACGAGCTGCTTCGGGTCGTGATCGCCGATGACCACTCGGTGGTCCGGCAGGGCATTCGTGGTGTTCTGGAAGAGATCGACGGCCTCGAGGTCGTGGGGGAGGCAGGGGATGGTGCTCAGGCACTGACCATGGTCGCCGAGCTGGCGCCCGATGTCGTCGTGCTCGACGTGAACATGCCTGAAAAGTCCGGGCTGGACGTCACAATGGACCTCCGGGAACAAGCTCACCCAGCGCGCGTGCTGATTCTCTCTATGCACGACGACCCGGAGTATGTTCTGCAGGCCGTGCGTGCAGGAGCCGACGGGTACGTCCTGAAGGACGTCTCGCCGGCAGAGCTGCGGGACGCGGTGCAGGCTGTTCACGAGGGGCGCGACTACTTCACTGCCCGCGTGACTCAGCAGCTGAGCGTGGCGCTTCGCGCAGAGATCGAACAGGAACAGAGGCGTACGCGACTTGGCTCCCTGACGAATCGAGAGCGCGAGGTCCTTCTGCTCGTCGCGCAGGGCCTGACAAATCGCGAAATAGGAGATCAACTCGAGATCTCCCCCCGGACCGTGGAGACGCACCGCGAGCGGGTGATGGGCAAGCTTCGGATCCGCACGGTCGCGGGCCTGACGCGCTTTGTGGTGGAGCACGAGCTGGACGACGCCTGACGCTCGATCCGACCCGCGGGTGGATCCGTAGAAGCACGAATGCCAACGGTGACGGCGCGTTACTAGGTTGTCGTCGTCGCTCCATGAGAAGCTCTCACGTGCGTGCGGAACGCAGTCGACGCCATGCCGACCTTCATCCACTACATCCCGATCGTCACCACGTGCCTGACGATCTTCTTCGCGCCCATCGTCTTCAAGCGCTGGCAGAAGCGAAAGCCGGCGCCGCATCTGTTCTGGTGGGCCCTGGGGATCGTGATGTACGGGGTAGGAACGTTCACTGAGTCGGCCACTACGCTCTTCGGATGGAATGAGGTGGTGTTCCGGAGCTGGTACATCTCGGGAGCTCTGCTAGGGGGAGCCCCGCTGGCTCAGGGGACCGTGTATCTGATGTTCGAGCGAACGACGGCGAATCGGATGACCGGGGTACTGGGAGCCTTCATCCTTGTAGCCGCTACGGCTGTACTTCTCTCGCCGATCGACTACTCCCTGGTCGAGCCGCATCGCCTGACGGGTGCGGTCATGGAGTGGCGTTGGGCCCGGCTCTTCAGCCCATTCATCAACGTTTATGCGGCGATCTTCCTGATCGGAGGCGCAGCCCTCTCGGCCTGGCGCTACCGGAGTGACCCGGCGCGGCGCCACCGCTTCATCGGGAACTGCTGGATTGCATTCGGCGCGCTGCTGCCGGGTATCGGCGGGACCGCTACGCGCATGGGGCACACGGAGGTGCTGTACGTAATGGAGCTGATCGGGATCATCCTGATCTGGATCGGCTACACGTATAACGTCCGCCCTGGTGCCCCGGTGGTGGCGCGAACCGCGGCTTGAGCGACGGCCTGATCTAGGTCAGGGTCTCACGGGCGCTGCTTCTTCTTTCCCAGCTTCAACCACTTCATCGGTTCCGGACCGAGCTTGTCCCATGGTCCGCTCGGTGACGGGGGTGGTGGACGCTTGGGCGTTTTGGGGTCGCACGGACCCTTGGGCACCTTGATCTTTGGTCTCGGCGTTTTCGCCATGGATGCATCTCGGCGGGGCTCCAAGTGCCCGTATGGCGAGTGCGGTTGCGCGGAGTGATCGTGTGAAGCCTTGACTGCGGTACCTCCCGCAGGACGGGTGTGGGGTGAGGGGATCAGTCCGCAGGAGCGGGCGCAAAGGAGGAACTCGTGGATCTTTTTTTCGCGAACATGGAAGTCTGGCTGGCCGATCTCGGTGGGCTCGCGTACGTCGTCGCGCCGATCGTCATGGTCGGGGTGTCCTTTCTTCCACTCCCGGCCGAGGCACCGGCACTCGCCAACGGCATGCTCTTCGGGCCGGTCGTAGGCTCGATGATCACATGGTCCGGTGCTATGGCCGGCGCATGGATCAGTTACGAGATCGCCGGGCGCTGGGGCCGACCGATAGCGCGTCGCTTCACGAGTGAAGAGGTCGTCGACCGCATCGATCGGGGGGCCGAGAAGGCTGGGTGGTGGGGCCTGCTGGTGCTCCGCTTCGTCCCGGTCGTGGCGTTTACTGCCCTCAACTGGGGTGCAGGCCTCTGTGGTGTTCCCCGGTGGCGTTTCCTGTGGACGACTGCCCTGGGTATTGCACCGGGCGCAATTCTTTTCACCTCGTCAGGCGTCGGGCTGGGGGCGCTCTGGCGGCGCTCACCCGCCCTGGCGGGCGGCCTTCTGATGCTCCTCATCATAGGGAGCGCGATCTGGGCACTCAGGAAGCAGAAGCCGGCGGCTACGTAGCCGCCAGACAGAGCTATGTCACTCTGCGTATGGGGGGGATGCCCACCCCGTTTCGGCATCGTGTCATCGAACCTCGACGATAGACGACGATACCATGCGAATCCCGAAATCATGCGAACTCACCGTCCCGATCGGGGGCGGATATGCCATACGGTTGCTCGAACGGCCCGGACCCTTCTGCACCCCGGCTCTGCCGCCGGTGACGGTATGTGGTGCTATCTCGCCGAGTACGGGCCGTGGTCACGCCCGACTCTGTTCGATACCCGCACCCCGAGCCGTTCGAACGAGGGCCACGGCTTTTATGATCTGGACGACCGGCAGAAGCTCTCCGTGCTCGAGTACATGAAGACTCTCTAGGCTCCTCGCCTCACGATCGGGTCTTCTCGGACGCGAGACGGATCGCATGATCGATGGCCTCGCCCAGGGTCCCACCGCCAAAACCACGACGGGCCAGCCAGGAGGTGAGGCGTCGACGAGCTTTCTGTCTCGCATCCGACCAGCTGTCGTCGGCGAGCGCTTCGAGCACGGCCGGGTTCTGACGCGCGACCCATTTCTCGACAGCGGTGCGGGCGAGATCCGGGTCGCTTGTCTGCTCCGTCTCGAAGACGCCGTCGATCGTGCGGTGAGCGAGCTCCTGGGGGATACCCTTCGTGCGGAGCTCCGCTGTGAGTGCCGATCGGCCCTTGGGGCGAAGCCGAAGCCGATCGCGAACAAAGGCGGCGGCCACGGCGGCGTCATCGATCAGCCCACGCTCCTGAAGCCGATCGAGGCAGGTGTCAATCCGTGCCGGGAGAAAACCCTTCTGCCTGAGGCGTTTGCGCAGCTCGGACCGCGTACGCGCCCGGTACGAAAGAATGTTCAATGCTGCATCGCGCACGCGTACGTCGGCGTCATTGTTGAGGAGTGTTTGGCGTACCGTGCTCGGCAGCGAGTCTCCAACGCCTAGGTGGCTGCGTTCTAGTGCCTCCAGCATCACTTCGAACGGTTCCGAGTCGTCGTCGAGGTGGACGAGGACCTTCAGCCCGCGTTGTCCTTTGGGCTGAATACGCTTGATGAGTGGGGCAGAGCTCATGGGGCGGGGCTCAAGGAGCTCAGGGCGTGAACTATGCCGCCCGTGCTGTGGGCTGCGAGAAAGCCGGTGACGATCACTGTACCGAACAGGGCCCCGATGAGGAGGCTCCCAAGGGTCCAGTCGAGTGTGTTGCGCTTTGGCTTGTCCACGTGATTCCGAGAGATCAGGTGTGGGTCAGCGGACCGTACCATCGGGATATGAAGCGGTTCCCGCGGGCACGCCATGCCCGGATCAGCCGTGTTGGACGTACCACTCGTCGATGAGCAGGTCGTGATAGAGCGTCAGTACCGTTCCGTCGTCGAGGACGACCGTCAGGTAGTCCCGCGAAATCGCCTGACGCCACCACTCGTCGTCGATGCGCCAGCGCTCTCGGACAACAGCGATGCGTCGAGCGGGTTTCCCCGGTAGACGGACATGCACGGGATCGCCCTGGTTGTCCGTACGGACAACGACGGACTTCGGTGTTCTGAGAGGTTTGAGATGGGGGCGATAGTTCATGGTCGAGGGTCGTGGCGTACGGTCAGAAGTCGACGCTGAGCAGGGCATGGCGGCGTTCAGGGATCCTGGACCAGGGGTCGACCTCTACGACTCGATACAGCGGAGCGTACCCGATACGTAACTTGAGCTCTTTGACTGCATCTCTAATAGAGACAGGGACTTCGCCTTCGTTGAAATCGAGGCCTCCAGTGGCCCGACTTCCTTCGGTTTTGCGGTCGAAGAGTTGTGTTTGCGTGCTTTGAACCCCGAACTCGGTGAACTCCAGCAGGAGCGTCTCGACCGCACGTGGAGGAGGGACGATCGCCATCTTCGCACGCAGTGGCGCAGCGATGCGTTCACGGTCGGACGTCGGCTCATGGAGGACTGTTTCGACGAACCAGGAGCCTCCTCCTTCGAGGTGTGCACCGATCCGGACACCCGTGACGCTGCGTCCGCGGCGTGCTGTACGGGTCAGCGCGCGCTCGACGAGCCGATCCAGGGCGCTGTGCAGAGTGCCTGTGAGTCCGACGGGGTTGGAGAATTCGAGTGAGACACGGATCGGGTGTGGGCGATGCCAGGGGCGAACCGGATCGATTCGGTGTGCCGTGGACCAGGCGAGGGCGTTTCGACCATCCTCACCGAATTGGGCTACCAGGGCTGGCTCGGGGAAACGACGAAGCTCCCCGAGGGTGTGGACGCCGAGCCGCTCGAGCCTTTGAATGACGAGAGGATCGACGGGTAAAGACCCGATCGGGCACTCTGTAAGGAAGGAACCCAGGTGGGCTTCTGGAATGAGTACCGGCCGTCCGGATCGTGCGGAGGCCGCGGCGACCCACGCACCGAACTTACCGGGAGCTAGACCAGCACGGGTTGCGGCGACTAGAGGGGCCGGAAAAACCTGAAAGAGCAGCCTCAACGCACGATCTATCTGATGATTCGAGGAGCCGAAGAGCCGGTCGAGGCCGTCCATGCCCAGGAAGACACGACCGCGGCCGGCAGGCTCGATCACCGGGGTGAGTTCCGTCAGAACCTCAAGCATCGTGTCGACGGCGGCGTCGTAGTGAGCTGGATCGGGTTCGAGGAGCGTCAATGAGGTGCAGAGGGAGACCGCCTGAGAGACGAGCTGGCCTGGCCGGACACCGGCTTCGTGGGCGCGCTCCGAGACCTGCCAGACCGTACGACGGGTGCTCTCGCCGTCGGAGAGCAGGGCAACCGAGGTGCTGTCGAGCTCGGGTGAGCGGACTAGCTCGAGACGAAGCTCGAAGGTGGGAAGCCAGAGGCAGAGGGCCTGGCGGCTCTCGGTCGAGGTCCGAGCGGATGCGGGCTGGAAAACGGTCCCAGCACCAGGCCCGCTGGCCCAGCTGGTGTCGGCGGCTGCCGTGTTCAGCCAGTCATTGTCGGTGCTGTGGTTATGAGCCCACCCACGACCTTGGCGGGTGGGAACAGATTGCGCAGATGCGCGGGAACGAGCCATGGCTGTTTGAGACACCTGAACGTGGATATTGGAGACGACGATCCCCGGTCCCGAGCGTCTCTCACACCACACGCCACACCACTAGCCGGTACCGGGGATCGTACCCGAACAAAAGCCGAATACTGTACCCGAAGATAAGCCGAAGATCGTCGGGCGCAAGCAGAGCTAGGAGATGCGATTCCCAGCCGGGAAGCGTATTTTGCTACAACGCATGTTCGAGCTTCGAACTCGAGGTCCCCTCCATATTCGTAGGCTACCTTGCTGCCGCCCTGAGCGCGAAGAAGTTCGAACCGGAAATGCCACTCTGGGCGGGTATTGGCGCCGCCTTCGATGTCGATCTGATCTGGTCCGTCTTCCTGCTGGCCGGTCTCGAGATCGTCGAAGTCGATCCGAGTGCCACGGCGTTCACTCCACTGGACTTCGTATCGTATCTGTGGACGTACAGTCTCGTCCTCGTCGGTGTATGAAGCGTTCTCGGCGGCGCCGCGGCGCCGCGGCTCAGCGGATCTTCAGGAACAGGGGGTGACTGCTCTCCTCGGCGCGCTCGTCTTGAGCCACTGGGTCCTGGATGCGATCGCGCATCGACCGGATCTGCCCCTCTGGCCGGGGGGGGCGGTGGTCGGACTCGGGCTCTGGTACTCGATCCCGGGAGCCCTGATTCTGGAGAGCCCCCTGCTCCTGGACGACGTGTGGCTCTACACATCGATCACCCGAGCGACGTCTCGCACCGGTACGTGGTCGCTGGTGGGCTTGCTCGGTCTTACTACGGCCATCTGGGTGAGTCAGCCCTGGCCCCCGCCCGCTCCGAGCGCTGGCGCTGTTGCGGGGACCGCGCTGGCGCTTTGGATCCTCCTGCCATGGGCTCGGTGGATCGAGCAGGGGCAGGGAGACATACCGAGGCTGATGAACCCGCGGATTCCGAATACGGGTGCCTTCAAAGAAGCCGTCCATGACAGGGCTGTTACAGTACTGTAACAGCAGCGTAACAACATCCTTGAGGGCGCCGAAGAGGGCCTTGGCTCAGTTGAAGCTTGCTACACCTGCGGTAGATTCGCGCTACGATGAAGTCGAGTGCACGATCGACCGTCCAGACAGGACGAACGGGCGATGATCAATTTCCGGGCCGAGGGGCACGCGGCCACGCGATGAAGGCTGAAACTGGCTCGAGGGTTCCGGTGAGTTCCGGTTCCGCGCTCTCTTCCGGTGTTTCCGATCCCCAGAGGGCCAACCCGATGCCCGCCGGGTCTCGGCGCCTGCCGATTAGACAACGCCTCTTTGCCGGCTTCGCTGGTGTCGTCGTGGTCATGACGCTCCTCGCAGTCGTCCTGGTAACGTCGGGCCTGCGCCGCGTACTGACGGAGACGTTCCAGGAGGAACTCGCCCGGCAGCTCGCGCTCGGAGAGTGGATCCTTGAGGGCGTTTCGGATGCTGAGCCGGATGTGCTCGCCCGTGAGATCACCGAACGGGTCGGCTATCGCGTCTCGCTGATCTCATCCGACGGTGTCGTGCTTGGCGACTCGTACGTGGAGCCGGGTCGCCTCACAGAGGTCGAGGATCACTCGGATCGCCCCGAGGTTCGCGGAGCACTTGCTGGACAGGAGTCATTCGCCCAGCGGACGTCGACCACCGTCGACGAGCCGCTTCTCTATGGCGCCAGACTGGTCACGCTCGGAGGCGAGGCGATCGTTCTTCGCCTCGCAGCGCCGCTGACGGATGTCGAGCGTGCCGTTGGCCGGGCCCGTGACGCGCTGGTCCTCGGCGGATTGCTGGCGATGATGGTGGCCCTGGTCATCGCCTACTTCGTCAGCGGCGCCCTCAGTAGGCCCCTGGAGCGGTTCGTATCCATGGCTGGCCGCGTCGCTGGGGGCGCGTTCGACGGTCGTGCACCGTCGAATTCGGGCGTGCCCGAGCTCGACGAGCTCGCGACGGCGCTCAACCGTCTTACGGAAGAACTCGAGACGCGCCTCTCGGAGTTGAGTCAGGAGCGGGATGGGGTACAAGCCCTCATCGATTGTATGGCCGAGGGCGTCGTGGCGCTCACGGACGATGCGCGCGTATTTCGCACGAATCGGGCTGCCCGCGCGCTGCTGAACCTCCAGACATTCCAAGAGGGCACCCCTGTTCAGGAGCTGGTGCGGCACACCGAACTCAGGCGCGTTCTCGTAGAGTCGGCGGTCCGCCCGATCAGTCAGCGTGAGGTCCAGTTCGGTGGATCCCACTTGATTGTCTCGTCTCGGACCCTCGACACCGGCGGGGCGGTCACGACGCTGCTCGACGTATCCGAGATCCGACGACTCGAGAACGTCCGTCGCGACTTCGTGGCCAACGCGTCTCACGAGCTCAAAACTCCTCTGACCTCGATCCGTGGGTACGCGGAGACGCTGATGCAGGGTGATGCGCCGGAGGATCTTCGCGACGCCTTCGTTGCGTCGATCCGTAACAACGCTCTTCGGTTACAACACCTCGTCGACGATCTGCTGGACCTGTCGCGACTCGAGTCCGGTGGCTGGGTCGCCCGCTCGCAGTTCGTCTCTGTCCAAGCCGCTGCTGAGGAGGCAGGCAGCTGGTGTTCAGACGCCGTGGCAGCCCGGGAGATCACGATCGTCATCGACGCCGAGACAGAGGTCTACGCCGACCCGAAGGGGCTCAGTCAGAGTCTTCGCAACCTTCTCGAGAACGCGATCAGGCATAGTGATGACGGGGGCGTGATCAGGGTCGTCTCCCGGGAGGTCGGGCAGGGCCTCGCGCACATCGAGGTGGTGGACGAGGGCGAGGGGATCCCAGCCAAGGCCCTCCCAAGGATCTTCGAGCGTTTCTACAGGGCTGATTCGTCCCGGGCTCGCGATTTCGGGGGTACCGGGCTGGGACTGGCCATTGTTCGACACCTCATCGAGGGGATGGGTGGCCGCGTCGAAGCAGAAAGTCAGTTGGGGGCCGGTGCAACCATTCGTCTGGTCCTCCCGACGCGAGCGCCTCTGGGAGGCCTCGAGGAGGACGGTGGAGACACCGTCCGAGAGGCATCCAAAGTCACGCAGGACCCCGCGGTAGGGCGGGGGAAGTCTTCTACACTCTTTCCCGGAGCTGCGAATGGCGCGGCTGCGTAGGAATCAAACTCAACTGGAGGTATTTCCTTGAAGCGTCTGTTCACAATCCTCAGCCTGCCGCTCGTACTTCTCGCCTGTGGCGGGGGTGAGGGGCGTTCGATCATCCAGAATACGGGATCGGATACGCTACTCAGCGTAGCTCAGGCCTGGGCCGAAGCCTATGCGGAGGTCGATTCGACCGTGGCCATCGCCGTCAGCGGTGGTGGGTCCGGTACGGGTATCTCGTCCATGATCAACGGCACGGTCGACATCGCCAACGCAAGCCGTAGCATGAGGGACAGTGAGTTCGTGCAGGCTCGGGACCAGGGATACGATCCCGTCGAGTTCATCGTCGGGTACGACGCTCTCGCGGTGTTTCTCCACCCGGAGAATCCGCTCAGCGCGATCTCGATGGATCAGCTGGTAGGAATCTACGGGGAGAACGGGGACATCGAGACGTGGTCCCAGCTGGGCATCTCCGTACCCGGATGTGGCAGTGATGAGATTGTGCGCGTGAGCCGACAGAACAACTCGGGCACCTACGCGTACTTCCGTGACGCGGTGCTCGAAGAGTCCGAGTTCAAGCTCGGATCGCGTGACATGCACGGGTCCAAGGATGTCGTGGACCTCGTCGAAAATACGCCTTGCGCCATCGGGTATAGTGGGCTGGCCTACGCCACAGAGCACGTAGCAATGCCCTGCGTCAGCCGTGGTGAGGGAACACCTTGTGTGGCACCGTCCGTAGACACTGCGATCGACGGTTCCTACTCTATCGCCCGCCCGCTGTTCATGTATACGGCCGAGCAGCCCTCCGGTGGTGTGAGGGTCTACATGGACTGGATTCTCAGCGATGTCGGGCAGTGCATCATTTTAGAGAAGGGATATGCGCCGGTCTCAACCGTGACCTGCACGTAGACCCTCGGGTCGCATCAGTGGCGAGGAGCCCAGTGAAAGAGTCCACATATACGCATTACGAAGAGCGGATGCAGTCGGATCTCGACGAAATCCGCGACAAGGTCGACCGCCTGGCGACTCTGATCGAGAGTCAGGTCGGTGACGCAGTTCATTCGTTCCTTGAGGAGGACCGCACTCTCGCCAACGACGTGGTGCTCGGTGACCGCCGGGTCAATCGCAAGATCCGCGACATCGACCACCTGTGTCACGCCTTCATCGTACGTCACGCGCCGAGCGCGGGGCACCTCCGATATGTATCGGCGGTGCTTCGCCTCGACGTGGCCCTCGAGCGGATCGGTGATTACGCCAGCACGATCGGACGAGAGATTGTTCAGCTCAGTGGCCGGCCGCCTGAGCGGATCGTTCGCGACGTAGAACTGATTAGCCACCAGGCGCGCCGAACGCTCCATCAGTCTCTGGTTGCCTTTCAGGAGGCTGACGCCGACCTCGCGAATGAGACGTACGGGATGGCGGGGCAGACCGACTCCACCCTGGAGAAGGTTTTCGAGGAACTGCTGTCCGCGGGTGAGGGCAATGAAGTCCCTATGCGTGACGTCTTCGCCCTGCTTCGGATCATCAACCTGTTGAAGCGCGTCGCCGAACAGGCTGAGAACGTGTGCGAACAGACGCTGTTCGCGGTCACCGGCGACCCGAAGGATCCCAAGTCGTTTCGGATCCTGTTTCTCGACGAGCGGAACGACGGGGTGTCGCAAATGGCGGAGTCCTACGCGGCCAAGGCCTTTCCCGAGAGCGGGAGCTACGCGAGCGCAGGCTGGGATCCGGTCGCATCACTCGATCCTGGCCTTGTCGAGTTCATGGATCGGAGCCGCATCGACATGCGTGGCAGAAAGCCCTCGATGTTACGGCCAATCCATGAGGAGCCCCGGCACTGGCACATCGTCGTGGGGCTTCACCCGGAAGCCCGCAAGCACATTCCGCTGCTCCCGTTCCGCACGCTTTTCCTCGATTGGACCAACATGATCTCAGTGGTGGACTACCCCGAGGACTTAACTGAAGAGCAGATGAACGAGGTGCTCGAGAGCGTGAAACTCAGTGTCCGTGACTTGTTGCTCACGCTGCGGGGGCCCGATGCCCGCTGAGGTCCAGACGGACGCCCCTTCCAGCAGGATCGTCAACGATCTCAACACGCGGGGGCTTGATTGGTACATGGACCGAGCCGTCTCGGTGGGTGTCTTCGTCGGGGGCGTCTCCGCGATCGTCTTCATCGTCGGGATCTTCATCTTCGTGACCCGTGAGGGACTGGACTTCGTGATCGGGCCGATGGACGCGAAAGAGTTCTTCACGTCGATCAATTGGCGCCCCACCTCAGAGCGAAATCCGACGTACGGAATTCTCGCTCTGATGGCCGGTACGGCCAGCGTCACCGGCCTGGCCATGCTCGTCGCCGTGCCCTTCTCGCTCGGCGCGGCGATCTACATAGCGGAATTCGCAACGGGCAAGATGCGCGAATCCCTCAAGGTCCTCGTCGAGCTCCTCGCGGCGATCCCGTCGGTCGTCTGGGGTTTCGTCGGCATGACCATCATGAACCCGCTGATTATCGAGTTCTTCGACGTACCGGTCGGGCTGAGTGTGCTCAATGCCGGCGTGATCCTGGGACTCATGGCCGCACCGATCATGACGACGATCGCCGAGGATGCGCTCAAGGCGGTCCCGGACAGCTACCGTGAGGCTGCTGAAGCCATGGGCGCCACCCGCTGGCAGGTCGTCTTCAAAGTCGTTCTACCGGCGGCGAAGAGTGGTCTCATGGCTGCGGTTCTACTCGGTGTGGGTCGCGGGTTCGGCGAGACCATGGCCGTCTTGATGGCCAGTGGACACGCGATCAATCTTCCGACTAGTCCGTTCGACTCGGTGCGGGCGCTCACCGCTACGATCGCTGCCGAACTCGGCGATACCGCCCGCGGCTCTGACCACTATGGCGTGCTCTTCACGCTCGGGATCTTCCTCTTCGTGGTGACGTTCGTCATCAACCTCACCGCCGACATCGTGGTGAAGGGGGTAGGCCGAAAATGAGCATGTTCGCACGCACTCCGCTCGACCAGCAGAACCGCCGTGTCGAGTGGCTGGTGAAGACGCTTTTCCTGATGATGACCGTGCTGTTGATCGTGCCGGTCGCCCTCATCATGTCTATTCTGATCTACCGCGGGGCTCCTGCGCTTTCTCTGGAGTTTCTGACGCAGGTCCCGACGAACGGGATGACCGCCGGCGGCATCATGACCGCGCTCGTCGGGACGATCTGGATCGTCACCGTGGCTCTCATCGCGTCAGTTCCGATCGGCGTAGCCGCGGCTGTTTATTTATCAGAGTATGCCCCCGATAACTGGCTTACTCGAGCCATCAATCTGGCGATCATCAACCTCGCCGGTGTGCCGTCGATCGTGCACGCCCTCTTCGGTCTCGGGGCCTTCGTCGTCTTCTTCGGATTCGGGCGCAGCATCCTCGCCGCATCGTTAACGCTCGCCGTGATGACGCTTCCCGTCGTGATCGTCTCCACGAGGGAATCACTTCAGGCCGTACCCCACGCGTTCCGTGAAGCATGCTGGAATATGGGTGCCACCCGATGGCAGACGATCTGGCGGGTGGTTCTCCCGAATTCGATCAGTGGCATTCTGACAGGTGTGATCCTCGAGGTGTCGAGGACGGCAGGAGAGACTGCTCCCATCATGTTCACCGGTGCCGCAGCCTTCCTGCCCTTCTTGCCGCAGGGCGTGCTCGATCAGACGATGGCGATGTCGCTGCATCTCTACGTTGTGGCGACTCAAGTACCGAATGTCCCTGAGGCACTGCCGTTCGGGGTCGCCCTGGTGCTGATCTCGATGGTACTGATGATGAACGCGACGTCGATCGCCTTTCGGGTCTACCTGCGGAACAAGCGGAAATGGTAGTGGCGTCTCCCAAGCTCTCGGTGCGCGACCTCACGGTCCGGTACGGTGACAAGACCGCGCTCGATGCGGTCAGTCTCGATGTGCTCCCGAATGAGATCTTCGGGATCATCGGACCCGCGAACAGTGGCAAGACATCCTTCCTTCGCGCACTCAATCGGATGGAAGAGTTCAATCCGGACATGACGGTGCAGGGGGATATCTTCTTCGAGGGACAGGACATCACGGCAATCCGGAATGTGTACGCACTCCGGCGAAAGGTCGGCGTCGTATTTCCCCTGCCGGTCGGGCTCCCGATGAGCGTCTATGACAACGTCGCCTTTGCGCCCAGGCTCGCCGGGATTCGCAAGCGAGCGGAACTCGATGGCATCGTGGAGCGGTGCCTCACCCGTGCGGCCCTCTGGGATGAGGTGAAAGACCGACTGGGCGCCCTCGGGAGTCTCCTGTCCGGTGGGCAGCAACAGCGTCTGACCATTGCGCGGGCGCTCTCGCAGGACCCCGAACTTCTCTTGCTGGATGAGTTCTCGATCGCGGTCGACCCCGTGACGACCATGCGTATTGAAGATGTTCTCAAAGAGCTCAAGCATGAGATCACCATCGTGCTCGTGACCAATCTGGTGCAGCAGGCGCGACGTCTGGCTGATCGGACGGCGTTCTTCCTGGAGAGTGAACTGATCGAGATCGCGGAGACCGAAGAGCTGTTTACGGGCGCGGTCCAGGATCAGAGGACCCGTGACTACGTGGAGGGCCGTTTTGGCTGAGATCGCCATCGAGACACGAGATCTAAGTCTCTGGTACGGGACGTTCCAGGCGCTGTTCGATGTGAACATCCAGGTGAAGCAGGGGATGATCACCTCGCTCATCGGCCCGTCTGGTTGCGGGAAGTCCACGCTTCTGCGGACCGTCAATCGGATGAACGAACGGTTGGGCTACGTCCGCACGGCCGGCGAAGTCGATGTCATGGGTGAAAACATCTTTGCCGAGGAGGTGGAGCTGGCTAGGCTTCGCCGTGAAGTCGGGATGGTGTTCCAGAGGCCGAACCCGCTTCCGTTGTCGATCCGTGACAACGTCCTGTTCAGTCACCGGATCCATCGCGCGGCAGATGAGAAAATATCCCGGGCGGACGAGGACGCGCTTCTGGAAGACGCGCTCCGTCAGGTTCTGCTGTGGGATCACGTGAAAGACCGGCTCAACAGCCGGGCGACGCAGCTGTCACTCGAGGAGCAGCAGAAGCTGTGCATCGCGCGCCTGCTGCCCGTGAAGCCGTCGGTCCTTCTCATGGACGAGCCTACATCCGCGCTCGATCCCAAAGCTACAGAAGCCCTGGAAGCACTGATCTGGGGGCTCCGGGGCACGTACACCATTCTCATCGTGACGCACAACATGGCGCAGGCCCGCCGCGCCAGTGAGGAGTGCGCGTTCATGCTGCTCGGCAAGATGATGGAGATGAGCGCGACCGAACATCTCTTCCTGTCGCCGAAACTCTCCGAGACGGCGGACTACATCGAGGGTCGCTACGGCTGATTTCGGATCCAGCTACCGGAGTCTTTGGACCATCGCGGCGGCGGTCAGGCAGCAATTACGCCGTCCCCGGCTCTCTCGACCGTGGGCGGCTCGCGGATTCAGGCTTCGTGACCCGGTTGTTACAGAAACATCCGACCAACCGTGACGGGCCGGGGATATTGTTTCGGTGAGGTGCCGGCGCTGTAGTGAACGGGCGAGGAACGCACCCTCGAAAGCTTGAAGACACACGCCCCAAACCCACGCGACCGTGACTGACCGACACATCGACACCAAGGAGTTGACCTGATGATGATCCGTACCCGAGGACAGCGTATGAGCTGGAAATTGGTGGGTTCCTCCGTCGCTCTCCTGAGCCTGCTCGTCGTCGCTTCGCCGGTGGCGGCTCAAAGCGATCCCTCCGCCTTTGAACAGATCTTGAGCCTTGCCGAATGGTACGACAACGACGAAAACCCTGTTATACAGACCATGGTCCTCAGCGGACGGTTCCAGGCTGACTACGCACGAGTGAGTGACGAGGCTCTCTCGCACGACGAGTGGAACGTGCGTCGCTTCCGATTCGGGGCGAAGTGGGGGCTCTTCAGCCAGTTCACGCTGCAGATCGAGGCGGACCTCAATCCGCAAGAGCGGGATCCGTTCTACACGCGTCTGACCGACGCGAAGCTGGAATGGGCACCCAACGACGACATCGAGTTCGCGATCGGAAAGCAGAGCGTGGCTTTTACGCTGGACGGTGCGACATCCTCGAAGGAGCTGCTGACGATCGACCGCAGCAATCTGGCTAACAATATGTGGTTCACTGCGGAGTATATGCCCGGCGTCAGCGTTGCTGGCGAAAGCTCAGGATGGAGGTACCGTGCGGGCGCGTACTCGGCCGGTGAGGCGAACCGGGAGTTCGGTGAGTTCAACGGAGCAATCTTCACGCTGGTATCCGTCGGGTACGACATCTCTGAGCGGCTTGGTGTTGCGGAGGCGGACGTCAGGGCCGACTACGTACACCAGAGTGAAGATCCTCAGAACTCCTTCACTCGGGCGCTCGAGCACGTCGGCTCTCTGAGCTTCCGTCTGGCGGACGGCCAATGGGGCGTGCGCGCCGATGTGACGACTGGTGTCGGGTACCGCGACCAGAGCGATTTATGGGGCGCCCAGCTCATGCCGCACGTCGAGTTGAGCGAAGAGATCCAGCTGGTCGGCCGCTTCACCCATGTAACGAGTGATGCCGCGAATGGCGTTCGCCTCGCACGCTACGAGAATCAGGCGATTTCGGGCAGGGGCGATCGTTTCCGTGAGTTCTACGCCGGGCTCAACTACTACATCTACGGACACAAGCTGAAGCTGCAGAGTGGTCTCGCATTCGGTGACATGCAGGACACTGCCGCGGACGGTGGCAGCTACTCGGGTACGTCCTGGGTGACCGGGCTCCGCATCAGCTGGTAGCTCGATCTCCACCGATCCCGATTCAGAAGCCCGTGTGCCGCCGCAGGGCCTGCTGCGTGACCACTTCGCGGACTGCGCGTGCCGGTCCTATACTGTCGCGCCGCGCCCTGTGATAGCCCGCTCAACGCTGGCTTGAAGGCGCACCGCGATCACCCTCGATTCTGGCCACCACATGACCCGTTCTCCGTCGATCATCTACACCTGGACCGACGAAGCTCCGTACCTTGCCACGCATGCGTTCCTGCCCGTCATCAGGGCGTTCGCCGGAGCGACCGGCGTCCCAGTCGAGACGCGGGACATTTCTCTTTCGGGCCGGATTCTGGCGGTCTTCGCTGATGCGTTGGAGGTCGATAGGGTGGCCCCCGACGACCTGTCAGAACTCGGTGCCCTCGTCGAGGCCCCCGAAGCCAACGTCATCAAGCTACCGAACATCAGCGCCTCGATTCCACAGCTTAAGGCGTGCGTTGCGGAGCTGCAGGCTCAGGGGTACCGGTTGCCGGACTATCCGGATGAGCCCGTCACGGACAAGGATCACGGGATCAGGGCACGCTACGATTCGGTGAAGGGAAGCGCCGTGAATCCCGTTCTACGGCAAGGCAACTCGGACCGTCGGGCGCCGAAGTCGGTGAAGGACTTCGCGCGCGCGAACCCGCCCCGGATGCGCGCGTGGCCCGATCATTCGGCCTCTTATGTATCGACGATGCCCTCCGGCGACTTCCGTCACAACGAGAAGTCGGTCGCGCTCGCCGCCGCAACGACGGCCCGGATCGTCCACGTCGCTGCGGACGGGACGACGACTGTCCTGAAGGAGGGCCTGGCCCTGCAGGAGGGTGAGGTGCTCGACGCCACCTTCATGAGCCGGGACGCGCTCGTCGACTTCCTGCGTGACCAGGTGCGTGGAGCCAGAGAGCAGGGCGTCCTGTTTTCGCTGCACCTGAAGGCGACGATGATGAAGGTCTCGGACCCGATCATTTTCGGGCACGCAGTCCGGGTCTTCTTCGAGACGCTCTTCGAGAAACACGGCTCGACATTCGATCGACTGGGTGTTTCCGTGAACAACGGTTTTGGCGATGTGCTCGCCAAGATCTCGGGGCTCCCCGAGTCCGAGCGGGCTGCGATCGAAGCCGACATCGAGGCGGTATACGCCAACGGGCCCGGTGTCGCGATGGTCGATTCGGACCGAGGCATCACGAATCTCCACGTGCCGAGCGACATCATCATCGACGCATCCATTCCTCCGATGATCCGGGATTCCGGACAGTTGTGGAATGCCGATGGCGCGCTTCAGGACACGAACGCGGTCATTCCCGACTCGAGCTACGCGGGCATCTACGACGCCGTGGTGCGGGACTGCCAGGCGAATGGGCAGCTGGACCCGTCGACGATGGGCAGCGTGCCGAACGTCGGACTGATGGCCCAGAAGGCGGAGGAGTACGGCTCGCACGACAAGACCTTCGAGATGGCCGCGTCGGGGACGGTTCAGATCGTCCAGGCGGACGGTTCTGTGTTACTCGAACATGAAGTCGGCGAGGGAGATATCTGGCGCGCGTGTCAGACGAAGGATACACCGGTCCGGGACTGGGTCGGCCTTGCGGTTCGGCGAGCTCGCGCTTCGGGCGTGCCGGCCGTCTTCTGGCTGAACCGCGACCGCGCCCACGATGCCGAGCTGATCCGAAAGGTCGAGGCATACCTGCCGGATCATGACACCGACGGCCTCCAGATCGAGATCCTGGCACCGGTCGACGCCATGGCATTCTCGCTCGAGCGGATTCGACGGGGTGAGGACACCATCTCGGTGACTGGAAACGTATTGCGTGACTACCTGACCGATCTTTTTCCGATCCTGGAGATCGGAACTAGTGCCCGTATGCTCTCGATCGTGCCGCTGCTGAACGGGGGCGGTCTCTTCGAAACCGGTGCTGGGGGCTCGGCACCCAAGCACGTTCAGCAGTTTGAGAAGGAGGGTCACCTGCGCTGGGACTCTCTTGGCGAATACATGGCCCTCGCCGCCTCGCTACAGCATCTCGGTGAAGATTTCGATAATCCGGGCGCGCGCGTGTTGGGTGACGCGCTGGACACGGCAACTGCCGACTATCTCGAAAACGCGCGCTCCCCATCTCGGAAAGTCAACGAGCTCGACAACCGTGGCAGCACTTTTTACCTGACCCTCTACTGGGCTCAGGCCCTCGCCTCGCAAGGCACCGATACTGCCCTCGCGGAGCGCTTCTCACCGGTCGCCGCGGCGCTCGCAGAGCATGAAGAGCAGATCCTGCGTGAGCTGAACTCTGCTCAGGGCGATGCTCAGGATCTCGGGGGTTATTACCGGCCGAACAATGCCCGGGCTGCGGCAGCCATGTGTCCTAGTGAGACGCTCAACGGTATCATCGCAGGAGTGTGACTGTGAAGGATCCGTCCCTGTCGCTGGGGATCGAGGAAGAGTATCAGATCGTCGATCCGGACACACGTGAACTCAGGTCTTATATCACGCAGATCCTGGATGCCGACGGACAGATCACGGTAGAGGGGATCAAGCCGGAGTTACACCAGTCCGTCGTCGAGGTCGGGAGCGGGGTGTGCGCGACGCCCTCCGAGATTCGAAGTGAAGTGCTTCGCCTTCGAAAGTCGGTCATCGATCTGGCAGCCGAGGACGGGCTTTCCGTGCTCGCGGCCGGCACACATCCTTTCTCATCGTGGATGGACCAGCAGATCACGCCTCTGGAGCGGTATTTGGGGGTGGAGCAGGACCTGCAGGATCTGGCACGGAAGAATCTGATCTTCGGTATGCATGTGCACGTCGGAATCGAGGACCGGGACTTCCTCGTCGATGCCATGAAAGTGTCCCGGTACTTCCTGCCGCACATCTTGGCGCTCTCGACGAGTTCTCCGTTCTGGATGGGTCGCAGCACAGGCCTGCGCTCGTACCGAAGTGTGCAGTGGAGAAACTTCCCGCGCACCGGGATCCCGCCGACGTTCGGGAGCTATGAGGAGTACGAGCACATGGTGCGGTCACTCGTCAATGCCAACGCGATCCCTGATGCATCCAAGATCTGGTGGGATGTGCGGCCGCATCACCTGTATCCGACGCTCGAGTTCCGACTGTGCGATATCTGCACGCGGATCGATGAGGCCGTGTGTATTGCTGCGATCATCCAGGCGCTCGTCGCCAAGCTCTGGAAGCTGCGCCGGGACAACATGACATTCCGGGTCTATCCCATGTCTCTCATCGAAGAGAACAAGTGGCGTGCCGTTCGGTTCGGCGTCGCAGGCAACTTGCTCGACCTGGGCAAGGAGACCGAACGCCCGGCACGCGAACTGCTCGAAGAGTTCATCGGCTGGTTCCTCGACGATGTCCTCGACGATCTGGGCAGCCGAGCTGAAGTAGAGTATGCGTACACCATTCTCGAGCGTGGGACGAGCGCCGACCGTCAGCTGGCCGTCTTCGAGGAGACGGGCGATCTGAAGGCCGTCGTCGATCATCTGGTGGCCGAAACTCGTGAGGGTATCAGCGACTGATTCGAAGCGTCGAAACGCGTTCGGCGCGCCATGGAACCTCGATCGGTTGGCCGGTAACTAAAGGTGCCGATCGTCAACAATCCTAAGGGGATGTTCGATGCAGCTTCGCTACATCGAGGACCTGGCCCAGGGGCAGGAAACACCACTACTCGCCATCGCGGTTGCAGATGGAGCGAGCGCGACTGAGGCGTATCTGAGTGCGATCGACTCGGTCCTCCGAGGTGGTGTCGAAGCGGTGATGACCGCTGGCGACGTGACGGGCAAGTCGTCGGACGAGGTCGTGCTCTACGGGCAGGCCGAGGGGCCGCGTCGTGTCGTTCTGCTTGGTGTCGGGAAGGCTGATGACCTTGACGCGGAGAAGCTCCGACGCTTCGCGGGCCGGGCGGTCCGTGTCGCCGAACGCCTGAAACTCGAGGCGCTCACGATTTCTCTCGAGGGGATGGATGGCGTGGACGCCGAGGTGGCCGCGCAGGCTGTCGCCGAGGGCGCTGGCCTGGCGGCGTGGAAGTTTACTGAGCTTCAGGCTGAGGACGAGGAGTCACCCACCGTTCTGGTAAATGCGGTCGATCTGGTCGGTGGGGACACAGCTGCGTCCTCAGCGGGCGCGATGGCAGGAGCCGCGATCGCCCGTGCGGTCAACTTCTGCCGTTCGTTGCAGGATCGGCCCGGGAACGTCGCGACTCCAACGCACCTCGCAGACGAGGCGGAGCGCATGTGCAGCGCGATGGGGCTCGACGTCACGATCTTCGACGAGGCCCGGATGCGCGAAGAGGATATGCATGCGCTGCTCTCCGTGACGCGTGGCTCCGACGAAGAGGCTCGCTTCATCATCATGGAGCATCGCGGAGGTGAAGACGGTGAAGCACCGCTGATCCTGGTCGGGAAGGGGCTGACCTTCGATTCGGGCGGCATCTCCATCAAGCCGTCTCAGGGCATGGAGGAGATGAAGTACGACATGTCGGGCGGGGCCGCGGTCATCGGTGCAATGCAGGCAATCGCCGAGCTTGGCGTACACGCTAACGTCGTGGGCCTGGTCCCGGCCTCGGACAACATGCCGTCGGGTACAGCCACCAAGCCGGGCGACGTGATCTCGAGCCTGGCCGGCAAGACCATCGAGGTGATCAACACCGATGCCGAGGGGCGGCTGATCCTCGCTGATGCACTGGCCTGGGGCGCCCGGATGAAGCCGGCCGCGATGGTCGACTGTGCCACGCTCACGGGCTCGGTGATCATCGCGCTTGGGCATCATGCAGCTGCGGTGATCAGTAATGACGATGCGCTCGTCGCAGAGCTGCGCGAAGCGGGTGATTCATCGGGCGAGCGCTGCTGGCAGCTACCGCTCTGGGACGAGTATCGGAAACAGCTCGACTCCGGTGCGGCAGATCTGCAGAACATCGGTGGCCGACCGGCTGGGTCGATCACGGCGGCTGCGTTCCTGAAGGAGTTTGTCGCGGACGTGCCCTGGGCCCACCTCGACATCGCGGGTACGGCCTGGGGTGAAGGGAAGCTGCCCTATCAGAGGAAGGGTGGTACCGGCTTTCCGACACGGCTCCTGGTGGAATGGGTCCGGAGGCGCGCGGGGTGAAACACCTCTGCGCCCGGCTCGGAAGGGCTGCGGTGCTGACCGTCGTTGTCACCCTAGCGGCGGCGGGCTCCTTGCGTGCCCAGGAGCCGCCTGACTCGGTCGTGGTGGTCGATTCGATGGTGGTGCAGGACTCACTCGCTCTCGATTCGCTGGCGGTCGCCGATACGCTGCTCCCGGGGGACTCGGTGTCGGCGGATACGATCTTCTACAATCTCCCCCGTAGCCGGGCTGCGGAGCCCGCCTCCTTCGCGACCGGGGTCTGGGAGTGGGGTCGCGACGACATCATGGCCGATGGGGCCAATACCCTCGCCGAACTGTTCCAGAGGCTGCCCGGCGTCATCGCGCTCCTTGGTGGTGACTACGGCACACCTGCGGCCGTATCGGCCTTTGGGCAGGGTGGGGGCGGTTATCGGATTCTTCGCGACGGGCTCGAGATCTACGCCATCGAGGGGGGCGTCCCGAATCTCCAGCTCGTCGGCCTGGCCGGGATCTCACGGGTGCGCCTCGACCGTTCGATGGGGCAGATGCTCATCGAGCTGTGGTCACATGAGTACGACGACGGGCGACCATTTTCCGTCATCGAAGCGGGTACCGGTGACCTTGACACGAATCTGTTCAGGGGCATCTACGCGGACCCGACCGCACTCGGCGGCAGTATCGCTGCCGGTCTCGAGCGCATGGATACCCGGGGTAGAGGCCGAGAAGGCACCGAGAGTGGGAATCGCACGGGTGCGTGGGTCCGCTACCAGTTTCACGCTGGGGAGCGTTTCGGTCTCGGGCTGGATTACCGGAGCATCTCGGCTCAGACCAAGGTCGAGGAATACACCCCCACGTCCGAGCGGGGTGATCTATCGCTGCGAGCGGCGTACAGGCCTCTGGGTGGCGTGACAGTATCGGCGTTCGCCGGACGCACCACGTATGGGGTGGAGTCCTCTGCCGACTCCTCACTCTTCGTGGGAGGCTCGCGATATCAACTCGGGGGCGGGTTGGGACTCGAGCGCGGGGCGCTGTGGCTGCGTGGGTCGTACCGGAGCTTCGAAGGGTCGCTGCCCTCTGGGCGGATCGAAGCCCGGGGGGGGGTCTCGCACGAACGGTGGGGCGGCATCTCGGGTCAGTGGTCATCCAGCTCGTGGAACGACGCCGACGCGTCGAGTTACGGGGCTCGGGCCTGGGTCAAACCCGTCTCGTTCGCGACCCTCTTCGCCTCGTACGAGGACGGTACATACGGTAGCCGGGTCGGGGCCCTTGCAGAGGGTCCGGGCCTGCCTCCATTGGATCCCACCCGTCGGAGTTCCTCCGGCCCCGAGTTGATGGCCGAACGGACGGGTGCCCGGGCGGGCCTTCTGCTTTCGCGGTGGGGCGTCACGCTTGGGGGGGCAGCGCTCTACAACTACTCAGACCAGGTCCTGCCCCTCGGACTGGAACTGGATGACCAGGCGACGCCCGTTACGGGGGTGCACCGGAAGGGGTACGAGGGCACGGCCGTGTTGCCCACCTTCATGAATGGCCTCACGCTCGAGGGATCCTACCAGTACTGGGACGAGGAAGGCCCGAATCAACCCGCTGAAGTCTACCGCGGGTCGTTCGAATTCCACCGCGTGTTCATGGAGTCGGGCAACCTCGAGTTGTGGGCCTCTTTCGGCGTGCGTGGCCACGATCCGATGCTGACGTTCGTGGCGGACGACATGAGCGAGGCAGGGAGCGTTGTACAGGTTCCATTCTACCAGAGCTGGTACGCTCAGATTCAGGTCCGTGTGGTCACCGTTCGCTTCTGGCTGGGCATGGACAACGTCACCTTCCGCCGGAACCTGCAGATGTATCCGGATCGGATCCTTCCATTCGGACGGTCGTTCTTTGCGTTAAGGTGGGACTTATGGAATTAGCTTATCCGTTCATGGAGACCATCGAATGATCCGAAGCATGACCGGGTACGGCGACGCCGAGGTAGATGCCCCGGCTGGACGTCTGAGGCTCGAAGTGAAGACGGTGAACCACCGCTTCTTCAACACGAACGTCAAGACGCCGTCCGGCTTCGATCGCTTTGAAAAGGCGATGACTGACGCGCTCAAGCCGTTCATCGCCCGAGGGCACGTCAATGCGTACCTGTCGCTCGATCGCTCAGTCGTGGCGCTTCAGCCCGGTGCCTCGATCGACCTGGTGAAGGCGCGTGCCTACCAAGCGGCACTCAAGGGGCTGAAGGATGAGCTGGAACTGCCCGGGGAGCCGACGCTCGAGATGCTCGCGCGCTTCAGCGACATCTTCCGGGTGCCGGAGACCGACCGGACGGCCGGGATCGAGGAGGTCGACCTCGTCGCTCTGGTGCAAACTGCAGCGGCTGCGCTTCGGGCCATGCGCGAAGCCGAGGGGCTCCGTCTGGCCGCTGATCTCGACGAGCGCCTCACCGCAATCGGGGCACACCTCGACGAGGTTGAAGGCCGTGCACCGAAACGTCTGGTCGAACAGCGTGACAAGCTCCGGGCGGCGGTCCAGGAGCTCACGGCTCAGGTGGACATCGACGACGACCGCCTCGCGCGTGAGATCGCCTATCTCGCCGAAAAATGGGACATCAATGAGGAAATCGTCCGATTCCGATCCCACATCGAGCTCTTCCGCGAGGCGATCGAAGGGGACGGGTCGGAACCTGTCGGGAAACGACTTGGATTCCTCGTGCAGGAAATGCTTCGCGAGGCGAACACTGTAGGGTCCAAGGCGAATGATGCAGCGCTGGCTCAGGCCTCGGTCGCCATCAAGGAAGAGATCGAAAGGATCCGGGAGCAGGTGGAGAACGTCGAGTGACGCGACGAGCCGCTCCCCTGGCCCTCGTCGCGACCTCCGGGACCGGGAAGACGACCCTCGCGCACCGGCTGGTGGATGGCCCGGGGCGTTATGTGTTCTCGATTTCCGCGACTACGCGTCCGCCGCGTCCGCTTGAGCGGGACGGGGTCGACTACTACTTCCTCACCCGGAGAGCCTTTGAGGAACGAGTCGAGCGAGGATGGTTCGCGGAATGGGCCTCCGTCCACAATCGCATGTACGGGACGCCGCATTCGGAGTTGGATGCGGCTGCGGAGCGCGGCGATCATGTGGTTCTGGACATCGACATCCAGGGTGCGCGGCAGATCCGAGATGCGGTCCCGGATGCGACGCTCATCTTCGTGCTTCCGCCATCCGTCGATATCATGATGGCCCGTCTGGCCGGACGGGGAACCGAGGAACCCGAGAATATCGCGCGCAGACTGGAATCAGCTCTCGATGAGCTTCAGGCTGTTCCGGAGTTCGACTACGTTGTGGTCAACGATGATCTGGATGAGTGTCTGTTGGAAATCCGGAGCATTGTTGAACAGGGAGAGGCTCCAGCCCCACCCGAGCAGGACGCCGAAGGCATGCGCCGCGCGATCGTGGAGCTGCTCGAAGGCGAGTACAGTGCATATCTGCAGGACTCTGAATAGGACGGACCCATGCGTGTATTTACCCCGGACGAGGTCGCGGCCAGCACCGAGAGCAAGTATCTCGGCGTGCTCGTTGCAGCCAAGTACACTCGCGAACTCAACTCTCTGCCGAGTGAGGCGATGCCTCTCGGTGAGGAGAAGAAGCTTACGACGCGGGCGCTAGAGGCACTGACCTCCGGTCAGATCGAGTTCCGTCTCGTCAAGCGCCGGCGCCGCGAAGACCCCTAACGGCGGGCCGTCGCGATGCCCGCAGACCCTCTCGAGCCGCGCCGCCCGTGGAACGGGAAGCGCATCGTGCTCGGGGTTACGGGTGGGATAGCGGCGTACAAGACGATCCAGGTAGCGCGTGACCTTACACGACTCGGCGGTGAGGTCGATGTCGTTCTGACCCGGTCGGCTCAGAAGTTCGTGGCGCCACTCACCTTCGAAGGTGTGACCGGTCGCCCCGCGCTGACTAACCTCTTTTCAGCGGAAGGGGCGGCGCTGCATATAAGGCTGGGTCGGGACGCGGATGTCGTGTGCGTCGCTCCAGCCACGGCCGACTTTCTGGCACGGGCGGCCCACGGCCGTGCCGACGACCTGATCTGTACGACGCTCCTGGCCACTCAGGCGCCCGTCGTCGTGTGCCCCGCGATGAACGACCGGATGTACGCGCACGTGCAGGTCCAGGAAAACCTCGCTCACCTTCGGAATCGTCTCGGGTATCAGATCGCCGGGCCGGTGACGGGTGCCCTCGCCGCAGGGGAGGGATCCGGGCCCGGGCGCATGATCGAACCGTGGCAGATCGAAGAAGCGATCGGTCGTGCACTGGCCGCGGACGAGGCGTTCTCGGGGACACATGTGCTAGTCACGGCTGGCCCTACCCATGAGCCGATTGATCCGGTCCGCTACGTCGGTAACCGCTCCTCCGGCAGGATGGGCTATGCCATCGCTCAGGCTGCGTGGCGCCGTGGGGCCAAGGTCACGCTGGTCAGTGGGCCCTCATTGCTCGACCCGCCCTTCGGTGTCGAGCTGATACGGGTAGAAACCGCGCAGGAGATGCACGACGCAGTCGCCACCAGGATCGGCGATACCAACGTGAATGTCTTTTCTGCGGCGGTGGCCGATTTCCGGCCGGCGGACGCCCGTCAAAGCAAGCTGAAGCGCTCGGACACAGGTGGCACCATGACGGTGGACCTGACGCAGAACCCGGATGTCGCGAATGACACCCGAAGCGCGCGGAAGGCCGGGAGCATCAATGTCGGTTTCGCTCTGGAAACGGGCGACGTCCTTGTCCACGCCGCAGCAAAGCTCGAGCGAAAGGGGTTCGACCTCCTCGTGGCCAACGACGCGACGGAGGAAGGAGCTGGCTTCGGTGTGTCGACGAATCGAGTGACCGTGCTCCTGCCCGATGGTTCGAACGAACAGCTCCCGTTGCTTTCGAAGGATGAGGTCGCGGACGAAGTGCTCGACCGCGTCCGACCGCTCCTCCAGCGGAGAGAGGTGTGAGCGGTTCGGATCGTTCGCCCCGCCTCTCTCCACAGGAGGCGGCTCGACTGCTCCGGCAGCGCCTCGAGATGGGCGGTGGAGAGCTCTACCTCGACGGCATGACCCGTGAGGAGGCGCTTGAGCAGGTGTCCCGGGCGAAGGGGGAGGGGACTCAGCAGCGCTCGGCTCAGGCCCAGACCGGACCCTCCACGCGGGTGACGGGGAAGTCCAGCGCCGCTCTCCCGGTTGTCCTTCCGGATGATTATGCCGAGCTGCGTGAGGTCGCTCTCGCGTGCACGAGGTGCGGGCTCGCCAGCGGTCGCACGCAGGTCGTCTTCTCCGACGGCCCGCCGACGGCGCGCCTGATGTTGGTGGGTGAGGCCCCGGGGGCCAACGAGGACGCGAGCGGCGTTCCCTTCGTCGGTATGTCTGGCCAGTTCCTCGACCTCCTGCTCGCGACGGTTGAGCTGAGTCGGAAAGACTCTGTCTACATTGCCAACGTCCTCAAGTGTAGGCCTCCGGGGAACCGGGATCCGCAGCCTGAAGAGATCGAGGCATGCTCGCCGTTCCTGCTCAGGCAGATTGATCTGGTGAAGCCGAGAGCGATTCTTGCTGTGGGCTCCTTTTCGGCCCGTCTTCTGACGGGTCGGGACGGGGTGGCGCTTGGCAAGCTCCGCGGGGCTGTGCACACCTACCATGGTGTCCCGCTCGTGGTCACGTACCATCCGGCCGCTCTGCTTCGTAACCGTCGCTGGATTCGCTCTTTCTGGGATGATCTGCAGCTACTGCGGTCGGTGATCGACGGAGACCACGCCTAGCTCGACGGGCTCTCCCACGGCCGCCTGTCAGCTCAATGGTCCATCGCTTTAGCGCATACGCTGCGCACTATGCGGGGTCGGGGTTGGCTCGCGTCGCATGAGCCGGTACAATCGTCAGCCGCCATTACCGCTGCCCGCCACACTGACGCCGTTGTCCGACCCAATCCCCCATTCTGCCGCCTGGGATCGCCCGATGCCCGCCTCCCTGGAGGCTGAGACGGCGGTACTTGGGGGTATGATGATCGATCGCGAGGCAGTGATTCGTGCGATCGAAAAGGTCAATTCGGCAGCGTTCTACCGCGAAGGAAACCGTCGGATTTTCCATGCGATGTCGCGGCTTTTCGAGCGTGGCGACGTCATCGACCCCATCACGGTCTCTGAGGAACTCAAGAAGACCGGCGAGCTCGAAGCAGCGGGAGGCCTGGACTACCTGGCTACGCTGGTGGATGCCGTTCCGACCGCGGCCAACATCGAGTACCACGCGAACATCGTTCGCGAAAAAGCCTTGCTCCGTCGGCTGGTGGATCGGGCCTCGTCGATCATTCGCGACGTGTATGACCAGGGCGAGCGCGATGTAGAAGAACTTCTCGACATCGCCGAGGCCAAGATCTTCGAGGTTGCGGACAGCCATAAGCGCGAAGGCTTTGTCTGGATCAAGGACATTCTGTGGAAGACCTTCGAGAAGATCGAGGAGCGTCAGACGTCCGGTTCGGGCATCACCGGTGTCGCGACGGGCTTCACCGATCTCGATCGGATGACGACGGGGCTCCAGAAAGGAGACCTGTGCATCATCGCCGCACGTCCGTCGATGGGGAAAACGGCGTTCGCGCTGAACGTGGCCTCGTCTGCGGCGATCAATCACCAGGCCGCCGTCGGGATCTTCTCCCTAGAGATGTCTTCAGAGCAGCTCGTGCAGCGCATCCTCTGCTCGGAAGGACGTGTCGACGCGCAGAATCTCCGTCGCGGACGACTCTCACCGGAAGAGAACTCGCGCCTGGCCAAGGCGGCCGGCCATCTCAACACGGCTCCCATCTGGATCGACGACCAGCCGGGCTCGAACGTGCTCGAAGTCCGGGCAAAGGCTCGCCGGATGCAGTCAGACCTGCGCGCCGATGGACAGGAGCTCGGCATGATTGTGATCGACTACATGCAGCTGATGTCGGGTACCGGTAAGTCGGAAAGTCGCGTGCAGGAGGTCAGTCAGATCTCCCGCGGACTCAAGGCCCTGGCACGTGAGCTCGATGTGCCCCTGATCGCGCTCTCTCAGCTCAGTCGAGGCCCCGAGCAACGGACCGACAAGCGCCCGATGCTTTCCGACCTGCGTGAGTCCGGTTCGATCGAGCAGGATGCCGATATCGTCATGTTCCTGTTCCGACCCGAATACTACGCTTCGGCAGAGAACCGACACGAGATGGAGGGCAAGGCGGAGTTGATCATCTCGAAGCAGAGAAACGGCCCTACCGGCGTCGTGCCGCTCTTCTTCCACAAAGCCTACACCCGATTCGACTCTGTGGTTGGCGAGACGTCCGGAGGTGGGGGTGGAGATGGGTACGGTGGCGGGAACGGCGACGGCTTCGGTCCGTGAGCGATGGAGGCCCGGACGCGCCCGCGACGGTCGGGGTCGCGGTCCCGGCGGCCGGCTTGGGTCGACGGATGGGAGGAGTTCGAAAACCACTCCTGCAGC
>Ga0209631_10000293_pt1 | contig 66906 bp, 59 predicted proteins | sample COG_08_FD_184752 | JGI IMG/M metagenome (GOLD analysis project Ga0209631, IMG submission 184752) | Pelagic Microbial community sample from North Sea - COGITO 998_met_08 (SPAdes) (version 2) | ecosystem: Environmental > Aquatic > Marine > Neritic zone/Coastal water | place: Helgoland, sampling... | reverse complement strand
CGTGTACATTTGCGCACGAAAAATATGGCCCGTTCGTCTATCGGTTAGGACGCCAGGTTTTCATCCTGGAAAGAGGGGTTCGACTCCCCTACGGGCTACAATTTAAAAATAAGACATGGCAAATCACAAATCGGCTTTAAAAAGAATACGATCAAATAACAAAAAAAGACTTTTGAATCGTTTCCAACACAAAACAACGCGTAATGCGATCAAAAGATTGAAAGATCTAACGGACAAGAAGGAGGCGCAAAAGTTATTTCCTGGCGTTGTATCTTTGATTGACAAGCTTTCAAAGAAGAATATTATTCATTCCAATAAAGGATCTAACTTAAAATCTAAGTTAGCGAAGCATGTAGCTTCTCTTTAGGAAGAAATATTTCACTCAAATAAAAAGGCTCCAATTTGGAGCCTTTTTTAGTTTAAATAAGTTCGAGTCTAGGAATTCATAGAAATCAAGAACTCTTCATTGCTCTGTGTGCGTTTAAAACGGTCGTTAATGAACTCCATAGCTTCAACTGGATTCATGTCGGCTAAATATTTTCTCATGATCCACATGCGCTTAATGGTCGTTTCATCGAGGAGCAAGTCATCTCTTCGTGTACTAGAAGAAATTAAGTCAATTGCAGGGAATATTCTTCTATTGGCAATACGTCTATCCAATTGAAGTTCCATATTTCCAGTTCCTTTAAATTCTTCAAAGATAACCTCATCCATTTTAGATCCGGTTTCTGTAAGCGCTGTTGCGATTATGGACAATGATCCTCCATTTTCAATATTACGAGCTGCTCCAAAGAACCGTTTGGGTTTGTGTAGTGCATTTGCATCAACTCCTCCACTTAATATTTTACCTGAGGCAGGCTGAACCGTGTTGTAAGCTCTAGCAAGACGTGTAATAGAATCCAAAAGGATGACAACGTCATGTCCACATTCTACCAATCTTTTTGCCTTCTCTAAAACAATATTGGCCACTTTTACGTGACGATCTGCTGGCTCATCAAAGGTTGATGCTACAACTTCACCATCTACATTACGTTGCATGTCAGTTACTTCTTCTGGACGTTCGTCAATTAATAAGATCAATTGATAAACCTCAGGGTGATTGGCAGCAATTGCATTTGCTATGTCTTTAAGTAGCATTGTTTTACCTGTTTTAGGCTGAGATACTATCATCCCTCTTTGCCCTTTCCCAATGGGGGAAAACAAGTCCATAATTCGTGTAGAAATTGTACTTGACTTATCTGCAAGGTTAAACTTTTCTTGAGGAAATAGTGGAGTTAGGTGTTCAAAGGAAACACGATCTCTAACTACTTTAGGGTCAAGTCCATTGATTTTATCTACTTTTATTAAAGGGAAATATTTTTCACCTTCTTTAGGAGGTCGAACCGTTCCCAATACCGTATCTCCGGTTTTTAAACCAAACAATCTAATCTGTGACTGTGATGCATAGACATCATCTGGGGAGGATAAGTAATTGTAGTCAGACGACCTTAAAAAACCATACCCTTCTGGCATAATTTCTAAAACCCCTTCTGTTTCTACGATACCATCAAACTCAAAATCAGGTTCACGGTAGCGACTTCGATTGTCTTTATTGTGATTAGATTCATTGCGGTTATTATTCTTGTTGTGATTTGCGTTTGGATTATTGTTGGGTTTATTTGGAGTATTCCCATTCCCATTCGGGTTATTCCCATTATGTCTGGGCCCCCCTTGTTGTGGGTTATTTTTGTTTTGATGTTTATTATTGCTGTTATTAGGATTTTTCTGAACACCTTGTTTCGGATCAACCGGTTGCTTGGGTTTAGATTTTTGAACCGGAAATATTTTTGAAGGGGCTTTTTTTTCTTGTCCCTCTTCTTTAGATACAGCAGTAGGTGGGGGAGTCGCAGCAGTTTCTTCATCTGGTTTTGAAGCGATGAAGTCAACAATTTGATAAATTAAATCTAGTTTTTTCAAACCAGCGATTCGTTTAACACCAATTTTTTTTGCAATTTCTTGTAACTCGGGGAGTTTCTTTGTTTTAAGAGTAGCTATTTCGTACATGAAGTTTTTGTGATTATGACTTTAAGGTTTTGAATTTACCTTTAAAGTTTTAATAATTGTAGAGCAGCAATATTACAAATTTTATTTTAAAAACACTGCTTTTAAAAAAAAGTTAATTTTGTAAAAAAAGCAATCATGATTCAACGCATTCAATCTATTTACTTGCTTCTCGTAATTTCGCTTTCTAGTTCTTTGGGATTTATTTTTCTTCAACCTGAAAATGAAATGGTATTAACGTCGTTTTATACTTCTTATAGACTGTTTTGGAGTGTTCCTTTACTATCACTCATAGCTTTACTTTTGTTTAAGAGACGAAAACTTCAAGCACTAGTATGCGTTATGCTCCTGCTGGTTAATCTTATTCCTGTTATAGTTTATGGTCAGAAAAGCCTAAATGAAAGTGAAATAATTACGTATTATGTGGTGATCGCGCTTTCTTTATTGAATTTTATACTGGTATATATATCTCGTCGTGCCATTTTGAAAGACGAAAAGTTAGTTCGCTCCGTCGACCGCATTCGATAACGCACCCCTTAACCCAATTTCTATAGCTTCAAGGTTTTGTATTTTACCTTGCGAAACCTCAAAGCGCAACATGGTTCTTACTTTATGAAACCCAGAAATTCCAGCAGCTCCCGGATTCATATGTAGGTGCCCCATTTTTTTATCCTGAATGACTTTTAATATGTGAGAATGACCACAGATAAATAATTTGGGTTTGTATTGTGATATCAATCTTTTGGCCTGTGGAGTGTATCGCCCTGGATATCCTGCAATATGCATAATAAGTACATTTACCCCCTCACAATTAAATGAAAGCACCTCAGGTGCTTGCAAGCGAACTTTATCGCCATCTATATTTCCATATACTGCTCTAGAGGGTTTGAGCGCTGTAAGGCTATCTAAAACTTCCAGCTTTCCAATATCGCCTGCATGCCAGACTTCATCAGCTTGATTAACATAGTTGCTAATCTTTGAGTCAAAACATCCGTGCGTATCGGAAAGCAATAAAATTTTTTTCAAAATTTTGTATATTTAGTCAAAATTAAACTATTCCTAAATCTTAAACAATGCCCATGGAAAGCAGTAACACCTTCTATTCCACATCAAAAAATAAAGGTTTGATTCACTTTCATAAAGATCATATTTCTTTTCGATTGGAAGCTGACCACGCCATTAGAAAGACTTTTTATTCAGAAATGGATTCCATTTCAATTCAAAATAAAGGGAAGTTGTTTACTCTTATTTTTACCGTACTGTTGTTAATAGCATCTGTTTATTTATATTTTGATCAAGGAGGAACGGTTTTAAATATTGTTACCTCTCTTTTATTGTTTTTTTCCGGTTTTTATAATTGGAGATTTAGTAACAGTGGGCTGATACAAGTAAAAAAAGGAGGTTTACTGATTGATATCTTTTATTCTATAAAAAAGCAAGAAGTAAAAAGCGTTTTTGAGACGCTTCAGATGAAGTTAACCGAAGAGTTCGTTTCTTAAAATCTGAACTATTCTAATTTCAATAAGTTAATTGCATTTTTGGCATAGACTTTCTCTAAAATATTTTGGTTTAAATGGAGGCCTTTACTTTTTTGTCCTCTGATCTCTAAGGAATCATCACTTGCTAAGTAGCGCCACAGTCTAGTATAATTTTGTTCTAAATTTTTTTCTTCCTCATTTAGTTGATCAGTGGTCATCGAAGTTTCTTCCATAGCGTTTCCATAGTCTGATCCAAACAATATTCTGTCTTGATAGGTGTCAAAAAAGGCACTTACTTTTTCAGAATCTTGACGTGCTAAATCTCCAAAACGAGCTCCAATTTCTATGGACATATTTGGATATTGGTCTAGTCTAGACGCAACCATATCTAAGTCATGAGACATACTTCCAAGGTGGGCACAAAGTATTTGTAATTCAGGATTATTTTTAATCCAACGATCTCGAGCAGCAATAATGGTCTCATAGGAAGGGATTTCAGGTATTGTAAAGGCATGGTATTGTGGATTGTTTTTATAATATCCATAATGTGGGTTTTGTGGGTCAAGTTCTCTCCAAGCTTGTTCTGGCTCAGCTATATGGGCCATCACCGGAATGCCTTTGCTCTTCAAATACTCCCAAATGGGTTGTAATCGTGTATCGTCAATTTGAATGAAATTTCCTGATTCGTCTTGTGTAACCATCCCAAAATTCTTCCAAACTTTAACCATCCTTGCACCTGAATTTATTTCTTCTTCTAGAAGCGTGATTGCATTCGTTGCAAAATCAGGGGCATCAATTCCAGTACCAATCAAGGAGGAACATAAGAAATACAGGTCAGGTTGTGTGGTTGCATGATTTTGATAATGACCCCAACTTCTTTCTACCCCTTCGGGGCCTTCCTTTGCAACATCTACTAAAACAGAGCGCATGTTCCATTTCTTTAAAAACGAAGGTAAATAAGACCTTGAATGTTGATAGTGAGAGTGTACGTCAATTTTTGAAATAGTACCTATTTCTATCTTTTTCGGATTACTGGTTGATTGACAGGAGGAAAAAGAAATTATAATAATTAAAAAAAGATGGATATGTTTCATATTTAGCAGTAAAATTTAATACAAGGTAATTTTTTAAATTAATCTTTATGGCCATCATGAAAAGAATAATTGAACGGTTCCATAGTCGAGTAGGGCATGCTTAATCTAAATAGAGGGTTCCCGTGGCATAGGTTTTTGCTTTGCCACTGAGGATTACTCGATCTTTTTTGTTTAGGCACAACAGTTCTCCACGTCTTTCGGAAATTTGAAACGCATGTAATTGGTCTTTATCTAGGCGTTTTGCCCAAAAAGGAACCAATGAGCAATGAGCTGAACCTGTTACCGGATCTTCAAGTATGGAGGCTTGCGAAGTAAAAAAACGAGATACAAAATCAACATTATCCCCTTTAGCAGTTACAATAACACCTCCAGGATTTAAATTGATTTGATCAAAAATTTGTCGATCAATCTGAATCGATGCGATTTCCTCTTCGGTGTCATAAACTAATACATAATCCCGAGACTTATAAACTTCCTTTGGCATTATATTTAATGAATTTTTGATGCTCTTTGGTAGTTCAGAAGCAATAGGCATTCGTGATGGAAAGTCTAAGTGATACATTTCGTCATACATCGCAACAGTCAAATCACCACTTAGTGTTTCAAAAACAATTTCTTTTTTAGGGTAGTTCATTTGTGTCTTCAGACAGTGTGCTGTGGCAAGGGTTGCATGACCACATAAATCCATTTCAATCTCTGGGGTAAACCAGCGTAAATGAAAGCGCTCTCCATGTTCAATAAAAAAGGCCGTTTCTGGGACTGCATTTTCTTTTGCGATATCTAATAAAGTTGAGTTAGGGAGCCATTCTTTAAGAGGAACTACACAGGCAGGATTGCCGCCAAAAATTTTGTTTGTGAACGCATCTATTTGATAAAAAGGAAGTTTCATCTTTATGGTTTATAAAAACGAATGTATTAAATAAAATACTAAACACCCCAAGTGCCTTTGCACTTGATTGCCATTATTTTTCAATTACAAGGGGATGCTTTTTCATTAAATAAATCCCATATAACAGACAGGGTAAGGCAAGGACTACAATATAAAAAGCATTATCTATAGACGTAGCCATACTTATTTTTTCTTTAATTGGGATTCCAGCCGAGTCAAGGTCTGCAACAAAATCAATTATTGCGTGTACAATAATTAAGGGATAGATTCTTTTTGTCACCACCAATAAAAAGCCAAACATCACTCCTATAAAGGTTGCAAATAAAACTTGTGAGACTTCCCCATAAATTCCTTTGTCAAAATTAATTAAATGTATAATCCCAAAAAATAGGGCAGCAGCAAATACAGATAAACGAATGTTCTTTTCCGTTTTTCCAAAATAGTGTATAACGTGTGATTGTAAAAACCCACGAATACTCAATTCTTCAGAAATCCCTACCGATAATGAATACAGTAGCAGTATCAGAATATTAGGAAGCAGAACGTCTGTATTAACATCATCCATGGTCAAAACATTCAATCCTGCAACATAAATAAGCGGAAAAATAAGTAAATGCCATTTTTTTAGTTTTGTTCCTTTTAACCCTGCAATGTGGAGCAGCCCATTTTTTTTTATAAAAAAATAAGAAATTCCAATCAGAAGGATATTGGCACTAATACCAACTAGCGTATGGATTCGATACGATTCAATTCCGTTTTTTATGAGTTGGAGTGAAAAATATTCTCTCACGACCAAAAGTAAAAGTAACCCTACAATAAAGAGGGTGAGCTGATTCCAAAAGTGTTTTGTGTTCATAATTGATTTGGTTTAATGTTCAATACCTCAAAATAGGGAAAAGTAGTATCCCTTTTTCAGGATTCAATACCTCTTTTAAATAATTGAATGAAGTTTATAGATTTTCTTAATCTTTGACAATTGACTTTACACGGGGGATGGAAAAGTATTTTAAAATATCGTCATCTTTAAATCTTTCAAGTTTTAAAACTTCATTATCGTTTATTTTCTTTTCTAGGTAATTTATGTAAGCTTCATAAACCTCGTTTTTATTTAAGTATTCTTTTCCTAGATGCCCTTCTAGTCTATAAAATTCTGTTTTAAAATCATTTTGTGTTGCTGCTGCTTTCAAATTCAAATATTCACTTTCCAATTTATTTATTTGGTCTATGATAGGATACTGACCGCTATCAGTGTTTTTTAGTTTCAAGCTAATGTTAGAGATTCTCAAACGTGCATTTTTGGATCTTTTTTCAATTTCCACTCTTGCGGCCTCTTCAGTAATCGCTTTTCTTTCTGCTTCAAGCTTATTCTGTTCTGCTTGCCATTTATTTCCATCCTCAAGGATTTCGCTAAAGCTCATGTCTTCAAGGTTTTTGTTTTCATTAAGCTTTATACGCGTTATTGCGTTTGTAAGATTACTTAGTTGGATTGAGTCAATTTCGCCTTTTAGGGTTTCAATAACCTCCTCGGAAGTTTCTCCATTGAATTTCATATCCAAAGGGGAAGAACATGCAAATAGGAGTACAGTGACTCCCAGTAGTAAAAGTTGTTTTTTCATTTTTGTAAGATTTGGTTTTGTCTAAGCTATAAACCGGATTTTCAACTATTCTCCGTTTTTTTAATAGATATTGATGTGTCTTTTGTAATAGTGTGCATTCGCAAAATCAATATTTTTTATATTTTCACTTAAAGGGTTTTGTTTTAGAACATGTTCGAAAGCAAACCAGGCGAAGTAGATTGTACTATACATAACTTCTATATTGGATTGATCGGAATTGATTAAAGGAGTGTGATGATCACAAGCATTTAGTGCAATTGATTTATTTTGATAAAAATCAGAAATGAAAGGTAGGTGTTTCATTAGGAGTTAATGATTTGAGTTTTGGAGAAATAAATTTACAAAAAAAAAAGCAGCCCTTGGGCTGCTTGTAAAACTTATATTTAGGTTTGTTATAAAACCTACAAGTGAATAACTTCATCGTATGCATCGGCAACGGCTTCCATCATCGCCTCACTCATGGTGGGGTGTGGATGTACTGCTTTTAGTACTTCATGGCCCGTAGTTTCGAGCTTACGTCCAAGTACTGCTTCGGCAATCATATCAGTGACTCCAGCACCGATCATGTGGCACCCTAACCATTCGCCATACTTGGCATCAAAAATTACTTTTACAAAACCGTCAGAGGTTCCGCTGGCTTGGGCTTTTCCAGAGGCAGAGAATGGGAATTTTCCTACTTTGATATCATAGCCTTTTTCTTTTGCTTGGGCTTCGGTCATACCCACCGAGGCTATTTCTGGAAGGCAATAGGTGCATCCAGGGATGTTTCCATAGTCTAAAGGTTCAACATGCTGACCTGCAATTTTTTCAACACATAGAATTCCTTCCGCAGATGCAACATGAGCAAGGGCTTGTCCAGAAGTCACATCTCCAATGGCATAATATCCAGGGAGGTTTGTTTGATAGAAATCATTGACCAAAATCTTATCTCGGTCTACAACTATCCCAACGTCTTCCAAGCCTAGATTTTCAATGTTGGTTTTAATTCCAACAGCTGAAAGTACAATGTCTGCTTTTAATTTTTCTTCCCCTTTAGCGGTTTTTATGGTTGCGGTAACGCCTTTTCCTTTGGTATCCACAAGGGTCACTTCTGCCCCAGTAAGAATGTTGATTCCGCTTTTCTTGAAAGAACGCTCTAGCTGTTTAGAGATTTCTTCATCCTCTACGGGTACAATTCGGTCTTGGTATTCCACTACGGTAACTTCCGTTCCCATTGCGTTATAGAAATAAGCAAATTCTATTCCTATTGCACCCGAACCAACTACGATCAGTTTTTTTGGTTGCTGAGGTAACGTCATCGCTTCACGATAACCAATTACTTTTTTCCCATCTTGGGGAAGGGAAGGTAATTCGCGTGAGCGTGCTCCTGTGGCAATGATGATGTGGGAAGCACTGTATTCTTCTGTTTTATTGTTTTGGGTTACACTTACTTTTTTACCAGCAAGAATTTTCCCATGACCGTTTAAGATGTCAATTTTATTTTTCTTCATTAGAAACTGTACCCCTTTGCTCATGCCGGCGGCTACATTTCTACTACGATTGACAACGGCATCAAAATCTTTGTCGTACTCTTTAACAATTAATCCATACTCACCGGCATGTTTTAAATAATCAAATACTTGTGCAGACTTAATCAAGGCTTTGGTGGGAATACATCCCCAGTTCAAACACACTCCGCCTAAACTTTCCTTTTCTACAATAGCGGTTTTAAAACCAAGTTGTGAGGCTCTAATTGCCGTAACATAGCCCCCTGGACCGCTTCCTACTACTATAATGTCATATGAACTCATGAAGTGTGATTTAAATTCGCTGCAAATTTACAAAACTAGAGAGAATATTTTGTCTTAATTTTCCTCCTTAGCAAAATCAATACTGGCGGCATTTACGCAATAGCGCTCCCCCGTTGGGGTCGGGCCATCATTAAAAACATGTCCTTGGTGTCCCCCACATTGAGAACACACAATTTCAGTTCGCAGCATCCCATGGCTGCTGTCTTTTATATATTCTAACCCACCCGGTATCGCTGCGTCATAGGAAGGCCACCCACAACTGCTGTCAAATTTGGATGCTGAATCATAAAGGGCGTTACCGCATCCCTTGCAGTGGTATGTTCCCTTTTCAAAATGGTCGTTAAAAACGCCTGTAAAGGGTCGTTCAGTTCCTTTTTGTCTTAAAATATAGAATTCTTCAGGAGACAATTGTTCCTGCCATTCTGCTTCCGTTTTACTTACGTTGTATGTTTTATTATTCATTTGTAGGAATAAATGCTAGAGCGGCAGAGTTTATACAGTGGCGTTGTCCTGTTGTTTTTCGTGGGCCGTCGTTAAACATATGTCCTAGATGTCCCCCACATTTATTGCACTTTAATTCAGAACGTGGGTATCCAATTTTATAATCCACATCATACTCTAAATTTTCTTCAAAACCACGGTCAAAAGAGGGCCATCCAGATCCAGAATCAAATTTATATTGAGATTCATACAACGGTGCTTGACATCCACCACATACATAAATACCCTTTTTTTTGTTGTCGTTTAGCGGTCCTGAAAAAGGGCGCTCAGTTGCAGCATGGCGTAATACATCATACGCAAGAGGGGAAAGAATTTCCTTCCATTCAGCATCTGTTTTGACGACCGTATATTCTTTTTTGGGACTCTTTTTTTCTTGCGAAATTCCTTGGCAAGAAACCAATATGGCAAGAAGAAATAGTGGATAATATTTTTTCATTTTTTTTTTCAAAATTAATAATCTTTTTTTATTAGAAAATCAATCGGGTTTGTTTAAAGAATTTTAACATAGTTATAATTAAAATCATTTAATTTTGATGTTTAAACCCCAACCTAATGAAAGCTACTTATATTCTTGTATTACTGATTGTTTTTTCGGCTTGTAAAGTCAACCATTTAACAGGTAAAAAAACATTTAATGCCTTTTCCAATAAGCAGTTGTTTCCGATGGCTTTACAACAATACAATTCATTTTTAAAAGAAAATGAACCTGTAGTAGGAACTATCGAACAAAGACAAATTGTGGATATTGGAAAAAATATTGCAAATGCAGCACAAAAATATTTTGCCTTCAAAGGGCAACCTAATTTTTTAAAGGACTATAATTGGGAATACAATTTGGTGAAAAATGCACAACGAAACGCTTGGTGCATGCCAGGAGGAAAAATTGTTTTTTATTCGGGTATACTCCCTATTGCAAAAAATATAGATGGCATTGCAGCCATTATGGGACATGAGGTGGCACATGCCTTAGCCGATCATGGTGGTCAACGAATGTCTATCGGTATGGCACAAAAGGGACTTGGTTTTATAGCAGATAAAGCTACCGCAAAACAACCCGAGGCAAAACGTAATGCTATTTTGACTGCTTACGGAATTGGATCTTCGATAGGTGCCGTTTTACCATTTAGCAGAAAACACGAATCTGAAGCTGACAAAATTGGGATAGAACTCATGGCAATTGCTGGCTATAATGTAGATGAAGCTCCAATATTATGGGAACGAATGAAAGCCGCTTCTGGTGGTAAATCACAACCAGAGATTTTAAGTACACATCCTTCAAATCAAAGACGAATTGATAACCTAAAGCGATGGGGATCAGGTGCAAAGGTTTTGGCTAAAGAAATCAATAGACATTAATATTTAGATTCCTTTTGTTTTTTCGTTACATTGAACCCTTAAAAGGATTTAATGTTTAGTTTAAAAATTCCCTTAGAAAAAGGAAGTAAAAAAATAATCAATGCATGGGCTTTTTATGATTGGGCAAACTCAGTTTATCCCCTAGTCATTTCCTCTGCTATTTTTCCAATTTATTATGGTGCTTTATTTTCCGAAAGCAATACGATTACTTTTTTTCAATACGAATTAAAGAATACTGCCATGATCAGTTTTGTAACTGCAGCAGCTTTTTTTATTGTTGCTTTTATGTCCCCTTTACTCTCTGGGATTGCAGATTATATAGGAAACAAAAAACGCTTTATGAAGCTTTTTGTGTACCTAGGAGCCACAAGTTGTGTAGGCTTGTATTTTTTTGAATTGGAGACTATATACTTAGGACTTTTTATTCATTTTATTGGTTTAATAGGCTATTGGTCGAGCTTAGTGTTTTATAATTCCTATCTACCTGACATCGCATTTCCATCACAACAAGATCGTGTGAGTGCCCGGGGCTTTTCTGTAGGCTATGTGGGGAGTGTTATTTTATTGTTATCGAATTTAGCTATGGTAATGAATCCTGATTGGTTTGGAATTACTGGAACCGAGGAGGAAGCTACCATGAAAGCAATGCGCTATTCTTTTGTTTCTGCCGGAATTTGGTGGATCCTTTTTAGTCAATACTCTTTTTATTATTTACCTAAAGGAAACCGTGAAGTAAAAGTGACAAAAGATATTTTTTGGAATGGATATAAAGAGTTGAAAAGTGTATGGAAGTTGTTGGAGCATAATACCGCTTTAAAAAGATTCCTACCTGCTTTTTATATGTACAGTATGGCACTTCAGACGGTATTGTTAGTGGCAGCATACTTTGGGGAAGAAGAGATTCAATGGGGGAGTCCAGCTGAAAAAACAACAGGACTTATTGTGAGTATACTCTTAATTCAAATTGTTGGAATACTAGGGGCCTTTTTAACTGCTAGGGCCTCAGAACGTTTTGGGAATATTCGAGTATTGATTGCGGTTAACTTTATCTGGGCAGGTTTGTGCTATTATGCTTATTCTATAGAAACTCCCATGCAGTTTTACACTGTTGCAGGACTGGTAGGTATGGTGATGGGAGGATTACAGGCGCTTTCGCGTTCTACCTATTCTAAACTTATTCCCAAAACAGAAGATACCGCCTCGTTTTTTAGTTTTTATGATGTTACCGAAAAAATAGGGATCATTGTAGGAATGTCCCTATTTGGTGTTATTGATCAGATTACGGGAAGTATGCGAAATGCAATATTGTTTTTTATGGTCTTTTTTGTAATCGGTGCTGCAATGTTATTGCGTGTTCCACGGAAAAAATTAATTCGTTAGTCTCGTACAATAATATCTCCTGAGCCTGTCACTTTGGTGATTTGTTTACCAGGATTTCCTCCACAAGCGATATCTCCAGAGCCAGTGATTATTGCATTTAAAGTTTCTGAGGCATACATTTCAATATCCCCGGAGCCTGTAATTTTTGCTTCTGCATTGGTTGCTTTAATAGAGGAAGCTTGAATTTCTCCAGAGCCTGTAACCACATAATTGGTTGCCGTAGCAGTACCTCTTAGATTAATGTTTCCTGATCCTGTTAGCGTTGCATTGAGATGAGTAACCTCTAGATTGAGTGAAAGGTCACCAGAACCTGATAAAGTGGCTTTAAAATGATCTCCGGTTAGTGGAAAAGAAGAGGAAATTTCTCCAGAGCCACTCAAGATTATTTTACTAACGTATTCAACTGGTATGGTGATATAAACTGTATCAGTATCCCAGGTATCAAACCATGATTTTTCCTTTTGTTTGATCAGTAAAGTTCCATTTCTGTTTTTGGATTCTATCTTTTCCAGATCGTCTTCGTTTCCTTTAAGATGTATAGTTCCTTCAGAACCAGAGACCAGGGTGACTTCATAACTTCCTGCTATGTGGATACCGTCATAGGTTCCAACATTTCTTGTTTCAGTATGTTGTGCAATGAGATTGATTGAATTAAGGCTTACTAGAGCCATTAGGGATATTAATTTTTTCATAGTTAGTTAATTTGAAAGGTTTAGTTTGACACCCCCAAACTCGGAAGTGATTTTTAATTTTGATAAGGCACTACTCTGATTGTATATTCCTTTATAGTATTTTTCTGTTGAATTTGTTTTTTCTACAGAATGCTCTAGTGGAAAAGTAGATTTTAAGTCAGTATACTCTAAATCGATTTCATAAGTAAAGGACCAATCTTTATCAATACCTAACTGAATACTGGTATATTCTGTATCAATATCAATATTCTTTGCCGAATGATTAATTTGTTTTATTTGTATTAATCCGAACTCATTATCTAAGGTAAGTTGTTCTGAGATAATTCCACATTTTAGTGTTAAATAGTCTCCTTTACCTTTTAAAATTGCAACATTTTCAAGATTCATTTTTCCGAAATCATTATTAAAATTTAAAACGGTTACTGAGTTAAAATAGGAATTGGTATAATCAGCATTTAATTCAATTTGACCTGCTTTTTCAATCTCGAAGTCTGAATAGTCCGCATTTATAATTCCCCCTTTTATAAAATCAATTGTTGAATTAGAAGTATAATCGAAGTCCAATTCGTTGTTGGAGGCATGTAGTTCTCCTAGAATCATTTTTCCAAAATCACAACTAATTTTAGCTTGACCCTCCAAGCTGTTCAATCGGATTGTGCCATAATCATTGGTGAGATCCACGCTACTGGTTCTGGGGAGTTTGATGGTGTAGTCGATTTTGTAGTTTAAAGAACTGGATGAAAACCATTTAAAACTCCAACTTTCATTAATTTTTGTCTCTGCCATTACCTTTTCAGGGCTCAAAGAAAAGAGTACATCAATGGAGTTGAGTTTTTCTTCAATTTTTTTTGAGTTTTTCCCAAACACACTTATCAAAACATCGATAACCACCCTGTCTTCATCCCAGCTGGTTATGTTTAAATCTCCAAAAGAATTGTTGATTTCTATGAGTGCATTTGGATTTACCTGAATTTCTTCATGGAATTTTTTTGTGTGTTCTTGCGCTTGAGAAATGGATACAGTTCCCAAAAGAAACAGAAAAATGAGGTAACGGTTAAAGGATATCATTTTCATTTTGTAATTTTTGAATGTTCGTTATTTGTTTTTGTAATTCGTTTAAAAGATCCATTTGTATATTAAGATTGCCAAGTAAGGCTTGAACAAATTTTGACTGATTGGGATTCGATTCCCATTGACTATAGAGTTCTTCGTAGTCATTTTGAATTCGTTTCATCTGTGTTTTGTAGTCTTCAATAAAACGTTTTCCCTGCGGAAGATCAACTGATTCTATTTGCGTTAATTGATAATTGATAAGAAAGGTAAGATGGCCTTCTGCTTTTTGAAACTTAAGTACTTCTTGTGATGGTTTTTCCAATGTAGACCAAAAGGTTTGACTCAAGCCAATACATAAAAGTGCTATAGCAGCCCATTTAAAAACTAAACGACGCTTTTTAAACATATCCTGAGTTTTTAGGCGTTTTAAAAAACGTTGTTCATGATCTTTTGGAAGGATTGGGAGTTTTTGCTCCTCATCCCATACTTTAAAAGCCTCTTTTATGGTTTTGCGTTTCATACTAATAGTTTTTTCAGTTGTTCTCTTGCACGTGATAGTGTCGTGCGGCAATTGGCATTACTCCAATTCATAATTCCACTGATTTCCTGATGGTTATACCCCTCGAGGTAATAGAGTTTTAAAATGATTTGATAACGGTCGTTTAATTTATTGAGGGCTTCCTCTAGTTTTCCTTTTTCTAACTCGAAAGTGAATTCGTTATCTTCTTCTTCTTTTTCTTCTTGCTCGATACTTAGGCTAGGATTATTTTCAAGTTGTTCATCTCGAACAAAGCGTTTGTTTTTTTTATAATAATTAATGCTTTTATGAACCACAATCTTATGAAGCCAACCTTCAAAGTTACCTTCCCCTTGGTATTGATCTAGTTCTTGAAAAGCACTAATAAAGCCTTCTTGAACCGCATCTAGTGCATCGTCTGTATTCTTTACAATCCGAAAGGCACTGTAGTAAAGTTTTTGGCTAAAACGTTGATAAAGTTCCATTTGTGCTTTTTGGTCCTGCTTTTTGCAAGCAAGAATAAGGGTGTTTATATGTTGTTGTTTATAATTCAAATTGCGACGTTCATCTGTATGAGAAAAAAAAAATTGATATGTTACACTTTACTCAAAATATAATTCGTTGGCACAACTATTGCCTTTATTTAGATGCTGTTATTACCAGTGTTATAATAAAGGTTAAAACCTTTATAGACCTACCTATTTCAGGATGTTAATGACATAATGACTTAAAAAAATATAAATGGCGAAATCCTTTTTTAATGCTGTAGACAACTTGTCACTGCAAGATATAGAATCCGAAGCGGATTTAATCCCTTTAATGTCAACTGAAGATGAAGAAGCGTTAGAAAACGAAGCTTTACCTGAAGTTGTTCCTATCCTTCCACTAAGGAATACAGTTCTTTTTCCAGGTGTTGTAATTCCGATTACCGCAGGGAGAGATAAATCCATTCAATTAATCAAAGAGGCCAACAAGGCGGACAAAATAATTGGGGTGGTTGCACAGCGAAATGAAAATGAAGAAAATCCGGGTGCTAAAGATGTTTTTACCTTAGGAACTGTTGCTCAAATTTTACGCGTTCTAAAAATGCCCGATGGGAATACCACCATTATTATCCAAGGTAAAAAGCGCTTTGAAATTGATGCAATTATAGAGGAAGAACCTTATTTAAAAGCTAAAATAAAATCAGTTGATGATCAAGTTCCGACTGGTGTTGATAAAGAATTTAATGCAACGATTGATTCGATAAAAGATTTAGCGCTTCAAATTATTCAGGAGAATCCTAACATTCCTTCAGAAGCATCCTTTGCAATTAAAAATATTCAAACACCTTCTTTTCTGATTAATTTTGTTGCCTCTAACATGAATGTATCGGTAAAGCAAAAGCAAAGCATTTTATCCGAAGTAAGTTTACATCAACGTGCATTGATGTGTTTAAAACACATGAATGAGGAGTATCAGAAACTAGCTCTCAAAAACGATATTCAATCAAGAGTTCGCTCTGAGATGGATACACAGCAGCGTGAATATTACTTGCACCAACAAATGAAGACCATTCAAGAAGAATTGGGAGGAGTTTCCTATGAGGAAGAGGTTGATGAAATGAAAGCTCGTGCAAGTGCTAAATTATGGACGGAAGAAATAGGAAAGTATTTTGACAAAGAGTTGTTGAAAATGCAACGCATGAATCCTCAAGTAGCTGAATATTCAATTCAGCGAAACTATTTGGATTTGTTTTTAGATTTACCATGGAATGAATTTTCTGAAGATAATTTTGATCTTAAACGTGCTCAGAGAATACTAGATCGGGATCATTTTGGTTTGGAAGAGGTTAAAAAGCGTGTGATTGAATATTTAGCCGTTTTGAAACTGCGTAATGACATGAAGTCTCCTATTTTGTGTCTGTATGGACCTCCAGGGGTTGGAAAAACTTCTCTTGGAAAATCTATTGCTGAAGCGTTGGGAAGAGAGTATGTTAGGATTTCATTAGGTGGTATGCGTGATGAAGCTGAAATACGAGGACATCGAAAGACTTATATAGGAGCATTGCCAGGGAGAATTATTCAAAGTTTAAAAAAGGCAGGAACTTCAAATCCTGTTTTCGTTCTAGATGAAATAGACAAATTATCTAACAGTGCTCAAGGAGATCCAGCATCTGCACTTTTAGAAGTGTTGGATCCAGAGCAGAATGAGTCGTTTTATGATAATTTTCTTGAAATGGGGTATGACCTATCTAAGGTTTTATTTGTCGCTACAGCCAACAGCCTTGGTCCCATTCATCCGGCTTTAAGGGATCGAATGGAGATTATTAATGTTAGTGGTTATACTCAAGAAGAAAAAACCGGTATTGCTCAAAAGTTCTTATTGCCAAAACAGCTTAAGGAACATGGGATGAATAAAAAACAGTTATCTCTTAAAAAGCCTGTACTTGACAAAATAGTGGAAAGCTATACTAGAGAATCTGGGGTGAGAGGATTGGAAAAGCAAGTTGCGAAAGCTGTACGTTATGCAGCAAAATCTATAGCCATGGAAGAGGAGTATAAAATTTCTCCTGATGTTTCTGATTTGACAACCATTTTAGGTCCAGCAAAAGTACATCGTGATTTGTATGAAAACAATCATGTTGCCGGAGTGGTTACTGGATTAGCTTGGACTTCAGTGGGTGGAGATATCTTGTTTATAGAGTCAGCCATTTCACAAGGAAAAGGAGGATTGACTATTACAGGAAACCTCGGAAAAATAATGAAGGAATCTGCTACCATTGCGATGGAATACATTAAAGCGAATGCAGAAATAATGGGACTTGCTGCTTTTAAGTTTGATAAATATAGTATTCATATTCATGTTCCAGAAGGGGCTACACCTAAGGATGGACCAAGTGCAGGAATTACAATGTTAACGTCATTAGTTTCTTTATTTACCCAAAAACGGGTTAAAAAGCATTTGGCCATGACAGGAGAGATTACTCTTCGAGGAAAAGTGTTGCCTGTAGGAGGTATTAAAGAAAAAATTCTAGCAGCAAAACGCTCTAAAATAAAGGAAATTATTCTTTGTGAGGATAACAGAAAAGATATTGAAGATATCAACCCTAATTATTTAAAAGGCCTTCAATTTCATTATGTAAGAGAAATGCATGAAGTTTTATCTCATGCAATTACTTCTCAAAATGTAGTAAATGCAAAGAACTTGAGTGCATCTTAAAGAAAAGTTTATTTTTATACCATGAAGAAAATCATTATTGCAATTGATGGCTTTGCTGCAACAGGAAAAAGCACAGTAGCAAAAAAGATTGCTAATTCTTTAGGTTACGTTTATATTGATACTGGAGCCATGTACCGGAGTGTCACTTATTTTGGACAAAAACAAAATGATGGAGAGGGTATTGATGTAATGCAATTGGTGGATTCTCTTTCACAATTAAAGATCCATTTTGAAAATAGTGAGCAAGGGCAACAAACATTTTTAAATGATGAAAATGTCACTGTTAAAATTCGTGAAGCAAAAGTAAATAATGCTGTTAGCGACATTGCAAGTGTCAAAGAAATAAGAGATTTCTTGGTAACTCAACAGCGACAAATGGGTAAAGACAAAGGGATAGTTATGGATGGTAGAGACATTGGGACTGTTGTTTTTCCGGAAGCCGAAAGCAAATTTTTTCTTACTGCTTCACCAGAAATTAGGGCTAAGCGTCGCCATAAAGAGCAACTGGAGGCAGGAAACCTTGAACCCTATGAAGCTGTTTTAGAGAATGTTAAAGCAAGAGATCACCAAGATTCCACACGTCTTATAAATCCATTGCGAAAAGCTGAGTCAGCCGTTGAGATAGAGGTAAGTAATCTTTCTATTGATGAGGTATATGAACAAATGATGAATCAGATAAAGGGTGTAATCGGGGTGTAATTTACCACAGAAAAAAACCATATAATGTTTGTTTATCAATTGATTAGAGCTATATTTGCACGCTTTTAATTGGAAGGAAGAACCGAAAGCAACAAAATTTTTTAGAAACAACTTCTGTATCTGCAACTAAGGTTTTCCCATATATAGAATACAAAAACCCATCGGAAATGGCCAAAAAACCAACCGAAAAGGCTGAAGCCAAAAGCGCTGAGCCTACGAAAGCAGTTAAAGCTAAAAAAACAACTGCTAAAAAAACCACTACTAAAAAAAGCACAAAAAAAGAAGTAGCTCCTGAGGTTATAGAAACAGAATCTGTTCCTGTAGCTCAAGAAACTGCTGCTGTAGTTGAAGAAACAGCTCCTGTAGCTGAAGCAACTGTAGATGTAGCAGTAGTAGAAGAAGTAAAAGAACCTAAAGTTGATGTAAAAGCAGCTCAGGCTGAATTTTTAGATAGCTTTAATTGGCACAACTATCAAGAAGGAATTGATCTTATTGAAGACAAGCAACTTGATGAATTTGAAAAATTAGTAAAAGAAAATTTCGTTGATACTTCTGATGAGGATGTGATTGAAGGAGAGGTGGTTTACATGACTGAACGTGAAGCCATTATTGATATCAATGCAAAATCTGAAGGTGTTATATCTCTCAACGAGTTTCGTTATAACCCAGACCTAAAAGTAGGGGATAAGGTAGAAGTTATCGTTGACATTCGCGAAGACCGAACAGGTCAATTGGTTCTTTCTCACCGTAAGGCTCGTGTAATCAAAGCTTGGGATCGTGTAAACAATGCTCATGACAATGCTGAGATTGTAAGTGGTTTCGTAAAATGTAGAACCAAAGGAGGTATGATTGTCGATGTATTTGGCATTGAAGCTTTCTTACCAGGATCTCAAATTGATGTTAAACCCATTCGTGATTACGATCAATATGTAAATAAAACAATGGAATTTAAAGTTGTGAAAATTAATCACGAATTTAAAAACGTTGTTGTTTCACATAAAGCTTTAATTGAAGCGGATATTGAAGAACAGAAAAAAGAGATTATTGGCCAACTAGAAAAAGGACAAGTATTAGAAGGTACTGTTAAAAATATTACTTCCTATGGTGTCTTTATCGATCTTGGAGGTGTGGATGGATTAATTCATATTACTGACCTTTCTTGGAGTCGTATTAATCACCCAAGTGAGATTTTAGAATTGGATCAAAAATTAAATGTTGTAATTCTTGATTTTGATGACAACAAGTCTCGTATTCAATTAGGATTAAAACAACTGAGTAAGCATCCATGGGATGCGATTTCTGAAACACTTAAAGAAGGTGAAAAAGTTAAAGGTAAAGTAGTTGTTATAGCTGACTACGGTGCTTTTGTTGAAATCGAAGAAGGTGTTGAGGGATTAGTTCATGTTTCTGAAATGTCTTGGTCTACACATTTACGTTCTGCACAAGATTTCGTAAAAGTAGGTGATGAAGTAGAAGCAGTAATTTTATCTATCGACCGTGAGTCAAGAAAGATGTCTCTTGGGATTAAGCAAATTACACCAGATCCATGGACAGATATTACTTCTAAATATCCAATTGGTTCAAAACATTCAGGTTTGGTAAGAAACTTCACCAATTTTGGAGTTTTTATTGAATTAGAAGAAGGAATTGACGGATTGGTTTATATTTCTGACTTGTCTTGGACTAAAAAGGTAAAGCACCCTTCTGAGGTTCTTGCTTTAGGAGACAAGATCGATGTAATTGTTCTCGAGTTAGATGTTGAGGGACGTAAATTAAGTTTAGGTCACAAACAAACCAAAGATAATCCTTGGGATAAATACGAAAAGGAATTTGGTTTAGATTCTGAGCATACCGCAAAGATTACAGAAATGGTTGACAAAGGGGCTACGATTCATTTTAATGAAGATATTATCGCTTTTGTACCTTCTCGTCACTTAGAAAAAGAAGATGGGTCTAAATTAGGTAAAGGAGATGAAGCCGTCTTTAAAATCATTGAATTTAATAAAGAATTCAAAAGAGTTGTAGCTTCTCATACTGTTCTTTTCAAAGAACAAGAAGTTAAAAACCTAAAGCGTGCTTCAAAGAATGTAGCTGCTTCGAACTCTGAGAAAGCAACTCTTGGAGATTTGGATGCACTTGCAAATTTGAAAGAACAGATGGATAATGATAAATAATTATCCTTTGTAATATATATTCAAAAACCCTCCATTAGGAGGGTTTTTTTTATACTCAATAAAATAATACTTTTGTAAAATATTCCAATTATGACACCTAAAGTCCTTCTTAGCGAAAAAAGGGTAAACATTATGCTAAATAGGCTTTGTTGTCAATTGATTGAGCGCCATGGGGATTTTTCTAATACTGTTTTGGTTGGCCTTCAACCTCGAGGTGTTTTACTTCTAGATCAACTTATTCTCCTTCTTAATGAAAATGGTGTCTCCTCCATTCAAAAAGGAAAATTAGATACTACCTTTTTTAGAGATGATTTTAGAAGAAGTGAAGTTCCTCATAATGCAAAAGCAACAGAGATGGAAGTTAGCATAGAAGGAAAAAATGTTGTCTTAATTGATGATGTTTTATTTACGGGAAGAAGTATACGATCAGCGCTTACAGCCATTGATAGTTATGGGCGTCCAGAATCAATAGAATTATTGGTTTTGGTTGATCGTCGTTTTAGCCGCCACTTACCCATTCAGCCGGATTATTTAGGTGCACAGATTGATGCACTACAGGGAGATAAAGTTAAAGTTGTTTGGTCAGAGGGTACAGCAAACAATATTGTTTATTTAGAAAAGCAAAACCAATGAAAACATTAAGTGTTTCTCATCTTTTAGGAATAAAATATCTCAAGCCAGAGGATTTACACTTAATTTTTGAAACTGCTACCCATTTTAAAGAGGTTATCAACCGACCGATTAAAAAAGTTCCAAGCCTGCGAGATATAACCATAGCGAACTTATTTTTTGAGAATAGTACACGAACAAAACTATCTTTTGAATTAGCAGAGAAACGACTAAGCGCAGACGTACTCAATTTTTCTGCAGCACAGTCTTCGGTAAAAAAAGGGGAAACCTTAGTAGATACAGTCAACAATATATTGGCAATGAAAGTGGATATGATTGTATTAAGACATCCCCATCCAGGAGCGGCTCATTTTTTATCCCAAAATGTGAATTCATGTATTATCAATGCAGGTGATGGCACCCATGAGCATCCGTCTCAAGCTTTGCTTGACGCATTTTCACTACAAGAAAAACTGGGAGACCTACGGGGAAGACGTATTGCTATAGTGGGTGATATTCTTCACTCAAGAGTTGCTTTATCAAACATTTATGCTTTAAAAATGTTGGGAGCTGAGGTACGTCTATGTGCACCAAAATCTTTACTTCCTAAGCATATTGAATCCCTAGGTGTAAGTGTTTCATCAGGATTAATGGAAGTTTTGAATTGGTGTGATGCTGCAAATATGCTTCGAGTTCAGAACGAACGCATGGAGTTAAGTTATTTTCCAACAATACGCGAGTATAGTCAGCGTTTTGGACTCACAGGGGAGCGCTTAAAACAATTGCGAAAAGAGATTGTAGTTCTTCATCCAGGACCAATCAATAGAGGAGTTGAGATTACAAGTGATGTTGCCGATTCTGATCAGGCAATAATTTTAGATCAAGTGGAAAATGGAGTGGCTATTCGTATGGCAATAATTTATCTTTTGGCTTCAAAAATGAATATTCCTTTGAAATGATACAATGGGAAGAAAATAACTTAGCCTACCTCGCGAGTGAGGATTTTATTGGAAATAATGAAGTACTCTTTTCCTTCTTTAAAGAAAAAGAAGGCTTTGATTTAATTTTAGATTGTAATACGATTCTTCCCAATACATCAGATTTGATGGAGATTTTTAACCATCAGCAAAAAGTGGGTTATTGCTTTGTGCTAATTCTTTCCCCAGAACAACCCCATAATTTTCCATCAGAATGGATTATAGTTCCTACAAAAACAGAGGCATTGGATTTCATTTCCTTTGAACAAATGCAACGCGATTTAGGCTTTTAAATAATGAAATTAACCATATTAGGCTGTCATTCAGCAACACCAAGAGAAAATAAACACACCACCTCACAATTATTAGAAGTAGGCGGGAATTTATTTTTAATTGATTGTGGAGAGGGAACTCAAATTCAATTACGTAAATCAAAAGTAAAGTTTTCGCGTATACAGCATATATTCATTTCTCATCTCCATGGGGATCATTTTTACGGACTTATTGGATTAATAAGCACTTTTAGGTTATTAGGAAGAACAGCGATGCTCCATATCTATGGCCCTAAAGGGATAAAGGAAATTATTACATTGCAATTGAAACTGGCAAAGTCTTGGACCGATTATCCACTTCATTTCCATGAATTAGAACAGGATTCTAGTCAGGTTGTTTTTGAGGATGAAACAGTGCGGGTTGAAACATTACCCTTAGACCATAGAATCTATACTAATGGATTTTTATTTACAACACAAGCTAGTAAACGTAAAATGAATGTAGACGCGATTAAGGACTTTGATCTTCTTCCTTTCCATTTTAAACAACTACAGCAAGGAGCTGATGTTACCCTAGAGGATGGTCGCATCCTAGAAAATGAGGTGTATACACTACCTCCTAGTAAATCTAAAAAATATGCTTATTGTAGTGATACTGCTTATTTTGAACCATTAGTTCCCGGAATTAAAGAAGTTGATTTGTTGTATCATGAAGCAACTTTTTTAGAAAAAAACAGCGATCTAGCTGCAAACACGAAACACAGTACAGCCAAACAGGCTGCTCAAATTGCAAAAATGGCAAATGTCAAGCAATTGATGCTTGGGCATTTTTCTAACCGATATCCAAACAAGGAAGATTTTATTACTGAGGCCTCTGACACTTTTCAAAATGTTATTTTAGCGGAAGACCTTAAAACTTTTAACATATAACACCAATGGTTTGTAACTTTGTAAGCAAATGGAAAATGAAGATTTAGGACATTTACGTAAATCCTATCAAAAAGGAGAACTAAAAGTTGAAGACATTCAGGGAGAACCGATGACTTTTTTTAAAAAATGGTTTGCTGAGGCTAACAATGTGCCTGCAATAGAAGAAGTTAATGCAATGACCCTTTCAACCTTAGGACTTGACGATTATCCTAAGTCAAGGATTGTTCTTTTAAAAGCATTAACAGAAGAGGGATTTGTTTTTTACACCAACTATCATAGTGATAAAGGAACATCAATTGAGCATCATGCTAAAGTAGGTCTCGCATTTTTTTGGCCTCCATTAGAACGTCAGGTAATTATCAAGGGTGAAGCAGTAAAATTAAGTTCCCAAGCTTCAGATAGTTATTTTAAGAGTCGGCCGAAGGGAAGCCAGATTGGCGCTATCGTTTCTGATCAAAGCAAGGTGATCTCAGACCGATCTATTATGGAAGCAAAATTAGAGGCATTAGAAATTGAATATGCAGAAAAGGAAGTTCCTCGTCCAGAACATTGGGGTGGTTATGTTGTAAAACCTCAATGTATTGAATTTTGGCAAGGTAGACCCAACCGTTTACATGATCGAATGAGATGTCAGCTTCAGGGGAATTTTTGGAATATTGAACGCTTAGCTCCCTAATATGAAAGAATTAATACTATTGCGTCATGCTAAATCATCTTGGGAATATTCGGTTTCAGACCGTAACCGTCCTCTGACAGAAAAGGGTATGAAGCGAATTGCTCAGATGGCTACAGTAAGTTCAATACTTTTTAAAGATCAAGAAATTATTTTTTCAAGTCCCGCTAATCGAGCATTACATACAGCAACTTTGCTTATGAATACAGTAGCTATTGATTTTGAAAAATTGAAAGTGAATGAATTGCTATATACCTTTGATGCTTCACAAGTACTTGAATTTATACATTCAATAGGCGATAAATATGAGAAAGTAATTTGCGTGGGACATAATCCTGCATTTAGTTCTGTGATACGTTATTTAAGTGATACAACTTTAAGAAATCTTCCTACAGCTGCTTGGGCAAGAATTGTATTTTCTCAGTCACAATGGTCTAAAGTAGCAAATGGGAAGTGTACCTTAGGTTTACCAAAAGAGATATTAGCTTAGTATGAAAGAAGATGCACTTTATATAAATCGTGAAATTAGTTGGTTAGATTTTAATGCTCGAGTACTACAAGAAGCTGCTGATCAGAATGTTCCGCTGCTTGAGCGTCTTCGATTTATTGGAATTTTTTCAAATAATTTGGATGAATTTTTTCAAGTTCGCTATGCAACTGTTCAACGTATTGCTCAATCGGATATGACCGGTAGAAAGATTTTTGGGGGTAAAAATGCAAAAGATTTATTAAAAGCAATTACAAAAAAAGTAATTCATCAACAAAAGGAAACTAATAAAATCCTTACAAACATAGAAAACGAGCTTGAAAAAGAAAACATCTATTTTGTCAATGAGCAGAATGTAATTGCGGAACATCAAGAGTTTTTGAAGGAATACTTTATTCAGAAAGTGAGCCCAGCACTAATGACGATTATTATTTCTGAAAAATTCCCTCAAGACTTATCAGATAACCATGCTTTCTTAGCCGTAAAACTGTCTTTCGAAAAAACAAAAAATGCTGAAAATCAGTATGCACTTATTGAGATTCCTACTGAATTAGATCGATTTATTGTTTTGCCTTCTATTGGCAAAAAACAGTACGTCATGTTTTTGGATGATTTAATTCGGTATCATTTTCATTTAATTTTTAATTTTTTCGAGTTTTCAAGTATTGAAGCCCACATGATTAAAGTTACTCGAGATGCCGAACTTGATATGGAGGGTGATGTATCCAAAAGTTATATTAATAAAATTGTAGAAAGTGTACGGGAGCGAATTTTAGCAGAACCTGTTCGATTGGTTTATGATAAAGAGATTTCTTTAGAAACATTAAACATTATAAAAGATTTGTTAGGTATCGATACCTCAGATAGCCTAATTCCCGGAGGGCGTTATCATAACCGAAAGGATTTCATGAAGTTTCCTCAATTAAATAGAAATGATTTGCTTTACAGCAGAATGCAACCCATTCCGATTGAGGGCTTATCGCTTGAAAAAAGTATTTTTAAGGCGATAGAGGAGAAAGATTACCTTTTATACACTCCTTATCATAGTTTTTCATTTGTGATTAAATTTTTACGTGAAGCCGCTTTAGATCCTGAAGTAAATTCAATCAAGATTACCATTTACCGTTTATCACGACTTTCGAATGTGGCAAGTGCATTAATTAATGCGGCTAAAAATGGAAAAAAAGTACTTGTTCAAATTGAGCTTCAAGCCCGTTTTGATGAAACAAATAATATTACGTACGCAGAACAAATGCAGGCCGCTGGAGTAGAGCTTATTTTTGGAATTCCAGGGTTAAAGGTGCATTCCAAAATATGTATAATTGAAAAAATAAATCAAGGTAAAAAGAAACGTTTTGGTTTTATTAGTACTGGAAACCTAAATGAGGATACTGCCAAAATTTATACTGATTACACCCTATTCACTTCTAATCCAAAGGTGCTCAAAGAAGTGAATAAAGTATTTAATTTTCTCCAAGTACATTACAAACTAAAAAAATATAAACACCTCATTGTTTCTCCGCATTACACCCATGCTGCTTTGGTGCGTATGATAAATAAAGAAATTGAAAATAAGAAGGCTGGTTTACCAAATGGGATTAAACTAAAATTAAATGCCATCACTAATTTTTCTATGATCAATAAATTGTATGAGGCAAGTCAAGCAGGAGTTCCTATTCAAATGATCGTAAGAGGGATCTGTTCTTTGATTCCAGGAGTGAAAGGCATGAGTGAAAATATTGAAGTAATAAGTATTGTGGATCGATATTTGGAACATCCACGCGTATATGCCTTTGAAAATGGAGGCAATCAAAAGGTCTATATTTCCTCTGCAGATTTTATGACTAGAAATATTGAGAATAGAGTAGAAGTTGCAGCACCTATATATGATCCTAGTCTACAGAAACAAATCCTTGATGTCTTTGATATTATTTGGAAAGATAATGTCAAGGCACGCTACATAAACAAAACTTCCCAAAATCAATTTAAAACCAATTCAGATAAACCCGTTCGATCTCAATGGGCAATTTTTGATTATTATAAAAACCTACAGCTTTGAAAATTAGAAAATACGCAGCTATTGATATTGGCTCTAACGCAGTTCGGATGTTAGTGGCTAATGTTGTGGAATACGAAAAAAAAACTATTTTTCTAAAGAATTCACTTGTGCGTATTCCCGTTCGTTTGGGGCAAGATGCTTTTAGTGAAGGAAAGATTTCCGAAGTCAATATCAAACGCATTATAAAATCCATGAAAGCCTTTAAACTATTGATGAAAGTCCATGGTGTTAAGGATTACTTGGCTTTTGCAACATCTGCACTTAGAGAAGCGAAAAATGGTTCAAAAGTAGTTGAAAAAGTACTTGAAAAATCAGGGATTAAAATTGAAATAATCGATGGAAAGAAGGAAGCTAAAATTATTTCCAACACAACTATTTTTGATACTATCAGTAAAGAAAAGACATTTCTCTATGTTGATGTGGGTGGAGGAAGTACCGAATTTAGTGTTTTGATAAAAGGAAAACGTACGTATTCAAAATCATTTAAAATTGGAACGGTTCGTTTATTAAATGATAAAGTGAGTGATGAAACCTGGCAAGCTGCTGAAGAGTGGGTTAACGAACATACTCAAGGCCATGAAAAAATCTATCTATTGGGTACGGGAGGGAATATTAACAAGCTGCATAAAATGGCTGGTATTAAAGACGATAGACCTATTAGCTATCTAACTTTAAATGCCCTATCAAATAAATTGAATCTACTTACCTATGAAGAACGTATTGTTAAATTGGGTTTGAACCCTGATCGTTCTGATGTGATTTTACCTGCCGCTAAATTATTTCTAAAAACCTTAAATTGGAGTGGTGCAAAGGATATCTATGTTCCAAAAGTGGGGCTTTCTGATGGGATGATTCGAGAACTTTGCAAAAACAAATAAACTGTAAGAATAAGAGGATTAGTTTATTATAGATTGACTTTTTATAAAGTCAATCTATAATTCATTTAAAAATCTAAATCAAACGTAGTTCGTAGGTCTTCTAAGCTTGGGTTTATTTTAAGTAAATGCTGGTATTTTTCATTCGGTGAATAAACTGAATCTTCTCTAGTTGTTTCACTAATTTCTAGTGCAATGGTGAGGCTTTGGTTGTTTAAAGAATTGCGTAAAAACGGAAGTAAACGCTCCATTTCTCTTACCATTTCTACTTTATTCATTTCATTGGCAACCATAAAACCTAATTCAAAGCCACCGTTTAAAGTCACTTTATTCATACTCAAAACAGCAGCTATATTACTTTTCCCCTCCTTTTTTACATCGTCTGTATATTGATTCCAAAGTATTTCTACTTGTTCGAGTACAAAAGGGTCTTCCGGAAGTTCTGTCTCAATGACTTTAGGTTGGCTTTTTTCTTTAGCAGCCTTCTTTAGTGCAATGCTAGAAAGTGAAAATCCCGAAACTTGAGAAGAGATAGGTTTTGAAGGTTTGTATTCTTCATTAGGATCTTCAACTTTGGATGCCCCTTCATTCACAACAGAGACTTGGGGTACACTTGGACTTGCTACTTCCTGATTCATTTCTATAGTGGGAGTAGAAATTACATCTGAATCGAGTTGAATAATAATTTTTTCTTTTTCTTCCGATGGTTCATCGGCGGTTGTATTAGGTAGTGAAGTTGATGTTTTTTTAAGCTCCGATGCTGGGATTATGTACCCTTTTTTTTTTCTCCATTGAAATGGAGCGAAGCTAGTTGCATCAAGCAAAGTTCAAGATGAACACGTCTATTTTTACAGTTTTTGTAGCCTATTTCACATTGATTAATTAAAGAAATAGCATCTAGAAGATAGGAAGGGGATAGTGAAGTAGTGTCTTTACTGTAAGTTTCTTTTATACTGGATCCAACTTCCATTAAATTCAATGTGGAGGGATCTTTAGCTAGCATCAAATTGCGAAAATGACCACCTAATCCGCTTAGAAACTCTAAACTATCAATACCCCTTTGGAGTAGACCGTCATAAGCAGTTAAAATACCTGGTATATCATTTTTAAATATCATTTCGCCAAGATTTGCATACGTCTGGTAATCAAGCACATTTAAGTTTTCAGCAACAGCAACAGCAGATAAATTTCCTTGAGTAAAACTCACCATTCGATCAAAAATAGATAAAGCATCACGTAGGGCACCCTCCGCCTTTTGTGCAATTAGGTAAAGTGCATTTTCTTCAAAAACTAAACCTCGATCGATTGCAATTTTCTCTAAATATTTTTGAATGTCTTGAACAGCGATTCTTTTAAAATCATAAACTTGACAGCGAGATAGAACTGTAGGAATTATTTTATTTTTTTCAGTAGTAGCCAGTATGAAAATTACATGCTTTGGGGGCTCCTCTAAGGTTTTCAAAAAGGCATTGAATGCATTTGCTGAAAGCATGTGAGCCTCATCAATGATGTATATTTTGTGGGATCCTACTTGGGGAGGAATCCGAACTTGATCATTTATTTTTCGAATATCTTCCACAGAATTATTTGAAGCGGCATCCAATTCAAAAATATTGAAAGAATAATCCCCATCCTCAGCAGTTGTGGCACTGTTTATTTTTTTGGCTAGGATCCTAGCGCATGATGTTTTTCCAACGCCCCTAGGACCACAAAAGAGTAATGCTTGCGCCAGTTGATTGCTGTCAAGGCTATTTTGTAGTGTCTTTGTAATACTTTCTTGACCTACTACCTCTTCGAAAGAGGTGGGTCTGTATTTTAAAGCCGATACAACAAATGATTCCATGAATTACAAAGATATAAATCCGATTATAGTATCTCTATTTATGAAGGGTGATATTCCTCGTTAATTATTAACAAATGGCTAACTTTGTCCCGCAGGCTATCTTATCGCTCTTTTCATTTGAAAGGAGAGGAAAGTCCGGACACCATAGAGCAGCATAGCGGGTAACACCCGTCCTTTGAAAGAAGCGGACCAGTGCAACAGAAAGCAAGTACAGTTCGGCTGTAGTGAAACCAGGTAAACTCTATGCGGTGCAACGCCAAGTATATCTACAATTAAGAGCGGCTCGTTCAATGTAGAAGGGTAGGCGGCTAGAATGTAAAAGTAATTTTACATCCAGATAAATGATAAGACTCGACAGAATCCGGCTTATCGGCCTGCTTTTTTTATTCAAAAAAGGAAAATACACTTCCTCCATAATTTCTTGAGAAGTCAAACCCATCTCCAGTGGAAAGGTCAATGAAATTGCTATGTTCAAAAATGATAATCCCCGAATCATCCAAACATTTTTTTGCTTGCTCCAGTAGGTTCAAATAAGCTTCAGCTTCCCAGTCATATGGGGGATCAGCAAAAATCAAACTGAACGTACTTGTGTTTTTTTTAAGGAAAGTGATACATTCTGATTGTATAGTATTAATATCTAATTCTAAATTTCCCGCTGTTTTTTGAATGAAGTTGACACAATGTCGGTTTTGATCGACTGCTGTAATTTTCGATACACCCCGTGAGGCAAACTCATAGCTCATGTTTCCTGTACCAGAGAAAAGATCCAAAACGGTGAGCGACTCAAATTCTAGACGGTGCTGAAGAATGTTAAAAAGCCCTTCTTTGGAACGGTCTGTGGTTGGGCGAACGGGTAAGTTTTTTGGTGCTGAAATCCGTCGACCTTTGTGCGTGCCAGAAATGATTCTCATTAACTAAAATATTGTGCTAGAAAAGGGGCGTTATGGTTTTCAGTTGCTTGTTTACTGATAATAATCTCTTGATGGAAATGAATATTGTTATGATAAAGTCTGATGGCTTCATAAAATGATGCAAAGAGATCTATTTTTCCTAAAAAGACAATCTCAAAAGCATTACTTTCCAATTCAAACTGTTCCACCACAAAAAAGACATAATAAAGAAATTCATCTTCACTTTGAGTGCTAAACTTGTTGTGAAAAATAATGGACTTATTCTTTGTTAAAAAGAGATCCATACTTTCTTTTTGAAGGTGAATATAAAGTTGAATTTTTGTTTCTGATTTCGACGCCAGATTCAAGATGGTTCGTGAAAGTAACGTGTTGTAATGGGTTTCATGGAAACTGTTTTCTGAAGTTTCTAAAAGGATTTGGATTTCATTGGGATAGGAATAGACATTTACTTGACTATTTTCATCATTATAGTCAAAACGGAAGGTGTTATTTCCTTTATTTATTTTGTAATGACTCAAGTATCGTTCTAAATGTTTTTCACTAAACAGTGATTTTGGAACAAAGGTGGAGGGGTGTTCAAAATGAATTAAGCTAATAGCAGAAAAAGTATTTTTTGGATAGTAATCTATAAACTCATCAAAAGCTTTTTTAAATTCTTTTTGATCAGGATTAGAGGGTAAAAAGTCAACTTTGGATTGGGTACAAAAAGAAAATCCATTCACAAAGGAGTGAATGGATAATTCATTATGTTGTATGATTTTGTTACTGCTTGGCATCAAAAATAGTTGGCCAGTTTCCGTTAGTGCTAACATTAGATAAAGATCCCAATATAATCTCAGGGCCATTTACTCCATCAACAGCTATCGTTTCATTTTCTTGCTTTATCAAATCTTTGTTTTGATCAAAGAGGATAACATTCTTTTTCACCTTCACTTCAAATACAGGGACTTTGTAACCATTCTTGTCAATCACTTTTGCAGCGATTTCAAATTTCTGATCATCAACTCCTTCAATAGGAATAAAAGCCATGTTTTTATAGCTTAAAGAAGTTCCAAAAAGGGAATCTTTAACGGGTACTGTTCCTAAAGTATCAATTACTATTATTTCACGTAACATGTCGATCCTGTAGGTGCGATCGTATTCAAGAAAAGAAGAATCACGTTTTTCAATAAGTGTGAATTGTCCTTCGTCAATAAACTTAATCAAACTATCAAAGTTGTTAGAAAAAACACCTTTGACATCTCGATGTGCAATTTGAGCAGTTCTAATGTCTTTTAAACGGTTAATTACTTTTGCGTAACGAACATTTTTTTCTTCATTAAATTTGATGGGACCATTGATAGAATCATAAATCTTGTAAGCAAAAAAGATAGATGCGACCCAGAGTACGATTTGAATGCCTATTTTCATTATTTTATATTAATTGATAAAAACAAATCTACAATTTTTTTTGAATCAGAAAAGTATTTAAAATGATTTATATTTAGACTTTCAATCACTCCATGACTCCAGATAAATTTTATCAAGAACTAGAAGCTAGTTTTCCTTTTGCACCAACCGAATCTCAAAGGGAATGGTTTCCGGAGATTACTGATTTCATTTTTTCAAAAGAGAAGAATATTGCCTTTCTTCTTACAGGATATGCAGGAACAGGGAAAACCACACTTATTGGATCGTTAGTCAAGCAATTAAAGTTCGCAGATCACAAAGCTGTTTTAATGGCACCTACAGGGCGTGCTGCAAAAGTTATGTCAACCTATTCTAGGTTTTCAGCAAGAACCATCCACAAACAAATTTATTATCCTAAGCCTGAATCTGGAGGTAAGATGCAGTTTCAGTTAAAAGTTAATAAATACAGAAAAACAATTTTTATTATTGATGAAGCATCAATGATAGGGGATGACCGGCAGAATGTAAAACTTTTTGAAAACGGATCCTTACTTCATGATGTTGTTCAGTATGTAAGTAGTGGCGATCAATGTAAATTGATTTTTGTAGGTGATCCAGCCCAACTGCCGCCAGTTCATCTTAATATCAGTCCAGCTCTTGATGAAGAAGAGTTGAAACAATTTCATTTTGATAAAATATTTAGTGTAAAACTCGATAGTGTAGTGCGTCAGGCAAAAGGATCTGGCATATTAAATAATGCAACATTACTTCGCTCTCAGATAAATAATGAAGTTTACGACCAATTTAAGTTTGACGTTCAAGGGTATGATGATCTTTTGTACACCAACAATGGAATGGATCTTTTTGAAGCAATTGAGAATGCGTTTCATGACTCAGGAACGGATCAAACTATTTTTATAGTTCGTTCAAACAAGCGGGCCAATATTTACAATGAAAATATTCGAAAGCGAATTCTAGGACTAGAAGATGAACTCTCAGTTGGAGATCAATTGATGGTTGTTAAAAACAATTATTTTTGGCTTTCTCCAGAATCAAAACCTGGATTTATTGCAAATGGTGATGTAGTTCGTGTAGATGCTATCCAATCCAAAAAAGAACTTTATGGTTTTTCATTTGCCAAAGTAACGGTTAGTTTGGTAGATTATCCAGATGAAGATTCATTTGATACTGTTTTATTATTGGACACATTAAAGTCAGAAACGCCTTCCCTTTCATATGAAGACGGTAACCGTTTGTATCAAGAGGTCTTGCAAGATTATGCCTCTGAAAAATCAAAATATAAAAAGTTTTTGAAAGTCAAGAACAATTCTTTTTTTAATGCTTTGCAGGTGAAGTATTCTTATGCAGTAACCTGTCACAAATCCCAAGGCGGACAATGGGAAAATGTGTTTATTGAAAAACCTTATCTTGCGGAGGGTCCAGATAGAGATTATCTACGGTGGTTATATACTGCAATGACCCGTGCAAAAAAGCAACTTTTTTTGATAGGTTTTCCAGATGATGATTTTCTAACAATAGAATAAAATGATACAAGCTCTTTTTAAATTCATTTATACCCGTTTATTAGGGTGGAAGTTAGTGGGAACTTTTCCTAAAGAACTAAAATATATCGTTGCTGTTGTTCCACATACCAGTTGGCGGGATTTTTTTATTGGGATATTGGTTCGAAGTATTTCGGGGGAGTCGATCAATTTTGTGGGAAAAAAGGAACTGTTCTCACCTTTAACGGCTTGGTTCTTCAAAGGCTTGGGTGGAGCTCCTATTGATCGCTCAGGTAATAAAGGAGCGGTAGAGTCAATGGTTGCAGTATTTGAAGCACATGAAAAGTTTAGAATTGCACTCGCTCCAGAAGGAACACGTAAAAAAGTTGCTAAGTTGAGAACAGGTTTTTATCATATTGCTAAAAAAGCAAAAGTTCCTATTGTACCGGTTGCCTTTGATTATGAAAATAAACAAGTGATTGTTCATCCTAATTTCAAACCTTCAACAGACGAGAAAAAAGACCTTCAGCAATTTGCAGCATTGTTTATTGGAGTGAAAGGATATTCGACTGAAAGAAGCTTTTAATTATTCTTGGATATCTAGTGCGTGATAGACTTGTTGAACATCATCATCCTCTTCAATTTTTTCAATCAAACTTAACACCTCTTCTTGAGCTTCAGGGTTGAGTTTCTTTGTGATTTGAGGGATGCGTTCAAAACCAGATGAAAGAATTTCAAACGATCTTTTCTCCAGCTCTCGTTGTAATATTCCAAAACTTTCGAAGGGAGCGTAAAGTAACAAACCATCTTCATCGACAAATACTTCTTCAACACCATAATCAATAAATTCTAGTTCTATTTCTTCTGGATCAAGGTCAGTAGGATTAATTCGAAAATTACACGTCCGGTCAAACATAAATTCTACCGAACCTGCAGTGCCCAAGTTGCCATTTGCTTTGTTGAAATAGGAACGAACGTTGGCAACTGTCCTATTATTATTGTCAGTTGCGGTTTCTACCAGAATGGCAATACCATGGGGTGCATAGCCCTCAAATAAAACTTCTTTAAAGTCACCAGTATCTTTGTCGGATGCCTTCTTTATAGCTCGTTCGACATTCTCCTTGGGCATGTTGGCTGCTTTGGCATTTTGAATTACAGCACGAAGTCTAGAATTGTTTTCAGAATCTGGCCCCCCTTCTTTGACTGCCATGACGATGTCTTTTCCGATACGAGTAAATGTTTTGGCCATCGCAGACCAACGTTTCATTTTTCTAGCTTTCCGAAATTCAAAGGCTCTTCCCATTTTGTATAATTTTAAGCTAAAATAAAAAAATTAGCGATGCTTTCCTGAGTCAACGAGTGTAAGATCATCAATTATATCCATATAGGTTGGAAGTAAGTGGCTTGGAAGTTTATTTTCTTTTGGTAAAGTTGCTAAATATCGAATGGTGTTTGAAGTAAACACTTGCTTGTATATGCCCAAGTTATAGTGTCGTTTTTCCACTATTGTTTTAATGAAATCAAAATGTGAAATTAAATCTGAAGATCCCAAATGAAAAATACCCGTCTTTTGCTGATTGATTAAATAATGAATCTGTTGTTTTAGTCGCACATCGCTGTTCACATTAATAATTGTATTTGGAAAAACTTCAATGGGTTTATTTTGTAGAATCGCAGAGTCAATTTCTAGGGTTCGAGGTGCATTAAGACCAAAAATCATAGGCAATCTTACGATTGAATATTTACCTACAGCTAAACGCATTAGTTGGTTTTCGATTTTTATTTTAAAGTGTCCATAAACACTTTCTGAAAGAGTCTTATCATATTCATATGATGGGTAATGCTGAAAAGAATCAAAAACGTTTGCTGAGGATAAAAAAAGAATTCGGCAATTTTTGTTTTTTATATACTCTGTCAAAAAATTATGGGTTTCTAATTGTGCATTAAAATCTCCACGTAAAGCAGAAATAATTAATTTAGGCTGAACTTCTTTAAGAATGACTTCGAGGCCTTCTTTTTCCATATTGAAATAGAAGAAGTGTTTGTTTTGAGTATAGTCTTTAGACGAATTATAGGTTGCAAATGTATTGTAATAAGGTGCAAGTTCTTTGTAAAGTACATTGCCTATATATCCACTTCCTCCTAAAATTAAAATAGACTTCAAGTTTTATTTTTTGATAAAGGGTAGTTTAATAATTATTGCTGGACAATCTTTATCTCTGATACGTATCGCGATTTCACTGCCAGGCTTTGAATATTCAAGTTTCACATAACCCAATCCAATTCCTTGAGACAATATGGGCGATTGCGTACCGGAAGTTACAGTTCCAATAATTTTCCCCTCACGATTTACAATTTCATAACCAGATCTTGGGATACCTCGGGTTTCTAATAAAAAGCCAACAAGTTTTTCTGAAAGGCCTTCCTTTTTTTGAAGTGCTAAAATTTCAGAATTAAACGTCCCTGTTTCAAGCTTAGTAACCCATCCCAACCCAGCAGCTAGGGGAGAAGTATTATCGTTTATTTCATTGCCATATAGGCAATAACCCATTTCTATACGAAGTGTATCTCGGGCAGCTAGTCCTGCTGGGGTAATTTCATAGTCAGCCCCAGCCTTCATGATCGAGGCCCATATTTCCGGAGCTTTATTTGCAGGAAAATAAATCTCTATTCCTCCTGCACCCGTATAACCTGTTGTTGCAATCAAGGTATTTTCACAACCTGCAAAGGTAGCGGTGGTATGAGCATAATAAGGAAGCTCTGCTAGCGGTATTGAAGTTAGTTTTTGCATGGCCTCAATAGCTTTTGGTCCTTGAATGGCTAAAAGAGCTGTTTCTTCGGATTTGTTTTCAAGTAAAGCTCCAAAATTGGAATTGTGTTTTTCAACCCAATTCCAATCTTTATCGATGTTAGATGCATTAACGACCAATAAATACTCAGTTTCTTTTAAACGATAAACGATAAGGTCGTCCACAATACCTCCTTTTTCATTTGGAAAATAATTATACTGTGCTTTACCAATGTTAATTTTTGAAATATCATTGCTACATATATATTGCAAAAGATCAAATGCTTTAGCGCCTGAAACTAAAAATTCTCCCATATGTGAAACATCAAAAACGCCTACGCTATTTCTTACAGCAAGGTGTTCTTTTGTCACACCAATATATTGAACTGGCATTTCATATCCACCAAAGGGAGTCATCTTTGCATTCAAGGCCAAATGTGTATTGTAAAGTGTAGTTTTTTTCATAAGTTCATATAAAATTTAATTATGCTAATTTCAAGAAACCTCACAAGAGTTTATGTCCCGATCATCTGCTTTCTTGGGCTACTATTTTCTCCCCTTTCAATTGCAGCACAAAAGTCGGAACTTTCTTCTGAATTTCATAAAAAACAGCGTCAACAATTACGTGAAAAACTTCCAAATAATAGTGTAGCGGTGTATTTTTCTGCCCCAGTACGTAATCGCGCCAATGACGTGGATTTTGAATACCATCCAGATCCAAATTTTTACTACTTGACAGGATGGAATGAGCCACATGCCGTTTTAATAGTTTATAGTTCTCCTCAAAAAGATTCAGAGGGGACTTACTTTGAGAAGCTTTATGTAAGAGAAAGAGATGCTAATAATGAAATGTGGAACGGTAGACAATTGGGTGTTGAAGGAGCCCGAAAAATGGGATTAGATCGAGTTGCAAGTAAAAAAGATTTTTCTACTGAGCAAAATGACTTTTCTCGTTTTGATAGCGTTTTAATGTTTGATTTTAAAAATGACGTCCGGGACAATAAAAATGACTCTAGTGATTTATTTGACTTACAAAAACATTTTAAAAATGTAATTAACTATCCCGATAATTTTGACGCGGATCGTTATCGCCTTTACCAACGAATAAGAAGTGCAGTAGAGTCGGAAGTCATCCCTCTTAAAAAAAGAATTTATTACATGATGGAACGGGATAGTTCATTGAAAGATGATCCGGTTATTATAGATTTTATGAGGGTAGGAGAGGGAACGGTTCTTACTGATTTAAAAAAACAAAGTGCATTCTTATTAAAGGATTATAATTTCGACATAAACCAACTGGGTTCTTTTATGGCTAGTTTAAGAGAAAATAAAACCGAAGAGGAAATTCTATTAATTAAGAAGGCAGTTCGTATTTCTACTCAAGGTCAATTAGAAGTCATGAAAGCAATCCATCCCGAGATGACAGAGCGAGAAGTTCAGGGGATTCATCAATTGGTTTTTAAAAAATATGGAGCAGCACATGAAGGCTATCCATCAATTGTTGGGGCAGGAGATAACGCATGTGTTTTACATTATATTACTAACGATAAGACCGATTTAAAAAATCAGTTAATATTGATGGATTTAGGAGCTGAGTACAAAGGCTACACTGCTGATGTTACCCGAACAATTCCCGTGTCTGGAACTTTTACACCAGAACAAAAAGCACTATATCAAATCGTTTATGATGCACAAACCGCTGGAATTAATGCAGCAGTCGCAGGAGCCAGTTTCACTGCAATATCTGAGGCTACCTATGAAGTGGTTAAAACCGGTCTTCTAGAATTAGGATTAATACAAGAGTCGAAGGAGTATAGACGCTATTTACCGCATGGGATTGCACATCACATTGGATTAGATGTACATGACCCTGGTTTGTATGAAAATTTAGCTCCAAACATGGTAATCACCGTTGAACCCGGAATTTATGTACCAGAAGGAAGTCCCTGCGACCCGAAATGGTGGAATATAGGAATTCGTATTGAAGATGATATTTTAATTACAGCTGAGGGACCCGTAAATTTATCTAAAGATGCTCCCCGAAGTTGGCAGGAGATTGAAAAAGTAATGCTTGAAAAGAGTGCGCTGGATGATTTTATTCTTCCTCCATTAACAATAGATTAGCTCTCGAGTAAAAAAGATTTTAATTGCTCATAGGTTTGTATTGAAACACTCTCCTTTTTGCGATTTAAAATTCCTTTAAGACGCTCGGGAACTTCAATAGATGTTTTTAGTGTGTTTTCTACTGTTTCAACAAACTTTATAGGATGAGCTGTTTCAAAAAACAAACCCTGATAGGCGTCAGAAGTGCTTTCTAAAAATTCTTTTAATCCTAAATACCCTATGGCACCATGCGGGTCTGCTATGTAACCAGAAATTTCATAAATTTCTTTGATTGCTTTTTTGGTTTGTGAATCTGTGTAATGGTACCCTTTAAGAATTTTTTTAAGTTTAAAAATATCGTTGTTAAATAGTTTTTGAATTCTTATAAAATTACTAGGATCTCCGACATCCATTGCATTTGAGAGAGTGGGCTTAGATTTCTTAGGGGAATAAGTTCCTGAATTTAAATAATCGGGAACGGTATCGTTAATATTTGTGCTTGCTATAAATTGATCTATGGGAAGTCCCATTTCTTTCGCCACTAACCCAGCACATATATTTCCAAAATTACCACTGGGTACAGAAACAGCAAGTTTCTTATCGGGTGTAATTCTATTTTTAAAGGCAATAAAATAATAGAACATTTGTGAGAGCCAACGTGCAATATTGATTGAGTTGGCAGATGTCAATGGCATACTCCGAATTAAATCAGCATCAATAAAGGCACTTTTTACCATATCTTGACAATCGTCAAAAGTTCCATTTACCTCTATTGCAGTAATGTTTTCCCCTAGGGTGGTAAGTTGTTTTTCTTGAATTTCGCTTACTTTTCCTTTGGGGTATAAAATTACAACTTGAATTCCTTCAACCTTGTAAAATCCATCGGCGACGGCCCCTCCAGTATCCCCTGAGGTAGCAACAAGGATGGTAAGCTTGTCTGTTTTTTTCACTTCATTGGCATAGGACAAACAGCGAGCCATAAACCGAGCCCCAACATCTTTAAAAGCAAGCGTCGGTCCCTGAAATAACTCTAAAGTTGCCATTGTTTCAGTAATAGGAACGATTGGAAAATCAAAGTTTAGGGTGTCTTCAACGATTTTTCTCAAACGATCTACGGGAATATCGTCTCCTACAAAAGGCTTTATAACTTGAAACGCAATGTCATGATTTGAAAAATTTTTAATGTTATTGTAAAAAACTTCTGGAAGTTTTGGTATTTCATTTGGGAAATAAAGACCACGGTCCGGAGCCAACCCTTTTCTTACTGCGTCTAGAAAAGAAACGTCTTGAGAATTATGATTTAAACTAAAGTACTTCATTGATTAGTGCAGTATTTTTATACCCTCATTATTGATTTTTGAAATATGTACTTCATATTCCAATTCTAATTCCTCAAATTGTGTTTTCATTGCAACTCCAACTTCTTCTGCAATTTTAATGCCCCTTGAAAGAGCATAAATTGAAGGGCCTGATCCAGAGATTCCGCTTCCTAATGCGCCAGCCTTAATAGCGGCAGCCTTTACTTCTTTAAACTTTGGAATAAGCATGGCTCTGTAAGGCTCAATTACTTTATCTTTTAAACTTCTAGAAAGTAAAGCGTAGTCATTTGTATACAGCGCACTTACAAAAGCACCTAGATTTCCCCATTGTTGAACGGCTTTATCTAAAGGAATTGTTTTTTTAAGAATGGCTCTAGAATGGATTGTTTTTAATTCAATTTTGGGATGAATAACCGTTGCCACCAATTCTGGTGGGCTTGGAAGTTTAATTATGTCTAATGAAGCATTGCTTCTCACTAAAGTGAAACCGCCAAGTAAAACAGGTGCAAGGTTGTCTGCGTGCGCAGCCCCACTTGCTAATGCTTCTCCGGCCATTGCGAATTGAACTAATTCATTTCTACTATACGGCCTTCCCATTAGTTCGTTTATAGCAAATACTGCTCCAGCAGCACTGGCAGCACTACTTCCAATTCCGCTTCCTGGTTTGATTTTTTTCTCTATATCAATTCTAAAGCCGTATTTACTAGGATGTGCATTTAATAAAGCTATAGCTGCGACACTGGCAACATTTTTTTGAGGATCTTTGGGTAAATCTTGACCGGTTATTGTTCCAATGGTTATCCCAGGAGTAACTGTTTTTGTCACCCGCATTATGTCACCTATGGGATCCAAACAAAAACCCAATACATCAAACCCACAGGAAATATTTGCAACACTACCAGGACAAAAAATCTCTATTTGATCCATAAACTAGCGTTTTCCAATTCTAATGATATCTCCAAAAATTCCAGCTGCTGTAACTTCAGCACCAGCACCAGCACCTTTTATAATTAAAGGTTGGTCTTTATAGCGATTTGTATAAAATAAGATAATATTATCACTTCCTTCTAAATTATAAAAGTCATGACTTGGATTAATCTCTTGAAGTCCAACACTAGCTTTTCCATTTTCTAATTGAGCTACATATTTTAAACGAGCTCCTTTTTCATTTGCACTAGCAAGTAAATTTTGAAAATGGGTTTCATTTTTTTCAATCATTTCATAGAAACTTTCATTTGAATTACTATTCAACACCTCTTCTGGAAGAAAGGTGTTGTTTTCTATATCACTCAATTCAAGTAAAAATCCACTTTCTCTTGCTAAAATCAATATTTTTCTTGCAACATCAACTCCGCTTAAATCTATTTTTGGGTCTGGTTCTGTATACCCTTCTTTTTGTGCGCTTTGGACTATTTCTATAAAGGAAGTCTCAGATGTAAATTTGTTAAATACAAAGTTTAAACTCCCAGATAAGATGGCTTGAATTTTAACAATTTCATCTCCAGAGGCAATCAGATTATTCAGTGTATCAATTACGGGTAGTCCCGCACCAACATTAGTTTCGAAAAGGAAAGGAGTTCCAAATCTACGTGCTGTTTTTTTAAGGTCTATGTAGTTGCTAAGGGTACTTGCACATGCGATTTTATTACAGGTAACCACACCTATATTATTTACTAAGTAGCGTCCATATTCATTTGCTATATTTTCATTTGCTGTATTATCAATAAAAATACTGTTACGTAAATTCAACTTTTGGATGTGTTCAAAAAAGGCATCACGGTTGGCCTTGGTTGCACTGTTGTTTAACTGATCTCTCCATTCAGATAAATCAATTTGTCCATCATTTAGTAACATTTTACTTGAATTGGAAAGCGCAATCACACGTATTTTTAAGCGTAAATGTTCCAATAAGTATGCTTGTTGACGGTGAATTTGTTCAATGAGTTTTCCCCCTACATTACCAACTCCTGTAATGAATAAATTTAATTCTTTGGATTGTTCTTCAAAAAAGCTTTCATGAACTGTATTTAAAGCTTTTTGGGTATTTTTTTCATCAATAATAATTGAAATGTTACGTTCTGAAGCTCCTTGTGCAATAGCTCTAATATTGATTTTGTTTGCCCCTAGGCTACTGAATAATTTTCCGCTTATACCTTGATGATCTTTCATTCGGTCGCCTACAACAGCTATGTTGGTCATTTTCGTTTCAACTACTGCTGGGGCTACTTTATTTAATGAAATTTCAAATGCAAAATGTTCATCAATTGCTTTTTTAGCAACTTGGGCATCTTCAGACCTTACGCCTAAACAAATTGAATGCTCAGATGAGGCTTGCGTAATCATTATTATATTTATTTTTTTATTGGATAGGCATTCAAACAAACGTTTAGAGAAACCAGGAATGCCAATCATTCCACTTCCTTCAAGACTTACCAATGCAACATTCTCAATATGGCTAACACCTTTTACAACAGTTCCATTGCCACCTTCAATTGTTCCTTTAGAATCAATCACAGTACCTGCTGCGTCCTGATCAAAAGTATTTTTGATCAACATAGGTATTTCTTTTTCAATAATGGGTTGAAGAGTGGGAGGGTAAATCACTTTTGCTCCAAAATGGGAGAGTTCCATGGCCTCGTGATATGAAAGCTTTGGAATGGGTAGTGCTTGAGACACCAATTTTGGATGCGCAGTAAACATCCCACTTACGTCAGTCCAAATTTCCAATACTGATGCATCGATAAAATTAGCAAATAAGGCTGCAGAAAAATCAGAGCCCCCTCTTCCAAGAGTTGTTATGTCACCGTTTTCATCGCTGGCAATAAATCCTGGAACTATGATAACTGCTGCAGTTTCTTGTTTTACAAATTTTTGAGTTTTATCAGAACTTTTTTTGTGATCAATAATTTCTCTATCATTTACGATTTGAGTAAAAAGTAAATCCCTAGAGTCTTTTAAGGTAACATCAATTCCTTGATATTTAAAAAGGTCATATATAATTGTACTGGAGAGAATTTCACCATAACTAGAAATTTTGGCTAGACTTTTTGAGGTCAATTCTTTAAGGGTAAATAGTGATTCAAGAACACTTTCTAATTCATTTATTTTTGACTTCAAAAAACTGATGCTACCACTTTGTTTCGTAACAGGAATAAAGTCTAAAATAATAGCTAAGTGACGGTCCTCAACAGTTTTGATATGTGCTTTGAAGTTCTTTTCTCCTCTGCTGGCAGCTGTTGCCATTTCAACTAATAAATTGGTAATACCACCCAAAGCAGACACTACAACAAGTTGTTTTTGTTTTGTTGATTTTTTAATAATTTCAACAACAAGCTTCAAGCTTTCTGAGGTAGCAACGGATGTTCCACCAAATTTCAAAACCTTCATAAGATAAAATTAAACTCCTGAGACAAGAGTAATAGGTTCAAATAATAAAATTAAGTGCAAAAATAACACAAATGCACTGGGTTTATTCTATTTAATGAATAAAAATAAAGGGTTTTTTGAAGTCCTTTTAATGGATTTATATAATGAGAGGCCTAATTTATGAAGAACTCTCAATTTGTTGATTTACATCTAGCTGAAGGGCGTCCTCTTTTTTGTTTTTATCAATTTTAATAAGGTCTCCTTCTTTAATTGTATTGCTGACTACATGTTCAGCAACTAAATCTTCAACATGTTTTTGAATGGCTCTATTTAATGGTCTAGCACCATATTTTATGTCAAATCCTTTTTCTGAAATAAATTCTTTTGCGGTATCAGTTACAGTAACCTGGTATCCTAATTTTTCAATACGTAAAATAAGTTTCTCTAGTTCAATATCAACAATTTTACGAATATCTTTTTGTTCTAATGCATTGAAAATCACAATATCATCAATACGATTCAAGAATTCTGGCGAAAAGGTTTTCTTTAGTTCTTTTTCAATTACTCCCTTTTCAATATCAGAAGTTTGTGCCTTTTGAGCTGCCGTTTCAAAACCTAATCCTGTTCCGAAATCTTTTACTTGGCGTGCCCCAATGTTTGAGGTCATTATGATAATAGTATTTTGAAAATTTACTTTTCTACCCAAGCTATCCGTTAGGAAACCATCATCTAAAACCTGTAAAAGCATATTAAAAATATCAGGATGTGCTTTTTCAACCTCATCAAGAAGAATCACAGAGTAAGGGCGTCTTCTAACTTTTTCGCTCAATTGTCCACCCTCCTCATAACCAACATAGCCTGGGGGTGCTCCAATCAATCTTGAGATGGCAAATTTTTCCATGTATTCGCTCATGTCGATGCGAATTAGATTCTCTTCAGAATCAAATATTTCGGACGCTAGAATTTTGGCTAACTGTGTTTTACCTACTCCTGTTTGTCCAAGGAAAATAAAAGATCCAATCGGTTTGTCGGGCGCTTTAAGGCCTGCACGATTTCTCTGAATTGCCTTGACTACTTTTTCAATGGCTTCTTTTTGTCCGATTAGTTTTTCTCCAATTAAGCCAGAAAGTTTTGAAAGTTTACTTTTTTCAGAGTTAACAATTTTATTTACTGGGATGTTGGTCATCATGGAAACAACATCAGCAATATTATTTTCATTTACAGTGACCCGATTCAATTTAGAGTCTTCTTGCCATCTCTCCTGAGCTTCAATTAGCAAACGCTCAACGCGCTTTTCATCGTCTCTTAGTTTGGCTGCCTCTTCATACTTTTGTTTTTTGACAACGGTATTTTTTGACTCTCGAATTTCATCAAGTTGTTTTTCCAGATCAATGATTTCTTTGGGAACACTCATGTTGTTGATATGCACACGTGATCCTGCTTCATCAAGAGCATCAATTGCTTTGTCTGGAAGAAAGCGATCTGACATGTAGCGATCTGTAAGCTCTACACAAGCTTTCAACGCTTCATGGGTATAATTTACGTTGTGATGACTTTCATAGCGATCTTTAATATTTTCAAGTATTTCTAATGTTTCCTCGGGTGTAGTTTGTTCAACTAACACTTTTTGAAAACGACGTTCTAAAGCACCATCCTTTTCAATATGTTGACGGTATTCATCTAAAGTAGTTGCACCAATACATTGAATTTCTCCTCTTGCTAATGCTGGTTTGAACATGTTAGACGCATCGAGACTTCCCGTTGCACCTCCTGCGCCAACTATGGTATGAATTTCGTCAATGAATAAAATGATATCATCATTTTTTTCTAACTCATTCATCACCGCTTTCATGCGCTCTTCAAATTGCCCTCTATATTTTGTACCGGCAACCAGGCTGGCAAGATCTAAGGTGACTACTCGTTTATTGTAAAGGACTCGTGAAACTCTTTTTTGAATAATTCGAAGGGCAAGTCCCTCCGCAATTGCCGATTTACCAACACCTGGCTCTCCAATTAAAAGGGGATTATTTTTCTTCCGTCGGCTCAAAATTTGAGAAACTCTTTCAATTTCTTTTTCCCGGCCTACAACAGGGTCTAGTTTTTCTTGTTCTGCAAGCAAAGTAACATCACGTCCAAAGTTGTCTAAGACGGGTGTTTTTGTTTTTTTATTGCTTTTGGATTCCGATGTTGGGATAAAAGGATTTTCTTTTTCTTCACCCTCATTCTTCTCTTCAGGAAAGGATGAAGTAGCAGAGATGTCATCATAAGTGTCTGTATCATTGGCCAACATAAGCTTGAATTGTTCTTTAACTAAATCGTAATCGACATTTAATTTTGTCAACAATTTAGTCGTAGGATCATTTTCATTTCTTAAGATACAAAGTAAAAGGTGAACAGTATTAATTAACTCGCTTTGAAAGAGTTTTGCCTCCAAAAACGTTGTTTTTAATGCACGTTCAGCTTGTCTTGTAAGATGAAGATTTTTTTTGTCATTTATTAATTGTGCATCCTCTAGAGCTGCTGGATTTAAGATTTCTACTTTTCTTCTTAATTCGTCTAAGTTGATCTCGATAGAGTTAAGAATAGCTATGGCTTTGCCGCCTCCATCTCTTAAAATCCCTAACATTAGGTGTTCTGTACCGATAAAATTATGACCTAGCCTTAGCGCTTCTTCCTTGCTGTATGCTATTACATCTTTTACTCGAGGTGAAAAATTATCATCCATAATCTTATTTTTTTTGTTTCTACTTCAAAAAGCAGACCAATGTTTATTGCTCTCTGCTAATAGACAAAAAATTATTAAGATTTCAAAAGTTGAGGGATAATTATTTATAACAAAAATCAACTCTTTTTCTGTTAATAATTTTAACAATTAACACCTTGTAAAATAGGATATATTGTCTTGTGTTTCCTTATTTTAGCGTTAATATAATTTAGATATATGAGCGAGGGAGATAAAATCATTCCAATCAACATTGAAGATGAAATGAAGTCAGCATACATTGATTATTCAATGTCTGTCATAGTGTCACGTGCACTTCCTGACGTACGAGATGGTTTAAAGCCAGTTCACCGACGTGTTTTATTTGGAATGCATGAATTAGGTATTCGAGCCAACACAGCACACAAGAAATCTGCACGTATTGTAGGTGAGGTTTTAGGTAAATACCACCCGCATGGTGATAGTTCTGTCTATGATACGATGGTACGTATGGCCCAGGAGTGGAGTTTACGTTACCTTTTAGTAGATGGTCAAGGAAACTTTGGTTCTGTAGATGGTGATAGTCCTGCTGCAATGCGATATACTGAGGCCAGAATGCAAAAGATCTCTGAAGATTTATTGGCTGATATTGACAAAGAAACTGTTGATCTTCAGCTTAATTTTGACGATACATTAAAAGAGCCAACAGTACTACCTACTCGTGTGCCGAATCTTTTAATCAATGGTGCTTCAGGAATCGCAGTGGGTATGGCAACAAATATGCCACCACACAATTTAACAGAGGTTGTTGATGGTACGATCCAGTATATCGAAAACAATGACATTACCATTGAGGAATTAATTAAAACCATTAAAGCTCCAGATTTTCCCACTGGAGGAACTATCTATGGATATGATGGTGTTCGTGAAGCTTTTTTAACTGGACGTGGACGAATTGTTATCCGAGCAAAAGCGAATATTGAAGAAGTCAACGGGCGTGAATGTATCATCGTCACCGAAATACCCTATCAAGTTAACAAAGCAGAAATGATTCGTAAGACCGCTGAAATGGTCAACGACAAAAAGTTAGAGGGAATCAGTTCTATTCGTGATGAATCGGATCGAAATGGTATGCGGATTGTTTACATCTTAAAGCGAGATGCAGTTCCCAATATCGTCCTCAATAAATTATATAAATACACCGCTCTTCAATCTTCTTTTAGTGTAAATAATATTGCGCTAGTAAAAGGAAGACCTCAGATGTTGAATCTAAAAGAGATGATTCATCATTTTGTTGAGCATAGGCATGATGTTGTTGTTCGTAGAACTCAATTTGAACTTCGAAAAGCGGAAGATCGTGCACATATATTAGAAGGCCTCATTATTGCTTCAGATAATATTGATGAAGTGATCAAAATTATTAGAGCTTCTCAAAGCGCAGATGCTGCTCGTGAGAATTTGATTAAACAATTTAAACTGTCCGAAATACAAGCCAAGGCTATCGTTGAGATGCGCTTGCGACAATTGACAGGATTAGAACAAGACAAACTCAGAACAGAATACAATGATTTGTTGGTTACTATTGCGGATTTAAAAGACATTCTTGACAAGAAAGAACGGAGAATGGAAATCATCAAATTGGAGCTTGTTGAGATCAAAGATAAATATGGTGATGAACGCCGCTCAAATATTGAATACGCTGGAGGTGACTTTAGCATGGAGGACATGATTCCTGATGAGCAAGTTGTAATCACAATCTCTCACGCTGGTTACATCAAAAGAACACCACTTATTGAATACAAAACGCAGAATAGAGGAGGGGTAGGACAAAAAGCCTCTACGACTCGTGATGAAGATTTCCTTCAAGATTTGTTTGTTGGAACCAACCATCAGTACATGCTATTTTTCACCCAAAAGGGAAAATGTTTCTGGATGCGAGTTTATGAAATACCTGAGGGTTCCAAGACTGCAAAAGGGCGTGCAATTCAAAACTTGATTAATATTGAACAAGATGATAAAGTTCAGGCCTTTATATGCACCCAAGATCTAAAAGATGAGGAATACATCAATAATCATTATGTGATTATGGCGACTAAAAAAGGACAAGTGAAGAAAACTTCTTTGGAGCAATATTCTCGACCTCGCGCTAATGGAATTAACGCCATCAATGTTAGGGAAGACGACGAGCTTTTAGAGGCTAAATTAACCAATGGAAACAGTCATGTAATGTTGGCAGTCAAGTCTGGTAAAGCTATTCGTTTTGAAGAGAGCAAAACACGTCCTATGGGTCGTGGAGCTTCTGGAGTTAGAGGGATTACACTTGCGGACTCTAAAGATGAAGTGGTAGGTATGGTTGCAGTTAATGATATGGATGCAAATATATTAGTTGTTTCAGAAAATGGATATGGAAAACGTTCTAGTTTAGATGATTATCGTATTACCAACAGAGGTGGTAAAGGTGTTAAAACTATTTCCATTACCGATAAAACAGGTAAGCTTGTGACCATCAAAACGGTTACTGATACAGATGATTTGATGATCATCAATAAATCTGGAATTGCCATCCGAATGGAGGTTGCTGCATTGCGTGTCATGGGAAGAGCAACACAAGGAGTAAGATTAATTAATCTGAAAGGCGATGATACCATTGCCGCGGTTGCAAAAGTAATGAATGATGACACCCCCATTGAAGATGTAAATGACATCGATATCAACGATGGCACTATTATTGAATAATATCAACCAAACAATTATAAATTACAATGAAAACGAACATAGTATTACTTTTTATTTTATCGATCTCCCTTTCTTTTGGACAAAAAAAGGAGATCAAAAAAGCGATTAAGCTATTTGATTCTGGTGATGTTTCAGGAGCAACAAGTCTTTTAGAGTCAAGTGCCGCCATTTTTGAACTTGCTGATGCTAAAGTTTTAAATCAAAAAATCTATCTGGAAGCTAAAATAGACCAAGCCAATAAGAATTTTGAAGCGGCTTTTGAGAAATACCAAGCATTTAAAGCTTCAGGTGGAGTAGACACAGGTTATGATGCACAACTGCAAACACTAACTTCAGATATAGTAAACAGTGCTATTGAGGACAATGCAGAAAAACGATTTGCACAGGCTGCAAGTAAATTATTTTTAGCTTATACGATCAATACCGAAACCAATGAAGATTATCTTTATTATGCAGCCTCTAGTTCAGTAAACGCCGCTGATTATGATGCTTCATTAAAGTATTACAATCTTTTGAAAGACATCAATTATGAAGGAATAACGACTCGCTATGTTGCTAAGTCAGTAGAATCTGGTGAAGAAGTTGAATTTTCAGAGACAGAATTTAATCTTTATAAAAAGACTAAGGAGTATACTGATTTTCGAGAGGAAACATCTGAGTCAAAATTCCCCGAGATTGTCAAAAATATTGCTTTGATTTATGCACAATTGGGAGATGATGAGAACGCAATGGCTGCTGTAAAAGAAGCAAGAAAATCAAACCCTAAAGATTTAAATTTAATTTTAACAGAGGCAAATTTATACATTCAACTCAATGAAAATGATCGTTTTGAGGAATTGATGAAAGAAGCCATAGCACAAGATCCAAATAATGGATCACTTTACTTTAATCTAGGAGTAGTAAATGCACAACGTGGAAACGCTTCTGAAGCGAGAGAGTATTATGAAAAATCGATCGAGCTCAATCCGGACTCTGAATCAGGATACTTGAATTTAGTTTCTTTAATCTTACAAGGGGAGACAGAAATTGTTGAAGAAATGAATTCTTTAGGAAACTCTAGAACAGACAATGCTCGATATGAGGTTCTTAAAATAGCTCGTGAAGAGATATATAAAGAGTGTGTGCCTATTCTAGAAAAACTTATTGGGATAAGTAAAAACGAAGAAGCCGTCAATACGTTGATGAACATATACGGTACTCTTGGAGACAATGAAGGATTTATGAAGATGAAAGGTCTTCTAGAATAAAAATCGCTTTTAAATACAAAAAAGCCTTCAATTACTGAAGGCTTTTTTTTATATAATTTTTTTGATGATTCTTAACGTATGAGAATGTTGTTGAGTATCTAGATTGTAGATTCCCGTTTGATCGATACGATCGATTCGAACCTTTCCATGTGCATGCAAAATGTAATTATTTTCAAGGAGTAACCCTACATGAATAATTTTACCCTCATCATTGTCAAAAAAGGCAAGATCTCCAGGTTCACTTTCATCAATAAAACTCAATGTATTTCCTAATTCCGCCTGTTGTGAAGCATCTCTAGGGATCTGGTACCCGTTGATTCTATAAATCATTTGGGTAAGACCTGAGCAGTCAATTCCCATAGGAGTTTTTCCTCCCCACAGGTAAGGTGCATATAAATATAATGAGGCTGTCTCTAGGAGTTTTTCTTTTTTACTTTTTCCGCTGATGGTGGGCCCAGAATACGATTGGTTTAATAATGAAGCACCACTTATATTACTTCCTATAACTAGTGTGGTGAGTTGATTGTTTTGTGTCTCAATATAATCAATGAGTTGTGTCGTGTATGCTGTAGATTGCACGCCAATATCTTCCGCTTCTTCTTTGGTAATCTGCTGAGCTTGTTTGTGGTCAATCCAACCGGTATAGTCGTCTAGTAAGGTGCTAATATGGTACCATTCCTTTTTTTTTCCAATGATCTTGAAACAATCTCCGTATAAGAGTTGCGAAACCATCTCACTCCTATGATTATTTTCTTTTCGCATCGGGACGATGCTTAGATGACAAATACCGTATTCCAAATTATTTTTTTATAACGTATGCTTCTATTTCAAATGCAAAAATAGGGATTTCTTTTCCCCAACCCCCGAACTGTTTTGAAAATAGCTAACATAACAATTAGATTGTGTAATTTTGAATATAAATATTGATTTTGAAAACCTTCTGGAATTACTTGGTGGCAAAGCAGAATATACTTTATAAGTCTATATTGATTCTTTCTAGTTCATTACTTATTCTTTATCTTTTTCCTATTGGGGGTCAATTCAAATATGAGTTTCAAAAAGGGAGAGCATGGCAGTACCCAAGTTATTATGCCCCTTTTGATTTTTCCATTTTAAAATCAGAACAAGAAGTAAAAGCAGATCAGGAAGCTGCGTTAAGTTCATTAAAACCGTATTTAAGGAGTGATATAAAAATAAAGGAGCTTGTCTTTACAAGGTATCAAGACGAATTTTCTCGCTTTTTTCCTTCAATTAATAACCCCATGGTTTTTGACAGCGTATATAAATTTGGAGAAAGCATATTAAAAAAAATATATGAGAACGGTGTGCTCCCTCCAAACTATATTCATCAAGGGAACGAAGAAATTTTATTAATCCAAGATAATGTAGAAATTCCTCTTAATGTGAAGGAACTTTTTAAATCGGATTCTCTTTTTGAGAGTTTATCTAAATGGTTTGAGGAGTCTAATTATGACGCGTATTTTGAGAGTTTCAACGACTTCTTTTTTGAGTTAATTACTCCAAATGTTGCTCTAGATCTTGTTTTTTATCAGAATACAGTCGATCAAACTTTACAGAATATTTCTCTTTCTAGAGGGGTTGTAGCCTCGGGTGAATTAATCATCGCAGAGGGTGAAATGGTTGACGAGAGTCATTTCGAAACATTAAGTTCTCTACGGAAGGAGTTTTCGATGCTAGAAAACGACGATCAAAGTTCTATTTGGGTACTTATTGGGTATTCTATTTTAATAATCCTAACCTTTTCGTTATTGCTTTTATTCCTTTACAAATACCGTTTTTCAATTTATGAAAACAACCGAAAGCTCACATTTATCTTTTTTAACATTGTGTTTGTAGTATTTGTGACAACTGTTTTAATTGGCTATAATACAGCTCTCATTTTTGCTACTCCACTTTGTATATTACCACTCATTATCAAAGCTTTTTTTGATGCCCGTTTAGGTCTTTTTGCTCATGTACTTACAGTACTTCTCATAGGATTTATTGTTCCTAATAGTTTTGAATTTGTATTTCTTCAGATTGTGGCTGGGATAGTTACTATTCAGTCCATAGATCAACTATACAGACGGGCCAATTTATTTATTTCGGTGGGTCAAATCGTTTTAGTCTATCTGATTGCTTACATCGCTTTTACGATAATACAAGAAGGAACTTTTTTGAAAATTGATGTATTAACCATTGGATTATTTCTACTTAACGGCCTATTAATGCTTTTTGTTCAACCCTTGATTTATATCTATGAAAAACTTTTTGGTTTAGTTTCAGATGTTTCATTACTCGAACTTTCTGATACCAATTCAAAACTACTAAAAGAACTTTCTGATCAAGCGCCAGGTACCTTTCATCACTCACTACAGGTGGCTAATCTTGCCGAAGCTGCTGCGAATGAAATTGGAGCCAATACCCTATTGGTTAGAGTGGGGGCATTGTACCATGATATTGGAAAACTCAAGCAGCCCAAATATTTTTCTGAAAATCAAATTGCCCCCGATTCACCTCATGATTCCCTCACGCCCAAACAAAGTGCAAAAATTATCATTGACCATGTATTGGATGGCATTTTGATAGCACAAAAAAATAAGCTCCCCGACAGGGTGATTGATTTTATTCGAACACATCACGGTACGTCCAGTGTATATTATTTTTACAAGAAGCAATTAGAGTTTGATCCGGAAGGAACTAATATTGAAGATTTTCAGTATCCAGGACCCAGACCTTTCTCAAAAGAGACTGCTATTTTAATGATGGCAGATGCAGTGGAGGCAGCTTCTAAAAGCCTAAAAGCACCAGATATAGGTCAGTTAGATCTTTTTATTGAAAAGATAATATCAGGTAAAATGGAGGAGGGTCAGTTTAATGCTTCTAACATAACATTGGCTGAAATAGAGACAGTTAAAAAGGTTCTATTACGCAAATTGATTAACGTTTATCAACTCCGAATAGAATACCCAGAATAATTTAAAAAAAGATTGCTTTCTTATCTCGGAACACTTACTTTTGTGCTCCATTATTTAGGAGAGGTGCCAGAGTGGTAATGGAGCAGATTGCTAATCTGTCGACGGGCAACCGTCGCCAGGGTTCGAATCCCTGTCTCTCCGCTGTATAGTCCTGAAAGCCCTGTGTTTTTGGGACTTCTTTTTTTTAGTTGCCTGCAGAGTTGCCTTTTCTATTTCTAACAACACTGATTTTCACTATTCAAATTTAGTCGTTTTTTTATTGAGTATTCAAATAAAATTCATTCCAATTCCAAGTATTTAATAACCAGCAAGGGCATGGACTACCTTAATCCCTGCTATTGCATAAACTTAAGAGAATGAATTTATCAAAAGATTACGCAGACTTCATCCAGCAATTTCAATGGAATTACTTTGCAACTTGTAGAACACCTTACAAGATTCACACAATGACAGTAAGAAACTGGCTTAAAAAGCTTCTATATCGATCTAACAAGGTAGAACAGGCATTCTTTGTATCAGAGAGAGACAAGGGAGATTACAACAACAAACACGTTCACATGCTTATTGGCACTAATACAGACATGACTTACCAGGAAGTGAAGCATGGAATGGGCAATGTATCAGTAGGAGACTATCAACCGATCTATGATAGTGAAGCGGTATGCAAGTATGTAACCAAGCACATAGGAAAGGATGTGGACTATGATATTGTATTTAAAAGCTAAAAGTTTCTATCTAGCATTAGCCCAAACACAGGGGTAGGGGTTTTAGAAAACCGTTTTTCTACTGAAACAGGGGGATGGGATTTGGTATGTAACCTAATCTGAACAGTTAATTGGTTCTGTAATAACATCAACTGTTGATGGAAAGAAAACAGTTTCATCTCTAATGTTATATGTAAGGTCTCTGCCAGTGATTGTATAATATCTTGCACCTAAATCTTCTAAAATTAAGTTAAGAGGCATAGGATCATCATCGCCATTAGCATAATAATCTCTCCAAACCCAACCAAGTCCAATCAAAATACTTTTCTTGGTTGTATCCTGAATAAAAGATTTTATTGATCCTGCCTCTGAAGAAGTGAATCTGTAATCGCCTGGAAATAAAATCATAGAGTCATACTGATCAATATTAGTTGAGCCTATGATTGAGGGATCAAAAGATGTAGTTATTGTGTTGTTATAATCATCAATGACAATTGATTTAAATCTTGTAATGTTATTATCGTTTTGAAAATTTGGGAAAATAAGAAGAGTGCTTTTGTTCGATCCAATGAAATTGTGAAAAAATTCTTTATTGTCATTAGTAGAATCTTCCATGCCAATATTTGTTATATATCCTTCATGAGTCAAAAGCATAGTCTGATTGCTTGCATTAACAGCTCCAGCTAAATTCCCTTGATTATCACTAAAAAGCGGTGCCCAAGAACAATCTAAAAGCTCTATAGTTCCAGGAACCATGTCAGGTCCAGGTGAAAGTATTTGAACGCTTTCAAGAAGTGAATCGTAATAATTTCTATCAAAATCTGATATGGAATTTAAAAATGCCCCTTCTTCTTCAATAATCCCACTGAAATCTGCTGTTATGTCCTCATAAACAAAGCAGGAGTTTAGATTTAAGGTTTCTGTAGTTACTATATTACCAGATTCATGAAATCTTTTTACGTATAGACCCATTAGAAAATGAACCTCTTTACCATCTGGCGAATAAATATTTGTATAATCATCAAATTGATTAGACTGCCATACTTCTTCAAAATATCTTGATTGAATCCTATTTGGCTGCTCATCATCATTTATTCTAATATCGATAATGGAAACATGCCATCTCGGAAATTCCAAAGAGGAATTAGCAGAATAAATTTCGGTCCATGTGCCCGCTCCAGATCTAATACCTTCGTTACTCCCATGTTCGAATCTAATCGATCCAATGTAAGTAAATAATGGCTCATCGATATTTCTTATAAACAAGCCATACCAATCTCCCTCATCATCTGATTCGACTCTTTTTAATTCAATATCATATGTTCCAACTCCCCATTCAAATTCTTTTCGAACACCAATAAAATCTCCTTCATAACCAGCACTTTGCCCCCATCCATTTTGAGCTAATCTATAATTTGAGGTATCTCTTGTTTCCCATCTCGAAAAGATAACTCCTTTGGATAATGAACCATCTGGATCTCCATACACAAGGGTTTGTAATCCAAAATAAAATCCAATATTATCATTAATTATACCTTGATAAAAATTCCAATATAAACCACCATCATATTCATTTCCATTTTCAAGTGTTGGCAACTCATGGATAGTGAAACGTTGTTTCAGCCTCGTAAAACGTTCAGAATTAAAATGGTAGTCTGCATAATGAACACCAATGGGTCTTGAGGTTACATCTTGAGATCTTACAGGGTTTACAGGTTCATTAGCTGATACACTTTTTACTTCTGAAAAATTAGATTCATTACCATTTGCATCAACAAAACAAATCTTATAATAATTTAGATCTGTAACGCTTGTTATTAAATCTAAATAATCAGAACCCATTGAAATATTTTCAATCAGATTCAATTCATCTTCACAATTACCTTTATAGATATTAACACTCGTAGCATCATTATTGACTGTATAACTCAAATTAATGGAGTAATCTTTAGCTTTAATAGAAAAACCTTGAGGAGTTATTGAAGAGATATTTGTCGATTGAGTATTCCCAGACGAAGAATCATTATTGCTTTCAGTTGTGGTTTGAGTCTGTTCGTTAATGATAAAATTATTATCATCTTCTGACACTTCACTTGTCTCACAAGTTGAGAGGCTTAGTATTATGCCCAGTAGATAGATGAATTTTCTTATTTCCATAAATGTAATTTAAAAAAAAAATATATTTACACCAATGGATACAATCCAAATCCTATCTAATCCATTGACACCATTGCCTTAATCTAAGATAACAGTGGAGTGGTTTTAGGGGTGTGTTGTTTGGGGAAAGTTTGTAGTGTGATGGGGATTAGTTTTTGTCCAAAACGTGTAAAATGATCAAAAAACGCCAAAAATGACTCAAAAATGACTCAAAATGATGAAAAATTAGGTTTTTTTTAATTTACGTTATAGAGACATTATATAATCATAAAAATCTTCAGTAACACGAATCCAATATCCATTTTCTTCATGTAAACTTCCGTCCCCTCTTCCGTTTTTAGCGTGGTATTTTTCAAGATGACTTTTAAAGGCTTTTAAATCTGAAACTTCATATTCTTTTCCGTAATCATCTTTTATAGTTGTCATTTCCTTTTTTTATCTTTTATAAGTATTTTCCATCCTGCCGATATCTATTAAAATTATAGCTCCATATACTCCACAAATATTTATCACAATCTCTCTTAAGTCAACAATAACAATATTTAGAGTAAAATAGGAATTTCTAAAATGACACAGGACTGACACAAACTAAAATAATAGATAGTTCTTAATGGTTTTTATAAGAATATATTGGAAACTTTGAACAGTGGTTCTTGACACTGTTGGAATTTAAATCCCTAAAACTTCTCTATCAATTCCATCCCAATCACAGGGGCATGGGTTTTAGAAAACGGTTTTTCAATTGAAACATGGGGATGGGATTTGATATGTAATCCATTCTATATACCTTAGGAGTAAAAATTGGGTTTTATGGAAAAAAATGTATTTGGCGAACCTCTGGAAATTTGTTGTACAAGCCCTATGACAGGTTACTTCAGAGATGGCTTATGTAGAACAGTATCACAAGACACAGGTACTCATACTGTATGTGCAGTTATGACGGATGAATTTCTAAAGTTTTCTGCTTCGATGGGTAATGACTTAATTACTCCAATGCCTTACTATCAGTTTCCTGGACTTAAAGCTGGTGATAAATGGTGCTTGTGTGTTAGTAGATGGATTCAGGCATATAAAGCATGTAAAGCCCCTATGCTTATACTTGAGGCTACACATGAGAAAACTCTTGATTACACTGTGCTTAATACTATTGTGAAATATGCATTTAAATATGAATAATAATTTTGCATGTCCTAATAAGGAAGATAATTCCTTTTACACCAATGGATACAATCCAAATGCTTTCAAATCTATGGATTTGATTTTTATAACTTAATATTTTTTTAAAAGTGGGTTTAATTAAAATTTCAAATACACTTAGGTTTTTATTGGATTTCTTAAGTGAGAATTAGTTAAAAGGGAGCGTTTATCATATTAAAACCTATTTGTAAACTATTTAATTATTACAATAAAATGTCAAAATCTATCAATTTATTCATTTAGATACTAATTTAGTATTATAAATATAAACTATGAAAACAATAAACACATTTTTATCTATTATCGTATTGTCGCTAATTTTATCATCATGTTCAAAAGATGAAGATGTTATAACAATCCCACCAGCCGTTGTTATACCACCTCCAAGTTTCACTATACCGCCAGTAACAACACCTGAACCAATCACTCCACCCTCCTATGATGGAGGAGATATTTCAATATCCAGTATAGAAGATTTAGATTACTACAGAGAAATAAATGTACAAAATATTACTGGTAATTTCGAACTAAATCTTGATTGGACTTATGTAGATAATAGTACTTCAGACCCATCTGTTTTTACTAAAAACATCGAAACTGTAACTGGTGACGTAACAATTAACGTAAGCGTAAATGAAGAAGTTTCACTTGAAAACCTTGTTCGTGTTGATGGTGTTTACACCGTAACTGGAAATGATGTTTCTGATGAAAGTTTATTGTATGCAAAAACAATTGAACTTGATTATCCTGGAGATTATGAAATAAAAGCAGTCTATACTGATGAAGTTAGACTTAATCTAGGAGATGATCAAACATCCAAATCAGCTTCTAGTTCCAAAATTGGTTTAAGAAATGTTGATGTACATGCTTATCACACATCCTTATTAGCAGATACAGGTTTCACACCAGCAAATCTTCCTTCAATTAGAACTATTGCACCGCCGATGCCAGTTACTGCAATCTATCCTAATTTTGTACAGACAGACCATACTGATTCATCACAAATTGTAAGTAACAATATATCCAATATAACTTTTTCTGGACACATTGTCGCTGAAAAAATAGTTTCAACGTCATTAACTAGTTTATCAATAAACAATTCTCATCATTCGTCACTTGAAGTAAATTGTTCATCTCTTACGACTTTAGAGATGCCTAATGTGACCGAGTTGAATTCTCTTTCGATAACTGCACCAAGCTTACAATCATTTGTTGCTACATCACTTATAAAAGTGATAACCAAGATAACCCTTTCAGGTGTTTTGAGTGTAGAATTTTCATCACTAACTACTGTTGATTCTTTTGAAGTGATATCAGGATCCAATATCAAATTACCTAAATTGGCAGCATTGCCAACTGGAACAATTTTTCCTACTAATCTAACAGTTGTATCAAGCGTAGCTGGTATTGCACAATCGGGAGCTTCAGCTGGATCTGGATCATCAGGATCTTCTAGTACTAGTGATTCTACTACTCATAATTCTGGTGGGTCTACTACTCATAATTCTGGTGGGTCTACTACTCATGATTCAGGTGGTTCTTCTACTCATGATTCAGGTGGTTCTCATAATTCTGGAGGTTCTGGAGGGTGATAACCTATAGATTTTTATCATATGATTTAAAATCTATATCACTATCATGATAAAATATTTAAGGGGCTTTACAGCCCCTTTTTTGATGCAGTAATAAGTCCTTTTCTAAGCATTCCTGGAAAATAATTTGTCATTTGTGATATAATATTATCTCCCTCATAATATAGTTCTGCAACTTGAGAATCGCTACGGTAGTTGTAGGGCATATAAAAATCGTCATATAATTTTACGCGAACAGGTCTTTTTCTGTTATACTTTTTTATTGGAATGGGTAAGCTGAAATCAAAACCCACCATTGTTCCAAATGTAGTTTTCTTGTAAAATAGCCCAATAAATCGTCGTTTGGAGAATCGTCTTACCTGAATACTATAGCCTAAATCTCCAAATATAAAAGACCCATACCTAAAAGTAGTATCCATATTGTATTTATGAATACGGTAGGTCAAATCACCAAAGTAGTCAATAACTAAATTTATGGAAGGCTCATAAAAAAGGATTAAATCCTTATTTAACCTCCCGAATCGTGTTATGCCTGTGTGTAGTTTAAATCTCAACTGATCTTTATATAAGAATTTTAAATAATTCATTGAGAGTCCAAAACGATTGATTGTGTAAAATCCATAATTAAGATTTAAAAATGCTGATTTATTTAGTTTAAAATCGTTTGACAACCTCAACATCCCTACCTGTGGTTCTAAATTCCCTAATTCATCAAATTTAGGCACATTGTAATAGCCTTCAAGATTTACTCCCTTTGATAGATCAGTACTCAAGAACGGCTGAAAATTCACACGCTGTCTGATTGGATTATCGAAGTTTCCCAGGGTATAATCAATTTTGAAGCGTAAACTTAAATCTGTCTTAAAGTAACTACTGTTGGTTACTGGATTTGAATCAACTTTAGCGTCTGTAAAATCGATTATGGATTTTGACAATAAACTTTCAAAATCAATTTCATTTTGTTTGTATCTTTTAAGGTCCTCTGTTTTAAAAACCATTTCTACTATCTCTATCCCTTTATTTAATATAACTACTTTAATATCACCGGCCTTATTGTTTGGTTCAATTAAGTCGATTACTTTGTATAGACCGTCAGCAGGAAACCGGTAAAGATTGTCTTCATAAAATAAAGTATAGGTATCTTTTTGGTATCTTTCTTGTAAATTTTCAAACCCAAAAGTTGCAAGTTTTTCGATGTTTTGAGCCAGCATTAGATTTGGAAACATTAAAAGTAGAATGATTTTACGTATCATTTGTTTTTTATTTAAAGTTGATAAATTTCAATTCTTTTCAGTGTATTTAATCTATTAATTGTAATATACATATAGTTAATACATTATATTAACCAACTATTAATCTTTAATAAGTATCAAGATTATTTCGCAATATACTGTAATACAGATAATTAACTATAAAAACAATAATAATTGCAATATTATTACTTATTAACTATATTAATAAAATTATAAAATAGATTTACATATGTCTTGGTATTTAGTTAAAACAAGTTTTAGAAAAGCACTTACAGCGAAACATTTTTTTGATGTTTTGGATGTTAAAAGTTATGTTCCTTGTACACAAATAAAAAACAAAGATAATACCTTTAAAAAGACACCTGTACTAACGGGATATGTATTTGTCTACTTTTTAAACAAAATTGATTTTGATATCATTAATCAAAATCCTTTTACTAAAGATGTAATAAGAAGAAATTCAGTTCCACTGGTAATTCCTGATGCACAGATGGAGTTAATGATTACTCACGTTGAATCATTATATAATAAGAATGATTTTAATGCGTATTCAAGGGGTGATATAATAACGATCAATCATGGATCATTGAAAGGAGTAAATGGTAAAGTGATTGAACTACGTAACAATAAAATTTATTTGCAAATTGATTCTCTTTCAGCCCAGGTTGAAATTCAATATAGCTAATAAATCATTTTTTTTAATTATTTTTATTTGACATAACGTCAACAGGCGAAGCCATGAACAAAATCTCATTTTTACTTTTCTTTTTTTCTTCTTTTATTCTTTTGAGTCAGCAGAACAATCAGCTCATGGAGTATTACAATCAGTTGAAATCTAAGGGCTTTTCAGATCAGCAAATTAAACAGTTAGCCACTGAAAACGGGTATGATGTTACTTCATTTTTCGGCTCTTCACCATCAGAAATTCAACCCAACCAAAAGCAGCAAATAAAATCGAATCAGCAAGCACTACAATCCAATTATTCAAATTTTTCAGAATCTATTAAAGACACACTTTCAACTTCCTTAGAATTTCCTGTGTATGGGAGTCAATATTTTAATAACCTTAATTATAATTTTTCACCACAAATAAACATAGCAACTCCTTCTAATTACCAGTTAGGTCCTGGTGATGGCATTATAATTTCTCTTTGGGGAGCTTCGGAAACAAGTTATCAAATTGAGCTTGATACTGCAGGAAAAATTGTTATTGATGGGGTGGGTCCAATTTTCCTTAATGGCTATACAATCACATCAGCTAAATTAAAAATCAAAAAAGCACTTTCAAAAATATACAGTGGACTACTGAGTAATCAAGAACAAGAGAAAGTCAATATCGACTTATCTTTAAGTTCTTCTAGAAGTGTTTTTGTAAATATTGTTGGCCAGGTTAATACTCCTGGGCTCTATACTTTAAATGGTATGTCTTCGCCCATACATGCCCTTTATGCTGCAGGCGGAATAGCCGACAATGGAAGTTACCGTGATATTGAAATCATCAGAAACAATAAAGTAGTTTCTAAAGTAGACCTATATACTTATTTTTCAAGTGGAGTAGTACCCACTTTATTTTTGAGGGATCAAGATGTAATTCGTGTTCCATTCTACAAAAACAGGGTTACTTTACAAGGGGAGGTTAAATTTGAAGGATTTTTTGAATTAACCGATTCCGAATCGCTGTTAGATTTAATTAACTATAGCGGAGGAAAATCTCCAACGGCTCAAAAGGATAATTATTTGGTTTCTAGAATTGAAAATTCGCGCTATAAATCCCAAAGTGTGAGTGATGAAAAATTTTCTTTAATCTCCGGTGATAAAGTGTTTGTTTATACAATCTCAGACCAACAAGACCAAAGGGTGAGCATCCAAGGAGAAGTCATAATCCCTGGGTTTTACAGTCTTCAGGGGGTAAGCACCATTCAGGATCTAATTGATTTATCCAATGGGTACACAAAGGATGCTTATTTAGACTATGCTAGTTTGTTTAGACGGCCAAATGATAAGGTAACCCAGATGCTGAGCGTAGGTTTAAATTCTAATGATTTTGATCTGAATCTATCAGAGCAGCTTGTGGAAAGAGATTCTTTGGTGGTATATAAAAAGGAGCAGTTTTTACCCTTTGATAAAGTAACTATCGAGGGTCAGGTTACCCAATCAGGGCAATTCGACTATTACTCTGGTATGAGTATCCAAGATCTTATTGGATTAGCCAGTGGAATCAAATCTCCTAGTGAGAATTTAAAGGTCATTGTTAAAACAGTTGACCCAAAATCAAATGATTATATTCTGTCAGAGGTTTTTGAAAGCTTCGATTTAAGAGATTTATCCACCACAATTTTAAACCCTTCAGACATTGTTTCGGTAATTGAAAAAGACAAAGCGCAACCTGTGAGAGTATCTGTTTTAGGAGAGGTGAAAAACCCCGGTTTATATGTTCAATCCAAAAAGAGTAGTACTATAAAGAATCTAATTGAAGAAGCTGGAGGCCTAACACAATATGCCAATAAGAGTTCAATTTACATTCGAAGAGAATCTGAATCTCAGGCGCAAGAAATCTTAAAGGATTCCCTAACACAAATTAGCCTAGATTCAGATCAGAATTTAGACTATACATTTATTCCGATTGACAGTATAGACGATTCTTATTATTTCGAAGATGGAGATCAGCTTATTTTGGATCAATATTCTAATGATGTTGTTGTATCTGGGGAAGTTTTAAAACCTTCAGTTGTTAAATTTAAAACAAGTAGTTTAAAATATTACCTAAACAAAGCAGGCTTAGGATCAAAAGGAAGTAAAAAAGACATACTGGTTATTTACCCCAACAAAGATGTAAGTGCAACAAAACGCTTTTTATTTTTTAAAAACTATCCTGAGGTAGTGCCTGGGAGTGAAATTGTAGTAGCACCAAAACCTGAAAGGGAAAAGCTTTCCACCCAAGAAGTTTTAGGAATCACATCAGGGCTCTCTACACTGATCATCGTTTTATCCACGCTTTTACCTGTAAATTAATATGAACACGCCACACTCAAATCAAGAAGACGAAATTGATTTAATCGCCCTACTGGCCTCCCTTTATCAAAACAAGCGTTTTATCCTTAAAACGGTGGTTGGGTTTATGATTATTGGGCTGTTTGTTGCTCTAGTATCACCAACAATTTATAAAGCTCAAGCAATCTTTGTGGTGCAAAATTCAGACAAGCAAGTCAGCTCCTCTATAAGCGGTTTAGCTGCTCTGGCTGGGGTTAATCTTCAGTCTGAAGCAATGGGCGACATACCCCCTTCATTGTATCCAAATATTGTTTCTGGAATTCCCTTTAAGGTGGATCTTTTAAATACGGAATTGGAGCCAAACCAATTAAACTACAAAGACTACCTTTTAAATAAGAAAAACTCTTTTGGGGCTACAATAAAAAAATACACTATCGGTTTACCTTCGCTTATTCTCTCCACATTTAACGGGGATCAACAAGTAGAAGTTCTAAAGAATAAAGAAATTTTTCAACTCAGTGAGATTGATTTTAAGCTTACAAAGTCCTTAGAGGAGCTTATAAGTGTACAGGTTAACGAAAAAGAAGGATTTATTACTTTAAGCACTCTAGATCAAAACCCAAAGTATGCTGCTGTTGTGACTTCAAAAGCTTTAGCCTTATTACAAAATTTCATCACAAACTACAAGACTGAAAACGCCAATAGGATATTAACTTTTGTTACCCAGCAGTTTGAGTTGAAGCAAAAACAATACAATGCGGTTCAAAAAGAGCTCGCAGAGTTCAAAGATCAGAACAAAAACATTTCTACGGCTGTATTTCAGAGTAACCTTCAAAAAATTCAGACGCGTTATGATTTGGTTTATTCCGTTTATCTGGAACTCTCAAAACAGTTGGAGCAAGCAAAGTTGCAGGTAAGTAAAGAAATTCCAAACATCACCATAATAGAGCCAGTTTATATTCCTAACCAGAAAGAACAGCCCAAAAGGGCTTTGATACTAGTAGTTTTTACATTTCTAGGGCTAGTGGTTTCCTGTGGTTGGGTGCTTGTCTCAAAACCAATATTAGAAATTTCAAAGCAAATTAAAGCTTGAAAACATACGAAATCCAGCCCTTATAGGGAATGATTTCCCCTTTAAGTGAGATTTCCAGAATCCTCTTATCGACTTTGTTTTTGTTTTTCTCAAGGCTTAATTTAAATTTTTTAGGAACTTGTAAGTTAAATTTTTCATTTAGCTCCTTTATTAGTTTGGGGATATAAATTTTCTTGTAGGAATCAGAATATTCATTAAAACAAGGGAGTTCAAAAATAGCAGAAAGAGTTACTTTTTTCTTTAGAATTAAAAAGTCTATAACATAAGATTCCTCATAGTCAAGGGGTAGTATGAAATTTTTATAGGTAATATAATTGGCTTGTTTTAATATACTTTTTAATTTGAATTTTCTAAGGTTGTATGCTCTACTAAAAATATAAAAGCTCAAAATAAAGCCTAGTAGTAGAATCAAATAAACCATTTTACTAAAGCTAAAATAATTGTCTTTTAACAGGGATTTAGGATTTTTAAATTTACTTAAGAGATTTTCCAGTTCAATTGAATTAATTTGAAATTTAGAGGCATCACTTTTTAGGTAATAAATTTTGTCTTCTAATTTCTGAAAATAAGTAAAATCAATTGCGTTTTTAGAATAATCAATAGCGTCATAGGTAAGGTTTTTAAAGTCGATTAAAATAAGTTTATCTCTTTTTAAAACAACAGACCTGTATTTATCGATTTCAATTATTTGATTAAGGGTATTGAAATTAAACAGATCCGTTAAATCTCCGATTTTAGTGACTTTATTATTTGGGAAGTTAAATAAATATAAATCTCTTGCATATACAGTTTGATTTGAATTGTTTTGATAATTACCACCTAAGATATAGAGTTGATCATCAATTTTTTTAACAATCGCGTTTGTTCTTGCCTTGGGGATATCAGAATCTAAAGAGGGATTTACTTTTGACCACTCTCTAGCTTTTAAATCATAGCGGAGTATTAAATTATTTTCTTTAAAATAACCATTACCAAACAAACTGTAGAGTGCATTATTATAAAAAAGCTTGCTTGAACCAGCATTTGAATTTAAAAATCCTGATAAATCAATCTGCTTGAATGCATTGTTTTGAAAAGTAAAAACTTCACCCAACTGTTTTCTCACAAAAAACTGAGAACCGGTTGAATCTTTTACAACATCAAAGTTTGAATTATTTAACTCATAAAAAAATGATTTTTCAATTTTAGCTATCGGTTCTATGCTATATTTTGAATCGGATATCAAAACAACACTCGAATTAAAAATTAATTGAAGGTTAGATTTAGTGGAAGAAAAAAAGCGAAGTGAATCAAGGTTAAATTCCCTCTGCTCAATTGAATTTTGACTTATCAAAAAGGATGAATAAAGAAAAATTGCGACACAAAAACTTATATTTTTCATGGCTCTAAGATACATAATAATGGGATTTTTCCTCAATTTATATATTTTAAATGGGCAAAGTGCTAGTGATGAATTTTTAGGAAAAACCTTTAATCAAGGGGAGTATCAGCTTTGTAAAAACCAAGAGAATCAGGTCTTTTTAATCGGTAAAAATGATTTTTTCTCACTTAATTCGAATAAAGTACATCAATATTCCCAGCCGGTAGACTCTTTGTTTAAACAAATGAATCTTTCGTCTTTACAATGGGTAGCAGCCAACAATAAAATCTATTTAACGAGTTCCAGTGGGGGTTATCTATTTGAATTTAATGAAAAAGGAATTAAACGAATAGATAATTCATCTATAGAAAGGGCCTATTATTCCAGTGCATTTTTTACTAATGATAATAAGTTATATAAGCTGGGGGGGTATGGTTTTTGGGAGTTCAAATCTCAACTTTTAAAATTTGATTTTACTCTGAAAGACTGGGTTTTACAAGATACTCTTTTAGATGATAACCTAGGATTTATTGATCCCATAGTATCTACAACTGATAATTTTATTTATATAGTATCCCCAACCATTCAAAATAATTTTTTAGGAACAATTAAAGACAATGGTTATATTTTAAAATATGATTTAAATACCAAAAAAATAAAGAAAAACCGATTTGACTTCAGAAAATATGAAAATTACTTTGTGAACCGTCAATATCAAAAGAGTCAACTTTCAAATACTGAAAAAGTAGGGGTTTTAAATGCTTTCAATCCCATAAATTTTGCGCTTTTTGATTTTGAAAAAAATACGGTTCAAAATGCTTATTTAGACTCACCTCTATATCCTGAATTTTCACCAGTAATTAGTGGTGATCAAATTTATAGTCTTTCTAGTGTTAAATCAAACCCTCAAAATTTATTTCTAGTTCAAGCTTCCATTATAAAATACCAAGACCCAAGCTCGCTGACCTCATACCTTGATTATATTCCTTTATCATTAGTATTTATATTTCTTTTATTAGTATTGGTTTTTGTGATTTTCAAATTAAGATCACAGCTGGTTTTAGGAAATCGTTTTATTAAAAAGGGTTATAAGAAAATAAAGATTGATTATGATGAGTTTTATTTTCTAGACAAGCTAGTAAAAGATAAAAAAGTAGAAAACCAAGATTTGATTTCCTATTTTGATCGAGACGGGAAAAGTTATGATTTGAATGTGAAACGAAAAAACGCAATGATTTCAAGGCTTTCCTTTAAAATACAAACTCATTTTAGAATAGAAATATTTGAAAAAGTTGCCTCTCCCGTTGACAAACGCCAGGGCATCTATCTATTAACAAAGAAATTAACCCTTCTAGAAAAATAATTTTAACCATAAACATGTATTCTTTAATTAAAAGGGCTTCCGATATTATCTTTTCCATCTTAGGAATTTTACTAACAGCTCCGCTAGTGATTGTATCCATTATCTTACTGTTACTCTCTGGGGAAACGGCTCCTGTATATCGTAGTTATCGCGTAGGCAGAAACGGGGAACTCTTTAGAATGTATAAGCTCAGAACCATGAAGCGCTCAAAACCCACTTCGAGTCCACTTACAGCATACAACGACAATAGAATTAGTTTTTTTGGTCGTTTTCTACGTTTTTCTAAAATTGATGAGCTTCCTCAATTTTTTAATATTTTAAATGGGGATTTGTCCTTTGTGGGACCTAGGCCTATGCTTCCTGAGGTGTTTCTGTATTATCCTAAAGAGGTACGAAATAAACTCAGCAAAATACGTCCGGGTGTTACAGGGATTGGTTCGATTGTTTTTCGAGATGAGACTTCATTATTTAAGGGGGTCAAGGGATCTTATGAAGTGTTTTATAGGGATCAGATAGCCCCTGTAAAGGGAGAATTAGAGCTGTGGTATATTAAAAATAAGGGATTTAGGGTAGATTTTAAGATTTTAAGATTTACTGTTGTAGCCGTTTTATATGGCCAGGTAAAGTCAATAGAAAAGCGTTTTGAAAATTTACCTTCTACAGAAATAGAATCGATTTGACTAGCAGTAGGGGTCAAAAGTTAAGTATATGAAAAAGTTAATTTTAATTGTTTTGTTATTGGTTGGTGGGGTTGTTTCAGGGCAGTCTGTCACAGGAACCTCAGGGCTGATTCATATCCCATCGGCCAGGATGATGGAAGATGGGCAGTTAGTGATTGGAGCTGCTTTTATTCCGAAACCATATTTTCAGCGGTTTGAAAGAAGATTAAATCCTGGGTTAAATACCTATGTAACTTATGCTCTTTTCCCATTTATGGAAGTTATGTTTAGA
>Ga0209631_10000288_pt1 | contig 67269 bp, 67 predicted proteins | sample COG_08_FD_184752 | JGI IMG/M metagenome (GOLD analysis project Ga0209631, IMG submission 184752) | Pelagic Microbial community sample from North Sea - COGITO 998_met_08 (SPAdes) (version 2) | ecosystem: Environmental > Aquatic > Marine > Neritic zone/Coastal water | place: Helgoland, sampling... | reverse complement strand
TATTCCGTATGGCCTGGAAATTGAAAACCTGCATCGTACAAGGTTTCCTTATGAATAGGATTCGTGACAACGGCTGAGGCCTGGCCAGAACTAACCAATTCAACAGCTAACTGAATTGATTCCATAACGGCTTTGGCATTTTTCAGTGAGGGCTTACCAAAAACAACTGGATCTTGGAGGGGCTGATGTAAGACAGGCAGGGCGAATTTGAATATATCTAAGGCCTCTGAAGGGACCTTAATTTCACTTATAGGAACATTAAGTCCAAGTTTGTGAGCAAGTAGACGTAAGCGCTCAGCATCATCAATAGTAAAAAAGGCAGGGGTGTTCTTGGACATCCAAGCCTTTAGTGTCACTTCTCCACCAACACCCGCGGGTTCACCCATGGTAAGAGCCAGGGCTTGCTTGCTCCCACTATTATGGGATTTCGCGCTGCTCATATGCGAATATCTAGAAAAGCGGTAAGACGAAGGTCGCGAAGATATCCCCTTGCAGTAATATCAAGCCGTTCATTGAGCAAATTTTGTTTGATTTTGCGGCGAATGATATCTAACGCTGATGAACCAGTGCGTTTGCAAACCATAAGAAACATAACTCCTCCCTCTGCTGTGGTCGGATTACTTGGTGTACCAACAGGAAGGTCCCTCACTGAAGCCTGAATGGAAGCAGGTAAGGATGCCGTGTTAATCATTCCGAGACTGCCCGACAATGATGACTTGCTTTCGGCTTCCAGTTCTTTCATTGAAGAACAATCTGTAGCTCTGGCTGCCATGGACTTTGCCTGCGCCAGCAATACATTAATATCTGCTGTTAAAATTGGTAAAAACACTTGTCGTAGATCTATTTTTTCCTGTGATGGTGGCAGGCCAAGTCCTGTACGCTGATCACGTTTAAAGATGATGTAATAGCCTCCAATTGTACGAATTGCCCCGGAGATACTGCCTTTTTTGAGATCAGAAAGTGCTGAATCAAGATTCTGTGACAGTTGTCCTTGGCGTACCCAACCTAGGTCTCCTCCAACAGCAGCAGAGGCACTTTTTGAGTAGTTTCTCGCCAATGCACTAAAATTACCGCCACTCGTAATTTGTTCGATTAGACGATTAGCATTGCTTAATACTTCATTATCTTTATTAGGGTTGTTGACAGGAAAAAATATTTCAGAAGTGAGGTATTCAGGCTTTCCTTTGCTTTCCTTAATGTCGTTAATGACATCATCAATTTCTTCTTCACTTATTGAAATTCGAAACTGAAATTTTTTGTTGATTGTATCTCTCCAAGCCATCGAGGCCTCAATTTGGTCAATTAATGCCAGTCGGTTGATGCCTTTTGATTCTAGAAATTTTGTAAGCCCCCCCGGTGGCATTTTGTTTTGCTTTTCCATATCGGAGAATGCTTGCTCCAGCCTACTTTGCTCAATCTTAATTCCAAGTTTCTTCGCATCCTGTAATTTTAGCTTCTCGTCAATAAGGTGATTCAGAGTTTGACGCGAGAGGCGTTTGCGCAACTGAACTGAATCTTTTTGGTTTGATGTAATAATGAGCAGATCGAGACGCTCTTCTAAGTCATAAAGCGAAATAACATCGTCATTTACAATTGCGGCAATACCAAGACCTTGGCCTAAAGCGTAGGAAGGATGTAGTAAAATACTCAACATTATTGCAAACAATGTGAGGGCCCAAGTTTGGGGCTGAAATCTAATTTCTGACATGGACACAAACACCATAATTAATTTAATTTGAGTTGAGAATATTCAAGCCTTGGGACACTTCCCCTAGCGTCTTGAATAGAAAACGAAAAATTATTGCATTTTCTGGCTGCATATCTTGGTTCTGAAAGAAAGTTCTGTTGATGGTGCTTGAGAAGAGAAAGCATTCATCCTCATATGTCAGATTTAAATTCATGGAACGTGTATCACCTTCTGCAATATCCTTGGATGCACCTAGGCTTGATCTCCAAGTTTCTGTTATTTGAGATGAAAATGAACTGCTTATTTCTTCACGTGCGGCAAATTCACTGCCCTCCTGACGATCGAAAAAGGCGTATCGTGCGCTTAGGCGTAGTGCGGGTGTTCCGGTTCTTAAATCTAGTTCGTTACGCTTTGGCTCCAAGTTATCTTTGCTCAAACGAGTTCGATAGAACACATTAATCATTGGTCCTGGTGATGCTTGTGCTCTACCAACTATGTCTGAAAAATTATTCTCAAGACCCGATCCGACTACGAAAGTATCATCTTTTTTGTAACGGTAACTTTGCCCGAGCAGAAAACTAGTGGAACCGCCGCGCTTGCCAAATACCCCCCACTTGAGTCCATAATTTATGCGTGGACCACCCTCAATGCGATCAAGACCAGAAAAGCGATTTTCACTAAAAAGGTTGGTGTCATCAAATTCAACATTTTGAGAATCTTCATTGGGGATGTTTGCAGAATTCCCACCGTAGGGGCTCAAAACTACTGAGGCAATTGGCTCAAACATTTTGTAGACGTTCTCATCACCACTAACAAACGGATATCGCCAGTCAAGGGCCACTTGTGGTAAAAGCCGGTGGGCGTAGTTGGATGTGTTTTCATGGCTAGTGACCTCAAGGTCTTTGGTGTTGTAAAAATCACCAACTATTTTAGCCCTTAAGGTGTAAATATCACCCTTTGGCGCCACATAAGGAAGGTTCCAACCGCTATGAACAGAAAGCCTGCGAGTATCGGTTCCCTCCTGGCGGCTTAAGGCCAGAAAGTTGAGGTCAAGGGTTGTTTCTGCTCCGTATGTATTGGGTTCGCTAACATGATTGACGTCAACAAGGGGAAAAATTATTGGGATCGTATCTTCTTCTTGACCAGTCAAAGTAGTTTGAAAACTGTATGCTTCAGCATTTACATAATTGCGACCCTTAAACCCCTCTACAAAAGCATTACTTGCCAAGGTGTTTGTGATCTTTGGTAGCGTGTTATCACCTTTAAAGCCAAATCGTGACATATAGGTTGTGTCAGACTGGCGATTAGCATCAAACCCCCAGCGCCAAGTCTTGTCATAATCAAAGCGTCCTTTTGCAGAAACATGCCCCCTGATGCCAGCTATGCCACTTTCTGCTGTATAAGTTCGTTCATCTTCAGGAGTGTTCTGCTTAATGCTTGCACGTGCCTTAAAATCACCTTTCTGTAGTTTTTGACGGTATTCGCCTCCCAGGATAACGCTCTCATCCGCCGTGAAAACGGGTGTAATTGTGGCATCAGAATTCGATGAAATATTATAATAGTATGGGGTTCTAGTAAAAGTCCCCGTTGAAGTTGTTGAACCAAAAGAAGGTGTTAGAAAGCCACTTTTCTTTTTCACAGAGGGATCGGGATGAGAAAGATAGGGAGTATACAGAACGGGAACTCCAGCAACTTCAAGCCAGGCGTTTTCATATTTAATGGTCTGACGTTTTTTGTCATGGACAATCCTAACCGCCTTAACTTGCCATAGTGGTGCACGCGATGGATCATCTTCGCAAAGTTTACATGGTGAATAGACTGCATTTTGCATGTCTAAAAGGTTGCCGTTTGTGCGTCGACCACCATTTGCAGCAATCAGTGAGCCATCTTTCAAAATAGCTCTAAAATCGGCAATAACCCCATCCTTAAGATCGCCAGAAAGTTCCATAAATTCAGCGAATAGGACTTCGCCTGTTGGCTCAAGTAGGGTTATGTTTCCTGATGCGTTAACAAAATTTTGTTTTTTATTATACACAATAATGTCGGCTTGAAGGACACGATCCTGATTTGTGAATTGAACATTGCCGCGGGCAGTTGTAATGCCTAATTCGCGATCATAATCCATTTCGTCAGCTCTAAAGCTAACTTCATTTGATTGCTCTTCTGAGTTATCAGAGTACTTTTCAGCTGTTGTGGCGCCAAAGGTCACCTCAGGCGTCACCGCCAGCGCAATTAGTAACAGAGTAATTTTCCTAACAGGTTTCAACATAGCGGCCAGAATTTTCATTTAATGCTACCCATCTTCAAGATGTAGTAACATGGCTAATCCAAGTAGTGTTGCCACTCCCGATGGTGTCCAAGCAGCCAGTGTGACTGGGATAGAATCTGAGAGGCCAAAGGCAAAAACTATATCTGAAAAAAAGTAAAGAACAAATCCAGTCAGAACGCCACCAGAAATCACAAATACAGTTCCACTGCGTCTAGTATGACGGAGTGTAAAGGTCGCTGCTACCAGAACCATTGCACACATCAGCAAAGGAGATGCAAGCAGGGTATGCCAATGTAATCGATGGCGGATGGCTGAAAAACCTGCACTTTCAAGAGCCTCAATAAAATTAGGCAAGTCCCAGAAAGACATAGTTTCAGGCGGTGCAAAATTATCCTGGATTGATCCCAGCGTTAGGTCTGTTTCTAGCCAGAACTCACCTTCATGCTTTGAGGGGATGTCAGGCCGGTGGACCCAAACATCACTCATGTGCCAAAAACCATCTTCCAAAATTGCTTTTTTGGCATCAAGCCGATAATTAAATTTATCATTTCCGTTGTAGATGAACACATTCACCTTGCTTAATTCCACCTCGTTCCCGTGCTGTAAAACCCTTTTGGCGTGAACAACAGATTGATCTGTACCGTTTGATTGGCGGAGCCATAAACCGGACTGCGAAATTGCTAGGAAGCTCTCCTGTCCTTTAAAGGCGACAGCCTCAATTCTCTCAAAGCGAAGGAGCATAACTGATGCAAGTGGATTAAAGATGGTGATTTTGCAGATCCCCAACAAGAAAGCTAGAACTAGAGCAGGTAACATAAATTGCCAGGCTGAGACACCGGCAGCGCGGGACACGACCAGTTCATGGTTGCGAGTCAGACTCCAAAATGCCGACATGCATCCAAACAACACTGCAAAGGGAAACAGTTGCTGGCCCATGTGTGGAAGTTTTAGAATAGCCATCTCAACAACTAGGGGAAACCCAATTTGAGGTTTTGAAGCGGCCCTTCTGAGCAACTCAATGGTATCAACCATTAAAATCAACATCAGCAGTATTGTGAATATAACGGCAAAGCTTAAGATGAATTGTTTGCCTATATAGAAGGACATTGTGGAGGAAATATGAATTGTCTTAACTCCATCTTACGTTCACGTTACGGGTACTACGCATACCCGGCGTTCGCAGCATATAAAAATAGCCACAGAGGATGGGCAATAACCCAAGTATGTAAAGGCATGGAACCAATAAGAGATTCTTGGCAGCAGCATTTTCAAGGGCCATCATTGTTGCTAGCAAACCTGCTGAGATGATAGCAGCTAAAACAATGTGCTTGGATTGTGAGCGCCTTGAGTGATTACCTGAAATTAGAATAGAAATAGCAACTATCGTATACCCAAGTGCAGATATTGGTGAAATTAATCGCTTGTGACCTTCAACAGTGAATTTACCAACGTCTTTTGGATCTATGTTTGCGTCTTCATCGAGATTGAACAATTCATGCACAGTTCTTTCTCGGGCTTCGCGAAAGCGACTATCGACAGCTTCTACATCTTGTTCCATTTCAAAAATATAACGATCAAAATAAAGTATCGAAAATTGATGCGTTTCTGGGTCTACTTCCTGACGGTTGCCATTGTACATGACAACTCGAGATCCTTCTTTGCCCTCCAGTAATGCACCACGTTCAGCAAGGAGAGTGAACGGCTTCTCTGGATTTCGCTCGTCACGGACAAGAATGCCAAGCAATTGTCCATCAGAGGAACGCTCGCGAATGTAAACAGTGATGTCTTTTGAAGCTTGGTTAAAGGCACCTTCTTGTAGCATGACATGGGTGTAGCTATAGCGAATATCCCACTGCAAGTTTTTAAACATTCGTTGCGAGTGGGGTAGTAAATAAATGTTTATGAGATAGCCAAAGACAACAACAATAAGAGCTAGGATTAAACCTGGTTTGGCTAATTCACTCTGGCTAAGACCTGCTGCTCGCATCACAACAATTTCACGATCGGTGATCATTTTTGAATAAATAAAAACGATAACAATAAAGAGGGCAATAGGCATAACTATCGTAAGAAAATTAGGTAGTAACAACATGGTCAAATAGATAAATAGGCCAGATGTAAGGCCACGATTGACGATCATTTCAACGAACCTCAATGACTGTGTCAGCCAAATGACAGAGGTCAAACCCGCTGTGACAAGTATCATCCCCACAAGCAACTGCTTGAAGACGTATTTAGTAAAACCGTTCATTTATGGAATATCACCCTAATTTATCCCAAAAATGCCTGAAAAACACAAAAAAATCAAGGGGCAACCCAAGTCTTGTGTCGCTTTAAATTGGGATTGGGTAAAATACTGGTGGAGATTAAAGGGAGACTCAAAAAATAATTTCAAATGTCTAGGGCTTCAATGGATAAATGACAAGTTTAAATTTTAAGTTAGCAAACAAAAATCCACAATTAAAGTCAAGGGTAACCAATGTGGTTTGAGTTTGACTTTCCAGGTCCAGAAAAAACTATTCTAGCCAAGTATGGAGTGATTATTCCTTAACTATGCGGGGCAACTAAATCCTACAAATCTGAAGTTTTTTTTATAACAAAACTATGGTTTTTTTGATGAATAGCTGCATTTGCTTTTCAAATGACCTTTCCGGGGTTCATTATATTACATGGGTCAATAGCCTTCTTTAAGGCCCGCATTAGGTCCAACTCCACTTCTGATTTATAGCGTTTTAAGTCATCGCGTTTCAATTGTCCAATGCCGTGTTCGGCACTAAAGCTGCCGCCTATACTCACGATAAGATCGTGAATAATTCGATTAATTGTATCCCAATTTTCCAAGTAGGCATCGGTATCAGCACCAAGCGGTTGGCTTAAGTTAAAATGAATATTACCATCCCCGGCATGGCCAAAGGCACAAATTCGTGCGCCGGGTAATTTGGCTTCAACCAGATCACTGGCCTTTGTAAGAAACTCTTCAACTCCAGAAACTGGCACTGAAACATCATGTTTAATAGAACCGCCTTCTTGTGTTTGGGCGCCTGGGATGGCGTGGCGAATGGCCCATAATTGATCTGCTTGCGCACTACTTTTGGCGATAAGAACATCTGCGATCAAGCCGTCCCCCTGTGCCTGTTCCAGCACAGTTTTCAGGGTGGAGCTTACGCCATCATGGCCGCTCAATTCGATCAGGGCGTACTGATTGTGAGGGCTCTCAAAAGGATCGATGACAGCGGGAACATGTTTTTCCGCGATTTCTAGGCAAAAGCGATTCATAATTTCAAAAGCGCTTAGGGCATTGCCCGCACTTGTGTTTAAACGCTGAAAAATTTCCAGCAAGCTCCCTACGCTGGCACCGCCGCATAATGCCGTTTCCTTGACTTGAGGTTGCGAATACAGCTTAAGCACAGCAGCAGTTATTATGCCCAGACTTCCCTCGGCACCCATAAATAAATGTTTCAGTTCATAGCCTGTGTTGTCTTTTCGCAAACCGCGCAGACCATCCCATACGCGGCCATCAGCTAGCACGACCTCAAGACCAAGAACTAGATCGCGGGTGTTCCCATAGCGTAAGACCTGCACGCCACCAGCGTTAGTTGAGATATTTCCCCCGATATGGCAAGTTTCTTCAGCTCCAAGGCTCAAGGGAAAAAGGAACCCAACATCTTCTGCCGCTTGTTGGATATGTGAGAGTATAACTCCAGCTTCGACGGTTATAGTCTGATTCAAAGGATCTATCTCACGGATAACATTCAGCCTTTGTGTTGAGATAACAATGCCGTCTCCACCAGGAAAATTTGGCACGCCACCCCCGACCAATCCCGTGTTGCCACCTTGAGGGACAACACCCAGACCTGTCTTATTGCAAATTTCTAAAACCTGGGCCACCTCGTTAGTTGATTTGGGTCTGATAACTGCTGCTGCCTTTCCCTGAAAACGTCCACGCCACTCACGTAGATATGGCTCTATACCGACCTTGGTCTCGATCCAGCCTTGAGGGCCGACTATATTTTGTATTTTACGCAGTGCAATAGATTGATCAGAATTCATTGAGTTGCTGCCCGTTTTAAGCGATCATTGATTGCGACACCAAGGCCAATAGAAGGGATTTTCATGACTGCAATACCTCTAAAATTTGGCTGGTCGAGCATTCGCAGCATGGCAAACAAGTTGGCGGCGGCCTCTTTAAGGTCCCCAATACGGCTGAGATTGGGATGGTGTCCGTTGACTGTTGATCCAAAAGCGAGAAAAGCTTCGCCGGGATTAGCTTTTTCTGCATTTAGGCGTAGTGGAATTGACGGCGCGTAGTGCCGTTCTAGCATGCCCGGGGACCTTTTCATATCTTTGCTGCCATTAGAAATGACTATTGGTCCTATTACTTTTTCTAAATCTTCATGAACAATCCCCCCGGGGCGCAACAAAGTTGGAGTGGAACTGCTTAAATCGATGACGGTAGACTCGATGCCTACTCTGCAAGGTCCTCCGTCAAGAATGGTATCGACTTTGTTGCCAAGGCTTTGCAATACGTGCTTCGCGGTGGAAGGGCTGATCTCTCCTGAACAGTTTGCGCTTGGGGCTGCGATTGGGGTGTTCGCGGCTGTTATCAGAGCGTGTGCAAGTGGATGATTGGGAATACGAACTGCTATTGTATCTAAGCCTGCACTTGTCAAAAGTGAAATTGAGCAATCGCTTTTTCGTGGCAGCACAAGGGTTAGTGCACCAGGCCAGAAGGCCTTGGCTAGTTTTTTTGCCTGTTCGTTAAATACTACTGTGGCAGCAAGCGAGACCTGATTGGAGAAATGGACAATCAGTGGGTTGAAGTAAGGCCGCCCTTTAACGTCAAAAATGCAGGCAACAGCATTATCATTTGTAGCGTCAGCACCGAGCCCATAAACTGTCTCAGTAGGAAAGGCGACGAGTCCGCCTGCTTGAATAGTCTGCGCTGCTATGGTCACATGATCATTGCTGGCAGATTTCAGAGAATTATTTGGGAGTTGTTCTTTCAAAAAAAACTGCCTTCTATAAATATTTTACTAGTTTATAAAAATAGCCGTCATTTAGGCTTACGGCAACTTGCTCTCTTTCTGTTTTTTTGTAATATTAGCTTCTACTATAGTAATAATCTCATTCAATGTTTTAAATTACGGCAACTTTATATTGTATCGGTTTTAGGTATAAACTGGAATGTTGTGTGCATGCGAAAAATTACCGCCAAGACCCAAAGAGGGCTTTTTTTAACTTTCAAGCCCACGAACAATAAAATCAGGATTTTCCAAACCTTTTTTAGCATATGTCATAGTACTACCGTCCATTTGCTTAACACTTCCCCCTGCAGCGTCGATAATGGCATGACCGGCGGCAATATCCCATTCCATGGTGCGGCCCAGGCGTGGGTAAATATCCGAACTGCCATTGGCGACGAGGCAAAACTTCAGTGAGCTTCCAACACTCATTGTGCTTATGACCTTAAGTTTAGCAATGTATTCTTCCAGTTCAGGCGATCGATGGTTGAGGCTGGCCACTACTACAAGACCTTCATCATCAGGCCTGCGACATGAGATGGTTTTCGCAGGTTTACCTGAGTATTCTGCAAAGGCGCCGCTTGGTCCACCCCAGTAGGTATCTCCCAAAGCTGGGGCATGAATTACGCCAAGTACTGGCCTGCCGGCATCAATCAGAGCAATATTGACAGTAAATTGGTCGTTTCTTGAGATGAAACTACTGGTGCCGTCTAGAGCATCGACAAGCCAAAATGGACTGCTACCCGTTTCAGGTGACTTCCCCGCGCTGTAGGCCTCTTCACCAATGACGGGATAACTTGCGGTGATGCCCTCACGGATACCGCTGATAATATGGTCCTCTGCTACTCTATCCGCTTCTGTAACTGGTGAATTATCAGCTTTGGTCTCGACGTTAAAGTCAGTGTTATAAATTTTCATGATTTCCTTGCCGGCACTTTTGGCAAGGTCACCTACCTGTTCCATCATATTGATGGTAATATTTAGTGTCACAATATTACTCCTCTGAAAAGTTTGGTTTTTTTACTCAAATTATTTTTCTTGGGCCCAAAGAGCGATGGCGTCCTGACCAATGGCGGAAATTTCAGCTGTGATAAATCGTGATGCCTTAAAGTTGTGTGACCACTGGCTTGAAGTTATTTTCGCCTTGGCTTTCAGGTTGGCAAGGAAATCCTCAGGCTTTGGAAATTGGCTCCATACCGTGGGCAGGAAAAGAGCACGCCTGCTCATGTCTTCAATAATCAATCCATCAACCTCTTGACGCAATTGTGAAATTAGGTCTTTTTCATCCCTCACATCCATGGGGACAGAAGGACTTAAAATAGAAATTGAAAGTTCTAGATCGTTCAGTTCTTCGGACTTTAAGGGTTCGAACCGATGATCGCAAAAGGCTGAGGCAAAAGCATTTTTAGCTACATCTTTGGCCAGTGGGCGCTGGTGCTGAAACGAGCCAATGCAACCACGCAATTGGCCCTTTATCCTCAAAGTTACAAAACTGGCACCCGGCGCATCAAGAGCTTTTGAATATTTGGCCGGGTTGACGTCCAAAGGTAGGGCAGTAGTAAGCCCGCGCCGGATGCTCTGGGCTGCCAACTTAAGCAGGGTTTGTCCATGTTCTTTCAAAAGGGCATGGGTTTTGGTTTCAAAATCAACCTGTTCGAAAAATGCCCAGGATCCGTAACCAACAACTTTAGCCTTGCTACCGGTCGTATCACCGGAATTGCATAATCCTAATGTTTCAACTTGAAGACTTCGTTGCTTGGCTAGAGCGAGAAAACCCTTAAGTGGGTTGCGTCCGCAGGCCTGGTTGTCGTTGATACTCTCGGGAGACAAGGTCTCGATAGCATGTGCGGTAACATTATCAAGGTTACGGGCTGAGTCATAGTCCATGAAATGGCTCAAGTCCGATGAGATTACTATCAAGGTTTCTGGTCCGCCCCAAAGTATATCAAGAATCTCAGCAATCTGACCTGGGTTGCAGTCTCCAACAACTATGGGCAACGCCTTGAACTGGTCAAGAACTACCTGTAAGAAAGGTAATTGAACTTCAAGTGAGTATTCTTCGGCGTGGCATTTGTCAAATACTTGGACTTGAGGCAAGTCGGTGATTTGCTGCGCCCCATTATAGTCGATGGGAACCTCTCCCAGAGGCGTTGCAAAAAAGTTGGCACTGCTTAATGCCATACCCTTAAGAGAAATCCTGTGGCTCGGGCCCAGAAGGACTACACGTTTGATAGTTTTGGCGACCGGCCTTAACCTTGCATAAGCAAGTGCAGCGTTAGCACCTGAGTAGTTGTAGCCTGCATGTGGCGCGATGATCGCTTTAGGTGCTTGGGCACCACTAGGAATTTGAGCATTAGCTTCGCCAAAAAAGTGCTTAATCATGGCGTTTAGTTCTTTTGGTTCGCTCGGATAAAAGGTCCCAGCAACCGTGGTTGGTCTTATTGAACTCATAAAGATTAATTAGTACTACAACAGAGTTAAGTAAAGGGTGAAGCATTGACGCTGTAACCCATCGGGCTTATTTCATTGAGGATGAAATCAATTCAGCCAGATGAGGTTTTTTCGTTGGCTCTCAGCGGACGATACTGGCATATGCTGGACGATGGCCGGGTGCAATGTGATCTTTGCCCACGTTATTGCAAGCTTCACGATGGTCAGCGCGGACTTTGCTTTGTCAGGGCACGTTTGGGGAGTGAGGTTGTTTTAACTACATATGGGCGTTCCAGTGGATTCTGCATTGATCCTATTGAGAAAAAACCCCTGAATCATTTTTTACCTGGTACACCAGTACTTTCCTTCGGCACCGCAGGTTGTAATCTTACATGTAAGTTTTGCCAAAACTGGGATATTTCAAAATCCCGTGAGTTCGATAAATTGCAAGAAATTGCTTCGCCCAAAATGATTGCCCAAACTGCATTAGTAACGGGGTGCAAGTCTGTCGCCTTCACTTATAATGACCCAATTATTTTTCTTGAGTATGCAGTCGATGTGTCAAAGGCCTGCCATGATGTTGGGCTTAAAACGGTGGCGGTGACGGCGGGTTATGTTTGTGGTGATCCACGCCAAGAATTTTTTCAACATATTGATGCCGCTAACGTTGACCTTAAGGCTTTCACGGAAGACTTCTACAAGCGCCTTTGTTCAAGTGAACTGACCCGAGTATTGGAGACCCTGAAATACTTGAAGCATGAGACAAATGTTTGGTTTGAACTCACTACTCTACTGATACCTGGTGAGAACGACTCTGAGGGTGAACTCGAGGAGATGACACAATGGGTAGTTGAAAATCTAGGGACAGACGTACCCATGCATTTTACTGCTTTTCATCCGGACTGGAAAATGATGGACGTTCCAGTAACACCTTATTCGACCCTTAGTTTAGCCCGCAATATCGCCTTAAAAAATGGAGTGCGCTATGCCTACACGGGTAACGTTCATGACTTCAAGGGAGAGAGCACGTATTGCCATAATTGCAATAAAATACTGATTGGTAGAGACGGGTATCAACTTTCTACATGGAATTTAAATGAGAACGGACACTGCAAAAAATGTGGCACTGTCGTTGCCGGTTTTTTTGACGGCCTACCTGGCGTTTGGGGTACAAAGCGCCAACGGGTAACCCTCAAATAATGACAGCTCTGAAAGATACTGTTAAACCAAGTTTCTGTTTAGCTAATGGCGATTCTTAAAATGAGAAAAAATAATATCATCTTGGCCCTAAAATTTCTGGTGTCAGGTGCTCTAATCTGGTTTTTGATCGATGGTATAGATCTCGGGGCGGCGAGTGTCCTCATATTGAGTGCAGATTTACAAATTTTGGCTTTGGTTATGGGCTTGGCTGTGCTTCAGGTGGGAATTTGTGTGGTCCGTTGGCGCGCTGTGCTTGAGGCCATTGATGGTGTTTTGTCCGTTTCTAACTGCTTTCGGCTTTATCTAATTGGTATTTTCTTTAACCAGGCGCTACCGTCTGCTGTTGGTGGCGATGCGGTGCGCATTTACCGTGCTTATAAAGAAGGACTGTCACTACACTGTTCTATCAACGGTGTAATGCTTGAGCGGGTGGCAACAGTTTTAGGCTTGATTATGTTGGTGGTCTTTGCCACGCCATTTTTCATTAATCGTGTTGAGCCTGAAGATGTAGCGTGGATTATATCCACGTTAAGTATAATAGGTGTTTTCGGTGTAGCTGGTGTGATCGTGCTGATGTATTTGGATCGGTTGCCCTCAAAGTATTCTCATTGGAGGTTTGTGCATGGACTAGCAATTCTTGCGGAAGATACGCGACGGGTTTTCCTGTCCCCTGTATATGCATTCAAGGCCCTTAGCTGGTCCCTCGTGGGGCACGTTAATATCGCTTTGATTGTTTTTTTGCTGGGCTTTTCTATTGGGCTGGATATCACTTGGTTCGATTGCATGGTGTTGATGCCACCGGTGCTGCTGGTGATGACTTTACCGATCTCAATTGCTGGATGGGGGGTGCGTGAACATGCCATGGTTGCTGCCTTTGCTCTTGTTAGCGTGCCTGGCGAAGGTGCCTTGGCCCTGTCCATTATGTTTGGCTTGATGGGGCTTGTTACTGGCTTACCCGGCGGTATTATCTGGTTAATTAGCTCAGATAAAAAGATTTTAAAAGTTAATGAATTTTCGGATCATTGATAACTAATACTTTATTTTGCTATCGTCCTCGCTACATTCATAGATCAGGTCAATTTGAAGGAAGAAAATAGTGAGTAATTTACAACTGACAGTTCATGAGTTTTTGACAATCATGGGCACTCTTGATGAACATTTGGAAGAAGCTGGATTTGAGGGCGAGTCTGCGATTTATGACTCATGGTATCAGCAGTGGCGTGACGTTGAAGCCAAGGTTGAAAAGCTATCTATGATGGACCGTGCAGACATGCTGTTTGATGGAAAAGTAACGATCAATGACATATCAGCGGAACATCTTATCGAAGTCAGGGCCTGCATTAACGAGCAAATTTCTATACATAAAAAAATGATTAAAGAAAATGATGTGGATGCCGATCCAGATGATCTGGAAATTTGGGAAAACCGCCTCACCTCCATCAAAGATTTATAAATAAATATAAGGGATACTGTTCTATGAAAATTACTTTTGCTAACCCCGAGATACCTAAGACGGGTGTCGTTGTCGTTGGTATTCTTGATGGACTTAAACTAGGCGGCAGCGCTAAGGCTCTAGATAAGCAGATGAGTGGGGGTTTGGTTCGTGCCATGAAGGCGAGCCGCTTCAGAGGTTCAAATGGACACAGCCTAGCACTGTTGGTGCCAGGAGGGACCAAGCTTGATCGAATTCTGCTTGTTGGCCTTGGAAAACCGTCGAGTATTGATGCAAGTGCAATGCAGCATCTTGGCGGGGAGCTCTATGGGGCACTTTCTACAAAGGGGCATGCCACAGTTCAAGTGCTTGTTGATCCAATTGAAAAATGTAAGATGCACCCCGATGAAATGGCCGCAGAAATTGCCTTTGGTGCCCGGCTACGTTCATACCGTTTTGATAAATATAGGACCAAAGAAAAAGCAGAGGCTAAACCGAGTCTAAAAAATTTAAATATTATCTGCAAAAGCTCAGCGAAGGCTCGTGCCGCTTTTGGTCCTAAAAACAAGGTTGCTGACGGCGTGTTTTTCACTCGTGATTTGGTTTCTGAACCAGCTAATGTGCTGTACCCGGAAACACTTGCTAAGCAGGCCCGGTCTTTGACAAAGCTTGGCGTCAAGGTTGAGGTCCTATCAGAGGTGCAAATGCGCAAGCTTGGCATGGGTGCTCTTTTGGGTGTTGGCCAAGGTAGCGTACGCGAATCAAAGATGGTCATCATGCAATGGAACGGAAAAAAAGGTAAAGGCAAGAAAGAATCTCCGGTCGCCTTTGTTGGCAAGGGTGTGACCTTCGACACAGGGGGTATCTCCATTAAACCATCTGGCGGAATGGAAGATATGAAATGGGACATGGGTGGTTCTGGCGTGGTTATAGGCCTGATGAAGGCTTTGGCTGGACGAAAGGCCAATGCAAATGTTGTTGGCGTTGTCGGCCTTGTAGAAAATATGCCGTCAGGTTCAGCCCAACGCCCTGGTGACATTGTCACCTCCATGTCTGGGCAAACTATCGAGGTGCTAAACACTGATGCAGAGGGTCGCCTCGTTCTGGCTGATGCACTTTGGTACACCAAGGGGCGCTTTAAGCCTAAGTTTATGGTTGATCTGGCAACCCTTACCGGAGCCATCATAGTAAGCCTAGGTAATGAGAAGGCTGGACTGTTCTCAAATGATGACAAACTGTCAGAACAACTGAGAGAGGCTGGTGAGGCTGTCGGTGAGAGTGTCTGGCGTATGCCCATGGGGGACAGCTACGATAAAATGATTAATTGTGACGTTGCTGATATGAAAAACATTTCTGGAGGTCGAGGTGCTGGTTCAATCACTGCGGCACAATTCCTCAAGCGCTTTGTCGATAAGACACCATGGGCGCATCTGGATATCGCCGGAGTGACCTGGTCAAACAAGACAACGTCAATAGTGCCTAAGGGTGGCTCGGCCTTTGGGGTTCGCTTGCTCGATCGTCTCATTGCGGATAACTATGAGAAATAAGATTTGCAATAACTTATGACTGATATTTCTTTTTATCATCTGCAAAAGTCTCGTTTTGAAGAAGCCTTGCCTGTGCTATTAGAAAAAACACTGGAAGTAGGTAAACGCGCATTAGTCAAGGTCGGCTCCAGTGCCCTCGCTGAACGGCTAAACTCTCATCTGTGGGACTATCAGCAGGGCGCGTGGTTGCCACACGGCACAAGCAAGGACGGTCGAGGTGAGCATCAGCCTATATGGCTAACATCCGTTGATGAAAACCCTAACGGTGCGACATTTTTATTTCTTTGTGATGGTGCTTGTAGTAATGATATTGGTGCCTTTGAGCGTTGTTTTGAGATGTTTGATGGCAATGATGCAGTCCAGCTAGCTAGAGCGAGGGAGCGCTGGCAATCCTACAAAAATGCTGATCATACCCTCAAGTATTTGCAACAAACTGAGCGTGGTGGATGGGTGGAAAAGGCTACAGACTGAGCCTTCTTCTTAGTTGAGAAGTGCTTTTTTTCATTATGTGACACTTTTACTAATAGTCTGTTTTAATATTTTCTATTTCTGCCTGAGCCTTTATCCAAGCATCTTCCGCTTCGGCAAGGTTTAATTTAACATCGCCTACTCTAATTTGGAGTTCTTTAAGTGCCTGCGTTGGTCCTTCGTAGACTTCTGGCATACCAAGGCGAGCTTCAAGCTCTGCTTTTTTTTGTTCAAGTTTTTCAACAAGCTTTTCTGCTTCTAGTGCGACTTTGCGAATGTTGGCAGTTTCGGCTCTGGCTTTGGCTTTTTCTTGCCGTACCTGTTTGCGGCTCTTTGGGGTTTCTTCTGTTAATGAGCGCTCTGATCTTGCGTTTGAGCGGGGCTTGTCTAACAGCAGGGTGCGGTATTCATTGAGGTCACCGTTCCAAGTCTTGCAACTGCCATCCTCGACTAGCCAGAGACGGTCGCAAACCATCTCTATTAAGTGGGGGTCGTGGCTGACTAGGATTACTGCACCTCTAAAATCATTAAGGGCGTGGACCAATGACTCGCGTGAATCCACATCGAGGTGGTTGGTGGGTTCGTCAAGTAGCAGAACATGGGGCTTATCTAGGGTCATTAGAGCGAACAGAAGTCTGGCTTTTTCGCCGCCAGACAAGTCAGCGACCAGTGTATCAGCCTTGCCACTGCCAAACCCAAAATGCCCGAGATGCCCCCGGACTTTGGATTCAGGCTGATTTAACAGTCTCCTTGCCATAATCTCATAGGCCGTGGACGAGACGCTCAATTCATCAGTCTGGTGCTGAGCGAAGTAGCCAATGCGAAGCTTTGATGATTTGCGAATCTTCCCGGACATCGGTTTCAGGCGCTCTGACAGTAGCTTAATCAGAGTGGATTTGCCATTTCCATTAGCCCCGATAAGGCCAATACGGTCATCCATATCAATACGCAGATCAAGTTCGCTTAGTATCGGGTTCCCTTTTTCGTACCCGACCTCAGTTGCTTCCATCGAAATCACAGGTGGTGGCAGGGCTTCGGGGTTTGGAAAGTCAAAGGCTACGGTGCGTTCTTCCATCATTGATGCAATTGGCTGCATGCGGGCGAGCATCTTTAGGCGGCTTTGGGCTTGTTTTGCCTTGTTTGCCTGGGCCCGAAAACGATCTACAAAGGACTGGATATGACGTTGTGCAGCAATTTGCTTGGTGCGCATTTTAGCTTCATTGGCAAGACGTTCGGCCCGGGTTTTTTCAAAACGGTCATAGCCGCCTGTGTAGCGAATTAATTTAGCCTCCTGTAGGTGAATGATCTGATCAACTGAGGCATTTAAAAGTGTGCGATCATGGCTAATGACTAGCATGGTGCCGCGCCAATTAGCCAAATAGTTCTCAAGCCACAGGGTTGCTTCAAGGTCAAGATGGTTGGTTGGTTCATCTAACAACAACAGATCTGGTTCAGAAAAAAGCACCGCGGCCAATGCTACACGCATGCGCCAGCCACCAGAAAAGTCTGAGCATGATCTCGCTTGTGCTTCCTCGTTAAACCCCAAGCCTGATAGGATCGCTCCTGCCCTAGCTGGGGCACTGTGGGCGTTAATATCAGCCAAGCGTGTGTGAATATTGGAGATACGTTCTGGACTGGTGGCTGTTTCTGCTTCTTCTAGCAACTGGGCTCGTTCTTTATCAGCAGCTAGTACAGCATCAACCAGAGATATAGTTCCGCTAGGGGCTTCCTGGGCGACAGTGCCAATACGTGCCAGCTTACGAATGTTGATGGAGCCTCCGTCAGCATGTACTTCATCCAAGATTATTTTGAACAGCGTTGTTTTGCCAGTGCCGTTACGCCCAACCAGACCAGCCTTATGCCCGGCGGGCAGGGCAATTGAGGCTTGATCAAACAGTATACGTCCAGCAACACGGTAGGTAAGTTCATTAATATGCAGCATGAATATTCTGTTAGCACGGTCCGAAGCTCAGGGAAACCAGCTTTAAAAAATGAACAACTGTTTGTGTGCAAACTATTGCTATCCTTGTGGGATGGGTTTATAAACCGCGGCCTTATTATTATGTTTTAATAACCTTGGAAAGGACTTGGGGAAATGGCCACAGAACGCACCCTGTCCATTATTAAGCCGGACGCTACGGAACGTAACCTTACTGGTAAGATAAACGCCATGTTTGAGGAAACGGGTCTAAGAATAATTGCTCAACGACGTATTCGTTTGTCGCGAGAGCAAGCTGAATCTTTTTATGAGGTTCACAATGAGCGTTCTTTTTTTAGCGAACTGGTAGATTATATGATTTCTGGTCCCATTGTGGCCCAAGTTCTGGAAGGCAACGATGCAGTTGCTGCCCATCGTAAAATTATGGGGGCTACTAATCCGGCTCAGGCAGACGTTGGTACCGTGCGAAAGGAATTTGCACTTAACGTTCAAGAAAACTCCGTCCATGGCTCTGATAGTGCTGAAAATGCTGCCAAAGAAATCAGCTTCTTTTTTTCTGACGCAGATATCGTTGGATAATTCGTTTCAGTATCAAAAATGGAGAGCCCCTCAGTTTTTTTATGCCTCAGGGTTAATTAGTATGCTGCCAGGATTAATTGCGCCGTCTATTAAAACGCACTCATTCTTGATAGTGATACGGCCTTGGGCAATCAATTTGACGGCTAGGGGGTAGATTTTGTGTTCCTGTTTAAGAATACGTTCTGCTAGAGTTTCAGCACTATCATTGTTCATCACTGGCACAGCTGCTTGCAAGATAATTGGACCCGTGTCCATTTCTCGGCGCACGTAGTGGACAGTACAGCCAGAAAAGCGCACTCCAGCATCTATTGCCCGCTGTTGTACATCTAGACCTTTAAATGAGGGCAGCAAGGACGGGTGAATGTTAATCATACGGTCCTGCCAATGGTCGACGAATTTGTCACTTAAAATTCGCATGTATCCAGCAAGGCAAATTAGATCCACATTAAAAGACTTTATTGCTTCAATGATTGAAGTATCTACACTACTAGGGCTATTAAAGCCCTTAGTGTTGATCACAGAGGTCTGAATACCTGCTGCCTTGGCTCGTTCAAGTCCCTGAATACCGTCAATGTTGGAAATGACTAGGGCGATCTTGGCTGGGTAGCTATCATCTGCACAAGCTTCTATCAAGGATTGTAAGTTTGATCCTCGCCCAGAAATAAAAACACAAAGCTTTAGTTTGGCCATTGCTGTTCTAAGCCTGAGATTATTACACTGCTGTCATCACGCTTAACGATCTTACCAATAGTCATTACCTGCTCACGATATTGCGTTAGTGTTTGATAAATACCGTCAGCACGAGATTCATTCACAATAACCACCATGCCAATACCACAGTTGAAGGTGCGCGCCATTTCACTTTGGTCAATTTTACCAGCCTTGGCGAGCCATTGAAAGACCTCTGGCAATTTCCAAGCCGATGCGTTCAAGTCAGCGCCAAGGCCTTCGGGCAACACACGCGGAATATTCTCTAACAGACCACCACCAGTAATGTGGGCCATGCCATGAATGCCACCTGATGCAATAGCAGCAAGGGTGCTTTTTACATATATTTGAGTTGGTTCCAACAATGCCTCTGCAAGCGTTGTGCCCGGATGAAACGGAGCCTTATCAGAGTAATTAATTCCGGTTTTTTCGACAACGTGCCTGACAAGAGAGAAACCATTAGAGTGCAGTCCGCTTGAAGCCAGTCCAAAAATAATATCACCTTCACTGATTTTGTTGCCACTGAGAATCTTCTCCCGCTCAACTGCCCCAACACAAAAACCAGCTAGATCATAATCGCCCTTACTGTACATGCCGGGCATTTCGGCAGTTTCTCCACCTATTAAGGCACATCCAGCGCGTCTGCAACCTTCGGCAATGCCTGAAATTATTTCTCTTCCTGCCGCTACATCAAGCTTGGCTGTAGCAAAATAATCTAGAAAGAAAAGAGGCTCTGCTCCCTGAACTATAAGGTCATTAACGCACATAGCAACTAGATCAATGCCAACGGTGTCATGCCTACCTGCCTCTATGGCAACTTTAAGCTTGGTGCCAACCCCGTCGGTCCCAGCGACTAATACAGGGTCTGTGAAGCCTGCATGCTTCAAGTCGAACATAGCACCGAATCCACCAAGACTCGAGGTCACTCCAGAACGATTCGTTGACTTGGCTAATGGTTTGATTGCTTCCACCAAAGCCTCGCCTGCATCAATGTCTACGCCTGCATTTTTATAACTTAGGCCGTTAATAGCTTTCTCCATGCTTCAACTATGCTAGGTTTCAATTTATATAATGAAAGTAGAAGATACTTTATCTGGGGCTGTTTGCAATGATCGATCCATGGATGAGCAAAACAACAAGCACTTTTTTTCTGCTTGCGGCTTTTAGCGCTTCAGTGTTTCTCGCTGATGCCAAGTATAGTTGGGCGGCACAGGTAGACGTTTTTGCTGTGCATGGTATTAAAGTTGACGTCACCGCCAACTCCACAGCTGCTGCTAGGGATCAGGCGTTGGCTATAGGGGAGCGGGTGGCTTTTCGTGAGCTTCTTGAACGCCTGACGATCAGGACTGATCATCCCCGATTGCCTACTTTTAGCGCCAATGAAACCGCAGCTTTTATTAGTGATTTTGAAGTTGCCAAGGAGAAAGCATCGACAGTACGCTATTTGGCGACTCTGAACTACAGCTTCAAAGCAGATGATGTTCGCAGCCTCTTGATAGATCAGAAAATAGCCTTTGCAGAAACTACGTCGAAGCCGGTTCTAATATTGCCCGTATACCAGGCTGCGGGTTCTTTACTGTTGTGGGATGACCCCAACCCCTGGCGCAAAGCTTGGACCGAGCGCCCAAAGAAATTTTCTTTGGTACCGGCTATTTTACCCAAGGGCGATTTAAGGGATATTGCTATGATCGGGCCCGAGCAGACAGTTACAGGTGACGAACAGCGATTATCGGCTATCGCCAAGCGTTATGATGCAGGTGACACGGTGGTTGCACTGGCAATTATGAAAATGGACCGGGGACGGCCTGACCTTGAGGTTTATGTAACGCGCTATGGCAGCGTTTTGCAGGAACAAACTGTTGTTAAAAGCTTTGCCTCAAACGACACGGAAGATTTAGACAGTCTACTTTCTAGAGCCTCATTAGAGCTGACTAGTCACATCGAGGATAATTGGAAGCGCGACAATATCTTACAGTTTGGTCGTCAGGCTGTGGTGGCCCTTAAAATTAGAATTGGTAGCCTCAAGGACTGGCTTGACGTTCGCCATCGTCTCGCTGATGTTGCCGTTATAAGGCGTAGCGATCTTGTAATTTTGTCATTAGATGAGGCTCGCGTTAACCTGCATTACATTGGTGAACCTGAGCAGCTTGCCTTGGCTTTGGAACAAGCCGACCTGAAAATTATCAGGGAGGGGGATAGCTGGGAATTGGAGTTGAAAAAATAATACAGCTGTTTAGTGTAAAAAATCTTAATCTAAATATTCCCAATATGATTACTTTGGGCAGGTTAATGGCGGTGCCTGTTACTGTATGGTTGATCCTAAACAATTTCATTCTTGCTGCTTTTGGACTATTTGTTGTCGCTGGTGTAAGTGACGCCATAGACGGTTTTCTTGCCAAGCGTTGGGATCAAGTGACAGAGTTTGGTAAATATCTGGACCCTCTAGCGGACAAGGCCTTACTAGTCAGTATTTATATTACGTTAGGGGTGCAGGGACATATTGAGAGCTGGCTCGTTATAATGGTTGTATTTCGTGATGTGATGATTATTGGGGCGGTGATTTTGTATCAGACTATGGTCGTGAAGCTTGAGATGAACCCTTTAGTTATCAGTAAGGTAAACACTGTAGCGCAGATTGTTCTTGCGGCTTTGGTCTTGGGCTCAAAAGGGCTTGGTGTGGACGTAGGCCTGTTTTTTGAGGCGATGATAGGTATAGTTGCTGTAACGACGCTTATATCGGGTTTATCTTATCTGGCAGTAATTGTGAGACAAGAGGAGAAGACACCGTGACTTTTGAGAGGGGGTACACAGGATGACTAAAGAAATTAATCAACCGATGAGCCGTGACCGTATTGCTGCTTTCTGGTTTAGTGGGTTTGCTCTGTTTGCATTATCATTGTATCTATTGAGTGGGGTTCTGGCTCCTTTTGTAGCAGGTTTGGCCGTCGCTTATTTTTTTGATCCTTTGGCCGATCGTTTAGAAGATGCAGGCTTGTCCAGAGGACTTTCTGCAGGCGCAGTCATTCTAGCCTTTCTGGGTCTTACATCGGCCATACTAATTCTCTTATTCCCGTTGCTTCAGGGGCAAGTTATTGGTTTGCTCTCACGTGTTCCTGACCTCATAGAATTTTTACTTGAGCAAACTCAATTTCTTCTGGAGCTTTTGAACGAGCAACTCTCTAGTGGCGAGATAGATAATATGCAAGGGGCTACCTCCTATGCGGGAAATGTTCTGGGCTGGCTTGGTGGTTTTTTACAAGATATTTGGAGTGGTGGTCTGGCCTTCTTTAATCTGTTGTCTCTGCTCGTCATCACACCGCTAGTTGCCTTTTATCTTCTGCGAGATTGGGACAAAATCGTCGCTCGCTTTGATGAACTTCTACCGCGTCGTTCAGCCAAAACCTTTCGTGAACAATTATCTGCGATTGATGATACCATTGCCGCATTTGTTCGAGGACAAGCAAGTGTCTGTTTAGTGCTAGGAATATTCTACTCTTCTGGACTGACCATGGCTGGGCTTGATTTTGGCCTTCTAGTCGGTTTGAGCACTGGCTTATTGGCTTTTATTCCATATGTAGGGGCTGCCATTGGCCTTATAATGGGTACAGGACTCGCCTTATCTCAGTTTTCGGACTGGCTGCCCATTGTTTCTGTCGTTGCTATTTTCCTTATCGGACAAACAGCTGAAAGTTATATCCTGACACCACGAATGGTCGGTGGCAGGGTTGGACTACATCCGATATGGATTATATTTTCCCTGCTAGCGGGTGGTTCTATGTTTGGCTTTACAGGTGTTTTACTGGCGGTGCCAGTGACCGCTGTAATTGGGGTCCTAGTGCGTTTTGCAACAGGGCGTTATCTTGAAAGCTCGATATATAGCGGTAAAAGATCGTCTAGGGCTGAATAGCCCAAAATGCCTTCTCAACTTGTTTTTGATTTTGAACACCGCCCCGCTTTTGAGGCTCAGGATTTTTTAGTTGCTCCATGTAATCAGGAAGCTGTCGCAGGGATTGACAACTGGCCTTATTGGTCATCCCCTGTATTTGTTGTCCATGGCTCCTCCGGTTGTGGAAAATCTCATCTGGCGCAAGTCTTTGTGGCTCGTACATCTGGGGTCAAACTTTCCTATTTACAATTGTTGGAGAAAGAGCCGCCAGCGTTGATTGGTGGGGCAAAGGCGTGTTTGTTGGACGATATAGACCTAGCATTTACTCCGGGCAACAAACATGCCCTCGAGGAAGCTTTGTTGCATCTTTACAATATTCTAAAGGAACATAAACTAACAATGATGATTACGGCAAAATCACCGCCGTCTCGCTGGGGGATATCACTAGCCGATTTATCCTCCAGACTGAAGACTGCAACAATGGCCAAAATTGGTCAACCCGATGATGCATTGTTGGCAGCGGTTCTAGTTAAACAATTCTCGGATCGGCAACTAAGGATTGATAATGAGGTAGTGGCATTTGTACAGACCAGAATTGAACGTTCATTCCATGCTGTAGGCCGGTTTGTTGCCATAGCTGATAAGCTGTCTTTGGCTAAGAAAAGTCGTGTTTCAATACCTTTAATGCGCTCAGTACTTGAAAAATTAGAGGAAACTAAGCAGTAGGGGATAAAGCAATGGATCTGGGAGTTTCTGGCAAAAAAGCATTGGTTTTGGCATCTTCTAAGGGGCTGGGAAGAGCCTGCGCCAAGTCGCTTGGACGTGAGGAAGCGAGGGTCACCATCATTGCACGCACCAAGGGAATCTTGAGGCGACAGCAAATGACATTCGCAAACTAACTGGGGCTATAGTTACGACAGTTATTGCCGATATTACAACTGAAGAAGGTCGCAAAGAAACCTTGGCGGTCTGTCCAAGTCCTGACATTTTAGTCAACAACGCGGGTGGCCCACCGCCGGGTGGTTTTCGTAATTGGGATAGGGAGGACTGGATTTCTGCCATCGACGACAATAAGTTAAGAGCCATATTTATGATAAAAGCAACAGTTGATGGTATGATAGGCCGTAAATTTGGACGCATCGTCAATATCACTGCGTCGGCAGTTAGGGCGCCTATTGAGTTACTTGGTCTCTCCAATGGGGCTCGTTGCGGCTTAACTGGTTTTTGTGCAGGACTTGCACGTAAGACGGTAGCAGATAATGTCACCATTAACGCCATTCTACCCGGACCGCCTAAAAGCCACACTCGAGGGATCAGCTATAGCATCAGGTACGTCACTTGAAGATGCAACAGCCGAGCGTATGGCGGAAAACCCATCTGGACGATTTGGTGATCCGTCAGAATTTGGTGAATTTTGTGCCTTTATTTGCAGCGATCAAGCTGGTTACATTACCGGTCAGAATCTGCTCATTAATGTGGATGGTTACCCTAGTACTTTCTAAAGAGCTTAAAGATGGTTAGGGCGCACTAAATAAAGTTTGTATTCAATTGGGTCTTGGAGATGCTCCAATTAAGGCGATTGACCAGTGTCAAATATCTGTCATTAAAATTTGACGTTTAAAGCACAATATAGCTGTTATTTTTTTATTGAAGTAAGATTATAGATTTGCTTTAAGAACCCAGAAAAAAAGTATAGCTGAAAGGCAGTTTTTTTTTAGTTAGATAGTTCCATAAGGCATAGACGTTTGTTCTTGATGACGAAACCCAACTCGCCCTTGCAGAGTTTAAGGGCGTCGTTTCCAAACAACTCACGCCGCCAGCCATGCAATGTGCGCACATCTGCTTTTTCGCCAAAAGCAGCAATTAACTCAATATCATTGGCTGAGGCAAGTAATTTTTGAGCCACGTCACCATCGTTGCACTTCATTTTTAAAAGAACTCTGAGCAGGTCAATGACAGGCCCAAGATCTCGAGGTATCTCAACCTTGTGTTTTGGCTTTGGGCAATCTGCATCTGGGACTGCAACACCTTTTTTAACGGCTTCAAGCAATTTAAGCCCAGCAGGCCCTTCCGCCATTTTACGTCCCAGCCCGCGAGTGCGCTCAAGGTCACTCACAGTATTTGGTGCGTGATGAGCAATTTCCTGCAAGGTCTCATCACGCAATATACGGTTGCGTGGTTGGTCACGTTTCCTAGCTTCAAGTTCACGCCAGGCAGATATTTCTCGTAATATTGCCAAATAACGCGGTTTATTACCTCGCGATTTAATGCGCAGGTAAGACTTATAGGGATCAGGATCATAGGTTCTTGGCGAATTTAAAATTGCCATTTCTTCTTCAAGCCAATCTTTACGGCCATTGGCCTTTAGCTTTTCGCTCAATTTAATATATGCGTCGCGCAAGTGGGTGACGTCAGATAATGCATACGTGATTTGGCGGTCGCTTAGAGGGCGTAAAGACCAGTCCGTAAAGCGCGAAGATTTATCAATCTGGACCTTATTCAATTTGGCGATCAAAGTTTGGTAGCCAACGGAATCCCCAAAACCGCAAACCATGGCTGCAACTTGTGTATCGAACAATGGTGCTGGAACATGTCCCATTAGCTGATAGAATATTTCAAGGTCCTGTCTTGCTGCATGAAAAACCTTGAGGATGGAAGGATCATCAAGAAGAATAATTAATGGAGTTAAATCAATGCCTGGGGCAAGTGGGTCAATGGCCTTTGCATCGTCAGGACCAGCTAATTGAATCAGGCAAAGTACCGGCCAATAAGTAGTTTCACGCATGAATTCGGTATCGACCGTGATAAATGGTGTTCCGGAGAGACTTTTGCAAAAAGTATTTAACGATTCATTGTCAGTGATCAAATCCATGCTTCGACATATATAGATAAAGTGAGAGAAGGAAAACCCCGTTATCACTGAAACTTAGAGTATGGTGCTTAAAAGTTAATATTGCTGGTCAAAACCACTGAACGGCATCATAATTAACTTTATAAGTTAAAAAATTTCAGTATCGGCTAAAAAGTTGGCAAAAAATGAATTACAAAGTTAACGCAAGAGTGCGAAGTATTTCAGTTATATTCTTTGCTATTATACTCTCGGGCTGTGCCATGCCTTTGCCTTTGCAGATAGCTTCTTGGGCGCTCGATGGAATTTCATATATTACGACAGAGAAATCAGTGACTGATCACGGTATCTCAATTGTTGCACAGAAAGATTGTGCCTTGTTGCGAGTTGTTCAAGGCGATGACATCTGTAGCACTTATGATAATACTGGAACAATCGCTGTTGCCGAAACTAGTAATGTAGATGCTACTAACGAAATCACTGTAATGAGTGTGGAAGGAGAAACAGTGAACACAGCTTCTCTTGACGCAATTGAAACAAACACCCAATTACGTGAGACCTCCACTTCCAATTACGTGAATGTTCAGCCTGAATCAGCACAAAATCCTCGCCTTTTAATATTAGGTACTCGCGTTTGGAGTGACCGTTTGGACGCTGACATGTATTATGTAGTCGGTAGCTTTTCCAACTGGGATTATGCCCAGAATTTGATCAGCAAGCACAGTGATCTTGGTCCCGCTGTATTGGTGTCGCTTCTTAACGGCAATAAAATTTATCGTGTAGCAGTAGGGCCGTTTAAAAATTATCAGAAAGGAGATGTAAAATTAAGTATAGAGAAATCAGGCATTAACAATGCTTGGGCAATGCATGTTAACCATCAGAAATGGAAGCCTTCCTTTCCACAAAAATTTTTTAATACGGGCAGGCCTGTTGCACAGGCTCCAGAGATTATAAAGCCCATAACCAAAATTAAGTCCTCATAAAAACAGGTTATTGGGGGTGCAATTGCCGAAATCTCCATACCGAAAAAAAACAAGCTCAGTATGAACAGATTATTATCTTTTACCCGGCAGTTTTCCAAAACTTGACTATGGTTTTTTTGTCCTAGCTAGAGGTTGCTTTTTTCTGATTTTGTCTAGTTGAAAACTTTATGTAGCTTACACCATAGAGTACTGATTGGGCCCTACACGTGCGCCTGGTCTTTCAGATTTCATCCGATTTAGCTGCTTTTAGTATAAATAAAAAATATGCTCATTGACCTCAACAAGGTTGATATCAAAAATATCTAATGAGAAGAAATTTTTCATATAAAGAATCTGTCAGATTGGTCGCGTTTGTAGAGTTAAAAAATATTTTGAGGTTTTAATGTTGCTGTGAATTATACAGCCTATCGTATCAATAACTGCAAATTGCCCAAACGTTAATTAAGCCATGCGGCTCCGCGCACGCCACTTGAAGCCCCGTGTATGTTTTCTAAAAGGCGGGTGTCAACACGGTCTGAAAACACCCACTGGTTCCAAAGATTGGGTACGCTCTGATAAAGTTGGGATATGTTAGATAGTCCACCACCAAGAACAATAATATCAGGGTCCAGGACGTTTATGATGCTAGCTAGAGCCCGAGCTAAACGGTTCTCATAGCGGCTCAGGGCTGCTTTAGCGTGAGTACTTTCAAGTTTAACAAGGTCACTTGCTTTGCAGACTTGATTGCTTTCTTGTTCATAATCGGCTGCTAGACCCGGACCAGAGAGAAAGGTTTCTATGCAGCCCTTCTGGCCACAGTAGCATTTAGGACCAGGCCGTTCGTCATTTGTGGCCCAAGGCAGAGGGTTGTGCCCCCATTCGCCAGCGATACCATTAATACCTTTTATGGCCTTACCTTCGATAGCAACGGAACCGCCAACCCCGGTGCCAAGGATAACTCCAAAAACTAGAGTCGCGCCTGCGCCTGCGCCATCGGTTGCTTCTGATACGGCAAAACAGTTTGCATCATTAGCAAGGCGAACAGGACGCTTAAGCGCCCTGGCAAGATCCCCGCTCATGTCCTGACCTATTAGACAGGTAGAATTGGCATTTTTAATTAATGAAGTAGCAGGCGATACAGTGCCGGGAATACCTATACCAACTGGCGTTTCATTGTGTTTGAGATCGCCGAGTTGTTCTAAATTTGCAACAAGATCAGTTATAGCCTCGATAGTGGCTTTGTAGTCTCCAGCCGGGGTAGCGATCTTATGGCGGGCTTTTTCATGCCCCTGATCATCAAGCAGTATTCCTTCTATCTTAGTACCGCCAAGGTCAATTCCAATACGCATAATCCTACCGTATCATTAATATTCAGGCTGGATCGGACAGGGATTCCAAAATTGTGTCATCTGTGAAGGTTGCTTGGAGGAACTTTCCTTTGATGAAACGAGCACAGGGAAATTGTACATAGTTTGGTTCTCTAACTGAATAAGGAGCTCTTTTGTTACAGGCTTGTTCGTTGTCGCCGATGCCACGAACGTACAATATGGATGTGGTCATGTGTTTTACAATAGCCATGTCCTGTGCGTCCTTGCAATTCCGGGCCATGATTGTATCTGTTAGAACTTCTTTCGATGATTTTGCGTTCACGTAGAAGACAGTAAACGGCCGCGTTTCATTTTCTTGTGGGTCGTTTAGTTTTTTAATCGTGTCCTTGGAAGGCATAATATGGAATCCCTCGTGCCTGCCGGGGCATTTGTTAATTTTTAGTTCCAGGTTTCAAAAAAAGCGCCCCTCATGCATCTTTTTGAAAGCAAACCCTAGAGCTAATTATGTATCCGTATTTCTAGACGACTCGTTGGAATCGCTTGACTCTTTTCGTGTTTCAATCTGACTTTGGAATATTGTATATGCTGTGTGGTGTCAACAGCCATAACACACCATCTAGTAATGTGTTTGTTTTGTGCTGGGTGCAAACGGAAGGTATTTGCCATAAAAAAAGACGTGTTCTAGGGTTGATATTTTGAAAATAAAATAAAAAAAGCGAAAAAAGAGATTCTTTTCAATAGTTTGAATCAGTCGCGTTTTAATTATTCAAATTCTTGATCTTGAGCTTTTCTGAAAATTTAATATTTTTTTCGAAGTTCTGTTTAATAAATATTTTTTATAATTTTTCTACAATTATCAACTTGGAGCTAAAAATATGGTGAAATTATAGTTTTTTTTACAATAGATTCTTTACAGATTCGCAACGAGTTTGTGCTTATATTTGCGGTAAATTTGAATATACTTTGTTGACGTTAACTATTTAGACACAAGAAACCCGTAATTTAGTCACTAGTTTTTTTTATGACCTAGTAGGGGGTAATTGTGCCAATTTTAACATTACGAAAAGAAAAATTTAATCTTAGTAGAAGCCTAAATAGTTTTTCAGGTAGATTTGCATCTGTTTTTTTTTCAAGTGCATCTGAATGAGGGAATTAGTCGTTCTGGTGCGTGGTTGAAATAGCAACAGAGTAAGGCTCTATACTTTCATCAATGTTTGTTGCAATCGAAAGACATGATTCGACGTTGTTTCTCCATAAAGCATGGGTTGAATTAGAACGCATTTGTGGATTTTGATTTCTAACATTTAAGTATCTTGAGGATGCGCAGGATGACGTTTTGATTAAAAAAAAGAGAGATCTATAAAAATGAACCATCTTGACGGTATTACCCACGACGGACTTAAAACTGCACTGAGCATCAAGGCAAACTATCGAGCCAACGAGCCAATCTGTCTACCTGGTGAGGAAGCTAGGATGCTGCTTCCTGAGAACTTGATGAATATTGATATAGATTTGCAGTCTATTGAGGACCCGCTTGCCCTTTCAATGATGGCGACTCGCGATCCCGAACCGCCTATGGCGCTTGCGGCAGCCACTCGTCTCAGTCCCTTGGGCCAAAAATCACCTTTGATAAATGGCGTACTTCAAGTGGTCAGAGAAACCACTAAGCATCCTATGACTGCCAAGTGTATTTCGCTTATAACAGATAGTGCATTTAGCCCAGAGTCTATAAGTAACGTTCGTGGTCACGCCAGAAAATATATTATCAAAAGCCGCAGGGAATATACTCTCGCACTCCGACAAAATTTACAGGCATTGTTGGAAGGCTCAATCGCTCCCCGGCTTTTTGTTTGTGAGTTTTTTGAGTTAACTGAAGCTGGTAATATGCGTAGTGACATTCGCAAAAAGTTAGTGCTCAGCCTTCTATTATCAGAGAACATACGTCCATCCATCAAGTTTTTGTTTCTCGAAAACTTTGATGAACTGCCCAGTCCAGTAAGAAGAGCTATTGTTAGTGAAGTCATGAAAGCAGAGCCCAGCCATCACATGGAAATACTCAAAGAAGAAATGCGCTGGATGACCTCAAAAGCATTAAAAAATCCAGAGTCTATAGGGCTGAAGGATGCGCAACAGCAAAAGGACTCAATGGCACAGCCAGTTTTGAATGCAAAGGTTAAGGGGAAGGCTCGACCTTGGCTCCCTGGGGAGCGCTCTGTTTCTCAAACAAAAACAGAAGTTTTTTGGCATTAAAATCTATACGACTACTGCTGCTTTATCATCACCAAGCGTCAACATTGCCTCGGTTCCACAATAGAGCTCGTATAGGGTCTCTATTACGGCGCTTGCTTCTTCGCCGGCTAATGAATAATAAATAGTCTGTGCTTCTCGGCGGGTTGAAACAAGTTTATCTCGACGAAGACGTGCAAGATGTTGAGACAAAGCTGACTGGCTTAGGCCAACAACTTTTTCAAGCTCACCAACACATTTTTCACTGGGCACCAACTGACAAAGTATCAGCAAGCGGTGTTGATTGCTCATGGCTTTTAGTAAGGTGCTCGCACGTTTAGCATTGGCTTGAATTTGCTCAAGGTCAACTAATGTTTCAATTGTCTCGCCCATATTTGACCACCACTCTCCTCCTCACAAGTCGCTGGCATTTTAACTCACATAGTCAGCGGCATAAAATCTAAAAAAATCAACCAATTTAACTCTACATAATATACATTTATCCATTTAGAAATAAATTAATTACATATTTTTACGTGGTAGTTTTAAGCAAGAATACACAACAAGCCCTCAAAGGGACAATGGTTCTATCGTAAAAATACTGAAGGTACAAATTGACAATAATGAAAAGTTTGAAAATAAGGGCTGACAATGACTGATAACATTATTTTAGATGTTAAGGGGTTGGGCTGCCCAGTTCCTATCATTAGGGCCAGTCGTGCAGTTAAAGAAATGATTCCTGGCGATGTGCTAGTGGTGCTAGCAACAGATCCCGACGTGCCACAGGACTTTGAAATTTTCTGTAATACCACAGGCCATAAATTATTGAGCTGTGAATTTGAAAATAAAATTTTTGTTGTTCGGCTTGAGGTTACTTAAACCGAATTAATCAATGCTTGCCACCTCAATTTTTTGTTTATAGTTTTTTTCAGAAAAAGTTGAAACAAGTGACATCAATGGTGGAATGATAGCAAGAGTGAGCAGGGCTGAAAGTGCTAGTCCACCAACCACCACAGATCCTAAACCACTGTAGAGCTCGGACCCAGCTCCAGGAAAGACCACCAGTGGTAACATCCCGAAGACACTAGTAAGGGTTGACATGAAAATTGGTCTAATTCGGTTACGGGTGGCAGCGATTAGTGCTTCTTCAAAGATTAAGCCTTCCCTGCGGTGATGATAGAGTGTCTGGTGGACCAATAGAATGGCATTATTAACAACAATGCCAACGAGAATAACAAATCCAAGTAAGGTCAACATATCCAGTGGATGCGGCGCAAATATGTTCAGAACTGCAAGTCCGGCAACGCCCCCAGCAGTAGCTAATGGAACAGAAAAAATTATGATCAATGGATATATAAAGCTCTCAAACAACACCGCCATGACCAGATAAACAATTAATATGGCGATGACCAGGTTGATCACCATATGATCCCATGCTTCAGTCAGTTTATCAGCGGTTCCAGAAAGACGTATGTTAACTCCTAATGGCAGGCCGTCGTTAATAAGAACGCCAATAACCTTTTCTTGCAAAATATTAATGGCCGTTTCAAGGGGAATGTCTGGAGCTGGACGCACTTGAAGGGTAACGGTGCGCTCACGCTCCTTGTGCAGTATTTCTGTAGGGCCAGAGGTCACCCGCACTTCAGCTAGTGAATTGACCGGTATAATATTGCCAGAACTTGTTACAATTGGCAGGTTCCCAATGCCCTGAGTATCTTTGATATGATTTTGCGGGCCTTTTAGAGCCAGGTCAATTCGCTTGCCTTCAATGGTAATTTGGGTGACACGAAAATCATCATTAAAAGCATCAACGGTCTGGCTGAACTCTCTAGCAGTTACACCATTATCCGCAAGGCGTAATGGGTCTGGGTAAATACGAACTTCAGGCGCACCTAGTTCTAGCCCTGGTTTTGGACGCAATTGGTTGCCTTCCTTGCGCGGCAGTTGCTGTGAGATAATGCTTGTCCCCTTAATGGCAATATCCAGAATTTTTTCCAAGTCAGGTCCTGAAATGTCCACATTGATAGATCGGCCTCCGCCAATAGCTCGACCAAACAATGATGGTTGTGTGATAAAGCCAAAGGTCCCAGGTTCTTTAAACACGGGTTTCCTAATCACTGGGACCAATTCGGCAACCCTCGTAGGGTCGATACTGCTTGCTCCCACAAAGGTAGTTGATGATCGAGCAACGAAAAAGAAATTTTTGATTTTGGGTGGTTTACCAGGCTCGGACACAGGCCCCGTTTCTTTGGCCCACAAGGGGCGAACTGCGGCCTCAACTTCCTTGGCTATATTGGTTGCTGTATTAAGATTGTAACCTGGTGGCGGCAACAAAACACCAATTACGAGATTACGGTTTCCTTCTGGCAGGTATTCTAGCTTTGGCAGTAAAACCACGGAGGAAGCGATAGTGGAAAAAAATAAGCCAAGTACAACCGAAATTGCCAATTTCTTATTGTTAATGACTGCGAGAGTAAATAACTCAGCCTTGTAAATGAATTTTTGAGAGAAATTATCAACGAAGGGCATTTTTCTGGAGGAGCTTTTTGATGGGTCCTTTCTCAGAAAGCGGTTGGCTAGGGCAGGAATGAGGGTAATGGCCACAATAAGTGATAATGTCACGGCAACAGAGATGGCAACTGCGATGTCCCGGAAAAGCTGACCGATTTCGAGTTCCATAACCAGAATAGGCATAAACACCAAAACTGTTGTCAGGGCCGACACAAAAACAGCTCCCCAGACTTGCTGGGCACCCATATACGCTGCGATAGAGACCGGTTTTCCCTCTTGCCTAAGTCTGTAGATATTTTCTAAAACGACAATAGCAGCGTCTACAACCATGCCAACAGCAAAGGCAATACCAGCCAATGAAATTACGTTAATGGAGCGGCCCATGGAGGCCATGGCAACGAATGAGCCGACTACTGAAACAGGAATAGCTAGCGAAACGATTAGCGTTGCTGAACCTGAGCGAAGGAAAAGAAACAATACCAACGCAGCCAGAGTGCCGCCGACATATATATTTTGCTGGACAAGATCGATAGCTGATTTGATATAGACGGTCTCATCATAAACCTGTTCTAGGAAAAGCTGATTTGAGGGAAGAAATGCTGTATTAAGTTCTTCTACAGCTGTGCGAACACTTTCCATGGTATCTATTACGTTAGCCCCGGCTTCACGCACCGCATTCATCGCAATGGCGGATCTACCCAAATGGCGGATAGTCGCCGTTGCCTTTTTATAGCCGAATCCTACGGTAGCTATATCTCCAATAGTGACACGGGAAACACTACCTGATTGTGTGTTGACAATGCTTCTGATGACCACAGCACTAACTTGGTCTGCCGTAGTGAGGTCTCCCTCTGTTCGGACTATGTAGCGGCGTTTCCCCTCCTCGATATCGCCTGCTGAAACTGACGAATTGGCAGAGGATAAAGCGCGGACAACATTAGGCACTGTTAAGCCGTAGTTGGCCATCTTGACTGGGTCGACGATTACTTCCATCTGGCGATTAGTTTCGCCATATACGTTGATGCGCGCAACACCCGGAACTCTCTCCAGGCGGTCCTGAATAACGTCTTCCACAAAGTCGCCGTAGGTGTGAATGGGACGATCGTTATCCTCTGTGCGGGTTAAAATGAACCAAGCTATGGGACTATCTTCGCTTCCGGCAGTATCAAGTGTTGGCTGTCTTGCTTCTTCAGGATAACCACTCACCCGGTCTAGTCTATTCGCGACTAATAGCAGGGCTTTGTCCATGTCTTGGCCTATTGAGAACTCCAGAGAAATAGACCCTCTACCATCGCGTGAACGGCTTGAAATTTTGTCAAGGCCTTCCAATCCACGCAGGACCTCTTCTTGACGATTAATGATTTCACGTTCAATCTCAGCTGGAGCAGCACCTACCCAGCTTGTCCGCACTGAAATCACCGGTTTCCTGACATCCGGGGTTAACTGGATGGGGATGGTGTTCAAAGCTACTAGCCCGAACACGATAATCATTAACACTGCAGCGATAATAGCGGTGGGGCGTTCTATGGCGATTTTAATAAAGTTCATGTTAGTACTTAACTTTTTGCCCTGGGCGTAGGCGCTCATTGCCTCGCACAACGACTATATCCGTAGCCTGTAAACCATCCAGAACTACAAAGCGTGTGCCAATGGATTCTCCTAATCTAACTGTGCGAATGTTAGCTGCTCCATCTTCTACTACAAAGACTATGTTCTTACCCTTACGATTGATAACTGCATCTTTATGGACGGACATCACGTCTTGTTCTTCACCTGCTGGGATTGCCAGCACGACACTTTGATTGGCTGCAAGATTACGTTCTTGAACAATCAAATCAATAGTAAAACGGACTGTACGTGTGCGTGTAAGGGGGTTTTCGTCAGGAACTATGGCCCGGACGCTGGCAGGAAACGTTGTTTGTATCTGACCATTTTTAGTTTCCAACTGGAATGAGATATTGGTTCCTGGCGTAAGCCCGCCTATTCTTTTAGTTGGGATACTGGCTTCAATCTCAAGGTTTTTGTCATCAATAAGGTCAACAACTGCACTTCCTAAGTTAACATAGGCACCAACATTAATGTAGCGCTTGGAAACAACTCCAGGAAATGGCGCTCTAATTTTGGCATTGTAAAGATTTATTTCGGCTAATTTTTGATTGGCCTTGCTACGGATTAAGAAGGCTTGGGTCTCTGCCAGGGCATTTCTGGCGCTTGCAACTTCAAGATTTTTATCTTCAAGTCGAGCTTGTGAGAATGCAGCAGATTTCTTCAGTCCTTTCAGTCGTCTCAGTTCTTGGGATCTGAGATCAAATAATGATTTTGCCTTGCCTATAGCTGCCTTTGCTTCGCTGGCTTCAGCCTGAGTTAATTGATACCGCCAGTCCAGGCTGTTATCGACCAGATGGGCAATGATATCTCCCTGCTTAACACGGTCACCAACCCTAACCTTCATCTCTTTGATTGGACCAGAGATTCGTGCTGCAATGACACCCGCCCTCGTAGCAATCAACCGACCAATTGCAGGTATCGTCTGCTGCAAGGTTTCAATTTTTATCTGATCAACGCCAACTTTAGTTTCCTGAAGTGCTTGAGCAGATGAGGTTACAAAAAGAAAACTTATAAAGAAGACAGAAAACAAATATGTGTTTTTTAAGTCAGTCACTGGTCGAACCTTTCAGCGTTAACACAAAAGATGCTAATTGTGGATAAAAGGTTGTATCTTAATTTTGGTTTGTTACAACCTTTTCCGCATTTGGTTCTTTCAGTCTCTTCGCAACAAAACCTTCACCAAACCAGTACAACTTATTGTGAGCCTCTAGCAAGTCTTTAGCCAATAGCTATCCCCACCTATGGCTTGCCTATGATGCAGACTATTTTAGGCACGGATTATACGGGCAAAATTTACTTTAAAAGTTTTAAGCTCGGCTATTAAAAATTTGTGCAGACGAATTGGCCATAAAAGATGAATAATATTTTGCATTTTTAAACAATTGTATACTCAAAAAATAAACAGTCGCATTGGTATATTGGACAGTGAATTATTGACGGTTGCCAATTAGGCTGGCCATGCGTAAGTTGTTCTGTGTGTGTTAAATAAACTGTAGAAAAGGCCATGGAAAAGATTAGTATACCATCAGATGTTGCAAAGTTAAGCTTTGAGGATGCGCTTGAGCAACTTGAAGAAATAGTACGTGAACTAGAAGAGGGCTCTGGTGTACTTGATGATGCTATAAAGGCCTATGAACGTGGGGCTCATTTAAAATATCACTGTGAAACCAAGTTAAAGGAAGCCCAGAATCGGGTCGAAAAGGTCGTCCTTGGCGACGATGGTGAGACTAGACTTGAGCCTTTAATCTTGGATTGATTAACGTGTTGATTTTCCAAAAAGTCCTTGACGATGCGGCAGAGGAAGTCACGCTTACTCTAGAGCATATCTTGGAAATGCATGATGAGCCAGAGGCCAAGTTGATGGAGGCTATGCGCTATGCCGTGCTTGACGGAGGGAAGCGAATTCGTCCATTTTTGACTCTGGCCACAGCGGATTTGTTCAATGTTAGTCGGGATCGTGCCTTGAGGGTGGCATCTGCCATTGAGATGGTGCATTGCTATTCGTTAGTGCATGACGACTTACCGTCCATGGATGACGATGAACTGCGTAGGGGCAAACCAACCTGTCACCATAAATTTGGTGAAGCGACGGCGATCCTTGCAGGGGATGCTCTATTGACTAAGGCTTTCGAGGTGCTGGCTGGTGCTGACACGCATGCGGATCCCCAGGTTCGTTCCGATCTTGTAATGGCCTTGGCTAAGGCCGCAGGCCCCGAAGGTATGGTAGGCGGACAAATGCTAGATTTGATTGCTGAAAGTGAAAATCTTAACACTCCAGAGATTACACGTTTGCAACGTATGAAGACTGGGATGTTAATTGCTGTCTCGTGTGAAACTGGGGCGATTCTTGGTGAGGCGCCTGACGGTTCTAAACAAGCCTTGATCGACTATGCACACGACTTAGGCTTAGCATTCCAGATCATCGATGATTTGCTTGATGCTGAAGGCAATGAGAATACTGTTGGGAAGAAGACGGGTAAGGATAAAGAGGCTGGCAAAGCGACTTTTGTCTCTCTTTTAGGTGTGGACCGGGCTAGAGATCAGGCTAAAGTATTGGTTGTTCAGGCGTGCGAGCGCCTTGATTTTTTTGGAGAAAAGGCAGACCCTCTAAAAAAAATGGCACAATTTGTAATTATGCGTAGCGCCTGATGGAAATAATGTGAGTGATAGCCATAATACCCCGTTGCTGGATAAGGTTTTAAAACCCGCTGATATCAGAGACTTTTCAGCAAAACAGCTAGTCCAATTAGCAGAAGAATTACGCCAAGAAACTGTGCGTGTGGTCTCCATTACTGGCGGGCATCTGGGAGCTAGTCTGGGAGTCATTGAGTTGGCAGTAGCTCTGCATCACGTCTTCGACACCCCAACTGATCGTTTGATCTGGGATGTTGGCCATCAGTGCTATCCTCATAAGATCCTTACAGGACGCCGTGGGAAGATGCTGTCGCTTAGGCAAGGTGGGGGGCTTTCGGGTTTTACCAAGCGCAGTGAAAGTGAATATGACCCATTTGGAGCCGGACATTCTTCAACCTCGATATCTGCCGCGTTAGGCATGTCCGTAGCCCGGGATTTAATGGGCAAGGACAATAATGTTATTGCTGTTATTGGTGATGGTTCCATGAGTGCTGGTATGGCTTACGAGGCCATGAACAATTCGGGATCCATGGACTCTCGCTTGATCGTCATTCTTAACGATAATGATATGTCCATAGCGCCACCAGTTGGAGCAATGAGCGCCTATCTATCTCGCCTAATTTCCTCCAAGTCCTACCGTTCAATCCGTCATTTTGCCAAGGAAATGTCAAAAAAATTTCCACGACCCATTGGAGAGGCCGCCCGTAGAGCTGAAGAATATGCTCGCGGCATGGTCACAGGCGGTACTTTGTTTGAGGAGCTCGGCTTTTTTTATGTTGGTCCTGTTGATGGGCATAACCTTGAGCATCTACTTCCAGTTCTAAAAAATCTTCGCGAAGAAAAAGGAACTGGGCCAGTCTTGTTACATGTAGTTACTCAAAAAGGCCATGGCTACGGGCCGGCAGAACTGTCCCCGGATAAATATCACGGCGTTTCTAAATTTGATTTGGTTACAGGGGAGATGGAAACAAATACTTCGAACACGCCGTCTTATACCAAGGTTTTTGCAAAAGCTTTGATTGCCGAGGCTTTAGTAGATGAGAAAATAACCGCAATAACAGCTGCTATGCCCTCGGGAACCGGGATTGATGATTTTGGTAAGAGCTTCCCTGAACGTACTTTTGATGTGGGAATAGCTGAGCAACATGCAGTGACCTTTGCTGCTGGTATAGCTACTGAGGGTTACAAACCGTTTGTAGCTATCTATTCCACTTTCCTGCAACGGGGTTATGATCAACTAATACATGATGTTGTCTTGCAGAATTTACCGGTTCGTTTCGCTATTGATCGAGCCGGATTGGTTGGTGCGGATGGCGCAACCCATGCTGGTGCCTACGATTTAGCTTACCTGTGTTGCCTTCCTAATATTGTTGTAATGGCACCGTCAGATGAGGCAGAGCTCATGCACATGACAGCAACTGCTGCTGCGATTGATGACGGGCCCTCCGCTGTACGTTATCCCCGTGGAAATGGCACTGGAGTTGAGATGCCTGAAAAAGGAGAAATCCTCAAAATTGGAAAAGGGCGCATTATCAGGAAAGGCTCCTCTATTGCGATCCTTAGTTTAGGTGGACGTATGCAAGAATCCTTAAAAGCAGCTGATGAATTAGCCGTAATGGGTTATTCCACAACTGTTGCTGATGCCCGTTTTGCTAAACCGCTAGATGAAAATCTGATTCGCAGACTTGCTACTTCTCACGATTTGCTGATTACCATTGAAGAGGGATCGCCGGGTGGTTTTGGAGCACATGTGATATCATTTATGTCAGGTGCAGGACTGCTCGATGGTAATCTTAAAATGCGGGTTATGACGCTGCCAGATAAGTTGATGCCCCATGGTGCTCCGGATAAACAATATGAAGACGCACGCTTGAATGCTCCAGCAATTATTGATGTAGCGTTAATGGCTCTTGGTAGTGAGAGAAAAGTGGCTCGCGCACAACATTGAAATTTAACTCCCCGTGACCAAGCGTAATTTAAAAATTGGCAATGGTATGGTCGAAAATGTTTGGATGCACTGTGTACATGTGCGGTAGAGCAAGCTGAGTTATGATTTAAGAGAGGTTTCAACAGTCTTTTTTGAGTAAGTTTAGAGCGCAATCGGGGTTTTGATATCGAATCAGTAAATCATAGTTGGTTATTTATGTCAGTCTCCAAAAACTCAGGAAGCAGAGTTTTTGTTTTTTTGCGGCGTAATGGTCCGGATGATTTCATCCCCATAACGGGTCCTGGCCCGGTTAAGGTCATAAGTCATTTGCAAATTCATCCAGAAATCCTCATCTGTTGAAAAATAGCGAGCCAATCTGAATGCTGTATCAGCGTCAAGATCCCGTTCTGCTGAAATAATCTCTGCTATGTGGTCGTCGGAAATTCCTATATCGCATGCCAGTTCTTGCTGGCTCAGGCCTAAGGGTTGGATGAACTCACTTAAAAGAACCCGGCCTGGGGAAGCATTGCTGGCTTTGGTTTGATCCGCTAATAGAACGGGCTTATGTTTTGGTATTGTTGGCGTTCCATCAAATAGTTCTGTACTAAGCCCTGCCTCGCGCCAGGCTTTGATGCCACCTGCCATGTTGATGGGTGGGATGTGACCAGCTTTAACAAGCATCTTGGCTGCAGCAGCAGAACGGGTGCCAATGGCACAGTGTAGAACTAGTTTTTTAATGTTGATACGTGGGAAGGTTTCTGGGTCCAGCATGGATAGAGGCACCAGCATTGCACCTGGTATGTGTTCCTGTTCAAATTCTGAAGTTTCGCGAACATCGACTAGAAGAGCTTGTCCTGAACTTAACCATTTGGCGACAATTTCAACTCTGACTTCCTTCAACTGTGTCTTTTCTAGTTCTTCATTCATTGGATTTATCCAAGAGGTTTTAATACTACAAATAAATTACATAATTATTTAATACATACAAGATAAAATGGTATTTAAAATTAAAATACACCTTTTATTTGTTTAATATTCTTGGCGTAATTAAAGATATTTGGAGTAAATAATTTTCATTTTAAGTTAAAAATAGGCACTTTTCTTTTACACAAAAGAAGAGGAATTAATATATGAAATAGACTCTGACTGGCTAAAGGCCACATTGAGCACGAAAACGTAACAGGTGATCCACCAGAACTAATGCAAGCATTGCCTCACCAATGGGTACAGCGCGAATACCTACACAAGGATCGTGGCGGCCCTTAGTAACTATATCAACATTTTCACCTTTTTCATTCACGGTCATGCGAGGTATGATTATGCTGCTTGTCGGTTTTACAGCAAAGCGAGTAATAATTTCCTGTCCTGACGAAATGCCACCCAAAACACCTCCAGCATTATTGGACAGAAATACTATTTTGCCATTTTCGTCGACACGCATTTCGTCAGCATTATCAGGACCACTATAGGAAGCTGTGGCAAAGCCAGAACCAACTTCGACACCCTTGACAGCTGGTATGGACATCATGGCCTTGGCAATATCCGCATCAAGGCGATCGAATACGGGTTCTCCGAGCCCAGCGGGTATTCCATTGGCTGACACTTCGATGACCCCACCTATAGATGATCCCTGCTTTCGAATATTGTTAAGATAAGTTTCCCACTCCAGGGCTGCCTCAGGGTCAGGACAAAAGAAGGGGTTATTATTAATTTCGTCCCAGTCCCAGCGATCGCCATCAATTAGGTTCGGCCCCATTTGCACCATAGCTCCACGAATAACGATGTGATTTCCAAGAACTTCTTTTAATACCTTTCTCGCAATAGCTCCGGCGGCTACTCGCATTGATGTTTCGCGTGCACTTGACCGCCCACCACCACGGTAGTCGCGAATGCCGTATTTCTCAAAATATGTGAAGTCCGCATGCCCAGGTCGAAACTTATCCTTGATGTCTCCATAATCTTTTGAACGCTGGTCTTCATTCGTAATCATTAGGGCTATTGGTGCTCCAGTTGTCTGTCCTTCGAATACGCCGGATAGGATCTGGACTGTATCTGACTCCTGGCGCTGGGTAGTGTATCTGGATTGCCCAGGACGGCGTTTGTCTACATAGGGCTGTATATCAATTTCGCTGAGAGGAATGCGCGGAGGGACACCGTCAATAATGCAGCCGATGGCTACTCCATGACTCTCGCCAAAGCTGGTGACTGTGAAAAGTTGGCCGAAGGTATTTCCTGACATGGATATTCCTTAGACTGTTGAAATGTCGGGTGCATCCACTGCTTTCATGCCAACTGTACTGTACCCACAGTCAACATGATGGATCTCTCCGGTAACACCACTGGAAAGATCACTTAACAGATAGACACCGGCACCACCAACGTCATCAAGCGTTACATTGCGCCTCAATGGGGTATTGTATTCATTCCATTTAAGGATATAGCGAAAGTCGCCGATACCGGATGCGGCAAGTGTTTTCATGGGGCCAGCAGAAAGTGCATTAACACGAATACCTAGTATGCCAAAATCTTCAGCCAAATAGCGTACGCTGGCTTCAAGGGCTGCTTTTGCTATACCCATAACATTATAATGAGGGATGACTTTTTCTGCTCCATAATAGGTCAAGGTGATCAGAGAACCACCTGCTTTCATGAGCGGAACAGCACGCTGGCAAACAGCGGTAAAGGAATAGCACGAAATATCCATTGTTTTAGCAAAGTTCTCCCTGCTGGTTTCAAAGTACTTTCCTTTAAGTTCTTCTTTATCTGAATAGGCAATGGCATGAACCACAAAATCAATTTCTCCCCACTTTTCCTTCAGGGTTTCAAAGGTTTTGTCTAGGCTAACCATATCTGTAACATCACATTCAAGGATAATCTCTGATCCAATCTCCTTGGCCAACGGCTTAATTCGTTTTAGTAAAGCTTCGCCCTGATATGTGAAAGCAAGCTCGGCCCCTTGTGCACTTGCTGAGTTGGCAATACCCCAGGCAATGGAGCGTTCGTTAGCAACACCCATGATCAGACCTTTTTTACCCTGCATTAGTGGTTTTGGAGACGACATTAACAGCCCCTATTTTTTTCTATTACTGAAGAATCATATGTTACACGATATACTAGTTTCTAATAAAGCGAGACGAGAGGTGTTTAAAGCCTTTAATGTCCCATTTTAATAAAAGAGGTACTTAGAAAAGTACCATGATTGTTGAAAACTCTGATTATCATGCGCTTATATTGTCAAAATTACCAAGCGGCATAGCGAAGTTCTTTGTTCTAACATTGCTTCTCCCTGACTCATTTGCCCCAGCTAACGATACGAAAACTAGCCGGCATTTTCCTTCTTAGAACCACCATCAGATTTTGATTTCAGGTTAATTTCCCTTACATTGTGATCATTTTCATCAGCCCATTTTGTGACGAAATCGATTAGTTGTTTATCAGGAGTGTTGGGTAAAACTACTTTCAGAGTAACAAACTGATTGCCATTTATTTTTTTGCTCTTGTTTTGGATGCCTTTGCCTTTAAGGCGCAAAATATTACCAGTGTTTGAGCCAGCTTTTAGGTTCAGTTTCACAGGGCCATGAATAGTAGGCACTTCTATATTTGTGCCAAGGACTGCTTCGGGGAGGGAAATAGGAAGTTCCACATGGAGGTCGTCACCGTCCCGACGGTACAACTTGTCAGTTTGATAAAGAATTTCTACGTGGGCATCACCATTTTTACCGCCACCAATACCATCCATACCCTGGCCTTTTAAACGTAGAATTTGAGCATTTTTGGTGCCGGCTGGAATAGATACAGCTAGGCGCTTGCCATTGGTCATGCTGACAGTTTTGTTAGCTCCAAGCGCTACATCAATAAAATCCACCTTTATTGAATAAGAGACGTCAGAACCATCAATTTTTAAGCTGCGGGGGCCTTGGCGTTTGAAGAAGTCCTCAAAAGGGCTGTAACCGCGCTGCCGCTGGTTAAAACTGTTTGGGCGTTGGCCACGTCTGTGGTTGACAGTGTTGCCCATTGCATCAATTTCACCTCGGTCAAAACGACCACGTGTGTCCTCATCGGAAATAATGTTGTAGGCTGTTGATAAGTCCTTAAACCGGTCTTCCGCTCTGGGATTGTTGGGTGAACTATCTGGATGAAGCTCACGCGCAAGTTTACGGTATGCTTTTTTAATATCTGTAGGACTTGCATTGCGTGCAACGCCGAGGGTTTTATATGGATCTTTCATTTGAGAGTCTTCCAGGAGCGTCCGGCAGTGCTTAGCCCTGCTCCTTGTTTTTTGAAGTAACTTGAAGCCACGTTTGCCTATGTGAACCCGACGATTTCCAACACATAGGTGGTTTTATTTTGTCCATTTTATTTTGAGCTTTCCTCTATAATGTTGGAATTGAATAATATGGTTAACATTAACACTGTAGTTTTTTGTATGATCATGACACGGAGCCCTAACGCTCAGGTTGGTTAGCATGAGGTTTAATAACCAGAAACACATAATACAGCAAGGAAGCTATGACTGTCATCACGCAGCTTGACCCAATTGAATTATTTAAAAACTGGATGGATGAAGCCAATCGCAAAGAATCTAGCGATGCCAACGCAATGAATCTAGCCACTGTAAACGCGTCTGGTGAGCCATCGTCCCGCATGGTTCTGTTGAAAGACGTTGATCAGCGGGGCTTTGCTTTTTACACTAATCTTGGCAGTCGAAAGGCAAAGGATATGGCGGCTAATCCCAAAGTCGCGCTTTGTTTTCACTGGAAATCTCTGAAACGCCAGATACGTATTGAAGGCACTATTGAAGCTGTTGAAGCATCAGAAGCTGATACCTATTTTGCATCGCGAGACCGGGATAGCCGTATTGGGGCATGGGCTTCAAAACAGTCTCAGGTCCTTTTTGAACGTGTTGATCTGGAGAAATTAGTCGCTAAATTTAATGTAAATTTCCATACTGATGAGGTGCCTCGGCCTAAATTTTGGTCTGGCTTTCGAGTTGTTCCCGTGCTTGTTGAATTCTGGACTGACAAGCCGTCTCGACTGCATGAAAGACTGGTTTTTCACCGTGTTGGTAATAAGTGGGCCACAGAAAATCTTTTTCCTTAAGCATTAAAGTTAACATAAACAACAAAACCTTCTGATCGGTATTATTTAAATGTGAGGATAAAATACAGTTCTAACCAAAAAAAATTAGTCATGACTGAGTTTTTCTGAGTTCAAGTGAACAAATCAATTAACTTTGGCACATCAGCGATGGAGTTTGTTGCAAGGGCCTGAAAGCTATCTGTTGCCATGGCAAGTGAAGCTTCTCGTTCACCCTCATGAAATCCATGGCCACTTGCTACATGAATACCACCAGCGAGGTTCGCGTTTAAACCAGCACCAATATCTCCTGCTCTGTCTCCAACAATCCAAGAACGCCTTAAATCTAGGTTTAAGGATGCTGCTGCAGCGTTTAACATTCCCGGGTTAGGTTTGCGTGAAGGATGATTTTGATGCTGATAAGGAGGCCTACCTTTGATATGGAAGGGACAGGCAAAAACACCATCAATATATGCACCAGCCTTCGCTAATTGTGAATTAATTTCCTGCTGAACTTGATAAAAATCATCCCAGGAGAAATATCCATAACCAATACCAGCCTGGTTGGTAACGACTACCACGGCAATATTTAGCCTATTGGCACGGGCAATAACGTTGGCAGCACCATCAATAAGTTGGACATCCTCAACTTTATGTAAGTAGTGAGTTTCCATAACAATACAGCCATCACGGTCTAGAAACAGTGCTGGAAGGTACTCAGTTTTAACGGGCCTACAGGTTTGATGAAACACACCATTCACCAATTCAGACCCTTCAGGAATTTGAGTTTTGATTGTCATTTAGCACTTTGTAAAGAGAAGTTATTATTACAGAACACATTAAAATAAAAGACTATGATCGCTCACAGCCATTTAACCAACAAGAAATTCAAGGAATAATGTTTACATGATGGTCTTATGAGCCGAAAAGTTTTTTGACGTGGCCAAAGCAGACCAAACTTATTTATCCGATTTGTTTATATTGCGGGTACAATTTTATTTTGGGTCAGACGGGGGTCTTTGCATATAAACATGAGAATGATGATTCTTTTATAATTTTATAGATATACGGTTTTTGGCCTTGGCATCATCCTTTGCTAAGTTCTTTCATTTGCCATTTGCGTGGATATTAGGTGCGTTACCAAAATCCCCCTAAACTATTGCAAAATCGTCAGGTTCACTGTGCTTTATTAGACTTGAAGACATAACCATGTTTTTTACTTTTTAATTGAAAAAAAAGTACTGGTGGCTCTCTAAGGTCTCAAACTAGTAGTGAAGTTTTGGTCATAATTAGGATTGAAATTGTTGACGACTCACAAAGACAGTTTTTCTAAAATTAAACTCTTCAGTCTGGCAGCATTTTCTTCTGCGCTGATATTTGCTTGGGGAAGGAAACTTAAGACACGAATACCGTCTAGTTTCGTCTTTTTATCAAGGCTTTCTGAGAAAGCTTGTAGGGCTGCATTAACGGTAACTATGCACAAATTATCATCGTCATCTCCATCAATTACTCCACACCCATTAACGATGACACCATTTTTGTGTTCATAGAGACTTTCAAGTACTTCTCTGGTCAAGTTGATCGCTGCGAATAGTGAAAGTTCGAAGCTTGTCTTCCAGTCTTCGTGCTCAAGTTTGTTGATGCCACCACTACTTGATACGCCCAAAGTATTAATTAAAATATTGATGTGCTGGCATTCAAGGGCGAGGACGGCAATATTCATTGGCTCAGACAAATCCGTTAAATGGACCTCTACATCAACTTTATATATTTCTCTAATTTCAGCAATGCCACGATCTAGTGCTTGGTTGTTTAAATCAGCCAAATGCAGCTGGCAACCTTCGGCTGCAAGTGATTTGGATATTGCGAGCCCTAGAGGATTGGAAGACCCTGCAATAAGGGCATTATGACCTATAAGTTTTCCATTATTAAACATGGTTTTTTTTATTTTGCTTCAAGAATAGTTGGGCCACTTGGTGACCCCTCTGTTTCAGGATAGTCCAAAGTAAAATGCAAACCTCGACTTTCTTTACGTAAGCGGGCAGAGCGTATAATCAGGTCGGCGACCAGGGCTAGATTTCGTAATTCTAGAAGATCGTTGGTGATGTTGAAGTTACCGTAATAATCCTCAATTTCTCTAAGCAGTAAATCGATACGGTGTTGGGCTCGTTCAAGGCGTTTATCGGTTCGAACTATACCGACAAAATCCCACATAAAGCGGCGAAGTTCTTCCCAGTTATGAGAAATTACTACTTCTTCATCAGAGTCGCGAACAAGGCTTTTATCCCATAAGGGAAGTTGAGGTGGGTCTGGAAATTCATTTAGGTGCATGACAATGTCTTTAGCTGCGGCGGCGGAAAGCACCAAGCATTCCAGTAAGGAGTTGCTGGCAATACGGTTGGCACCGTGCAGGCCCGTATAGGCAACCTCACCGATGGCATACAGCCCTTCAAGATCAGTGCGTCCATTTAAATCTGTAATTACGCCACCACAAGTGTAATGGGCCGCTGGGACGACGGGGATTGGTCGCTCCGAAATATCAAATCCAAACTTACGACATTGTTTGTAGACGTTGGGAAAGTACTCCATTATGAAATCAATTGGCTTGTGACTAATGTCCAGATAAACACATTCATTCCCGGTGCGTTTCATTTCATGATCAATAGCACGTGCGACGATATCACGGGGTGCCAACTCACCACGTTCGTCAAATTTTTTCATAAAGCGTGTGCCGTCAGCCAAGAGCAAGTGGCCTCCTTCGCCACGAATAGCCTCGGTTATTAAAAAGGATTTTGCTTCTGGGTGGTAAAGGCATGTTGGGTGAAATTGGGTGAATTCCATATTGGCAACACGACAACCAGCGCGGCGTGCCATGGCAATGCCATCACCGGTTGAGCTATCAGGATTTGACGTATACAGATAGACTTTAGATGCTCCGCCTGTTGCAAGGGCAACTGACCGTGCCCGGAACGCTCTCACAGTTTTATCTTTGATGTCTAAAACATATGCACCAATGCAACGGCTCTTTGTGCCATCCATACTGGTGGTATATATCAAGTCAACAGCGTTGTGATGTTCAAGAAGTATTGTGTTTTGCCTTTTTTTGACGCGTTGAACGAATGCCGACTCAACCTCACGCCCAGTTGCATCAGCAACGTGGATGACGCGGCGATGGGTGTGACCACCCTCTCGAGTAAGGTGGTAGGCTGTCTTTCCTGTTTCAGAGCTTTTCTCACGGCTGAATTCTACGCCATATCCAATTAATTTTTCAATTGACTGGCGTCCGCTTGCGACAATATAGCGAACTGCGTCTAAATCGCATAATCCAGCACCGGAATTGACCGTGTCTTCAATGTGCGATTTAATGGAATCCGTCTCGTCTAGTACAGCGGCAATTCCCCCTTGAGCGTAGTAGGTGGAACTTTCCTCAAGTTGACTCTTTGACACGATAGCGACCTTGGTTTCAGGCGGCAGGTCTAGAGCGAGGCCTAAGCCGGCGGCGCCACTTCCAATAATTAGTACATCGAAAATTGTTTCATTATTCATGACATGTTTATAAACTTATTGTCTTTATTATGTAACCCACAGGGACCATAAGATAATGTTCATGGTTACGATAAAAGTCACAACAAGGATAATATAATGCCGGTGATCAACCGTATTGCAGATTTCAGTGATGACATGACCGCTTGGCGGCGTGATTTTCACGCGCATCCTGAAACTGCTTTTGAAGAGAAACGCACATCAGACATAGTTGCTGCCAAGTTGGGAGAATTTGGTATTGAGGTCCATCGGGGGCTTGCTACAACTGGTGTCATCGGTACTCTTAGTACGGGTCCTGGACCTTCAATAGGCCTACGTGCGGATCTAGATGCCCTTGACGTGGAAGAATTGAATAACTTTGATTACAAATCCACGCATTATGGCAAAATGCATGCCTGTGGTCATGACGGTCATACTGCAATGTTATTGGGAGCTGCGCGTTATCTTGCTGAAACTCAAAAATTTAAGGGTACGGTACAATTTATTTTTCAACCTGCCGAGGAAAACGAGGGCGGTGGAAGGGTTATGATTGAGGAGGGCCTGTTTGAGAAGTTTCCTGTCGACGCAGTTTACGGTATGCATAACTGGCCGGGACAGGAAGCTGGCCTATTCGCCGTTACCGACGGCCCACTGATGGCGTCCTTTGATATTTTTAAGCTGACAATTACTGGACACGGTGCTCACGGCGGAATGCCGCACAGGGGTATTGATCCGATACCTGTAGCGGCTGAAATTATAAGCGCTCTGCAAACTATTGTTAGCCGGGCGATCGACCCAGTTGATTCGGCCGTGATCACAGTTACCCAAGTTCACGCTGGAAATGCTTGGAACATTATTCCTGACAGTGTGCTTTTGTGTGGCACCGCTCGCTCTTTCAAGCCAGAAGTTCAGAATGTTCAGGAACTGGCTATCCGACGTATTGCCACAGGTATCTGCCAGGCTCATAACTGTAAACTTGAAATGATGTATCAACGCCGTTACCCGCCAACTGTTAATGACACTCAAGCGACAAAAGCAGCTGCGCGCGCAGCTGAAGACGTGTCCGGTCCGAAAAAAATCATAATCAACCCAACACCATCCATGGGGTCTGAAGACTTTGCCTTTATGCTTAATGAAAAACCTGGCTGTTACGTATGGATAGGCAATGGCTCAGTTGAAGGTGGCTGTATGTTGCACAATCCAAACTACGATTTTAACGATGACATATTAGCTATCGGTGCTAGCTATTGGGCCAGGTTGGTTGAAACTGAACTAGCCCAGGACTAGGCAGTTGTTTTTCTTTGATGTACAACTTGATGAAGGTAAGGAAGATCCTAAAAAAAAGAAGAGCCATGTGAGGGATGACGTTTCATCGGGTAATGAGCTAGGTCATTAAAAATCAAGTTTTTTTAGCTCTTTCTTCCCGCATTCTTTTTCTTTCTGTATCTTTTCTTCCTTCCCCAATTCACCTTGTCTCTTTTCTAGAGCGTTATACTTTTTACTCTCTATGTTGATCGTGTGAGTTAGATTTCCTTTTTCAAGGTAATTGGGAATAGATGATGTATATTTTAGCCTAAAAATATCTTTTTCGCTGATTTTAAAAAAATGCCCTTCCGGGACTACAAAGTGGCTAATGCCACCATAATCAGCCATGGCACGTCTAGCTTTTAGAATATTGCCATCGTTGATAGTTGTGATGTCAAATTTTTCATTTATTCTTGCTATTAAAAGCTCTCGGCTGACAGAAGTGGAGACAAAAGAAAACTCAGCTTTTGTTACAACTTGAACTCCATCAACAAAAATTAATTTATATGAATACTTCTGGTTTTCTATTTCCTTGAAGGCATTGAAAGTTGTACCATTTTGTAATACTACGTTCCCACCTATACAGTGGGCTATGTTTTCAAAGGGTTTAACTTTTATGTCTGGAAATACTTTTTTTAGAGATTCCAATGTGTCGCCAATTTGAATCTCCTTAATATTAAAAGGCTCTTTAGCATGTACGGTTTCGCTTGCAAATGCGGCTAGCGCAAAAATAAGAATAAAATGAAATATCATCACTATTTCTCCAAAAATGCCTTTGAGCCCACGAATGAACTGCTCACTAATGGAGAGTGAATTTTACTGGCAGCATTGTATGTTTTGACATTCTTCCGATTGTCAATTAGTACCCGAGGTATCAATTTGTCTTGTGAGCACATACTCACTGTGTCCCTTACCATGTTCTCCTCATCACTTGATTGCTCTTCAAACTAAGAAAGGTCGTCCTGTTGGAACAAGGGTTTTGAGGGCATGGAATAATCTCTGCCTGTTAAATATTGACCATATTTATACCGAAATAGTCAATTCGGCAATTTCTGATGTTTTTTGCTCATTTGTGGATTAACCTGATTCTGGTTCGGTTTGTATGCATCATCGCACCACATCCGAACGAAAGTGCGCAATTGGCATTTTCCTGACCGCAAAGTTCACTATGCACATGTGTGTATTTGCCAATTTGAAAGTGCATTAAATCTTATCTTTTGGGATAACACACTCTTAGATTAATTTGTGGCCTTCATGCATAAAGTGACCAATTCTTGTGTTAATTAGGATGCGTTTTTCACGATTGTTGTCTTGAGGACTTTAGCAGGGAGGGACCATTTGGGAGGTATCCTCTAGCTAAGGTACCAATATTATCAATAATTTGTAATTATAGACAACCTAGTTCTATATTAGCACCATACATTTGGTTGTAACGCAACCTTGATATTCTTAATTGAAGAAGACTAGGTTGGTGTAGATCGAACTACAAAAAAAGGCTTATAGTTGTCATGAGACTATTTATTTTATTGTCTGTATTGTTTTTTTCTTCAGCCTGTTCGACACCTCCGTACGTGCACAAAGCTGATCAGTTTAATAGGTCATCCGATGATTTTGGTCAGGTGGTCACTGATATTTCCCATGTGACAATTTGCTACAGTAAATATTCTGCAACTCCCAGGGAGATTAGTAAATTAGCACTTGATGAATGTGGACGCTTTGGAAAATCTTTTAATTTTATTGAACAAAAATACAGCGTTTGTCCAATAACAGCTCCGATGGCAGCCCACTATGCATGTGTGGGTGAAAAAGCTAGTAGTGAAAGTTACGATGTTCAGGGGATTTCCAAGGGGACATTAATGCACTACGATGGAATTAAGTTTAGATATTAAAACCTGAACATGGAGTGAGGAGTATCGTCTTCATGAAAAAAATTGCAGTTATTTCATGTATTCTTGCACTAACGGCCTGCGCTAAATCGGATTTGGATGTGCATAATGTAAATGTATGGGGATTTGCTGGTGCAGTTGGAGGCGCCCTTGCAGGTGGATTTGCTGGAGCCGAATTCGGGGGTGGTTTGGGCCAGACCCTATCCATTGCTGTTGGTACAATGACAGGAGCTAGAGTTGGCTACGAGGCTGGGACAAGCCTCTATGCATCAGATCAAGCGGCATATAATAAAAATGCCCGCATGGCATTAAATACCTCGATAAATGGTAAGGTAAGTGACTGGGCTAATCTAGAAACGGGTAATAGTGGAATTTTTATACCGACAAAAACATTTGTTGCAAGTAATGGACGCCTATGTCGAAATTACAGATCGACTCTAGCAATGAAATCTCAGGGGAGCCTGACAGGTGTTATTACCCATCAGAAGGGAACTGCCTGTCAACAAGTAGACGGTTCTTGGCGTTCGGTAAGCAAAAATTTTGGTTGATTGTGGAGGAGAAATCTAGGTGTTTGCCATCGCTCTTGGGTTAGGAGCATACTTTCTTTTTCTCGTTTTTCTCTTTGCCGTACAATCAAACTTACTTTATCATCCTGACAAAACAGCCCAAGACCCTGTAACAATTGGTCTTCCCATGATGGAGCCAATAATTGCTGAAAGTGCTGATGGGTTAGATTTGCTGTCGTGGTATGCTAAAGGGCAGCCAAAGGAACCAATTGTTGTCTACTTACATGGAAATGCTGGAAACATAAGTTCACGGGAACATAAGGTCCGGCCTTTTCTGGATGTGGGCTTTGGTGTTTTGCTTGTGGGTTACCGCGGCTTTGGCATCAACCCCGGGAAGCCAAGCGAAGAAGGCCTGTACGCAGATGCCCGTGCGGCGATGTCCATACTCGATGAAATTCACGATCGGGAACGCCCAATAATCCTTTACGGTGAATCCTTGGGAACGGCGGTAGCGACTAACCTAGCGGCCGAACTTGCCAGGGCAGGCACACCTGCAGCAGCTTTAATTCTGGAAGCACCCTTTACATCGGTAATTTCTGTCGCAAAATATCATTACCCATTTGTTCCTGTAAAGTGGTTGCTGAAAGACCATTTTGATCAGGCGTCGCGTATATCTGGAATATTGGCTCCCGTTCTTATATTTCATGGCGATCAAGACAAAACCATACCTATTCGTCTAGGTAAGGCGCTTTTTGAAAAAGCTTTAATGCCAAAACAAAGCAAATGGTTTGAGGGCGCTGGACATAACAACCTTTTTGATTTTGGCGCTGGGGAACTTAGCGTGAAATTTATTCAACGAATAAAATCACAAACCCTTTACGCAAAGTAAACAAGTGATTAACAAACATTGAAATTTGACCTCTTTTAGATTAATATAAAATAATATATTTAAATTGATTGATAACAAAAGCGATTAAGATGACGACATTTATGTCGTGTTTTATTGATACTATACTAAAATTAAGTGTTAGATGCTCGGGTGCCCAACCACAATTCTAATATGTGGCTTTTGGGTAGTTTATGTAAAAACGTTTGGCTAGGCACTATTTATAAGAATGGCTCAGATACTGAGAAATTTGCCGCCTTTGGTCTCGACAACTGTCTCTTCGGGACGTTTGCAGGGAGGCCTGCATACTGTGTCCAGTTCAGATGCTTCGCCTCTTGAAGAAACGGGTTCCATTAGTCAGGAAGGCGTTCTTTTTGATGATGCACTTTTATATCAACAGGAAGATCAAACAAGACAGAGTCGAGGTGGAGGCAGACAAGAAGTTGCATTTGTTGAATATGCCGGTTCATCCAAAACGTTTGCCACTATCTTCGAGGATGTGGATGCAAGAAGTGGTGAGGTTCAGACTGCTCGATCTAAAGGATTTGCCAATTTGGTCGCACGTGCAATAAATACTTACGAGACCAATATACAGCTAATACACGGTTCAGCGACCCCACGTGGTGCTAATTTGAGCTTGAGGCTCTGATGTTTTCTTCCCCTGAAGATTTTTGCAGTTACATCTAACATTTCGTAGTACAAAACGAGAGAATCAAACACAGAAAATCCGCCGAATCTGGCTATCTGTCTGAGTGCATTTATTCCTTTTTAATTGCTGTGGGATTAGCCTTTGGTGCGAGGCTACTTTAAATTTATATTAATGAGAATGTTAATGCTAATTTAGTTAAGGAATTAATGAATATGATCGTCGTCATAGCGGTTTATGAGAAAAAAATCTAAGTTTTGTATTCCTAGTATGGTGTTGAAGGGGCTTTCCCAATAGCAAGATTTAATAAGATTACACCACTTGTTTCGTGTTAACTATTTCTTCGCGCTTTGGCGTTATAGTGTATATGTTTTTTTGAGAAGATAACTGTTGTGTGAAGTCAATGGATGTTAAAAAAGGTATAATATGTGTTGCTGAATCGACTTTTGATGTTGCGCTTTGGTTTACAGATAAAGCACTAGAACACAATGAATATTTACAGCCACAAAAGCTGCACCGACTGCTTTATCTAGCGCAAGGGTACTACGCTGTTGCATTCGAAGGTAGCAAACTAATGCCGGCAGTATTTATCGCGGAGGAAATGGGTCCAATGGAACCTAATGTATATAAAGCCTTTGCGAGGGGTCGGCCGAATATAGAACCCAATAATAATTTGCCTGATGGAGTTGAAGATTTTCTTGCTCGTATCTGGAGCCGCTTTGGTGGCAATACAACAGATAGTTTATCAAAATTGTGCCATGAAAGCCTAGCTTTTAAGCAAGCTCTTGTAAAAGGGACCCGCACGGAAATACCCCTCAAGAATATGTTGTTGTCATTTGCAAGGGCAGAGGGCATACCAGCTACTGCTCAAATTAAGAAGCCTAAAATGATGCGTTCACAAACAGGACGATCCGTCGCTGTAAAGAGTTGGGTTCCTGGTTCTTAAAATGACTTTTGCTTTCTCTGCTTTCCCTAGAGATAATTTACACTGACCCAAAACATGTTTTCTGCCTGTTATTGTTGCTTTTGAGGTTGAACTCAATAAACACACAAGTAAGTTATTGAGCTTTACCTTGTGATTTAATCTAGGTCTTTAACTAAAATTGAATTTCAATTTTTCCACCCGGCTTTGTAAGTGAGTTGGGAAATGGCTAATACTCGATCTTTAATATTTCTAATTCGTCCACACCACAAGGAGTTTTCATTTTTACGACATCGCCATCCCAGGCTTTCATCAAGGCCTGAGCAACAGGTGATATCCAGCTTATTTCGTTTAGTTCAAGCCGAGCTTCATCAACACCAACAATCCTTACCTTACGTTTCACATTTTTTGAGTCTGCGTAGGTAACCGTGGCTCCAAAGAATACCTGAGTGCGATTGGTCTGTTGATTTGGGTTGACTACTTCGGCAATCTCCATACGTTTAATCAAAAAGCTCAAGCGGCTATCAATTTGCCGTAACTTTTTCTTACCATAGATATAATCACCATTCTCAGACCTATCGCCATTGCTAGCCGCCCAAGAGACGATCTCAACAACTTTTGGGCGCTCAGTTCTTCTCAAAAAAGTAAATTCATCACGAAGACGCTTAATCCCTTGAGGTGTTATGTAATTTTTTACACCTTTTGGAAGAGCATTAAGTGTCTCAGGATAATCTTTTTTGTCACCATCTTTTTTGGGAACGGATTTTATCATTAGTCATTGATTATAACTGATAAATTATCAAATACACACTTAATAAAATTGCTACCCACTGAACCATGTTACCTAGAGACGTTGTTTGAGTAATAGTTCCATCTGGTCCAAGATAGCGTATTATTATGTTTTTAAGGGTTAACATCTGGAGGACTGCGTAATCACGGAACTTTATAATATTAGCACTAAATAGCTTTACTAAAAAGTTATTCAACTCAACCCCAACGTATCTGTAGAACCAGTCAAAATCGAGCGAGATAGTCATTGTGCGCTTCATCATTGGCAGTAACAGAAAAAAAGCTAAACCAGAAAATAATAGCAGTTGTAGCATTCTTAAAACATGATCAGCCGTGTAGGGTATGTAACTTACAGGATAAGGTAAAATCGCATACAGAAATCCGGGCAGTATTCCAAGTGCAATGCAAAAAGTGGCCATAATAATCATAGCTATACGCATATTTTTTGGTGGCTCTGGTGGCCGAAGGCCTGAGTCCTTTTGAAAAAAAACAAACCAAGGGAACTTGATGCCAGCGTGGAGGAATACCCCTGCCGAAGCAGCACATAGAAACATCCAGACAGTTAACATCTGTCCATCTGCAGCTGCTTGAGCTATCATAGACTTTGAGATAAAGCCTGAAGTTAGCGGAAATGATGAAATAGAAAGCGCGCCTATAGCACCGCAAACCATAGTCAAGGGCATGGTTCTGAACAGGCCACCAAGGTCAGTACACTTGCGTTTACCAGTCACGTATAGAACGGATCCAGCACTCATCAATAATAGAGCCTTATAAATGATGTGAGTAAAAGCATGCGCAGCTGCTCCATTTAGCGCCATTTCCGTACCAATGCCGATGCCGGTAATCATAAAACCCACCTGATTGATAATTGAATATGCAAGAATTCTTCTCATATCGTTCTCTAAAAGAGCATAGATGATGCCGTAGAAAATCATATACAAGCCGATAAATATCAATATCTCTTCACCTGGGAAGCCCCTAATCAACACATAGACTGCAGTTTTTGTTGTGAAAGCGGAGAGAAAAACAGCGCCACTGTATGAAGTCTCGGGGTAGGCATCAGGAAGCCAGCCTGATAAAGGTGGTGCTCCTGCATTTAGTAAAAAACCAATCAAGATCAACCAAGTCGCTGGGCTAGTAGCTTGCATGGCAGTAAATTCAATAGATCCAGAGCTAGCTGCTAACCAGACAATCCCAGCCATAAGTATCACACCACCTAACAAGTGTATTAGTATATAGCGCATTGATGCCTTGTAAGCAGTGTTTGTATCAGCGGACCAAATTACAAGAGTTGAGGCAATAGCCATGATTTCCCAAAAGACAAAAACTGTTATTAGATCTCCTGCCATTGTTACACCAATAGCACTTCCCGCGTAGACAAAGGCGGCAACAAGCTCAATGATGCGTTTCTGGTTCAAAGCATACAGGCCACCAACACACGCCATAATAGCAAAAATGGTAGTAAATAATCGACTTAGGGCATCTACCTTCAACGGTATTAATTGATAATCAAGGAAGTTCATGGCGTGTGCACTTCCTAGGTCGTATGACCATATCTGAGCTAAGGCGATCAATGGAAGGCCTACGAGTAGAAACGGGCGCAAGCGTATGCTAATTGCTGGAAGAGCAAGGGCGCCTAATATTAAGATTAATGATGGTGGCAGAAGGGCATTAAACATTATTGTTACCAGCTTTATTTTTTTCTTCGTAATATGTGTCAGTTCGTTTAACTAATTTACCAAACGCCTTGGCTCCAATGACCATGAATGCACAGCAGAAAAAGCCATACCATGCATAAAATCCAAATGTACCATCAATACTGAAATAGGGATGTGGTGGGATCAACAAATCTGCTAACACAAGAATAACTAGTATGATTAATCCACCCCTCCACAAATATAAGATAGTCTTAGGGCGAACTAGCCAGTGCACCTCTTTAACTTGTTTTTCTCCTTTGTTCATTGTCGACCTCAAATTAATTTTTGGATAAGTTCAATAAATAGTCCAGGAAAGAAGAATAATAAAATAGTTGCTGCCGCAGTAATGCTGAGGGCAATGACAATGGCAATAGGCGCTTCTCCATAATTATCATTGCCAATATTTTTTTCTTTTTTAAAAAAAGCGGCATAGATGATTGGTAAAAAATATCCAGCATTTAAAAGAGTACTCACAACCACAACTACAACAGCCACTACTTGACCACTATCGAATGCCCCGTGCAAAATATACCATTTAGAAATGAAACCAGCAGTTGGTGGGATCCCAATCATGGACATCGCACCAACGGTGAAGGCTGCCATGGTCCATGGCATGTGCCGTCCAATGCCATTAAGTTGACTCACTTCGGTTTTGTGGGAAGCTGTATAAATTGATCCTGCAGCGAAAAAAAGTGTGATCTTGCCAAATGCATGTACTGCAATGTGAAGGGCAGCACCTACTATGGACAAAGGTGCGAGTATCGCAGTTGCCATAACTACATAGGAAAGCTGACTTATTGTTGAATAGGCTAGCCTACGCTTCAGGTTATCCTGACGAATAGCAATAATAGAAGCTGTTAAAATAGTGAACCCGGAAACATAAAGAAGCCAGTTTGTAGTCCCTGTGTTTGAGAGGAAATCAAATCCAAAAATATAAATAACGACCTTGACAATTGTGAATACGCCAGCTTTGACGACGGCTACAGCGTGAAGCAAAGCACTTACTGGAGTTGGTGCAACCATAGCAGCAGGTAACCAGCGATGGACTGGCATCAGAGCTGCCTTGCCAACGCCAAATATGTAAAGTACGAAAAGTGCTCCAATGACGAGATCTGAGGCCTTGCCTTCAAGAACACCACCGGGAGTAAAATTAAGGTTACCTGCTATGAGCCATGTCCATACTATCGCTATAAATAGAAAACCAATGGAGGTGGAAAGTAATATGCCTAAATATGCGCGGCCACCCTTTTTAGCTTTATCTGTTTCGCTGTGTGTGACCAGTGGATAAGTGCATAGTGTCAGTGCTTCATAGAAGGCAAACAGTGTTAACATGTTAGCAGAAAATGCAATAGCTATAGTGCTTGCAAGTGCAATCGCGAAACAGACATAAAAGCGTGTTTGATTTTTCTCGTTGTTGGCACGCATGTAACCTATTGAGTAAAGTGAATTTATAATCCACAGAAAGCTAGCGATCATTGCAAACAAAAGCCCAAGTGGCTCGACACTAAAGGCAATACTCAGGCCTGGCAGCATCTCGCCAATAACGATAGAAGGTCTACCGCCATTCATTACTATCGGGTAAAGCGAAGCCACCAGCATAAATAAGGTTGCCGCTGTGATTAGTGTGACGGTTTCGCGCAAATTTGGCCAACGGCCGCTGAGGGCAATTAGCAGGGCACCAATTAGAGGTGTTGTTAAGGAGGTTAGTACAGTCATTTCGGGGTTCACTGTAAGTCTCCAGTCAACAGAGTATCTGCAGAATCAAGTGCTATGTTCATTGTAGTTGTTGCATCTACACCAAAATAGATACTGGCCAAGGCTAAAAACCATAATGGAAGCACCATTGATAATGGCGCTTCGTTAATGTTGGCAATACCTTCAGGAATAGGTTTTAGATAGGCGGCCTCGACAATGCGCCAAACGTAAACAATCGCCAGCAGGGAACTCAGGACAATTAAAACGGCCATCAACCACATGCCCTGCTCAAAGGCAGCGCGCACAAGATACCATTTAGAAACAAAACCAACCGTCAAAGGTATGCCAATCAAGCCAAGTCCGCTTATAGTTATTGCTGCCATTGTCCATGGCATGCGGTAGCCTAGCCCATATATATTCTTGATAGAAACACCACCAACTCGCAGTGCAATACAGCCCAGTCCCATAAAAATAGCACACTTGACTATGGCGTGATTGAATAAGTGAACAATACTGGCCGCCAAGCCTAATTGCGAGGCGAAACTCAAGCCAAGAATGATATAGCCGATTTGCGCTACACTTGAATAAGCAAACAGACGCTTCATGTTATCTTGAAAAATTGCAATGGTTGAGGCGACAAATAGAGCGATTATTGCTAGCGTCATTAGCATATTCTGTATGCCTGATCCCTCTAAAACATTTACATCACCAAACAGTGTAAAAATAATCTGGATCAGTATATATACCGCGACTTTTGTCGCCGTTGCGGCAAGGAATGCGGTAACAACGCTTGGTGCATAGGTATAGGCATTGGGCAACCACAGGTGCAGTGGAAACAGTGCAAGTTTCAAACATATACCAACAGTCAAAAATGCCATAGCTGTTTGAATGGTACTGCTTTCGGCTACACTGGGGATCAATACTGAAAGATCAGCCATATTCAGGGTCCCAGTCATCATGTACATCAGGCCGACACCAATGATGTAAAAAGTAGCACCAATGGTGCCCATGATTAGATAGCGATAGGCGGCGGTAAGAGCACGCCTGTCACGTCCCAAGCTAATCATCACATATGATGATAGTGAGGAGACTTCCAAGAAGACAAAAAGGTTGAAAACGTCACCCGTGATGACAATCCCCAGCAAGCCGGTCAGGCACAGCAGGAACATGGTGTAAAATAAATAAATGCGGTCTTCTGAAATTTCCGCTTCAATGCTCCGCCGGGCGTAGGTCATGACGATAGAGCCAATGGCCGATACGATGACCAGGACAAAGGCGGCGACTTTGCTTACTACATACTCAATTCCCCATGGTGCTGCCCAGCCACCAATTCGATATGCCATGTCTCCAGTGTCAAGAACCTGCATAAGCAGAGCCAAAGATATGCTGAAGGTTAACCATGTGACGACTAGCGTCAACATCCAAACAGCATGCGAATTTCTTATTATCAAAGCAATAGGGGCCATGATCAAGGGAAGTATTACCTGTAAAATAGGAAGGTGGCCGGCGATCAAGGCATCCCCTCCTGCTCTTTTGCTTGATCTTCTATTTCTAATTTTTCGATTTCATCTTCTTCAATAGTGCCATACGTGTCCTTAATACGAACAGTGAGCGCCAGCGCCAATGCTGAAGTTGACACACCAACGACAATGGCTGTTAGTATTAAAACGTGGGGCAAGGGGTTAGAATAGATACCGAATCCATCGATAAGGACAGGCGCAGTTCCACCCTTGACCTTGCCCATAGAAATATAAAAAACAAAGACTGATACTTGAAAAACATTTAGCCCGACGATTTTCTTGATCAAATTATGCTGAGAAATAACCATATAAAAACCCATCATCATCAGCACGATGACAATCCAGTAATTGAACAGCTCAGTGACAACTTGCATAGGTCAATCTTCCTTTTCGGCGCGTAGGCGCCCGTCAAAAATCAGGAAAATTGTGATCATGGCTCCAGCAACGGTAGTGCCAACACCAAATTCTATTATGTTAATGCCAAGGTGTTGTCCAGCAATAGGATCTCTAGAAAGTATGGAATAATCAAGATAGTCACCACCAAGAAACATGGTAATGACTCCAACACCGGCAAAAAGTAGAAGCCCGGTTGCTAACATGAGGCGGGTCAACCAAGAGGGTGCAACCTTGCGAGCATTGTCGACACCAAAAATTAAAGCGTAGAGAATAAAGGCTGAAGCAAAGATAACGCCTGCCTGAAAGCCACCGCCCGGCCCAAAATCTCCATGAAACTGCACATACAATGCAAAAAGCATGATCGGTGGGATCAGAAGTTTAGATACAACACGTAGGATGGAGGTTTTGGTCAGCATCAATCTATTGTCTTCAGCTTCTTTTTACGTCTACGTGAACGTCCAATTAAAGCCATTACACCTATTGCGGCAGTAAATATAACGGTTACTTCACCAAGGGTATCATAACCTCTGTAGCTAGCGAGAACTGATGTGACTATGTTTGGTGGACCAACCTGTTCTCCTGAAGTTTCAATGTAATACCGGCCAACATGGTGGTGAATTGGAGCTGCAGGATCACCATAAGGTGGCATGTCTAGTGTACCATAAACAAGTAACATGCCAGTTATGATGACAATAACTAATGGAATAGGGTTAGTTTTTTTTCTTTCCTTATCTCTGCGTGAGGTTAAGGCAAGGGTACCAAGCATTAAGACTGTTGAAATGCCTGCACCGACCACTGCCTCTGTAAAAGCCACATCAACTGCATCCATAACAACGTAAACAACAGCGGCGAGTAGACTGTATATACTAGACATCATGACGACGGCGAATAGATTGTGCATGCGTAACAGTAAATATGCTGTAACGGCCATAAAAGATAAAAGAATAATGACAATTAAATTTTCGATTTCCGTTTCCTCTCTTTATTCACTTTTTTAATCTTAGCCAGCTTTTTTACATCCAATGCATCATTTCCAACCAGAGGCTTAAGCCCTGCATCAAGTGCCGCACGTGCAAGTGCATGAGTTGATGTTGGACTAGTGAACATTAGAAATAAAAGAATCAAAAATAATTTGATGGAGACAATTGTCAATCCAGCTTGCAGTAGCATACCAGAGAAAAGCATTGCCGTTCCCATGGTGTCAATAATCCCAGCTCCATGCATGCGGCTAAAAATATCAGGCAATCTAATTATACCTATGGCTCCTATTAACAAAAAGGCAGAGCCAACTATAAAAAAGAACCAACTGGCGAGATCAATTAATAGTTCCATCAAATATCACCAGGGTCATTGTCGGGCAGGGGTGGGGCCAAATCTTTAAAGTGAACAAATTTTGAAACTGCAATAGTACCAATAAAATTGATCAGGGCATAAACCAGAGCAATATCGAGAAAATCAGGCCGTTCAGTTAAAAATCCATATACTGCAATTAATAGCATTGTCAGGGTTCCAAAACTATTGGCGGCTAGAATTCGGTCATAAACAGTGGGGCCTTTGAAAGCTCGCACAAGAACCAAAAGCATGGTCGCTAAAATAGCAATTGCGGCAGCGCTAAACATGTTTATTATTTATTACTGTATTATCAGCAACCCCTTCCACAGCATGGACTCTGCCATCCATCTCGCCACTCAACAACCCCTCTTCGGCATACTTTGTGAGCGAATGAACCCCCAATGCGCCGTTTTCTAGGCTCAGGGTGACAGTTCCTGGTGTTAGGGTAATTGAATTAGCGTAAAAAACGTGTCCCAACTCAGTCACTTGTGTGGCATTAATGCTAAGTATTTTTGGCGTGATTGGCATTTTTGGATCAAGGATTACTCTTGCTACATCCCAGTTGGCCTTTACGATTTCCCGTGCTAGCCAGGGCCAGTACAATAGGGCTCTCCAACTAATGTGAATAGGGTGCCCTTCGCGGTCGATAACGTCCATACGATTGGCAAAAACAACAACTACAATTACTGAGCCTAGCCCGAGTGCCAGCAACCATCCCTCGAATATTCCAGACAACAGCAACCATAACAGACCTAAAACGCCACCAAGACTCAGCGCGTGTAACATTTAAATTCCTCTCAAAATAGTTTACAAATAAAATAATAAATCTGTTGTCAAGATTGGGCCAGAAAAAAAGTAGATTGTTGAAAAGTTTTAAGATCGCATGAAAGGCTTTATTATTTTATTTTTATTGCGCTTTGCCCGAAGTATTTTTTGTTCCTTTGTTTTGCTTCTCTTAATATTAGGATCTTCTGACCAAGCAAAATCTAGTGAAGACGAATCTATTGCATTTGAGACTTCTGAACTCACGATAGTTACGGCTGACAGGCGGTGTCATTTTGTGGTAGAGATCGCCCAAAGTGCTGCCCAGCGTCAACAGGGGTTAATGGGACGCCAAGAGATGCATGCTGATCGAGGTATGTTGCTTGATTTTGGATCTCTTCAGCTAGTTCACATGTGGATGAAGAATACCTATATACCTCTTGATATGCTCTTCCTAGATGAAGTTGGAAAGATTAATGCGATAGCAGACAACACAAAGCCATTTTCGACGGATGTTATCTCGTCGCCTAACTTGGCAAGAGCTGTTCTTGAGCTGAATGGCGGAACTGTCTCTCGTCTAAGAATTAAAGTTGGCGACAAAGTTTTACATCGGATTTTTCAACACTAAAGCCAGCAGCATGTTGTTTGGAAATAAAGAAGTAATAGTGTTCTACTGAACGCTCACTGTCATTATATACCTCACGGATATTCACCGATGAAACATTTTCATCTTAAACAATCCTGCAACGTGACTATCCTCTCATAAATTCATAATTATGTTTGTTGCCCCTGGAGCTTAATTAGGGTAAATCATCTTTATTCTTTGTAAGAAAATAGTCTGAAAAATTTTACTATTTTGTTGGCAGAGTATTTGCCTCGAAGCTAAAATTTTGAATGAGGCAAAATAAAAATCATCGAATGTGTTGATTTTAAATGGACGGGGCGTAGCGCAGTCTGGTAGCGCATTCGGTTTGGGACCGAAAGGTCGGAGGTTCGAATCCTCTCGCCCCGACCAACAATATTTATTACTTATCAGTCATTTGGGGTAGATTTTTATTTCCAGCGCAGGTGCCAGCGACAACCTGACCGTGACTTTTCGGATCTTAACTTAAAGGTTGCAGGCCCAAATCAAACCCTGAGACCAATCGTATCAACTACTTTTAGGGCCTTTCGTGGGCGGCTATTTGCGTTTAGTCACAGACATATTTTTGCTCTTTTCTTTTGAATTACTAATATTAATTTGCCGTTGTTCTTCAATTACTTGATCAGGAAACTGGCTCATAAAACAACAGCAAACCCCATCATCAATCATAGTACGAGGCCCGTTTGGGTGGGAAATATGCTTATAAACTCCATGGTTATGTTTATGTTCATGTTCATGTTCATGTTCGTGTTCGTGTTCGTGTTCATGGACCGCTTCATCATCATATGGGTCTATTAGCGGTTTGTACTCTGCATGATGATGGTGAATGTCAATACTACCTTTCCTAAGTTGATCTTTAAACGACATCATAAGATCAATGTTTTCGGTTATCTTGCCAGCATTTATTTCGTCAATTCGCTCAATAAATGTATCAATAACGTGGTCTTGGTCAGCTAAGTAATGAGCTTTATGAAATTTTATTTGGGGGTTCTCTTTGGCTACTAAATTTACATAGTTGTATATTCTGTCTATTAGCCTTCCTGTAAATAAAAAATATGGAGCAACAACAATCTTTTTATAACCTAAACGAATAATGGTACTTAACCCTTGGCCGATTGACGGGAACGTGACACCAGAATATACAGTTTCTGACCAACCAAATCCTAAATCCTCGGTCACAATACGTGTCAATTTAGCTACCTCGGCATTTGCATAGGTATCTGATGTTCCTCTGCCTACAACTACCAACATTGTATCGTATAAATCGCCATCATGAACGTGACTTAGTCCAAGGCTCTCTAGAATACGCATTTTAAAGGCTGAAATCATTTGTGGATGAAGACCTAATTCTCGACCATATCTGATATGTAATTCAGGATTTTTTTCCTGATATGTTGTTAATACAGAGGGAATATCTTTTTTTGCATGAGTTGCGGCGAAAAGCATTCCGGGTACAGCAATTATACTATCAACGCCGGCGTCTCTGAGAGAATCTAAACCCATGTGGATATTAGGGGCAGAATATTCAAGAAAACCGTACTCAACCGGCGTTTTGGGGAAGCGTTTTTTTAGGCCAGCAGCTAATAAGCCAAATTCACGCTCAGCATCTTTTGAGCGGCTGCCGTGACCACAGATCATAATACCTTGTTTACGCATTTTATTCTCTTCGTCTTTCGAAAGTTTATATAAAATTTGGATAGTGAAGAATTAGATTTTGACAACTAATAGTCTGATATTAGGTAATCAACAACACCTAAGCATATAAGTTAGCTTTCCTGGCTTGAACCCTTTTGTTATAATCTATTTAATTTAGAAACTGCCTTGGAGAATTATTGATGAGCCAAGTTCGCATTTATCAACCAACAAAGACCGCTATGCAATCAGGGCGCTCAAAACTTGGGTTATGGATACTCGAATATGAGCCTGCTGCGGCCAAGAGGGCCGATCCGTTAATGGGTTGGATCGGATCAAAGGACACAACTGGTCAAGTAAGAATGAGTTTTAAGACACTTGATGATGCTGTTGCTTTTGCAAAAAGAAATGATTTTGACTATAGCGTGACTAAGCCCAAGGCTCGAAAAATTCAGCCGAAGGATTATTCGGCTAATTTCGCATATGATCGCGTCAAGTAAACAGACAGGATAATACTGGATATTTCAGTTACTGTTAAAATCAGGCCCCGTAGCTCATCTGGATAGAGCGCGAGATTTCTAATCTTGAGGTAACAGGTTCGAGTCCTGTCGGGGTCACCACATAAATCAAGGACTTAGCAGAAATATGCTAAGTCCTTATATGGTTTTGGTTAGTTAGGGTTAACAACTGGGCTAACAAAAAAGTACTTAAAAGCTATATTATACTAAACTCCAAACCTAACCGATCTGAGCCTCAAGTCTCTCTCTACGCTCTTGAGACATGTTATCTTTTTGTGTTCTCTGATTACTAATTTAACTTTCAAGTTTATATTTATAAGCTGTTTTTAAAAAATTCTTGGAACTAAGGCGTTAAGTGTAGGTGCTGGGTCGAGCTGGGCCGAGTTTGCAAGTGAATATTTTAATATTCACTTATATATCTGTCTGATTTTTATTAATAAAAATTAATATTAACGTATAAAAAATAGATATAACGCACTATTTCTTTGTAATGAATCTTTCGCAATATTCATGCTTATTTATCAATCATTCTTTATGCACATGTATAAAGTTCATAGAATTAAAAACAATTAAAACTTACTATGGAATTTCAAAATATGGGCATTAAATCAAAAAACATCACCGCAGTTGCTCACAGAGTTGAAGTCCAAGAACGTTGGCAGGCCAATAATCACAGGGGTGGTGTGATGTGGTTTACTGGATTGTCAGGCTCAGGCAAAACAACATTGGCTTTTGAGATAGAACAGCAACTATTCTACAGAGGCTATCAGGTCTATGTATTGGATGGGGACAATGTGCGTCATGGATTAAGCAGTGATCTGGGGTTTGCACATAAGGACAGAACTGAGAACATCAGACGGATTGGGGAGGTGGCGGCATTGTTTGCTGAGGCTGGAACCATTGTCATTTCAGCTTTTATCTCGCCCTATTTAAGTGATCGCTCACTTGCGCGAAAAGTAATAGGGGAGGGCTTTCACGAGATTTATTTATCGGCTGATCTTGCTACCTGTGAGGCACGTGATCCAAAAGGTCTTTATAAGAAAGCCCATAATGGTGAAATCTCTGATTTCACTGGCGTGTCCGCACCTTATGAAGACCCAAGGGAACCCGACCTGATCATTGACTCTGGGAAATTGAGCATTGAGGTCAGCGTCAACTTGTTAGTGGACTATGTCGACAAGGTGTTTAAGCTGTAAAATGTGATATATTTTTTGCATCGAAATAAGTTAAAAAATAGCAGTATTCAGCGTCATTAACACCTGATATGTTTCAAGATAATAACGCTTTGGAATAGATAACTATGCGTAACAAACCTCTCAATTTTATTCATATCGGTTTGGGAAAATGTGCAAGCACATATCTCCAAAATGTCTTTCTCAGTGAACCAAAATTTAAGATTATGGCCCTTGAGAATCTTGTGGAAGCGATACTAATAAATGCGAAAAAGGGGGCAAAACCTCAATCATTTCCCAATATAAAAATTGATATGAGTAATTTTCTTCAGGAAGAAAGTGGGCAATTTCAGTTGGCTTCATCTGAAGGATTTACTTTTGCGTTTATCAACGAGCCAGAGCATTTTGATGACTTGGAACATCTTTATCGATTGTCTGCCCATTTTCTTGGGGAAGGGCAATTATCCTCACAAGTGTTGTTAATGTTAAGGGACCCCATTGATTGGTTACGGGCTGCGCACCAACAGCACATTAAAGGAGGTGGATATCTATCGTACAGGGAGTTCTATCAGAAATCAAAAAAGTATCTGATGACTTCTTTGGATATAAAAAAAATAATTGATATTTATGCGTATTATTTTCATGTAGTTACGATGTCTGCGGACGACCTAAAAAATACATCTGATAAATTTTGGGGGTGGTTTTCAAACTTTTTGGACGTTGAAGCTCCTTCAAAAGAGTCACGTGATAAGGCATTCATTAGCAAGCTTTCTTACAACCCGTCACTTAGAGATAGGACTTATAAACTTGCTGCGTTAAATAAACAGTCAGTCATAAAAAAAGCGTGTCTGTTAGAGTTGAATGATTATTATAAATTTGTTCCTGCAGATGCAAAAGCGTTCAATGAGTTAAATGAGCAGGAAATGTGGTGTAATCGTCGAATGGTAGAGTTTTCATCGCTTGAAAAGTTAAAACAACTATATGTAAAAATTGATGGAATTAGTGAGGAAGAATTTGCCTATGTTTACATTGATGAGGAGATGAAACAGCATTTACTGAAATGTTTCATCGAGCCATTAGAAAAAATTGACGCCATCTCTACTATGGCAAAGAGATCCTACCTTGACAGTATAAACTGTTCTTTGATTTAGCTC
>Ga0209631_10000287_pt1 | contig 67361 bp, 52 predicted proteins | sample COG_08_FD_184752 | JGI IMG/M metagenome (GOLD analysis project Ga0209631, IMG submission 184752) | Pelagic Microbial community sample from North Sea - COGITO 998_met_08 (SPAdes) (version 2) | ecosystem: Environmental > Aquatic > Marine > Neritic zone/Coastal water | place: Helgoland, sampling... | reverse complement strand
GCTGGTGTAACAGATGGATTAACCGTAGCAATGGTTAACGGAGATGATGCATCATTCACAGTAACAGATGGAACTGTAATGGTTGGAGATGCTACTGTAACTACAGCTGATGTTATGGCATCAAACGGTGTTATCCATGTCATTGATAAGGTACTAATGCCACCAGCTGATGAGCCAGTTATTCCAGAGGGATGTGACTTCGTAATCGGATTAAGTGATGATGGAATGGCTTTCGACAATACTGATCTAAGTATTGCTGTAGGCCAAACTGTATGCTGGATTTGGAATGATGCAGCTATGGCACATAACGTTGCACAAATCAGAGAAGAAGGAGATACTACAAGAGATGTAGCTGGAGAATACAGCGGTACAGCAGCTACAACTGTTGATTATCGTATCACCTTTACGGAAGATGAAACATTCTATTACATCTGTGAACCTCATGCATCTATGGGAATGAACGGACATGTAGTTGTTGGAACTGGTATCAGTGAAGCACCTACGAATGTAGTAGATTCGGATGACAATACCCCAGGATTTACAGCGGGTATTGCTGCAATAGCACTAATCAGTGCATTGGTTGTCGCTGGCTCACGCCGTAGATAATCGGACTTCGACCCAACCGTCGAGCTCTCTCGTCTCATGGACGACGAGAGGGCTCGGCCTCCTTAGGGAGCCAAGAATTCGTCCATATAATGGAAATAAAGGAAATGGAGACCATTCCTTTATTTCGCCACTATTAAGATCATATCTTGTTTGATGCAATGGGCAAGTTATACACTCATCATTTATTTTTCCGCCATATGCTAAAGGCCACGCCATATGTCTACAAAGTGCATCAGTTGCATAAATTCTAGATGATTCTCGAACAACCATTAGGCTTTTCAGACCTATACGAAGCATCTTTTTTTTGCCTAACTTTAACTTCTCACTTTTGATAACTGGGTGCCATACGTCACTCTCTAACGGTAAATCCATAATGAAGTCAAGGAGTATTATGACTTTTGAATGTCTGTAATTCAAAAAAAAGATTTAGAATATCATTTAAGGTTAGTTAAACCACCATCTACAGGTATTATGTCGCCTGTCATCCAATCAGGGGCATCTTTGATTAGCCATTCAGCTACAGATGCAATATCATCTGCATTCCCTATACTTCCAACTGGATGCATGTCTTCACTAATTTTTCGACTTTGATCATTTGATAGTAAGTGAGCAGATAAGGGAGTGTCTACTAACCCTGGAGAAATTACATTAATTCTAATTCCTCTTTTGGCATAATCAGCAGCCGCAGCACGGGCAAGCCCTTCGACACCTGCTTTAGCTGCAGATATAGCAGCATGATTTGGCATACCCAATGATGCTGCTGCTGATGAGAAAAGTACTATTCGCCCACCATTTCCTCTCATCATTATTTTGGCAGTTGCTCTGATGACATTGAAAGAAGTAACTAAATTCTGGTTAATAGTTTCTGAAAATTGTTCAGGACTAGTTGCATGGAGTGGACGGAGAAAAATTGAACCTACTGAATTTACCACAGCATCTAATGAACCATAAGTTTTGTTAATTTCCATTGCTTTGGATTGGACTTCATCAGCGTTAGTTGCATCAAGAGGGATGATTTCTATAGACTCATGATTTGATACTTCACGTAATTTATCAATATCCCTAGCGCTAATGATAACCTTCCATCCATTATCTAACATTCTTTTTGCAATTTGTGACCCTATTCCTCCAGATCCACCTATAATCCATATAACTTTTTGTTGAGATTCAGTCATTTTTACACGCCCTATAATTGATTGATTTTTGCATCTAAATTTAGTCCCGATCGGAACTCTTCTAAATATGGCCCCATGGATTCAATAAGTTTAACATCGGGGTGAGTCCTTAGTACTAAACCATCTAAATACATTAAAGCACGAATAATTGGAAACGCTTCTTCACCAAAATCTGCACCTGCTTTCTCTACTGCTGCTTGTACAGTCTGCATCATAATTCTTGTAAGGCTCTTTTCACCTACTGTTTGGTTTTCAAAACCATCATAAATTTCATTCATTTTCTTGTAATAAACATCTAAATTATTAGATGTCAATGGTGAATCTGAAAGCCCCAATAATGAGTCGAAGGCTTCTTTGAAGTTATTATCAGATAATTCTTCAAAAAATTGGAATAGTGACAAATTGACCTTAGAGGGAGCATGACAAATCGCCCCATTATCAATGAACACAAATTTACCATCGTTATCAATTATACAATTCCCTGGATGTAAATCACCATGAAATGTTCCGATACCGAAAAGATAAGCCCCATGAATTCTAAATAATTGTAGTAATGTATCCCAGCTAAGTGATTTTTCTTCTATTCCTTCTTCCAAAGATTTCCCTTCAATAAATTCTGAAACTAGGACATCTTCATTAGATAGTTCTGACCAATATTTAGGGAACCTAAGCAATTCCATAGAGAAATTTTTAGAAATTTCATTCTTTATGCCGTCTAACTCTTCAGCTCCTTTAATTTCATTACGAAGATCGAGTTCTCTCGTAGTATAGTCTGCAACATGATTTAGTAAAGCTACCGGATTACCAACTCTGCGAAGTTTTCTGTTAAAGAATAAAAATATACGGAGCCATCGCCTCATTCTTTCAACATCTCTCCTGAATGTCTTAGAATTTTGATTTTTGATTATTTTAACTACTACTTTTTCCCCTGTTTTTAATTTTGCAAGATGGACCTGTCCGACTGATGCAGCTGCTAATGGTTCCTTCTCAATTTTTTCAAACGCTTCAAAGAAACCCTCGGGAGCACGAAGTTCAAGATTTGCAAATACATCTTCTGATGGGATACTGGCAGCGTGTTGATACAGTTGCTGTAATTGTCTACATTTTTCTACGCCAATTAAATCTGAGCGGAGGGCAAAGATTTGAGCAAGTTTAACAGACAATAAACCTTGTTTTTGAATCCAGTCGAGATCCGCTGGCTTCTTTTTCAAAATTTCACGCATAAAAAATAAGAATGTCAGTAACCTCATAGGTCATTCTAAGCATTGACTCATATAATGGGTCGTATAGTACCGTAGGGAAAATAAGACTATTTTAGTAAATATCATACATCTAGGAATTCATGATTATCTCATAACGACTATGGTATTCTACATCCTTGTCGCCGATTATCCTATTTATTGTAATTCCATCTCTTGATTCATATCTAGATGAAATCGCTCCTTCAATAATACCATCATCTAACGCCCATAAAGGTAGTTTATCTTTCGAATTACTTTGTTGTAATTTAACTTCAATATGGAAAACTGGATCGATATCATAATTTAATAATCCTAGGCCAGAATATTCCCACCAATCCATCATCTCGTTAAGATATTCAACATCTCCCTTAATATCCTTCATTGAAAAAGAAAGTTCTTCACCAATTCTCATACCAACTTGTCTCAATAAAGTCTCAATATCGATTCCGAAAGCAGCGAGACTTTGGACTCCTCCAGTTTCTAATTTCTTCCTTGCTTGATTAATTTCCATACCTGCGTTGAGAATAGATTCCTGATCAAAAGGAGTATCTTCTGTCGGTAAATCATCGTTAACATCGAGAATTTCTCGTATACGCTCTAAAAATGAACCACTCTCAAAGGTAAGTTTGAGTGGATCGACAATTCTATTCTCTGTAAATCTTTTAGATGCGGAATCAAGAGGGACCCCTTCTGACCATATTGATTCTACAAGATTTGCCCATGAGCTTGAAAAATCAGGAGACTCAATTACAAGAGCTGCATCTTCTTTACCACGTCCTACTGGGTTTTCTTCCATATTTAGATATTGAATAGTTTCTAAATCATCCATCAATGCACCTTGGGCCTCAAGATTTTCTGTATGCCTCACTTCAATGCCGTCATTTAATTCACCATAGAAACGAAGTGTTCGACGATCTAGTTGTCCTATTACTCGAATCTTTATTCCTCGACTAGCAGCATTATTGACAGCAGTAATAGCAGGGCTTCTACAAAGATGTAAAATTCCAAATTTACCTAGTAATAATATCAAATTATCATTTGAATCATCTGCCATCTTTTCTATTCTCTTCATAATGTGAGTACGCTCTTTTAATACAGCGAATTTAGGATTTAAATGGGTACTTTCTTCTTCTTCAGTGTTGCTGTACTTAAGTGAATTAGGATTTACTTGGACCTCTTCATAGGCTTGTTCAATCCTTTGAAGTTGTAACTTTCTTATCCCTATAAGATGTTTAACTACTTCACCAATTGGTGGACAAGAAAATCTCATTGGCCGATCGGCAGTAGTTTTTACTAATCCAATTGCTTGTAATTTTTCTAAAGAATTGTAAGCGTCAAGACGAGTTGTTTCCAACTCTTTAGCTAACTCACTAGCTTTCAAATTAGATTTTGATGAAAGAACAAGAACTGCTCTAATCTCTCTATCATTAAGTCCAGCATCACTGAGAATAGTTTCCCAACTCATTTGAAATTGCCCCGTTCTGTGACGCCACTCATTGCAGCAAGTATCTTGGCAACATGGTTACGAGGTCTAAATAGCCAATCGTACACGTAATGTATCTGTCTATCGGGACCTATGACAAATGATGACTTGGCAGGAAATTGCCCTAAATAGTTCGCTACACCAAATAGTTCCGCTACTGTTCTATCTGAATCCGATAATAAGGGAAATGGCAAGCCTAATTCTTCTTTGAATTCTTTATGGTCAGAAATAGAATCTTGACTAATTCCAATAACCTCCGCAGGGGGTGTTAATGAACGAAATAATTCATATTGTTCCTTGAAACTTAAACATCCTCTTTTACAAGTTGGTGAACCATCCTTGGCATAGAAGAAAACAACTTTCCAACTACCATCAAGATCAGATAGATTAAATTCATTTGAATTACTATCTAGTAGAGTAAAGTCAGGTGCGATGTCGCCAGCAGTAATTGTCATATTGTGAGCCCCCGTCATTTACTTCAAATACTTACTCAACATCTAAAAGATGGCCCATACGTACTTTTTTGGTATGTAAGTAGTCTCTATTCGATGCACAAAGGCCACTAATGTGAGAGACCCTATCAGACACTGCTATACCATTATCTTTCAATCCATTGACTTTAAGAGGATTATTCGTCATTAAACGTACTCTAGTTATTCCTTTCTTTTTCAACATCTTCGCAGCAATCTCATAATCTCTCGCATCAGCAGGTAGACCTAGAGCTAAATTTGCATCGAGTGTATCATATCCTTCATCTTGTAGGTTGTACGCCTGGATTTTTGCTTCGAGACCTATTCCTCTACCCTCTTGTCTGAGGTATACTATTGCCCCTGCACCTTCTTGTTGAATTAGTCTCATTGATTTTTTAAGTTGCGCTCCACAATCACATTTTAAGGACCCAAAGGCATCTCCAGTCAGACATTCTGAATGTATTCGAATTAACGGATTTACTGATTGAGAAAAACCTTCTACATACACTAATGCATGCTCGAATCCTTGATCGTCAGTTGTAACTGCAATTCTGAAGTTACCACTGTCCGTAGGGAGGTGGGCATCCGAATCAATATCCTTAGGGTTTAACGGGTTTCTAATTTGTATGGTCATAAGCACACCTTGGCTTATTCACTTATGAATTAGTGTTTGTTTCTAGTACTTTTATAAAACACTTGGTTATATGCTAGACAGTAGGTGAGATAGCATGATGCACGAGTATTTCACGTCTAGTGAACTCAAAAGTTCTCGTGTCCGTACTGTAAGTCAACATGAAATCAATCCTAATGGTAGATTCGTATTGTATTGGATGACTGCATGTAGAAGATACAATTACAATGCTTCATTAGATCATGCAATTTCTCTTTCAAAAGAACTCAGTAAACCAATTCTGGTAGTAGAAGCCGTTTCAATTACGCACAAATTTGCTAATGACAGAATTTTATCTTTTATGATTCAAGGTATGATGAATAATTCTAGGGATTTTCAAGAAAATAATATTACTTACATTCCTTGGGTAGAAATTAAACAAAAGGCTGGAGATAAAATATTACTTTCTTTGTCTAAGCATGCTAGTTGTGTTATTTTAGATGATTATCCAACTTACACGCCCAACAAGATATTGAGAGCTGCACCGAAAATACTGAAATTACGTGTAGATGCAGTAGATTCAAATGGTATTCTTCCGATGATGTGGGCTGAAAAAGAGTTTACAACAGCATATTCTTTCAGGAAATATATGCAAAAAAGTCTGGTAGATGCATTACAAACAATACCGGCTATGAACTCTATGGATGGTGTAGGAGATAACTTGTCATTAACTTCAGATGATTTGGAATTCTTGAGAGAAGAAACGGGTCTTGAGGCTACTCCTCTGGAGTGGTTATGGAGAGTGGCTGAAGGAGGCATTGTAGGAGACCGTGCTATGGCAGATTTCCCAATAGATCATAGCGTTCCTGCGGTAAAAGAAACTATTGGCGGCATTGATGAAGCAAGAATGAGATTACAAAAATTCTTGAATTATAAATTGAATAAATATAGTATTGATAGAAATAATCCAGATACTCCTGCAGTAAGTGGTTTGTCTCCTTGGTTACACTTCGGACACATATCATCATTTGAAATAATTGAGAAAGTCTTTGCTAAAGAAAATTGGAGTGTCGATTCATTAAATCATGAAGATACAGGTAAAGGCACTAGGAGTGGGTGGTGGGGAACTTCCGAATCTGCCTCATCTTTCCTAGATCAAATTATTACATGGAGAGAGTTAGGGTTTAATTTTGCTTACAATAGAATTGATCATGCTACTATTGAGACTATTCCTAATTGGGCTAAAATTTCAATGACTGAACATATAAATGATAATCGGACACTATATTCTCTTGAAGAATTAGAACAAGCAGAAACTCATGATGAAATATGGAATGCGTCTCAAAGAGAATTACTTAGAACAGGTCAAATGCATAATTACATGAGGATGCTATGGGGAAAGAAAATCTTAGAATGGTCTCCTGATCCTGAAACAGCTGCTGAAAGAATGATCTATATTAATGATAAATGGGCATTAGATGGAAGAGACCCGAATTCATACACTGGAATATTTTGGGTTCTAGGGCGCCATGATAGAGCTTGGGGACCGGAGAGACCAATTTTTGGAAAGGTTAGGTACATGTCCTCGGAATCGGCAATGCGGAAACTAAAACTAAAAAATTATCTTGAAAGATATGCCAAAGAAGATACTATGACATTAACCAAATTTGGATGATAATATGACTAAATATAAACATGAAACGGTAGTTAATGCCGATATTAAATCCACCTTTGATTGGTTCGAACATGAGGGATCATTTAGGAGATTAATGCCACCTTGGGAAGTTGCAGAAGAAGTTCGAGCGGATGATTCATTAGAAGTTGGTTCTCAAAGAATTTTCAGATTCCCTGCACCAGGTATACCATTTGTGAATATGACATGGGTCGCTGAACATACCGGTTACGACAAACCTAATTATTTTGCAGATACTATGATTAAAGGCCCATTCTGGAAGTGGAATCATAATCATTATCTTACCGAAAAAGACGGAGTTACAACAGTAGTTGATGATGTCACATACAGTGTACCTTTTGGACCAATAGGAATGTTGGTTGATAAAATTCTTGGAGGGGCTTTAGTTACTGGACGCATCTCCTCTATGTTCAAAGCAAGAGAATTAAGGCTGCAAAGAGATATGCGTGAACATTCAAAATATTCCACTATACCCAAAAAGAAAATTTTGATTGCTGGTTCTTCAGGACTAATTGGTACACAACTTGTAGCCTTCTTAGATACTGGTGGTCACGATGTTTGGAGACTTGTTAGAAGACCTGTCAAAGAAGGAAGTAAAGAGTTGACTTGGAAACCAGATGAAGGCATTCTCAATTCAAGTGATATAGAAGGTTTTGATGTAGTAATCCATCTAGGTGGAGCAGGTATCGGAGACAAGCGATGGAGTAAGAAAAGAAAGGCTCTAATTGTAGACTCTAGAAGAGAAAGTACAACACTGTTATCAGATACAATGAGTAAACTTGAAAATAAGCCTGAAGTATTCATTGTGGCTAGTGCAATAGGTTACTATGGAAACAGAGGTGATGAGGAACTTACAGAAGATAGCCCTCCGGGTGAAGGTTTCTTGACCGATACCGTAATTGATTGGGAATCATATGCAAATTCTGCCAGAGAAGCAGGTATTAGAGTGGTAAATACAAGAAACGGGATTGTCTTGTCTGCAACTGGTGGAGCTTTGGGACGTATGTTACTTCCTTGGAAGATGGGAGGGGGAGGTCCTCTTGCTGGAGGAAAGCAATGGATGTCATGGATTTCTTTAGATGATGAGATTTACGCAATTCATCATTTAATGATGAATAATAAATGCGAAGGTGCTTACAATCTAACAGCACCAAATCCATGTATGCAAAAAGTATTCTCAAAAACGTTAGGAAAAGTCCTAAGGCGTCCTGCAATTGCCCCTATACCAGGGATTTCTATGAAAATATTATTTGGTGAACTCGCTCAATCACTATTGATAGAGGGTCAAAGAGTCTTGCCAAACAAACTAGAAGAGTCTGGATATGAATTTGTACACAAAGATATTGAATCAGCCCTTAGAGACTCGTTAGGTAAATGGAGATAATTTAATGCCAGATACTCATGAATATTTAGTAAATACTAAATTTCCTGAGTTTAGCTTGTATGATGATGAAGAAAAACTAGTCAGTAGAGCAGATATTGAAGGGAAATGGACAGTTATTTTCTTTTATCCTAAAGATGATTCACCTGGATGCACATTACAATCTTGTTCTTTTAGAGATCAATATGAACAGTTTACTAAAAAAGGTGTTTTACTCTATGGGGTCTCCTCAGACTCAACATCTTCACATAGAAATTTTAAGAAAAGATATAACTTACAATATTCATTGTTGAGTGATAGGAATAATAAACTCGCTAAATCATTGAAATTAAAAAGAAACTTTGGTTTTCTTAATGCAAGAGTTACGTTTGTTATCAACCCTGAAGGGTATATCACTTATTCGTATACAAGTCAACTAGGAGTTACTGTACACGTCAAAAAAGCACTGAAAGCAATAAAAATAGTTGAAAATACTATATGAATAAGAGTTTTAATATAATATCTAGAAAAATAAAACTATGAAAATATCGCTATACTAGGTAATCTTTCATCGCACTACTTGAAGTAGTATGGTCAGCGCGATGTGGAATTATGGCTCAAGGAACAGTCAAGTGGTTTAATCAGAAAAAAGGGTTCGGATTTATCGAACAAGAAGATGGAGACGATTTATTCGTCCATCATACTCAAGTTGAGGGCGTCATCGAAGATGGCGATTCAGTTGAGTTCGAAGTTGGCGAAGGACCAAAGGGACCTAATGCCATCAATGTCTCAAAATCAGAGTAATTATTTTACTCTATTATTAGATTTCAGCATAGTAGTCAACAACTACTTCTTCAATTTCTCTAGCAGTACGATTTTCATCGATTGTCAATGTATTACCGTTTCTACGTAGGGGTTCACCATCTACTAATACATCCAATACTTGGCCTCCGGAATATATCAAATTAGCAAGTAACCTTCGTCCATCTCTTCCAAATGGTCGCATACGAATATCATTTAAATCCCAGGTTATCCAATCTTTGGAACCTTTAGTTGCCAATTGCCATGTCTCAACTGGATCTAATATTCTAGCATCCCAATGATCGTGCCTTTGGACTAAACTAGCTGCCTTAGATTCTGCCCGCATATCTAGACTATTGTTACTAGCCGCCCCATCTGTTCCTAATCTGACATCAACGCCAGCCTCTATCATAGCCGGATAAGAAAGCGTCCCACCACATGCAAGTTTTTGATTCGATGTAGGGCAATGAACCGCATGAGCGTCATGTCCCGCTAATATCCTCATTTCTTTCTTTGTAACCCAACCACAATGTGCACATACAGTATTGCCATCAGTGAAGAATTCTAAAGAATCAAGATATTCAATAGGGTACATGCCAGTAGATTCATGACAGTCCGCTACTTCTTTACGGGTTTCAGAAGTATGAATACTAAGTTTACATCCCGTCTTTTTAGAAAGTTCGGATGCCTTTCTGAGAGTCTCTTCACTACAAACATAGACTGAATGAGCACCTATACCATATGATATTCTCTCAGGGCGTGACGAACCTTCTCTAATCAAAGATTCCATATGCCTCAAGGCATCTCCTGAACCTGGCTTGAAGTTGGGCGTTAAACCATCTGTAATGGGGCCACATAACTCTGCTCTGAGGCCTGTCTCAGCAAGTGTATTACCTATCACCTCAGTATGAAAGTACATGTCGCAAGCAAATGTTGTACCCGTTGATATCAATTCAGCCGCTGCTGCTCTGGTACCAACTTCTACAAATTCAGGGGTTAAAAATTTCTCTACTGGAAAAATTGAAGTTTCTAACCACTCCATAAGAGGTAAACCCTCCCCCATACCACGATTGAGAACCATAGCTAAATGCGTATGCCAATTTTGAAATGAGCGAGTGATTAAACGCATTGAACCATCGATAGTTTCGATTACATCTTCATCACCATTACTCAATGAATAGGTGCCATCACTATGCAAAAGAAAATTACCATGATTGACTGTACCATCATGGTCAATTAAACGAGTATTCGTGACACGCCTTAGCCCCGGCTCAGATACAACCATGATTCTGCCAAACGGTACTTTACCGTCAATCTTTGGTTAAACCAAATAAGAATATTTTTCTAGAACATCGTAGTGAATAATTTCTTTATGTCTGATACATGAGACATTAGTATGGAGGAATTCGGGCAGATTGGTTTTTCTGGAAAATTAAGACCTTCGCAGGTTGCTTCATCTGAGATTATCCGTGAACAATTAGAAGCGGGTGAAAAAAACCTGCATATTGTAGCACCACCAGGATCCGGAAAGACTGTCCTTGGACTGTATACTTGGTCTGATTTAGTACGAATGCCCACTCTCGTTTTAAGCCCTAACTCTGCAATTCAGGCACAATGGGTTGCAAGAGCAAAAGAATTATTCAATTTAGATGGTAAAGAAGAACAAATTCTTACAAATACAAAGTCCCCTGGATTGCTAACTTCCCTTACATATCAATCAGTCACTCTTCCAAAACGTGCCGATGAAAATCTTGATGGCGCTGCAATGGAAATATGGATTAAAAAATTAATTTCTGAAAATGAAGCAGATAATGAAGAAACTGCTAAGGCTTGGATAGAAGACTTGAGAGATAATAATAAGGATTATTTTACAGAAAGGTTTAGCTCATACAGAAAACAAGTAAGAGATGATTTCACCACTCATGGAAATGCTTTATGGGTATTACATGAATCTTCGAAAAAGAATCTAGAGAACCTAGCGAAAACCGGAATAGGCTTGATAATTCTTGATGAATGTCATCATCTGCTCGGACACTGGGGAAGAGTTCTAAGCGAAATTAGAGAATATTTTGGTGATCCAATTGTTTTAGGTCTCACAGCGACACCTCCGGACATTGGTTCTGTAAGTATTGATGATGGTGAAAGATACAAAGAATTTTTTGGAGAAGTTGATTACGAGGTACCTGTTCCAGCATTAGTTAGAGATTCTAATTTATCTCCCTATCAAGATCTAGCCTATTTTGTAAGGCCAAATCCAGATGAATTAAAATACATAGCTAATGTTGATAAAGAATTTGAGGAATTAATTGAAGAAATTAGTAATGGACCTGAAGATACCAAAAATCGTACACCAAAATTAGATATTTGGTTAACTGAAATTCTAAGTAAATTATTGCTCCCGAGTGGGACAGTAAAAAATTGGACTTCGTTCGTTAAAAGAGACGAAAATTTAGCCAATTCTGCTAGACTTTATCTCCTGTATAAAAATATAGATTTACCGGAAAATGTACCATATCCTGAACAAAAATTAATCGATTTGAATTTGAAAAAAAATCAAGTTATGATTACCTTATTAGATCGTTATATCAGACACGGGCTTCTTCGTTCAAAAAATGAAAAAGATCATGAGTTAGCAGAAGTAGCTATCCAAAGGCTAAGAATGTTAGGTCATCAAATTACTGAGACTGGGATGAGGCCTTGTGCGTCACCAGTCGGGCGTGTAATGGCGTATGCATCGGCAAAATATGATGCTTTGAGAGATATCTTAACTGCAGAAATGCAAGCATTGGGGCCGGATATTAGAGCAGTAATTGTTACAGACTTTGAGAAGACATCTGCTACGGCTCTAGTTGAAGGAGTTCTAGATAAGAATGCGGGCGGGGCTATTGCAGCATTCCGTTCAGTTCTAGTTGATGAAGCAACTGATCGACTTAATCCAGTTCTAATGACTGGTTCTACCGTATTAGTAGATGATGATTTGTGTGAAATAATATTACCTAGATTTGAACAATGGATTAAAGAAAAAGGATTAGAAATTAAACTTGAGAGTGCTAGAAAAGACGGTTATAATGAAATTAGAGGCAGGGGTAATCAATGGAAACCAAGATACTATACTGAAATGATTACTGAATTATTTCAAGAAGGAGTTACAAAATGTATAGTAGGCACTAGAGGTCTACTCGGAGAAGGTTGGGATGCAAGTAGAATTAATGTTCTAATTGATTTGACTACAGTAACAACTAGTATGAGCATTAATCAATTAAGAGGACGCTCATTTAGACTTGATAAAAAGAATCCAGAAAAGGTTGCTAATAATTGGGATATTGTATGCTTGGCAGAAGAATTCAGTAAAGGTTTTGATGATTATTACCGTTTCAAAAAAAAGCATTCGAGGCTGTATGGAGTTTGTGACGATAGTGCTATTGAGAAGGGGGTAGGGCATGTACATGCTGCATTTACTGAAGCTCGTCCAGAGGGTATCTCAGAAACTTTAGATGTATTCAATGATGAAATGATACGTAGAGCGAGGAATAGAAAAAGAACCAGAGAACTATGGAAAATTGGTGAACCATTTAATGCGAAACCGAAAGAAGCAATTGAAATGAAAATGAAGGATGGATTTTCAGGAGGATGGCCTATATTGAGTGTTTCATTTCAGAGACCAGAATGGAATGATGAATCATTAGTACTCGCAATAGCAACTGCTGTTTCTGGTGCATTAAGAGAAACTGGTAATTTGAAAACAAGCCCTACAATTGCATCAGGAGATAGGGGGGGAGGATGGATGAGGACATATCTTGAAGATGCCTCAGAAGAAGATTCAAAAATATTCACAGAAGCAATGGAACAAGTACTAGGTCCACTAGATAATCCAAGATATATGATCCCAAGACAGGTCAAGATGATTAGTGACACTTGGGTGAGCAAATTGCTTCCTGAAATCATAGGAAAATATTTCAGAACAAAGAAAAAGAAGTTAGTTATGTTCCATTCAGTACCTAAGAAACTTGCTCAAAATAAGGAAGATGCAGCAATTTTCCAAAAGCATTGGAATTTTGAAGTTAGTCCGGGAGAAGTAATGTATGGTTACAGTAAAGATGGAAGAGAACAAGTTCGTTGGGCGGTGGAACAAGATCTTTCACCAAGAGGAGATTTCCATAGTAAAAGCGTATTTACTTAGCTCAAAGATTCACAGAATTTACAATCAATGCCTGTACCTTTATGCGTATCACAATATCTTTTCCTACAGGTAAAACATCTGAAATCAAAGGCATTAACTCCAGTTGAACAACTTGGATCGCCACATATATCCACGTTTTCTGAAACGGGAATAGAGGACCAAGGAATTGCTGATGTATCCTCAGACCAAGGAATTGATGATTTATCCTCAGATTTATCTACTTTCCACCATTCATTTACTGATTCTTTAACTAATTCAGGGCTATCATGAAAATTCAAGGCTTTTTTGACATATGGGTGTGTTAAAAAATTTCTTGAATGGTGAGGGTGTTCAGGTCGTATAAATTTATCGAGTTTTTTTATACCCTCATCAATAGAAGATATTGGTCCTAATTTAGCTAGTAATTGGTTATATCTAATTTCCATGCGTTTAGTTAATTTACGCTGAGGATCTCTAACTGGGGGACGGCCTTGATATTTCTCACTGTATTCTAAGTTCAAAGTTTCTCGGACAAAAGGATGAGTGAAAAAATTCCTTGAATGATGAGTATGTTCGGGCCGAATAAATTTATTGAGTTTTTCTATTCCCTCATCAATAGAAGATACTGGTCCTAATCTAGCGATTAAATGATTATACCTAATTTCCATAGGTTTAGTTAATTTGCGCTGAGGGTCTCTAACAGGATAATCTCGAGAATTATAATTTGAGAGTCTTTGTGAAGGAGTATGGGGTTGAAAAGAGTTCCATAAATTGGCTAAAAATCCCATTATCACACCATATTTATTGTTTGGTCATGGCGCTGTCTCGGCGCCATGACCCCTGGGTTCGTCAGGGTGTTGCGGTACGCAACTGCAGTCATTGCCGTGAGGCTCCTTCCTTGAGACATGACGTCGTCTGTAACTAAGGAAATAAACTCAACGCCGGATTACGACTCTAATTGGAACTTTATCACTCCCTGAGACATCACCTTGATGCTCCCGAATAGGTAGACCCAAACGAGAACAAATCTCAAGATGAGGGGCTGACCAAGGGTGTAGGCATTCATCAGAGAAGTCGTATCCAAGTACCGTTACTGGTTCAATCTCTCCTTCCCAATTTTCTCCAATCAGTCTGCCTGAGACTCTTGTCCAACTATGATTCATATGTCGTGTTTCATAAATAAAATTCTTGAAATCTTTCTGAGATAATTTACTAAGCAGAAAATCTCTAGGAATCGCTCTCGGAATAATTGCTAAAACTCTTTCATGATCATGAAAATATGCAATAGGTGCTAAATTGAGCTGTCTGAACAGTTCTTGTGATTTCTCAATAGATGTGCGAATATCTCCCCATTTTATGGGTAACCATGATACAAACGCAGAGCGATCATTGGTTCCAGAAACATGACTACTTAATTCCAAACTAGTATATTGAGGCGGACTTACTATTTTTTTTGATGTAAGTCTTAGATTCATTTTAGGAAGAGAAAATTTGGGTATTCTAATTGGTGGTCTTTTCGGAATTTTAATTGCGGATTCATGTCTAGGAATTTTATTTATCCATTCATTTACTGGTAATTCAATCCATTCATCATTGAGAATTGTACAAATCCAGCCGGTTTTACCATGAATAGTTCCAGGTAAACGAATAACACGCCTAGTATCCGCTGTTACAACCTTATCAACAGGATGCCCTGCTTCAATTACCTGATTCAAAAGTTGCTTACGTTGAGATTTAACTTTCTCTTCTCTTAATACTGGATCAGGTTCAGAAAATGACTCTCTATCAGGATCATCCGCAATAATATGAAACCCCTTACTTCCTGAAAATGTAATATGTCTAATTTTAATATCAGTATTTTCTATTAACCAATTTCGAAGATTCAAAGTTGCTTTCCTTGCTTCTTCTAAGCGAATAATACAAAACGGCCTGATATCAATATCAAATACAACAAGATGATCTAAAAGTATAGGCGAGGGTCGTTTCGTATCTTTAATTCTAGGGAGATTAATGGGATTAAGCCATGAAGAAGTTGAAACATAAACATCAGTGGGCATTGAGTTAGAAAATAATTCAATTAATTTCTTTGAAGAAGAAATCCTTCTATCAGATGTTATCCAAGGACCCTTCAGTGACTTCCATCGAAATTGGTGCCTAGAGGATTTATTGAGCCAAGATAAATCTATTTCTCTATCAAAATAATAGGATGAGAGATCGTCTTCAGACCAGCTCAAAACATGACTCATATTACGAGGGATAAGTATGTGGTCTTTGATTAATTGGTTAAAGTCCCTTATTAATTAGGGGTGAAACCTCTTTTCCTATCAGACCTATGGTGTCCATTAACTGATTATGTGAAAGTCCTGCATTATCCAATTGGAAAGAAAAACGTGAGATTCCCCCTAATGCCTCACTATGTCTCATTATTTTTTCGGCGACTTCTTCTGGATCGCCAATTACATAAGCGCCTAGAGGACCTGTTTGTTCATCGAATCTATTTCTAGTGACTGGAGGCCAACCCCTTTCCTTCCCAATTTTAGTGAAAGCCTTCGCATAGCCGGGAAAATAAATATCTCTAGCTTCTTGTGAATCTTTTGCAACAAATCCTAGTGAATGAAGTCCAACTTTTAGTTGATTAGGATTATGCCCAGCACGCTCACCGGCCTCTCTGTAAAGGTCAACTAATGGACGGAATCTGTGTGTTTCTCCACCAATGACTGCTATCATTAATGGTAAACCTAGCAATCCTGCTCTTACGAATGATTGAGGAGTTCCACCAACTCCTAACCAGATAGGTAATTTTTCTTGTAAAGGTCTGGGATATATTTGTTGATTTCTTAGTGCGGGTCTGAATTTACCTGACCAATTAACAGTTTCATTATCTCTAATAGATAGTAAAAGATCTAATTTCTCTGAGAATATTTCGTCATATTCATTTAAATTCAAGCCAAATAAAGGATATGATTCGGTGAATGAACCACGCCCAACTACCATTTCTGCTCGCCCGGAAGAAACGAGGTCGAGGGTTGCAAAATTTTGGAATGCCCTTACAGGATCCGCTGCACTGAGGACTGTTACTGCACTGGTTAAACGAATATTCTTTGTGCGAGATGCTGCTGCTGATAATATCACTGAATTAGCAGAATCAAGAAATTCTCTTCGATAATGCTCACCTATTCCAAAAACGTCAAGACCCATTTTATCGGCATGTTCTATTCGATCAAGAAGCTCAGATATAGACTGGGCACTATTAACTGGATAACTCTGTCCATTATCGAGTTTTACCTCAGCGAAACTATCGACACCAATTTCCATAAATCTCGCGAGTTCTAACCACTATTATAATTAGTAGTTTTATGGATGAAAGTAAAAGGCCAAGCCTAAAATTGCATAAGTACCTAAGAGCATGAGGCCTTCAAGCCAGTTTGACTTACCATCGGCTGCTGTTAAATTTGCTATTGTAACTGCAAGGAATACTGCTATAGTCTCGAGTATACCAAATTCAAAGGTGAGAGGTAAACCCAGAATCCAAGCAATAACTACCATTAGAGGTGCTACAAATACTGCTATCTGAGTCGAGGAACCAATTGATATCGCGAAAGATAGGTCCATCTTATTTTTTGCAGCAACCGATACGGCAGTGAAATGTTCGGCTGCATTACCGAATAAAGGTAATAGAATAACTCCAATGAAAAGATATGGGAGATGATATTCTTCAGCGGCTGATTCTACTGAATGAACAAGAACCTCAGCCATCCATGAAACTAAAATTGTAGCAATAATGAGTAAAATTATTGCATCTTTTTGATCCATATTCGGGTCTTCATGGTGAGCATTTTCTGTCGCAAAAAGATGAGAATGCGTTTTGAGTTGGAATAAAAGAAAGAAACCGTATATTGCTAGAAGAACTACAGCAGCTGCATGAGATAGTTTCTCAACACCATCATCGCCAGCGGTACCATCAACTGTGAAATTGAATACTGTTGGAATAATTAAAACAATAACCGATAATAGTAGAAGTGAGCCATTAGAACTTACTTGAGTTTCAGAAAATTTTTGCTCTGAATGATGAAGTCCTCCCCAAACAAATGAAAGACCCATTACAAGTAATAAATTTCCAAGAATGCTGCCAATTAGACTAGCTTGTACTATGTTTATCATTATCTCTTCGGTTTCTGTACCCACATTCTCTGCTGCCGTCATAAGAGCTAAAACACAAATTATTATTTCAGCCGCATTTCCAAATGTTGCGTTGAGTAAACCACCAACTGATTCTGATGTTCTTAGAGCAATTTCTTCTGTGGCTTTACCCATTAAAAATGCTAATGGCATTATTGCTATCATAGAAGTAATGAACGAAAGGTTCTCATCATGTTGAAAATAATTAAAATAGACGGTTGCTGGTACCGCTAGCAATAAAATATTCAATTTACTTTCACGTGGATCAAAGGCTCTAACTATACTCGCAGCATCTACCATTATTTACTTGCGGGAACGATAATTAAGTCAATGTTGCGCTTACAATAGGGAGGATTCATCCGTTAAACCGATGCCGGTGATAATGTGGGAAGTGTGTTTAGACTAGCACTTAGTGGAACACCGGGGACTGGAAAAACAACAGTTGCATCTTTATTTGAAAGAAATGGATACAATATTATTTCTTTAGAATCATTAGCAAAAAAATACAACTGCTTGGGAGAAATTGATACATTAGATAACTCTAGGCCCATAGACCTCGAAAGGTTATGTCGTGAATTAGAAAAATCTTGGTCTGAAAATCCAGAAAATACCATAATCATAGATGGACATCTGAGCCATCAACTCCCTTGTGATTATACCGTTGTCTTACGGTGTCAACCAGATATTTTACAAAAACGATTGGAAAGTAGAGATTATACTGAAGAAAAAATACGTGGGAATGTTGAATGGGAATTAATTGGTGGGCCATGGAACGATAAAAAGGATTCAAATGGTTGGTTGGAGTTAGATACCTCGGAAATAAGACAAGAAGTAATTTTTGAATCTATTCATAATTGGATTACAGATGGATTCAAACCATCTACTACAGACACAGAGATTGACTGGATTGGGGTAATGGAGGAATAATATGTTTGAGAAAATGAGAGATACATGGACAAAAGCAATACAACCAATTGTACTAAAATTAGGTAATCTTGATCCATCTGTACTAACTTGGACATCATTACTAGTTTCGCTTGTTGGATTTTACGTCCTAGCGATAGCAGGGATGAATACTACTGGAGCCTTGATGATTGTTGTTGCTGTAATTCTTGTTTTAATCGCAGGAGTCTTTGATGCACTAGACGGCGCATTAGCAAGGCATCAGGGAACAGACGGACCATATGGCGATTTTCTTGACCATACTATAGACCGTATTGTTGATGTGGGGTTATTGGTAGCAATTGGAATGAATGCTTCATTTGTAAGTAATCCAGATGCAGGTTTAATTGCTGGACTTCTAACTCTTCTAGGATCTTATATGGGAACACAGGCTCAATCAGTAGGACTTGATAGAATATACGGGGGATTTTCCCGAGCTGATCGTATGATTGTTACCCTCTTAGGGCTTCTAATTGCCGCCATGCAAGCGTATACGGGAGGTTCTGGAATAGATATTATATCATACAACGAATATTTAGAATATATTTTACTGGGTAATACGGAGTTAAATGGAATGACGGCTGCATTAGCCGTATCTGCTTGGGGAGGAGTTTACACGTTCTTAGTTAGGTTCAATAGTACTAGGAAACAGCTCCTAGAATTATGATTCGTTGATTCAATTAAATCATGAAACAGTAACTAAACCCCTTCTTACAAGGGTAACGGTTATCCTCTGTCTAATCCGCCTGTGACTCGTGAAGAATATCATCGACCGTGTATTAGAACTTCAAGAGGATGAAGGAATACCGTCTGCTCCCATAGATACTGAGAGTGATTCGGAACTTGTTCAGTTGCTATCTTCGCTTCAACCAAGAATACGAGTTTTCGGCTGCGGAGGCTGTGGTTCTAATACTGTAGCCAGATTAGAACAAGAGGGATTATTTGATGATACATATGTCAGAGGGATAGCAATAAATACAGATGCTCAGCATTTACTTAGAGTAGGTGTGCAAAATAAGGTACTTATTGGTAGATCGGCAAGAGGAAGAGGCGCAGGAGGAGATCCTGAGAAAGGCGAACAGGCAGCATATGAATCTGAGAGATCTCTAAAAAATGAAGTCGATGAGTGTGATTTGGCATTCATTACCGCTGGTTTAGGAGGAGGAACTGGTACCGGTTCTGCTCATGTAATAGCTAGATTAGCTCGGGCTGCTGGGGCGTTAACAATAGCTGTAGTTTCATATCCATTTCTTTCCGAAGGTGCACTTAGAAGACAAAATGCAGAGTGGGGTCTTGAGAGATTGAGAGAAGTTTGTGATACAGTAGTTGTACTTCCAAATGAAAGATTACTAGAAGTAGAAGGGGTGAGAGATTTACCTCTAGACGCAGCATTCAGAGTTGCTGATGAATTACTGATGAGATCAATTTCCGGCGTTTCGGAAATGATTGCCAAGGAAGGTATTGTCAATCTTGATTTCCAAGATTTACGCTCAGTAATGGAAAATGGAGGAGGTGTTGCGATGATTGGTTTAGGAGAAGCAAACGGACCAGATCGTGCAGAAAAAGCCACTGAAGAAGCGCTTCATTCTCCTCTTTTAGACATTGATATTTCGGACGCTAGAGGTGCCCTAATTAATGTGGTCGGCGGACCTGGTCTTTCATTGGGAGATACTGAAAAATGTGCAAAGATTATTCGAGATAGAATTAATCCTTATGCGCGTATAATTCTAGGCGCCACTACAGATTCATCAATGGGAGATGAAATACGCGTACTGCTCGTATTAACTGGGGTTAAATCGGAGCAAATACATGGGGCGGCGTTACATACACAAATGCGTAATCTCAAAACTAGAACTGTTGAGTTCATTAATTGATAAATTATATTCAGTTAGGGCATATACATTCCAACGTTTCTCCCGACGTGCTTAAATGAGGTCGGTCAGTCGCCGTGCTGCTTCTGAGGGAAAGGTATGGCTATTGAGAACTCAAACACTAGTGCAGTTGAGGACAGAGTCCAAGACTTACAAGACGAAATTGAAAGCCGTGTTCGTAGCCTTCAAACTGGTTCTTATGCTAGAATTTTGAAGATGGCTAGAAAGCCTTCTAAAGAAGAATTTCGCCAAACCGTTATCGTTTGTGGAATAGGTATGTTTGTCCTTGGAGGTATTGGTTTCGTTATGCTATACCTAATGGATAATCTGCTTCCTTCATTCTTTGAATGGTTAACGAAATAAATTATTGAGTGATTGAAATGTCTGATGCGTTTACTGTATTTGTTCGCCATGAAGAAAAAGTTCTACTTATGCAGAGGGCTGATGAAGTCTCTGACTTACCTGGTGCATGGGATGGAGTCTATGGTTATGGAGATCCTGATGACGATGACGCGGTTAAAGCGAGAATTGTCGAATCAACAGGTATTCCTGTAGAAAAACTAGTGAGAGTGAGGCAAGGACCTTCTAGGGGAATTGCAATGGGGAATTCATTGTTAGAAGTCACACCTATTCTTTACCTTGCTGAAAGCAATGAGGTCACTCCTAAAACACTGTACAAGAATTCAGAATGGGTTGACCCAGGTATGATTGGAAAGAAAGAATACAGTACTCCGAGTCTAAGAGATATGTATGGAGATGTTGCATCTTTTCTTTACATTCTAAAAACTAGTATTGGTCAAGAACAAAATGTTGCTAGAGAAATTCAAGCTAGACTTTCAGGTAGTGGCTCTTTAATGGATATTAAAGATGAAATTTATGGAGTATTAAGTCCTAATTATATGAAAGGATATATTTTCGTTGAAGCGTCTGCATTTCATCATGTAGAGAAACTAATCGGAAGAGCAGGAGTTTCAACGACTCCGATTAAAAATTGTAGAAAAGTATTGGACGGAGAATCTCCACTTGAAGATGTACTACCATACTTAGAACCAAAAGCTGCTACTTCTGGAATAGAAGAAGGATGCATTGTAGAAATCCATGGTGGAGCCTTTAGAGGTCAATCTGCACGTGTAATTCGTGTCACTGAGTCGAAAGAAGAGGTCACTGTAGAACTGTTCGAAGCCGCAGTTCCAGTGGCATTAACAGTAAGAGCCGACCAAGTACGTGTCACTCAACGTGTCGAATAATCGAATATAGGAGACCGAGGACTAACGCAACACGCTCAAATAGTGAAGGTAAGTCGGCGGGATACAATCATAGGAGGTAATACACATGTCAGCACGTAACGAGACACCACATAAAGTCGTCCAAGCGCTTGGCAAAAAGAAGTGTAATGGGTCCTGGGAAGAAGCGTCTGAAAATTTGACAATGGATCAAATAAAGAAGATTGCTACAGAACAAGAAGAGCGCCTAACGGGTGCAAACTTGTATGCACGTTGCCGTGAAGTTATGGGAACTTGTGTAGCTATGAGAGTTAATGTCGAGGGCTTTGCTCCAAAGGAAGCACTCGAACGTATGAGCAAGGGGGAATTCAGCGAACACTTTAGCTGAGTTATCACGAATTGTGGGAGAGGGAAACCTCGCTAACCACGGAGGTGAATAAATATGCAGGAAAATATCCAAAACGCCATCCAAGAAGCATTAGAGAACGCCCCAGAACGTAAGTTCGTAGAATCTTTTGAGATGGCTATAACTCTCAAAGATGTTGATTTGAAGAATCCAGTAAATCGTATTCAAGAAGAAGTACGTCTTCCTTCAGGAAGAGGAAAAGATGTACGGATAGCAATGTTTGCTGGTAGTGAGATGGCTACGAAAGCGCGTGCTGCTGGAATTAGCGTAATTGATCCAACAACTATCGAAGATTTAGGAGGAAATCGTCAACAAGCTCGTAAGATGGCTAAACAATATGACTTCTTCTTGGCTGAAATACCACACATGGGTACAGTAGGAAGATATCTCGGTGTAGTTTTAGGTCCTCGTGGAAAAATGCCACGCCCGGTACCGCCTACGCTCGACCCTGCTATGATTGCTGCAGGTTTGAAAAATACAACTATCGTTAGATCACGAGACAAAGTTACTTTTCATGCAGCATTTGGTTCCCGTAAACAAGGAACTGATGAATTAACTGCTAATGCCATGGCTATCTGGACTAGAGTGACTAGTAAATTAGAACGTGGTGCAGGAAATATTAGATCATGCTACGTTAAAACTTCAATGGGCCCTTCAGTAAAAGTGGATGTGATTGAGTGATTGCACCAAAAATTGCACCTTGGAAAAAGGATAGGGTTGGAGAACTCACTGATGTCCTAAACTCAGATGGAGTTGTCGGAATCGTAGATGTTGGTGGAGTTCCTGCTAGTAACATGCTAGATATGAGAAGTAACCTAAGAGATTCAATGAAAATTACAATGGCTAAGAAAACTCTAATCAGATTAGCTTGGGAAAATTCTGGCCGCTCTAATGAAGAATTAGAAACTTTGATGGAAGGTGCAGTACAACCATGTATCGTTCAATCTGAAAATCTAAATCCTTTTGAATTGTTTATCGAGTTAGAAAAAACACGTCAAGGTCGTGCAGCTAAAGAAGGTGAATTAGCACCTATGGACATCATAGTTGAGAAAGGACCTACTACATTTGGACCAGGACCAATTGTTGGAGAATTCAATGCTGTTGGAATACCTGCTAAAATTGATAAGGGCAAGGTCGCAATTCAGAAAACAACTACTGTTGTTGAGAAAGGTGAGCCTATCTCAGCAGATCTGGGAATAATGCTTGCAAAATTAGACATTAACCCAATAGAAATTGGTATTATCCTAACTGGTGCTATAGAAGAAGGGTTCTTTTTCCCTGCATCTGCATTAAATATTGACTTAGACCAAGTTCGTACAGATATTATTACAGCAACATCGGGGGCATTCAACCTCGCATGTAACATGCGCTGGTTCTCTGAGCAGACGATGCCTACGCTGCTTTCCAAAGCAAGTGGAGAAGCCCTATCAGTTGCTGTTGAGGCAGGAGTTACAAATGAAACAACTGCGCCTCTATTCATATCACGTGCAAATGCGCGTGCTTTGGCCCTAGCAGGCCAATTAGATTCCTCAGCACTAGACGAAGAATTGTCGGCAGCACTTGGTGCTGCTGCGTCAGCGGCTAGTGAATCGGTTGCAGCCTCTAATGCAACCGAAACAGTAACTGAAGTTACTGATGAGGAAGAAGAGGAAGAGGAGGAACAAGAGTTCGGTGGACTCGGGGACCTCTTCGGCTAAATAAAAAAAGGTGAGATAAAATGGAATATGTATATGCTGCAATGTTACTGCACTCTGCGGAAAAGGAAATTGACGATAAGACTGTTACAGCGGTTCTAACTGCTGCAGGAGTAGATGTTGACGGTGCTCGAGTTAAAGCTCTAGTATCATCACTCGGATCAGTCGATATTGGTGAAGCAATGGCTACTGCTGTTGCTGCTCCTGTTGCTGCTGCTCCAGCAGCTGCTGGCGGTTCATCCGCTGAAGCAGCTCCTGCTGAAGCTGTAGTGGAAGAAGAGGAAGAAGATGATGGTGCGGGCTTTGAAGGGCTCGGATCACTCTTCGGATAAGACTGTTGTAAACGAAGCGAAATAAATTGTACTTCGATTTTCGAAGTGTTCGTGCGGATGCCTGACTCTAGAAGATGAGCATAGGTTATATCCCAATCCAATCACTCAAATAGAATATGATTTAACTCAGATTACTTCTTTGCATGGATACTAATAATGTCTCCATTTTGAATTTCATGATCTGCTCCAATAACTCGGCCACTCTTAGCGTCTGTTGCACGGATGAAACCATCTCCAAGATCACTATGAACTGCATATGCCACACCTTTCGCAGTCGTTCCTTCGGGTACCAATATTGCATCGGGAAGGATATTTCCTTCCCCATCAACCCAATGAGTTTCATCATGAACTGGGTAAACAACTCGGTGCTTTAGCCTATCAAAAACTACTGAAGAAAGGAGACCTACCAAACCTCCTCCGTCCCATTTAGATAACGTTGCAGAAATATTAACTAAAGCATTACGTTGATTCGCAGAAAGATTCTTATCACCTAAATCAGTAATCAAAAATTCATTACTTACAGGATTCAAATTGATTAATCCAGTTTTTGAAGCTCTTCGGAGTGCTAACTCTGCTTCGGCACTAGATGCTACTAAAATTCCATTTGATTTTGATATGATTTTAGATAAATCTCTCCAACTCTCTTCACTGGATGCATTGTCTGCCTTATTAGCAGCTACTGAGATAGGGAAAAGAAGTGAGCGAATAGTTCCTGCTAGGGTCATTAATTCATCATTACCCCATGACCAGGGGACACCAGATTCAGGATGATTTTCCGAAACAGATTGAATACCTGCATTCACGTGCTGCTCATTGGCGCCAATACCAGATAATTGATCAAGTAAATATGTTGCAAGTGCTTTTTCGCCTTCGGATTGAACCCTTCTAGCACCTCGAGACCAACTAGACTGAACTATCCCCACAATCCAAGCATCAAGTTCATTCAAAAGGAATTGATATTCTTCTATAGGTTCTGAACCTCCTTCGCCCACTGGATTACCTTCTATGTCCGTTGAACCAGATACATCAATAACTTGAATTAAAGCATCACAACGTGCTAAATCGGAAAGAAATTGATTACCTCGCCCACGCCCTTGATGGGCTCCAGGAACTAATCCTGCAACATCTACAAGAGTTACAGGAACAAGTCTTTGGTAATTATTACAGGTTCCTGAATTAGGTTCGCAAATACTACCTTGACGTGATTCATCAATTTTTAAAGATACTAATCTTCCTTGGTTTTCTTTTCTATTTCGTAATTCTTTACATGCACATTCTTCACGTAAAGGTAACCAAGCAACTCCTACGTTAGGTTCGATTGTAGTAAATGGATAATTAGCTATCTCTACAGGAGTTTCTGTTAAAGCAGAGAAGGTAGTTGACTTTCCTACATTTGGTTTTCCAACAAGTCCAATACGCATCTATAATCACATCCGGAAAAAGGGTCTCACCCTCAATCTGGTTATATGATCATAATTTGGTAGCACTACCTTTTTCATCATTCTCACCAGTAGGGATTACTTCGGTATCAAGATCTGCTCCACTAGATAGTATTCTGCGTATAGTGGTAGGAGATACAAGAGAATATGATTCAACGGAAATCGAGGATGTTCGTACAGATTTCTTCGAGATGAGCTCTCCTCTAAACATACCAGTAACCATATTTAGAGTGTGTAATATTGAACCAATTACAACACCGTAAAACATTACTGAACCTACTTTACGGAGTTCTTCTGATAAGTTACTCGAATCTTCAACTAATAACTCAGCAAGAGCTATGTCCATGAAATCTGCAATCATAGTTATTGATAATCCAAATATTGCTCCGCCCGTCATCATCCAGAACCCCCAACGAGCCCGATTTTGAGAAAAGAGATGTCTACCAACTAACTCGGGATACAAACTTAGAGCGGCTCCAAGAGAAAGAGGGACTAATACTAACCATCCTGCCATAACAGAAAGAGAATTGGAAATCCCCAATAATTCATTTGTACCGCTAACAGCATCAGTTTGAACAAATAATGAGCCGATTACGATTGGAATAATTAACCAAGAACCTAGATTTAATTCAGCATTACCTGAAGCATCTGGATCATCTACGAACATATCTGAACCACGCATAGTCACAAGCATATTGCTTGAAAATGCTAAGACAGGTATTGACACTAGAGCCATCAAGAAACTAGCAGACAACATATCTTGATTGGTGAATGACATGACATTATTATCGGCTAACGGACCAAATGCATCCATAACCATCTGGCCGTCAACATCACCAAATGGATTGATTGTAAATATACTACCAATCAAAGTAACTCCAACTAATGTTTTAGACCACAGAGGATTGCCTGAAGCAATTGAAGAAGCGTAAAGAGCGATTCCTGCTACTCCTGCGAAAAAGAACGTACCACCGAATATATGGTAAGTTAACCATTGACCAACATTATCATTTGCCGCTCCTGAAACTATCGAAACTATAGCTAATATCGGACTACTTAGTAATGCGATTAGTATCAACCAACCCGGTGTTGCGATGTTCCTTGTTTTATTGGCAACTGTCAATAGTTGATTCATAATAACTGCGAGAAGAACTATATTGTTTAGAGCCACTCCAAGAGGGATGATATCAATTCCTAAGATACTATTATTTTGAGAACCTATCACAAGTACTAGGACAGATATTGTCCAAACAAATGAAACTAAGTTTGCATTGGTTTCACTGGCTAATTCGGTACCCGCTAACTTAGGGATAATATGAAAACTGCATCCTATAATAAACATTGAAACTGTACCATAAAGTGTAGCATAAACCCCTGCGGAGGCTAATTCTTCTGCATTTGCTGTGTAACCCCATGAAGCTAAAGAATGGAGAGCATCAGGATCATGCGTCAACCACATACTTGTAAAAGTAAACATTGAGGCAAAAATCATCCATAACGACCCCTGCATAATCCAAGAGCGGGCTCCTGCTCCGGGGCGTCCTTCTACTAAATCAGCACCAGGTCCAAGAGCTTTTTCTAGCATAAAAGAAACAGTTCCTTTAGCTACATCGGAGAATATCCAAAGCCCTCTCTGCATCAAGAAATATGCTATAAATAGAGTTATCCAGAAATAAAACATTGTTGATAAAATTGTGTCCATAATAATCCCCTCACTCACTCGTAGCCTCTAACAGCAATCGCCCTAATATTGCAAAAATTCCAATCATAGTCCCTAGAATGAAGAACCAGATTCCTGAATCAAATACGCCTTTGAATACGGGCATTAGATCTGAAATAACTGGTAAATCTTGACCTGGATAAAGAATGCTATAAAGAACTAAAAATGATAATGATAACACCAGCCCTAGTACTATGAAAACCCATGAACCGGAAGGTTCTTTTTCGCCTTGAAGAAAAACATCTACTGAATCTATTGTATTAGTTGACATGACTGCGCCTCAAATGATTCCCGTTAGGGATATTGCTACCACCGGATATCCACCCTTAAGTATTAGCCGAGAGAGTAGTTCCTAGATACCTAAGGTGCACGGACCATATCAACTCGGGATAGCCTTCTATCACGGCCTTGTCCTAAAGGCACAGGTAACGAGAAATCATTACTAATCTCTGTTCTCCATACATTTTTACAGTCGCAATCAAGGCCCTTAAACTCTCTTAAATCACGAGAAACTGAGTACCTTTCAATGGCAGCTACTACTTCAGCATCGCATTTTTTACAATTGTGTGCGCCCCTAATTCTTCCACCTGCCGTAGGATGAACTATTGTTCGACAATTAGAATTAACAATTTCATCATGTGTTCTTTCGATCATTTCAACTAGAGACCATAGCCAAGGTGGCCTATATTCTCTATTACGGAATATTCGATCGACTACTGTATTCTTTTGAATATTCATTGGATTTATCGATACCTCGTCTGAAAGTGGCGCTACTTCTTTTAACCATTCACAAGTTAAGTTAAGCGCATCTCCTTCAGACATAAATGGAGGTTTGAATAATAGATAGGTTTTGACACGTAATCCGGCGTCTCTCAAATCAGATACTGATTTCCTCCATGTTTTAGTGGAAAATCCTTTGTTACAGTGAAAACGTAATACAGTGTCATCATATGCTTCTAGACCAATAGCAACAGTACAACCAGGATGCCTTTCTGCAACCCATGACAGCTTCTCAGGGCTACATAGATGTGCCTGAGCTTCTACAATCAATTCTAAACCTCGTTCATGTGTTTCCTTAAGCACCATCTCTTGCCATTCAGGAGGATTTTCTCTATCTTCAAAAAATGTACCTGAAGTATAAACTTTAATCATCTTACAACCTTTGAAATCATCTGTTTGCCTCTTAGCTTCTTCCCATTGGGCGAATAAGTCATCAGCTGAGACATCATCTCTAACATCATTAAAATAACCACAAAATGTACACCCAGATTTCCACCACCAGACGCAACCTTTTGTTCTTAATATCACTGTGGCGGCAGTGCAAGGAGTCCCATCTTGTAGCATTTCAGGCGTTTTATAGACGGTTGCTGGTTTGGTAGCATCCCAAGATTCTCTACGCGAGATTGATTGTGGAGTATTCTCTGGAGCCTTTACTAAATGGTGAACTTTGACGGCCTTTTTACCATCCCCCAGTATCCCAGAAGCCCCCACCATAGCCCTTCGGTTAGTTTCTTTCTCTTGATACTGCCGTCGACGAAAACATATTGGGAGATTGGTTCTAGGACAATTCATTGGTGTGCCTATGAAGTCATTCACAATCGTTCAAAATCTTTTGACTGCACTAGTAGTTCCTTTTCTTGCAGCAATTATCGGTTTATCATCAGTATTAGGAATCTATATTTTCTGGAAGATCCAAAGTTTGTGGTCAGGGAACGACCCTAGTTTATTCATTCATGATATTGATAAAGTCCCTTGGGAACAATTTGCAATAACTGGAATTGCTGCTGGAATGGGCATAATGACTTGGGGCATTACTTTAGTGATTAGTTCCGGACTACTGGGGGGTTTATTCAGACCTAGATTAGAACCCGGACGCTATCCATTACAATCATTTTTAACAATCCAATGGGCTTGGTCTATGGTGTTTCATAGAATTGCTCTTTTCTTCTTGCCATTCTTAGTTCCTTCATTCGTAGGTAACACATACTATTGGTTATCAGGTGCTAAATTAGGAAAGGGAGTTCAAATAAATTCAGCACATCTAAATGACGCCGGATCAGTAACTTTAGGCGATAGAGTGGTTATAGGTGGTAAAGCGATAATTAATGCTCATCTTACAGAGAAAGGAGAATTAGTAATGGCTCCTGTCTCTATTGGAAATGATGCACTAATTGGAATGGGATCGGTTATTCAACCGGGTTGTACTATTGGGAATGGAGCGGTTGTAGCTTCACGAGCGGTTGTCCCTAAGTGGACTAATATTCCTGCAGGAGAAGTGTGGGCAGGAATACCTGCAAGATGCATAAAACTCGCAGATGGGTCTAAACCAGAGTAATCAATCTTCGGATTCTTCTGATTCTTCTGACATTTCTTGAGCGTGTACAACCGCTTCTTCAGCTGAATCAAGTGCTTCATCCATTCGAGATTTGAATGTATCTTGTTTCTTTGCGAACTCTGCACTCTTTTCTATTGCAGAGTCAATCATTTCATAACGAGTTTGAATAGCTTGATTCAGGTTTTCGAATAGTTTCATATGTTGGACATACCAATCATCTCTTGCTGTAAGTTCAACTTGAGCAGTCTGAAGTGCCTCATCGAGCTCTTCTGCTACTTCAAAAACACGTCCTAATCTAGCCTTTTCGCGAGTATACATTTCTTCTGTTTTCTCTAATTTAGGTTCGAGATGTTTAATCCTTGTAGATGATTTTGCACCATCCATTTCCATCTCATGAATTCTGCTATCTTTATCGGAAAGTAAAGACTCCATTCCCTCTCTTTCTATTTCTTTGTCAATTGCTTCTTTTTCTAGAACTTCTATGATTGCATTCTTCTCCTCAAGCTCTTGTTCAGCTTTACGGTATGCTACATATAATTTCTCTAGACGATCTTGCTCCTCGACTAATCTTTCTTCGAGTTGTTTGATACGATTTTCTGGCGTTATTGAGCCGCCTTCACTATCAGTCATTGGATACCCTCGCTTATCTCGAGTCATATCCTCGCTTTAACTTCGGCGGATTCTTTGACTAAGAATCGTGTTATTCTAATCTATTTACTTTGATACTGCTGCAATTGTTGCAGAAAGTACCGCCGTCAGTCTTTTTGATGAAGGAATATGTAACTTTTCATCTGGACCGTGGGCATTATTCCCTGGTCCTCCCGTTCCTGTACACAGGAATTGTGCAGTAGGATATTTTTCTTGCATCATTGCCATGAATGGAATTGTTCCACCGACCCATGTAGCCATAGGTGGTAAACCAGTTACATGATTCGACGCTTCAAGAAGGGCCTCCGCCAACTTACCATCCATTGCTGGTGCATGGAAACCATCGGCTGCAGCATCAGGCATATATTCGACTTTTGCACCATAAGGTGGACTTTGCTCGAATTTCTCTTTGAGGATTACATCTATTTCTTCTGCATTAACACCCGGAGGTATTCTGAAACTTAACTTCAAATCAGTATTGGTACGAAGGACGTTTCCTGCTGTCTGAGTTGGAGGCATTCCATCAGCCCCAATTACTGACATCGCAGGTCTCCAATTCATATCAAGAAGAATCTCAGCAGCCCCTTCATTTTGAGGCCTTAGGCTATCAACAACAGGTAATTGAGACCATAATTCATCTCCCAATAAATTACCCAATTGTTCTGCTTCTTTTCTAACTTTACTACTAATTTCAACATGCATTTCAGGTATCAGAATTTTTCCTGTATGGGAATCTTCAACTCTATCGAGTAATAATCTTTGAATTCTAAATGAGGAGGGGATTACTCCCCCTGACATACCTGAATGTACCCCTTCATTAGAAACTTGAACTGAAAGATTTCCAGCAACTAAACCTCTCAAAGCCTCAGTGACCCAGATGTGTTCATAATCGGGGCCTCCACTGTCAAGGACGACTATTAAATTCGGATCTCCTAATTCATCAGTTAATGCATCAAGATATGGAGGTAGATCATATGATCCCGATTCTTCACAAGTTTCGATAAGGAAATGAGAACGAGGATAGGGGACCCCTTGCTCTTGTAACATCTTTAGTGCAGTTACACACAAATAACCACCATAACCATCATCTAAAGCACCTCTACCAAAAAGCCAAGGATCTCTACGAACTGCTTTGAGAGGATGGAGCCCATCTGACCAAAGATTTGCTCGGGATGGTTGTTTGTCCAAATGAGAATAAAATATAACTTCACCAGGGCCGGTTCCTTCTACTGTTACCAAAAGTACAGGTGTTCTTCCATCTATTCGATGAATTTGGTAAGTCATGCCATCTAATTCTTGATTTACTAACCATTTTGAAAATAAATCAATAGCCGAATCAAGTTCTCCTTTATTTTTCCAATCTGGCTCAAATCCGGGTGAAAGCGCTTCAATTTCAATAAATTCGCTTAAACTTGGAAGAATTGAAGTTTCCCATAACTCATCAGCCCTCTCGGTTAGCTTATCTAAGTCTACAGACATGGTACCTTGTTAGGCAGTATAGTCTTTGAATCTTTGATTTAGAGGTCCTGCGTCATTGGGCCACAAACTGGGAAAGGTTCTCGATGGAATGGGCAGGATAAACATGGCTCCGATTCCTCAACAGAAAGAGGCGGATGATTTTCGATTACATCTCTAGGGTCTAGAGAAATTTTAGCAGCTTGGGCCAAAATCTTGTCTAACTCAATATTCGCTTCTTCAAACATTTCTTCAGGATATTCTACTAATCGTCCGGTAACTCCAATCCATATTGCAGGGCGTAAAACTTTTCTGGGAGTTTTCCTTTTACTTTCCATTTTTTGTAATGCTCTATGGTAGATAACTAACTGCATACGATGATGATTTAGAATTTGATATTCAGAGATACAAGATGGCTCATATGACTCTTTACCAAGACTCTCTAATAATCCATTGGAATTATTTGAATACAATTTAGTTGCTTCTTCTGTTTTCAAATCAATTGGCCTTATACAAGGTCCGTCTTCACTAATAGTACATAGGACCAGATCAATTAAACCATCCATTACTACTGATGTTTTTTCAATTTGAGAAAGAGGTATCTCACCATTGGGAGTCCAACGTGTCATGAATAAGTCACTTGTAGATACATCGAAGGATATATGGAATGGCATCTCTGTCCTCAAACCTTCAACTTTTACACCATCTATTTCTTCTCCAGAAACAAGGCGTCCAAGTTTTCCAGCGGATAGTCTTTGAATCATTTGACAAACTAATGGGCTAATTTCAGATGAATCCATACTAGATGGAAGTATCTCTTTGTATACTTCGTCATGAATAATAGTATTCATTAAATTATTGGGACTTTTCTTAACCCATAAATCAGGTAAAGAAGGAGATTCAGAATCAATCAGCCCAGGATTAGGAATTCCAATTTCAACTATCCTATGAATCACATTACCGAATGTTGCAGCATCTATTCCACCAGGGAGATGAAATATTTTTTTACTATTCATTTCAGAAATAATAGGGTTAGATGAAATTCCAGCTCTAGTTTCTATCCAATGGCGACGAGAGCACTGACTTAATATCGAAAGACGACTAGGTTGAATTTTGACTACTGACAAGGAATCTTTACGGAGTTTATTATTTTGTATTTTTATATTGGAAGTATCTTTTGCAGCATTATGTTTACGTTCAATTTTTTGTAATGGAGTTAGTAGTATATCTGGAGTTAGATTGCCGAAATTAAAGCAATCGGGATGATGAAGAAGAGTAATTCCGGGCAATATATTATTTCCAATAAAAGAATTAATTTGAAGACTAAATGGATCAAGATGGAAATTAAAGTCTAAATTCTCAGGTGAATCCGAAATTCCGCTTGAGGAAAAATTAGAATCATTATGCCATGGAGAGTCTTCTTGTCCGGATCTATATGATTTCTGACGTAAGGATTCTAGCCACATTTGGCCAAGTTGAGGGATTGGAGTTTGATATTTCCAAGGCACTGATAGATAAGATTCTTCGGTGGTAGAATCATTATTTTTCCAAGTAGTTCCAGTAGGTGAACCAACTAAAATTAATTTTTTCTTCGCTCGCGTTGCACCGACATAAAACAGACGACGTGCTTCAGCGTCTGTTCTAGCTTGGTAGAGTCTTTTGGTATGTAACCAAGATGCAGGGACGAATAGGTCATCGTCCCCCCAAGGTTTTGGATTTCCTGCAAAAAGTTCGGGACTAACCATCACTCGGGAACGAGAATCTTGATTTGTTGTGGTTTGCGCTCTAGAAAAGATATTCACAAGAAAAACAACACTAGATTCCAACCCTTTGGACTTATGAATTGACATAATTTTAACCGAGTTATCAGAAGTTATTTTCGTATCTTCAATAGATGAAGATGCGCGCTCACTGAATTCTCTTAAGCGATTCGCAATTACCATTATATCACCACCTACTTCTGAACTTAGAGAACCTATTAATTCCAAAAATTGCTCAATATTATTCGCAGAGATGCGGTCTGAGTATGTAAGAAATAGGTCTGAATTGTCAATTGTATCTTCGAGTAGTTGGTTGATTCGACCTCTCTTAGAGAGCTCTATCCATCGGTTAACAAGAGATTTCTGTCTGTCATTGATAGTCATATGTAATAAACGCTCAAGTAAATTTTCTGAACTATCTGATTTTCGAATGAAATTATCTAACTGCTCATCATTAAATCCGATTAAACATGATCTAGCAACCCAAGAAGCATGGTGACGGTCAAAAGGACGAGCTAAAAATTGAATTAGACCGTTCAAAGTGTGGACTGCAGGATGAGCTAATACATCGTCCTCTTTATCTGATTGAACTGCTATACCGAAATCTTCTAAATAGCCGACTAATAAATTACCGATTTCATTACGTGTAGGGAGTAAAACCATGATTTCGCTAGGAGGCACTTTAGGTTCAGCAGGTAATATATTCTCGCCTATTTCTTGAGAACTTGCTCTAACTCTAATCGGCTTACCTTCTACTAAATTTTTAATCCTCAAAGCAATCATTAATGCCTGTCTTTCATGGGAAGTAGAGGAACTTATACTGAAGGGGTCAATGTATTGATTTAGATCCGATGGAGGGTCACCCGATATGTTAGTATCTACAGGGCAAATCCACTCAATAGAGCCGGATAAATTGTTATTTGGGGATAAAAGTTGAGTATCAGCATAGAAATTTGCATTAGGAATTTTTCTATGACGGGGAGAAAAGATATCTTTCCACCATTCGTTCATTAATTCGAGAAGGCCTGCATCTGTTCTGTAATTGATTTTAAGTGAAATTACACCCTCTTTTCGAAGTTTAATTTCTTCTGGAGATGGGGCTTCTTGCTCATCATAATGTTGGAAATCTACCCAATTATCTAGGTCTTGCCCCCCTCTTTCAAGGTGTTTGCTTGCTCTTGAAATTGTAAGATGATTAGCATTCCTTGGATCTCTACTTTTATTTTCTTTTCTTAATGGTGGAGAATCTGTGAGAAGCTTAATACTGGCAAATTCATGCTTATTGATATCACGTAGATAATCAGAATATAACCTAAAGCCTCCGACTTCAGCTTGTCTAAACGAATAGATACTTTGCTTAATATCTCCAACATAACAAATTGTGGGTTGCCAAGGAGTATCAGGAGGATTAATTTCATTGTCATTAAAGTGTCTTTCACCCCATAATCGGGCCAGGATTTGCCATTGAAGTGTAGAATTATCTTGAGCCTCGTCAATGACAAAGGCACGATATCTTCTACGTATCTTTCTTAATAAGTCAAATCTGTATTCAATATCTCTACGGATTTCCTGAAGATGTGAGAAGGATTCGCCGGCAAGACTCGGTGTTAATTCAAGCTGTTTTAATCTATCAAAGGCCAAGTGTATATGATTATCATCCCAGGGAGTAGAGGTGTTTGCATTGTCAAGTGCATCAATTATTGACTGGTGGTAGAAACTTCTACAATTCTCAGGACAGCGCGATAGGAGTAAATCTCTTACTAAATCCCTAGTATCTGAAAAATCATGAAGTTCATCAATCTGCTTTAACTTACTAAGAATTTTAAGAAACCCAGATAAAACTACTCTCAAATCATCAAGATGTTCAGCTTCTTGCTCTATACTAAATCGGTACACTACTTTCTCATTATATGGCGCTTGATTAGGTAAAACAGCACCTATATCAACAACGCTTGGAAGCCAGTTCGGTGGAGAAAATGGAATTTGAGTAGAGTCCATTAACATCATAATTTTTGTATAATGCAATATCGCTTCTGCTTCTTTAGAATCCCATAAGGACCTAAAATTATCGACAATAGGTAATAAATTTGTATTTAGTACTGCTACATTGCCAATTCCTTTTTCCCAAGAATCTTTATCTGGAAGGCTAGTTTTCTTCTTACCGCTGAAGAAAGTAAGATCATTTTCTTTGCCATTCAATGTTTTAATTATTGAAGAACGTGATGCAGTGCAATGAATTACGTTACTAAGCCAAACTAATTTTTCAGAGGTATCAGTATCGGGAAGATTTTGAGAAAGATAATCTAAGCAAGATATGCGAGTATTGGCATCCCATTGGCCACCATATGCTACAATATTATTCTTGATATATTGGCAATAATTATCTATTGAATCTTTAATTTTCTGGTTAAAATTATCTAAACTAGTCTCATCTATTGATTCTAGTAATTTTTCTTTCAAAAGAATGGGACTTATGCTCCGACCATCTTCGGTTAGATTTTCTGTGGCTTCATCGAGAAAAAGTGATTTCTCAGAAAGATTACGGATTACTGCCATCGCTCTACGACGACTGGAATAGTAATTCTGAATTCTATCTCTAGATGATATTAATTTTTCAACATCTTCAGGATAAATACCCGCATCGACTGCTATACTGAGGGGGTATGATGGTAGTCTCCAAAGTGTATTTAATGCAGAATCTTTCAATATTATTCTTTCAGAGATTGTCATCTGTTGATGACTGAGAGAGTTCCCGAGAATTCCTTTATATGGAGCTATTAATTGATGGAAGAATGAGTCTATTGTCCCTATAGGGGCATCATCTAAAAGGTATAGAAATTGTTCACTCAACCCGGCTCTCAATATCCTTGGGTCGGACATATTTTCTCCGTCATTATGTTTAGAACCTAAACTTAGATTAACTAATTTCCTTCTAAGTCTATCTCGCATTTCATCGGCAGCTTTGGTAGTGAATGTTAACAATACAACTTCACTGGGAAGCAAACCCTTATGATTTTCTAAGTCTATCCTATTTTTTGGTTCTGTAGAAATTAATCCACTAGCTAATTTTGATGGCCTGTCAGGAGTGGGTAGTATTCGTGTAGCTCTTTGATCTGCAGACAAGTAATGCTCGATTACTCTGTCTATTATGGTTCGAGTTTTACCGGTACCTGCACCTGCATCGATAACTATGTGAGAATCTATATTCAGAGCTAAACGTTGAGCAATATTATGACTCATTGAAGAACTCTTATTTTCTTTGAAATCTTCTGACATTAGAAACTGGCCTCCATTCTAACATCACAAATATTTCTTACTTTGCAGAATTTACATGACCCCTGAGGTATAGGATGAAAATATCCATTATCAGCATTATTTGAAATGTTTAATGCAGTAGAAATTCTAGATGCAAGCCATGCCCTGAATGGGTCACTTTGAGGACTAGAGTCTTCATTTAAGAAACGATATTTGTCGTGGGTAACCGTAGTCTTTTCACCTATATTATCAATAGATTTAGTATAATCAGAAGCCGATGTTTCAACATAGTGTGTTGTTTTCTGTCCAAGAATAGAAATTCCCACACCGACAACTAAGTCTCCAGGATTTTCTAGTTCCCATGCTCTAGCATACAGAGCTAACTGCAATTCTTGAAGAATTCCCTTTTTATGGCGATTGGATAAATCACTGGATTTAGTTTTCTCGGAGGTTTTTAAATCTCTAATTACAACGAGACGACGCGGTTTCCATTCAGAATTATATAATTCTAATGGGGCTATATTTTTACTTCCATTTTCATTAATCCAAATTTTTTTCCCACCAATGACAAAAGGAATTAGGTCGACTCTATCTATCGATCCTTTGACTAAAATTGGTGATAAATCATCACCATTAGGCATAGTAAGTTCTTTAGAAAGAGATAAATTTATTCTATCGAATCTCCATTCAAATGCTATAGGTATAGAATTAGATAATTCTAATTTTTCTGACTGAATCAGCTCACCTAGTCGACCTGAAAGAGGAATTGGTTGAGGGTTTGCAAGCCAGTTTTCCCACTCAGTTGTTGACATTCCACTCATCATCCTAAGTCTATTTTTTGATACTGAATCGGTTCTAGTTAACCATGGGGCTAGATTATCCATATGATGGAGCCCTTTGGCCATGAGATGTTCATCAGAGACAGTACAATTAGCTAAATTGGACGGAACTTCTAAATTATCAATATCCCTAATTATGCCTAATTTAAATCCTAACACATCGCATAATAAATCATAATGCAATTGGTGAAAGAATGAACCATGGACTCTAGAATCAAGTCCTTCATCAAGAGATGATTCTTCAATACCTGCTTTAATTCCATGAGTGAGCCAGCCTCGACGAGGGCAAATTAGCCAATCTTGAAGAGTTGTAGGAGACCATGTAATCTTGCCTAACTTAGTATCAAATAAATGTCCATTTCTCTTATCGCTAACTAATACACCTGTCGATTCAGGAGCAAATGGCCGGGGATCAACTGTTGGAGTAACGAATAATTTTTCACTCCATTCTTGTGTCCCAGAATACACCGGCCATCTTTGATTTAAGCGAGGCCATTCCACGCCATCAGGAAATTTTTTTGGTTTCTTTTTCCATAAATGTGAGGGGTTAAATTGAAATATTTTTCCTATATTTTCTTCTGAAATATAACCATCTATGTCTGCTTTCTTTGGTTGACGTCGTTCACGATCTCTTTGAAGACTGAGTTCATGAGATATTGTTATTGCATTTCTGTTAATAGGTGAGAGTGTAGGGCCGATATTATTTTCCAGAGACTTCCCATCTTTCTGACGTAAAAGTTTAGGAATAAAAAGATTTGATAATTCTAAATCGAAAACTTCTGATATATCTGCACAATCATTTTCTAAAACCCATTCACTAATAGGAGCGGCAGCAGGGGTTGATTCGTCATTGCTTGGATCGAGAATTATTACCTCTGGAGAACAATTGAAAATATGTTCACGTATATGGCGAGCATTTCTAACAGGACTATCTGCTCTTAGAAGGTTATACTTATTCCTTTCTTCATCACCTAAGAAATGCATCTTTGGAACCTTTAAGTTCCAAGATTGTGAAGAGATATTAGCTAAAATTATCATATCAGCAGTACAGCCTAATACTTTGTCAGCAGGTAATACCCTTAACCTACTACCTGTTTTATTGGACGTTACAAATGTTTCAATATTATTCATTAAATTTGAGATTTCTTCAACCCAGTCTGAAGAAATGTTCTTTTGATTTAATAAATTTTGAATTTTTCTAAGTTTATCTACTTCGGCCCAAATATTTTGTATTACTCCTGCAGAAGAGCTGGACAATCCATCTAAGCCCTCTATTCTAGAATTTTCTTTGGACAATTTTAGAGTTTCTAAAAGCCATTGGTCGCCAGATTTAGTAGCTTCTGGTAATGGAAGTGATTGGTCCGATAAAAGTCCACTTGTCATTTTACTCTTATTGATAACTTGTTGATCGGATTTACTGAGTATAGGATAAAGCCATTGGGATAAACAAAGTAACCACCACAGAGTTTCTTCTTGCTTCCTCACTCTTTCTAAATCAGAAGATTTTGTTGTTTTATCAACTTTGATATTTGTCCGAGATAAATTATTTATCCATCTTTCTAAAGCACCAGGGCCACCAAGAATATGATTTTCCATGGAAACTCTATTGAGAACTTCGATATCGGGAATTGGCGATAAATCCTTATCAAAGGGGTGTTGAGGTACTTCAGGAAACAGATTGATTGTTTTTTGGAGAGATAATGCTCGAAGATTTAATAATGAAAATGAATCGGAATCATGGCCTAATTTAAGATATTTATTTATCCAGTAACCTAATGGGTGGTTTTTGACATTTATAGATACAGGATTAATTGGAATGCCTAAATTTTTAAGGCCTATGTTCCATTTAGTTGCATTGTTATAATAATCTGGATCAACAATTATTATTCTTGAATCTGAGCTAGAATCTAATTTCTCGCGAGCAAAAGACAAAGCCGCATTGAAAGAATCGTTCTCTTCTTTGATTAATACTCTGCGTATTTTATTTAATCGAATTTCTTTCAAATTATCGAATTTATGTTTAGGAACCCAAGTTGGCAGACTTGATTCGTCTTTTACTGGATAATCATCTAATAATAATAATCCGTGTTCACCTTTACGGAAGTTGCCTTTATTCGCTAATTGGTGAATTGGACAATGATAAGAAACGGCGGAAATGAAATCTAGATATGCCTTGGAAGTTATAGGAGAATGGTTCAACATTATAATACCATCAATTCCTATTAACGAGAAAGGCTTCTCTGTTTTTTCTAAATAATTAACAAGACGGCTGGCTAAAAAATCTGGATATGTGAAATTCATTTTAATCTCTAAAGAAGTTAAGACTTTACTTATTGTGGGAATACCGGGCCCTTGCCATGAAAATGTGTCTATGCTTTCTGAAGAAAGAAATTTATGTAACTGAAGGAGGGCTCTGGTCTTACCATGACCCCAATGCATTGTAGGTAAAGGGTTGATTAAAGGAAATCCTAGTTTTGTTGATTCTTTAACGCATTCTTCATGAATTATTGAATCAAAGTACGGCGCTTTCTTGAATAATTGGGGCATTCTAAAATCATTCATAATTGAAATCATTAATGAATTAACTGTATGATGTAAATTTCGATCGATTACATATCCTTCGTCAGCAATTTTTGAGAGCATCTCTAGTCTAGATTCATCATTAGGATATATGATTAATAATTTAGAAAGACCACCTTTCGAATATGGAATTGGGTTAGAAATTTCAGAAATTATATGGTCATACAACCAAGCAGGAGATTGCCCCGAGAAAATCTCTTCATTGGTTATATTCATATTATGGCTACTCAAGTTAGCGCCTCCGAGTATTAATCATAACGACGAGGGTTTTTGAACCCGACGATATTACAATGTGAAAATTACATTGATAATTTATTTTTTCGAGGATGTAATGCCGCAACAAAAAGTGAAACTAATACAATTAAATTGGGAAATGGAAGAGCACTAAATGCACCACTATCATCATTATAATGCCAATCGAATACTAGGACTACGCTCAAATCAGTACCATCGTAAGCAGAATTGTAGTCTACTAAAATCTCACCTTCTTGAGAGGGGAGATCTACAATATCTCTTAAAATATTATGATAATACTCTTCTCCATTGCCGCCTTCCGGAAAGTAACCCACTTCTTCAATGAAGAAAAGCTTAGGACTTACCGTATATGATTCTGTCAATGAAGGAGTAGAAATATTCCAAGAAAATCTATCGGTATCTGACTCATTGAACCAATTTAATGTTGCTGAAAAATCTGAGTACTCTATTGATGGAGCGGTATCGAAAGAAATTTGATAATCAGTATCTAAAGAATCTGATGAAAATGTTGTTCCAACATGAAGCCTCTCACCATCAAATACGTTAGATGGAGCAATACGTTCTAAATCACCGGCTATATCTGAAGATTTACCGTATCTATCAACCCACCTATCATCAGTTTCTTGTGATCCAAAGGGGTCCTGAACTTCGGCAATAAAGCGGTGATAATGAATTTGCATTATACTTTCATTATCGGACAAAATCAGGGAATTGGTTATCGCCTCTGTCCTTACGCAATTAGTACACCAAGTAGCGGTGTATACCTCGATTAAATGAGGCCATTCTGCAGAACTCATAGTATTGCTATTGCTAGAAACATTCTCAGAAAGAGAAATTGAGACTCCACCCAAAGTACCCGTGTCTGTTGAATCAGAAAGTACGTTATGCCATGTCTTTATGTTATCAGACTCAGCAAAAGATTGCTGTGAAAGGAATATTAGAAACAGTGTGACCACTATGGCACGTACACGAGTCATAGTAAATCGGAAATTGTTTAAACACAAAAACTAGAGGGTTAATTGTTTATTTTTTTGAATGCATTAATGGTTCTATCAATATCTTCATCAGTAATATGTAAATGTATTACTGCCCTTACAGTAGAATCATTAATTGTCAATATATCAATGCCTTCTTTGGATAAATTATCGACTAATAATTGGGCTTGACCTTCATCACATGAGATATATACCATATTTGATTGAACGGTGTCTAAATTAACTGAAAAAGACCCTATGTTATTGATTGCACTTGCTAAATTTTTAGCACGGATATGGTCATCACCCAATCTATCAATGTTATTTTCTAATGCATATATTCCTGCAGCGGCTAACATACCTGCTTGACGCATTCCCCCTCCAAACATTTTCCTCCAACGATGAGCTCTAGCTATGAATTCACTAGAACCAACTAACACGCTTCCTACCGGTGCCCCCAAGCCCTTGGATAGACATATGGATATCGAGTCATAGTCTCGTACCATTCTAGCCGGATCAGTAGAAGTAGCGATTACTGCGTTGAATAATCTTGCACCATCTATATGTGCAGCACAATTATTTTCATGAGCAATATGAGCAATTTCATCTAGGTCTTCTTGAGAGTAATAAGTTCCACCACCACGATTAGATGTATTTTCAACACAAACAAGACTGCCGTTCGGATAATGCCCCAAACTTCCTTCAACCTTACGGATTGCTTTAGCAACATCATTCGGCTTCATAATTCCAAGACTGGCGTCAACTAAAGCTACTGAACATCCAGAAAGAGCGGCAAATCCTCCTCCTTCATAGACATAAATATGACTATATCTTTCAGTTACAATTTCATCCCCTGGATTTGTATGTGCTCTAATTGCAATTGCATTTGACATTGTTCCTGAAGGGATAAAAATCGCAGCTTCTTTACCTAACATTTTAGCCATACGTCTTTGTAATTCATTGACATTCGGATCATCACCCAATACATCATCTCCAACATCTGCTGATGACATCATACTACGCATCTCAGGCGTAGGCTGAGTTACTGTATCGCTACGAAGGTCGACTCGTCCGCCCGGATAGTCTCTCATAGTGTTGCCATGAGGTTATCACATATCAAATAAAGCGATATTCAATCTTCCTATAAATGAGAATATTACTTCTTCTTTCTGACCCTCTTAGCGCCCTTTCTGGCTTTAGGTTTCGAACCTGGACGCATTAAGACAGCTAAACCTACTAGTATTACTGCTCCTACACCGCCAGCAATCATCATCATAGAGTTAGATTCTTTTGGATCAATTATACATTCTGCCTGACCAATATCTGGCTGTGATTCACCACTAGGGCAACGCGTCTGAGATGCCATCCCAGCATCTGAGACAAAATAATCTTCAGACGCGAAAACACATGAAGTTGACCCCATTAAAGATTGGTAACTACCAGGATAACATGGAAGTTGTTCTGTAGCAGTAGAAGTGTCAACATAGTGCCCACGATCGGCTGATTGACAAGATTCTTGACCTGTTAATGATTGAAAATTCCCCTCGGCACAGGCCACTTGTGCTGTAGATGATATACCGCTAGAGAAATGACCCGGATCTGCAAGGACACACCCAGATTGTCCGGCTTCTGATTGATATGAACCTGGTAAACAAGGCGAAGCAGAAGTAGCGCCAGCTGAAGAATAGGTTCCTGGATTAGCCATTATACATTCAGAAGATGCTGGTTGTGGTTGATACTGTCCTGCAGGGCACATTATCTGCATACTCTGTCCTTCGGATGGTACATGATGTCCAACATCAGAGAGTACGCAACTTGTCATGCCAGTTTCTGGTTGATAGGAGCCTGCTGAGCAAGGAGTCTGGGAAGATGCTCTGAGTGAAGAAACAAAATTTCCTTCAGCAGCATCAAGACATTCGGATTGACCCGTATCTGGTTGATAGGTTCCTTCCATACAGCCCTCAGATGATATTGCTCCAGTATCTGACACATAATGACCAATTGAAGACTCTAGACAAAATATCTGACCAGTATATGGTTGATAAGATCCTACTTCACAAGGTGTTTGAGTAGATGACCCTGGATTTACGACTACATTGCCAGCGTCTGCAAACAAACAATCATCTGAACTTATAGAACCTATATTTGAGTTATAAGAACCGGTAGGGCACTCCGATTGACTACTTGCTCCTATGCTGTCAACATAATGTCCAGAGTCTGCTAAAATACATGTTTCGATTCCAGTAGCGCCTACGGAGGTACTGAATGTACCTAAACCGCAAGGGGTTTGTGTACTCGAACCATCATTTTCAACATAGTATCCTGGCTCTGAGTCAAGACATGAAGTTGAACTATAATCTGGTTGATAGGTTCCCGAGATACAAATTTCCTGATTTGTGGAATTACTATTTTCTACGAAGTATCCTAAACTTGCTTCGATACATGAAGAAGATGCAAAGTTAGGTTGGTAAGTTCCTGGTTCACAGCCAAACTGATTCAAAGAACCAGGATTAAGAACATAAAATCCGGGAGTAGTGGGGTTACAAAATTCTTGACCGGCGTTAGGTTGGAAATAACCACTAGAACACATGACCTGATCAGTTGAATCTATATTCGGAGTATGCCCGGGGGATGCATCTATGCAATTTTCCTGAGAATAATCTGGTTGGTAGGTTCCCAATGGACAAGCCCGTTGAGACTGGGCTCCATTAGTATCAACATAATATCCAGGAGATGAAGCGATGCAACTTGCTTGTCCTACATTTGGTTGATATGCCCCTACATCGCAAGGGACTTGTGAGTGATAAAGCAGATTTGTGCTATAATGTCCTACATCTGCTGATACACAAGAACCATCATAATTAGAGTCATAACTACCGTCAGGGCAGCCATAGGGTAAATTATCTAGTATAGCAATTATGGAATCAGAATCTATATCTCTATCAGATATATGAATGCCTCCTGCTCCTTGATATGAGGCAGGACCTATAGAATCTGATGAAAGATTAACATGACTTAAATTCGCATCACCCCATGAGGTATTCCAATTTCCATCTCCCATTTGACCCCTATATGATTGACCTCCGCAAACAACATCTCCAAGGCTCATTGAAGAGTTATTTTGGCCTGCATGAATTATACAAAGTGTATTGCCATTTATTGATGTTGCAATTACGTTTGGAGTCTCACCAAAGTCTATGAACGCGTCATTAACTCCGATGGCAAGTGGATTAGATTGATGAGTATAGTCACCACCTCCATTACCGGTTTGGCCCCACCAATTAGCACCCCAGCAATATGGAATTAATTGTTCTGATATAACACAACTATTTCTGTAGGCAACTTCTAGTGAAATTATTGGAATATTGGCACTGAGGTTTATTGCAGTTGGCGAACTAAACCAGAAATTATTTCCAGTACCAAGTTGACTATCAAAATTGGCGCCCCAACACTTCACTGTTTGAGATTGATACAACGCACAAGTATGGTCATCTCCAGTACCAACTGCTATTACATTACTAGCTACAAATTGAGGTAAAGGATAATTCACATCGGCCATAGAACCTATCCCGAGTTGCCCATCGTCATTTCTACCCCAACAATATAGATCATTATTATCTATGATACCACAAGTATGTTGATAGCCAGTTGAAATTGAAATGAATGAGGAGTTAGTTGGAAAATTTGATTCACTGACAATTACCGGAGTGTAACGTCCATTGAAAGAATTGCATCCTACAGGGCTTGGATTATTATCTGAAGAATATTCACTACCACCTGTACATACTGTCCCATCTCCCAATTGACCATAGCCATGCCACCCCCAACATAGACCTTCTCCAGTATTCAAAATCGCGCAGAAATGTCCCTGATTTGCATCAGATAATGATACTGCAGTTTTACCATTAGGTAAAGAAACTTGAAGGGGGGGATGATTTGATGCATACCAACAAGTAAGACCTCCAGATTCTTGACAAACATCATTACCAGAGCCTAATTGACCATATTCTCCCCCACCCCAGCACCAAATCTCGCCTATATCATTTAACGCACAAGATGACCATCCGCCAGTAGAAACCTCGACCATATTTCCTCTGGAAGCTAAATTTTGTACTAACCAAGGTCCTGCCTGTCCTTCAGGAGTTGTTGACTCCCCACCGATAGCTCCGCCTAGGCCTCTTTTTCCTTGTTCATTACTGCCCCAACAAACAACTTCAAGATCTTCTGTGATTATACATTGACTGTATCCTCCAGAAGATAAGGTCGAATATGAATAGACCGAGTCTTCTTGATACCCCTCAAAAGAAACATTAGCATTATGAGTCAATAAATTAGTTTTTTCTTCTTTTAGTTGGAGAGATTCATCATTTAATGGTATTGCTGATAAGGACATTCCTAACATTCCAAAAATAAATAAAAATGCAACAAGATTCGTTTTTTTAGACGGGCTCATATTCTAGCGGTAGGCATTTATGCATATTAATATTAGCAAGGGTAATTGAAGATTAATAATGAACAAACTAATTTGCTTGGAACCATTCGGGAGAGTATGACGGTGTCTTTCCTATCAGACAACTGTCCCCCCATGGGAATCTATGAAACTCTGTATGACTTCAGAGATTCTTTTGGAAAATTCATGGGTACAGAAGGAACTCACCCTTGGTCACAAGGGTTTCCTTTAACTACGCCTTTAGAGAATTTCAATGGTCCATCTCTACCCGATAGTATCGACGTTACTTGGGAAGATCGATTCTACCCCAAGGCATGGGGGCATCCAAAGTTGAGAGAGTCGATTTCAGACTATTATAACTCCCAATATGGTTCTAATATTGCTCCAGAGAATGTCATGGTATTTGCCGGAGGTAGGCCAGGAATCTACACAGTAATGGCATTCCTGAAGGAAAATGTACAGGCGAGAATAGGTAATATCGAATGGCCCGCTTATCTCGATATAATGGAACAAACAAATACTAGTTTTCAGATCGTTCCGTTCACCAAAGAGAATAACTTTCATCCGAGTAATCAATCCTACTTTGATCGTGCTGGACTTAATGCTAAAACTAGGATTATGCCTATCATATCTAATCCTCAAAATCCATCGGGACAAACTCGTTGGGGAGATGAATTAAGGGAATTGATTCAGATAGCTGAAGAGCCGGGGAACGGAATTCTTCTCGACGAAGCATATGAAATGTTTCATTCACCATCAGTAAGTGGAATACAGTATGTACAAGACTTAGACAATAGCAATGTCTTCATTGCAGGCGCTTGTACGAAAGGTTTGCAATCTCCAGGTATTCGTGTTGGTTGGATTGTTGCTAGTAAAAAGAATATTGAGACATTATCCAACTACTCTAGTTTTGGAATGGGGGGAGTTAGCCATCCATCTCAACTCTATGCAGTTAAGCTACTTGAGCCTGGGCGTGTAAAGCAGGCTAGAAAAGCGATTGAAGAACATTACAACTGGCAGCGAAAGAGGTATGGTGATGCATTCAAAGATATGGGCCTAGGAGTATATACCGGAGATGGAGGATTTTACCATTGGCTCGAATTACCTGAAGGAATGACAAGTGCAGAATTGAATAAAAGGTTGTTCAAACGAGGAGCAGCAATACTATGCGCTTCTGACTGTGATATGGCTCGACCTCACTCGAAAGACCCAAATTATGTAACACCATATACAAGATTCTTCAGGTTTTCATTTGGCCCTTTGTTGCCTGAAACTTTTGAATCTGATGTTCAACTTTTCAGTGAAGTCTTTAGAGAATACAAACGCGATGTTGGTATCGAAATTTGAATATTAATTTGCAGATTCATACGTATTGTAAGCGTGTAATGGAGGAGTGTAAACATGGAGATTTATCAATTCATTATCCGAATTATTTGTCACTCTATGGATATCAGGTTCATCAGATGCACAAATCTCGCCTTGATGATATTCTCTAACACTAGTTGGGTAAGCCAATCCCTTCTCGTTGAGATTAAAGGTTGTTTCAGTTGAAACACCATCTATTATTTTGAAGGCACAATCACTACCTACATGATCATGAATAGGAGTTAACTGACCGGGAGTCCAGCATATTGCTACTAATTCATAGAATTCTGTTCTCTTAATCACATTCCTCTGATAGCCGTCTTCTGCATAACCTATACAATCTTTCAAGGCTGGGATGTTAACTTCAATCGATTCTAATTTCTGCCCTAATTCTTTTATTCCTGGACGACGTTGAATAGTATCTAACCATTCAATAAGTGAAGATAGTCCTTCACATTCTGATAGAAGGTTTTCACGGATATCAAAATCAAGGGCGACCTGCTCAACCATATTCAACGACAATGGCTATTCGTTGATGATTATTACTATTGCTATATTATCTAAAAAAATATCAGTATAGTGAAATACACTCAGTGAGACTCAAGATATCAGGTGTTTTTTAGAACACCGGCTTACGTAAGAATACACTAAAAACTGTGTTTTTTACTGTTTTACTACCTTCTGTTATTATATACTCTCCGAATAACGCGAAAGCACCTACAAACGTAGGAGGAAAATAAAATATGGCAATGGATACAAAAGATATGATGAATGAAATGGGTGCAGCTTTTGCTGTTACCTGGCTAGTTATGGGTTATACCGTATGGACTGGAGAGGCTATGGCTTCTGAGACCGCACTAGTTGGAATAGGAATGAGCGGAATAATGGGCGTCGCAGCACTTGGTGTTGCATGGATGGCTTTCGCTGGTGCACACATTTTGCCACCAGTGACTTTTATGCACATGATGACCGGAGAGCTTGATGACAAGGATGCTTGGATGGCTAACGGATTGAAACTAGCTATGCAAATTGTTGGTGGTCTATTGGCTCTGCTAATGATGGCAGAACTGAATGATAACGGCGTAACATACTCTGAATCTATGGGTGGAGAAGCTATGGAAGATTGGGCGTTTGATGCAATGACTATGGCTGGTGGAATAGCCGCAGGTGCAGTACTTTGGTGTATTCACAGCAGAACTGACAACCCTTGGGCTACAGCGGTTGGTGTAATTGCAATGGGTAGTTATATCGGTGCAAGTGGATCGACAGATATGGCTTCTATGCTAGCTAATGAGATGGGTGATTTAGTACCTACATTATTAGATTATATTGTTACTGGTGTTTCAGTAGGTCTTGGTGCATTACTTGCTACTAAGATTGATGAAGCAATGGCTTGAATCAAATATTAATTTGAATATTTGAATATACGTAAGGCAAACTGGGGGGCATTCGCCCTCCAGTTTAGCCGAATTTACAAAATAGTCTGAATACTCTTTCAGCGCTTATACTCTAAATAATCGAGTTGTTACTTTACAAGAGGCAGACTGCTTGTGATCGTATCTATAGTAGAACGCGGTCCAGGCCCTATCCCTACAACTGTTACAGTTCCTGAGGGTATTTCGGTATGTCCAGCATCTTTGACCATATAACAAATCAATCCTGCTTCATTCGCTTCACCGAAGATACGTTTTAGACTCTCAAGATTACTAGCACTACAGACAATCTTTCTTGCACCATTAGTGCGATATTTTTCTAATAATTTAGGTGCAATTCTTTTTGCTTTAAGGATACATTCTGCAGTTGCGTGACTACACTGTGCAGCAAGTTTTCCTTTTGATAATGTGAGGTCACTTCGAGTGACTAATATCATCGTTAGTTCATTAGTTTGAGGCAAGTTCAGGCACCGCCTCAGGATTTGTAAGGTTAGTATGTCTATTCATTAATTCACTGAGTGGATTTGCAAGCCATGCAACAAATGCAACATTCCCTCCGGCATGGAGTAAGTCAAAAGGAACGCCATTTAACAAGTAGATTAGGAAGAATGAGGAATCCACATTGTGTAGAATACTCAAAGAAACTATCCAATTAAACAAAAATCCAGAGAATGCAGCAAATATTGCGAGATTGGTAATATTTAGCTTTTCATTCTGAATAAATTGAGTGCGTAACAATGCGGCTAAAATACCTATAGATGCCCAGCCAATTATTTGGTAATTAGACCAAAGCCCGTGTTCTAACATCACATTAGAAGATAGCGTAACTATAGTGGCAAACGCAATTGAATAAGAAATACCAAAATAAATTCCAACCATTATTACTAAAAATGTGACAGGTTGTACATTAGGAATTGGATCTAGTAACAACCTTCCTGAAATCGCAAGTACGGCAATTATTGTAAAAATCAAACCAGGGTTTTTAGATTTGAACTTACTATTTGTAAATATTAATGATACAATTGCAACAGTTACTATCGCCAAATCTAGAACAAATTGTTCAGTAGGAGAAAGAGTTACTGCGTGCGCATCGAATAACATAGGTAAGTAGTCCAATGTGATTATGTTATTGATGATTACTCTTATTCAATCTTGGAGATTACTAAAATACGTAATCTAAAACAATCTCAAAAAGACTTAGTATGTGGCAATTTCCCATGTAATAACACTATCACTATCTAATTCAAGATCAGAAATACCAACCAGAGAGATTGCACCGTTATCTAATAATTGCCACCATGCACCGGATGAGAAATCTTCAGTACAAGTATGTGTATCGCAAGGAGAAACACCACTAATAGAATCCATCTGCAATCCAAAAGAGAATTCTGTGTAGGTGTAAGCAAAAGTCATATCTGTAGCTGCCACAGCGGCATTAAACAGTTCTAGACCATTTGTATAACCTTCAAAACCGCCGACACAGGCGCCTGTTGAATTCCAATTTTTGTCTGTTCTAAAATCCGTACCATCATGATCTATGTGGTGTCGACCATCAGCAAATTCAGATGGAGCCGCACCATCGGGGAAATGGAAGCAAACTACTTGCTTACCATCCCATAAATCAGGCAAACCATAATGCGGATCTTCGTTATTATCAACTAATTCTGAAGTCATTCTACTCCACTCCGTAGACAATGTACTTGATGAAAGCAATAGAACTACCAGAAAAACAATTGAAGCGGACTTTAATCGAGATTCTTCTTTGGCGGCGAAGTACCCCAATATTGTCAATAGAGCTATTACTAAAACTGTCACTATAAGTGTAGACATAGATTTAATGCGGGTAGTAACTAAGTAGATTAATATTAGTGATAATTAGAGTGCCCCAAATTAATAATTAGAAAATATCACTGGCTAATTTTCTTAATTTTTTCAAGTAATATAGAATTGACTAATTTACCATCGGCTGAGCCGCCAAGTTTAGCCATAACCATACCCATTAACGGGCCGATTGCCGCCATACCTTTGCTTTGAATGAAATCTAATTTGTCTGCTATAATTACATCAATTACTTTCTCGACTGAAGAACTATCTGCAGGAATAAATCCCTCAATTTCAGCTGTTTTAGATATCCAATCTATCTTTTTATCAAATGTAGAGAAATCTTCATCGATACTCAAAAGGTACTTTGAACCGAGAGGGACTATTCCCTCTCTAGTAATAATCCCCTTTTCTCTTGAATATACTAACAAGGCTAATAGTTCCCAGGGAACATTAGATACAGGTACGTTTGATTTATTAGAAATCTCTGATCTTGAATTGTCTAACAAAATCGACGCCCAAGGTTTTGGAGTAAGTGAGGGAGATGATAGCTCATTTTCAGTTAAACCTGAAATGAATATGTCATCCAACTCGCTTCCTAATATAGCCTCTACCTGATTACTGGAGATATCGTATTTTTGCAACCTTAACAATCTTTGTTGTTTATTCATAGGTAGATTAGATTGTATCTTATCCCACCTATCTAATTCTAAATTCAACACTTGTATGTCTGTCTCAGGGTACATGCGTGCACCACTAGGCAGAGGTCTCATTGCAGTCGTTGTTCCGTCTTCAGGAGCCCCTTTTTTGATTACCACATTACGTACTTCACCAGGTATTCTGTGGAACGCTCTTCTAGCACGTAACAGTACTGACTCGAGGGCTAACTCTGCCTGCCATTTTGGAGCAACACATAAGATAAAAGCGTCTGAATCTGATAATTGCAGCTCATTTCTTACTACATCGACATCTTCTGAAGTGATACCATATGCTGGAAGTTCGTCAGAATGGAAAATTCCTGCTACACCTGCTTGCTTGGCTGAACTGGCTAGCTCTCGCCCAAGCCGTGGCATTTGTGCACCGTTCTCGTCCAATTCTTTAGTTCCAATTTTTCCTGCAAAACCCTGTAACTTTAATCCTAGAACTACAGAACCCATAGAAAGTGCTTTTACCACCATTTCAGAATTACTATTTACAAATAAATTTGTGAGTTCCTCCGTTTTAAATGGCAATTTAGAAGAGGCTGAAAGAGCCACTCTATTTTCCACAGGAATAGAATCTAAACGACGATCGGGAGGGAGAAGAGGCAATTCTAATTCTTTACGTAATTCATTGGCTAAACGATACATGTGCAATTGTCTTGCCATCTCAATTTTGATAATTTGAGGGACCCATTCTAAATCTTGACAACCTTTGATTTCAACTCGGACCCCACATGCAATACTTACGTTAAGATCTTGACGAATTGAACCTAAACCTCGTCTAACTCGGCGAGTATCTCGTAACAATGTCCCGAGCATTAAAGCGACTTCTTTCGCGTGCTCTGGCGTTTGAATATCAGGTGCAGTTGCAATCTCGACTAATGGTACCCCCAATCTATCTAATGTATAAAAAACGATTTCTCCATCTGATGTAGATTCTGTTTCAAGTTTTCTTGCAGAGTCTTCTTCGAGACATATTACATCAATTCCAACAGTCCCTAGATTTGTATCTATGACTCCATTTGTCGCCACTAAAGTGGTTCTTTGAAAACCACTAGTGTTTGAACCGTCAACTACTGTCTTTCTCATAGCCTGCATAGATGATACGGGTTTAGCATTCATCATTGCAGCCATAGTCAAAACTGCATCAACAGCATTGTTATCATGATTCAATGGAGGAGCCTCATCGAGTTCGATCAGACCTGAATTTGGAGACTGAACATAAACAAATGAACGATTTCTTTTCGATTCAAAACGGGCTGTTACGTCTATTCTTCCACCTTCTCCTTGGGCTGCTCGTAATTTCCTATGAGATCGAGGCCAATTATTAGGGATTTCATCTAATCCGAAATCATACAATTCACTTGGCATACGAGAATGAAGTTTACCAGTGGCTAATTGTTGATGTATTTCTAATCCACACATGAAACCCAAACCTTCGGGGCTCAAATTATCCGGAGAAGAGATGTCTCCCATTGGTTCCATATTAATCACAGAGACGGGGTTATCTTTCATAGGGTAAACGGGGCGCTAGACAAAACTATACTCATCATTTTTACTACTATAGAGTGTGCCACTTTGACGCAATTGCTGTACTGTCTTATCTACTGTAAACTCGTCAATTTTCTTCGCAATTGCTCGATTATATATTGAAGTAATCGTTGCTACATTATTATTCTCATTACAAATATCTCTAATGATTGCCATAATGATTGATGTAGTATTTCTCTGTCTAACAGTGACACCTGAATATTCTGATTCATCTTCAATACCTGATTCTTCGCGCCAGTGCTTGAAGACCGCTAATGCTACTTTGGCATCCTCAGCAATTGCTTCACTTCGGAGATACATTCGAGCATGAGCTTCTGTAAGGCGTATTAGTGCCTCTAATGCTCTAGCTGTTATTGGGACAACATTGGATTCTCCTTCATCTTGATCCTCACGCCCAAACGATTGTCTTTCTGAAACGTAATATTCCAATATCATTGCCATGACATCATCGTTAATATCGGGGTGATGATTTCTCTTTGAATATGCGATATATTTTCTAAGGAATGCTTGTGTAAGATGTTCTTTACCATCAACTCCATTTTTGAAAATTAAATCTTTTTCTTTTTCAGTAGGATCAATTTCTACAAATTCATCAATTAAAGCTTCGGGGACTCCTTTGGTCCTACTCCGAAGAATATGTTTAGCAATCATTTCGTCCGTTTCTGCTTTGACTGTATCCCTCAACATCCATATAATATCAAATCTTGATGCTAAAGGAGCTTCTAAACCCGTTTCGCTAAATGAACGGAGTACACTGGTATTCGCACCTCTTTTTGAGAAACGACCAGATTTAGGATTTGCTGCTGCAATAATAGCACAACGCGAAGGCAGGGAAGCTGTAATGCCACCTTTAGAAATATCAATTTTCTGCTGCTCCATAGCAGGGTGCATTACTTTTCTATCATCGGGAGATATCTTATCGAACTCGTCTATAGCCGCCAAACCTCTATCTGAAAGAGGGAGTACTCCTGCTTCTAAAGCAAATCTTCCATCAGCAAATGTATCTCTTACTGCTGCGGCTGTTAATCCTGCACCGGAAACACCCCCTCCAGATGCAAATTTACCTCGAGGAGATAATTCTGAAACATAAGTTAGCAACTGAGATTTAGCGACTCCTGGATCCCCCATCAAAAGAATATGGATATCCCCTCTAGTTCGAGTACCGTCAGGATTTCTTCTGGAAACACCACCAAATAATTGGAGAGCAAGGGATCTTTTCACAAAATTCATAACACCAGATGAGAATATAGATGGAGCGATAGAATTCTGCATCAATGTGAGAAGATCTTCTCTCTGAGATATAGAAATAATTTGTTCTTCTTCTTCATCGGTAATTTTAATTTCAGTAAATGGAACAGATTCGTGTTCAGAACTAACAAGATGATAAATAATATCAAACATTGGGGTTTTTTTATTTTTTATTACCTCACTATAAACTACAGGTATCATATTAGCAACTATTCTTTGACCTGGTAAATGCTTGTTTACTAAGTCCCCTTCAAGAAGTACTTTGGCTCTTCCTGGTTGAGCACCACTTTCTACTGACTCTGGTAATTCTTGAATTTCTATCCATTGATTATTAATTAATCTTGATACTTCAAAAATGAGCTGGAAACGTGTGGCTCCTCCCCTTCCTGCATTCTCGCCACAGCCTCCTTGATCTGCAGGTGGGCATCGAATTGGTTCCTTTAATTCTCTCTCGTTGGTTTGAATAAGTTCTTGCCGTACTCCGCATGATTCACACTCAAAAATTGCAATATGCATTCTAGGTTTAATCTCTGAGATTTTTATTACTTGAACATCGCTACTTCGTAATTTCTCGATATCTGCTGAACCTATCTCTCGTAAAGTTCGACGACTGTCTCGAGGCAATTCACCTACACGTAATATAACATCTAAGTCTTCTCCACGTTCTCTACAAATATGCCTTAGTGTTTCTTTGCCTGTATCTAAAATTGTTCGAGGAAACTGGAGAATATCTTCTGCGAAGTCAGGATCAAAAGCCTCAAGTTCATGAAATGGAACTTCAAGCGTTGGAGTAATAGACTGTTTTGAGAGCAAGGTAAATATCTCAGTTTCCTTGGCTTCTAAAAAGAAGGTTTTCCAACGAGCGGACGAGTCATGTGCTGCCATTGTCATACTTATTCCTCGCTGGGCTTTGCTCCGACGCACTTACGGTCTATAACCAAATTGGATAGTTTCTGATACCCCTTTGTTTCTAGTGGAGTTTTAATGTAAATCAAATACAAAAATTACGTATTAATCGCTTCCACTGCAAGAAAATTTAATTTTCGCCAAGACTCATAGAAAATTACTCTACGTTGGTTTCAAATCTAAGTCCCTAATCGACAACTATGGAATTTGTCAGAGTAGACGACGATGTAATACTAAGATTGGACCCTGGAGAGGAAATACATCAGTCTATTCAAAGTCTTTCTGAACATGGAATTGATTGCGCTGTAATCACTAGTGGAATAGGAAGAGTGAGAGATATTCGGATGGGATATTTAGGGGCAGATGGAATTTATCAAACTTTAGATCATGAAGGGCCAATGGAATTACTATCTACACAGGGTAATTTAGCTCCTGGTCATGATGGCCCTTTTACTCATCTACATACTCTAATGTCAGATAATGGACATTCAGTACATGGAGGACACTTATATCATGCGACCATTCATGTAGTTGGTGAAATTCATCTACGTGTATTAGACGCTAATGCTATGAAGAGAGAACCAACCAATACAGATTTTGTTGCATTGAAATTCTGTGATTTGGAGTGATAAATTGAAAGTTCTTTGGGCTCATGGACTTGAAGGAAGCCCCAATGGTTCGAAACCTAAGTGGATAATAGAAAATCTAGGATGGGATGTAATTTCAATTGATATGAGCGAAAGAGGTTGGACAATCGGCGAGCAAACAGCAGTTGTTCTTGACAAGATATCTGAAATTGGTGATTTTGATCTAATCATGGGTTCATCTTACGGAGGGTTAGCTGTTGCAAATGCAGCTATTGAATTATTAGATAAGAATCTGAAATTGGTGTTAATGGCTCCTGCATTTGGTTTGGCAGAAAATTTTCAAAAAATAGGAGAAGAGGAATTGAATGAATGGGAAAATAATGGATTCAGGCCTTATTTCCATCATGGTCTCAATGAAGAAATTAAGTTAAGTTGGGATTTTATGGTCAGCGCTAAAAGGATGTCATGGCCAGAGATAAAACACTCAACTGTGATTATTCATGGTGTTTCTGATGATATCGTACCAATAGAATCTTCCAGAAAAGTAGCCGAATCTAATTCAAATGTTGAATTAATAGAGGTTGAGGATGGGCATCGATTAGTAAACTCTCTACAATTCATACCAATTGCCGCAGAAAAGGTATTATCAAAGAAATAATTTCTATTGATATTAATGTGAACCAAGGAAATATTCGCCTATCTCAGGGTCAGTTAGAATATGTTGAGCATCTCCTGAATGCACTACTTTCCCTCCTGCAAAAATATATCCTCTATCTGAACGGGCAAGGCTTAAACGAGCGTTTTGTTCCACTATTAGTACAGTAATTCCCTCGCCTCTCAAGGCATCTATTCGTTCAATGATTTGTTGTTGATATAGGGGGCTTAATGCTGCAGTTGGTTCATCTAACAACAAAAACTTTGGATTGGATATCAGAGCACGTGATATTGCCAACATTTGCCTCTCTCCTCCAGATAGAGAGGCGGCCAAATCATGAACTCTTTCTTTCAAATCAGGGAACATATTCAAAGCCCGCTCAATTCTCTTATTTAGAACTAAATTAGACAGGTTATTACCACCCATCTGTAGATTCTCATAGATTGTTAAAGATGGAAATACGTTATCAACTTGAGGGACATATGCAATTCCTCTATTTACTAATTGATCCGTTCGCCAACCGGAAACATCTTCTTCGTCATGTATTACATCTCCTGAATAGTAAGTAGATATTCCAAATATAGTCTTGATAAATGTAGATTTCCCACATCCATTCGGTCCAATAATTGTAACAAATTCTCCCTCCTCTACATATAGATCGATATCATAGAGAATCTGAACTGAACCATATCCTCCATTGAGTCCTTTTACATCTAGTACTCTACCCATTACACTCACTCCTCCTCTCCGGCAGAACCGAGATAGGCTTCAATGACTGCTTTATTCGATTTTACTTCGTCAGGAGTACCGACCATCAAAACCTCTCCTTCATTCATAACAATAATTCTATCAACACCTTGGCGGAGTATAAAGTCCATATTGTGTTCAATTATTAGTATAGAAATACCTGTTTCGTCGACTGTTTTTCTCAGATTATTGAAAATTTTCATCGCCAAAGGGCCTGCAACACCCGCTACTGGTTCATCGAGTAACAGAAGGTTTGGAGAGCCCATTCTTGAACGTCCGATATCAACTAATTTTGATTGACCTCCTGATAATTCACTGGCTAGATTATGTGCCATATGAGGGACTTCTAACTCTTCGAGAATAGCATGAGCTTTTTCTAATCTAAGAGATTCTGCTTGGCGGCTTTGGGGGAATTTGAATAATGATTTCAGAATATTTGGAGATAATTGTTTTCTCGGAGGAACTAGAAGATTTTCAATGACTGTCATTTCTCGCCATAATCTAGTATGTTGGAAGGTTCTTGTCATTCCTAAACCATGAATTTGGTCTGGCCTCATATTAGAAACGTCCTTGCCATAAATTTCCACTTTACCAGATGTCTGATTAAGAAGACCACTGATGCAATTGAAGGTAGTTGATTTGCCACACCCGTTGGGACCGATAAGTCCTACGAATTCACCTTCTTTGATTTCAAATGATACATCCTTTACAGCTACAAGTCCACCAAACTCTTTACGTAGATTTTCTACCTTAAGGACAGTATTCATTTTTCACCTACTCCTTCATCTAATTGACTTGAATGTTTTGAAGGTCTAAATGGAACTTCTGGAATTAATCCTTTGGGGTTTAATTTCAATGAAAATAACATTAAACTACCAATTAATAGTACTTTCACATAAGCCATATCTGCACTTACACCATTATTGAATGACTCTTCGATGGATCGCTGACCCAACATGAATAGAGTAAATAAGAAAACAAATACTCCTGACATTCCAATATCAGAAATTATTCTGATTCGTAATAGAATTCCTAGAATTAATATGGTAATAAATATCTTAGTAACTTCCCATTGATCCATAACTAACCATTGGAATAGTCTATCTATCTTATCCGCAGTTGAATATAATGGTAGATCTGGTGAACCTTGTGCTGCAACTAAAACATTGAAAACGAATTCCATAAGAACTATGATGAAGGCACCTATTATCATTCCCTTATTATTTGCTTTACCCCCTATAATAAATGCTGCCCAAACTAAGAACGTAGAACGAGCAGGAGACATTATTGATGGTTCGAAACCTGTAAGTTTCCAAGCCCAGAATGCACCCGCAAGCCCAGCTATTGCCGCCCCCAAAGCAAGGCTAGCCGCTTTATGCGACAAAACATCATGACCGTGATGTTGAGCCACTTCTTCATCTTCTCTGATCGCTCTCAAAATTCTACCCCAAGGTGAGGACAATATGGTTTCGAGAAGCCACCAAACTAGTATTACTGAGATAATGCCCATAATTGCAAGTAGCATCATATACGGTGCTGGTTCGATTAAACCATTTGCATCTGTGAGATTGAGTAGTTCTCCCATCTTATCAGCCGGACCAATAAGTGCTGAATCATTTCTACATGAATCTGCACTGATATAATCAGTATCTGGCCCGATAGAAACACCTCTGCCACAAAACCACCATTGTTTTAATGGAAGTGTATACTTAGAAATTCCAATTGCGGAACCAATTGATCCAACTCTTAATAGAGGCTCTCCAGCTAATAATACACGAACAATTTCACCAAGAGAAATCGTAACTATGGCAAAATAATCCATTCTTAAACGTGCAGTAGGATAGGCTAGCGCCCATCCAAATGCAGCTGCTAATAATATTGCAAAAATAGTTGCAGGCAATACTGGCCATGCATAACCATGAACCTCAGTGGGGGCAGTTAAGATACCAACAGTTATCGCCCCAATGCCAACGAAGAATATGACTCCAAAATTAACCATCCCAGTAACTCCAGTATGGAGATTTAATGAGAAGGACATTAGAATGAATATCGACAAGGTCAGCAGAACATTTGATACTTGAAGCGCTTTATTGAAATTCATGGTGTCCGAATTAGAAATAGGGAGCCAGTAAAGGAATAAAAATAGAATTATTAGTAATATTATAAAGATTATGTTGGATCCAATTTTGCTTTCTCTACCGTACTTAAATCTCTCATTTGAGGGTGGGTGATTACTATATTTTTCTAATAAACTAGATGGCTGTGATCTAATGTTATTTGTTATCGAATATATTTTACTTTCATAATCTCTGACAATCTTATTCCAGGTGTTTCTTATCTTTGAATCGTATGCACTCAAGATATCAAAAATATTAGTTCTTTTATCAATCGATTTGACTGGCTTGGAAATATAATCAGTTCCCCAGATATACTCTACCGCTTGGAATAGGGCCACACACCAAACTAAAATTGGAATTAGGGGCCAAACAAGATTATCCATTGAAGAGATAGATTCGATAAACCATAACTCTGTTTGCATTAACTCGAACCATGAAATATCTATATCGGCTAAAGTATCGGAAAAGTAGGGTGAATCTTCTGCCTGAAGAATACCGTCACTCCCCAACAATATGTCTAGATTTGTTTGGACTCCAGTATTAGTAGAGCAGGTGTCTGAACATGCATCTGAGTAAAATGAATTTCTGGAAATAAAACTAGCAAAGCGATGGAAAATATAACTTCCAATACCAATAGATGCTAATGTTTGAGCGCGATCTGAGCGGTCATTCCACCAATTATGAAGGCCTAGTACTGCGGTTAAAGGAAATATAGCAAGTAAATATGTGACCACTTTTGAAGGTTTTTTTGTTCTCTCTCGCTTACGCCTTAATCTATCGATTTTCCATTTTTCATAGGCATCTCCGATTCCTTCCGGCATAATCATCAATACTGCAACAAGGAAAATATAGGGCATTACTCCGTCCATTGCAGTATAATTAGAACGGCCTAGTGGGCTACCAATTCCTATCAAGATAGGAGACGAAAGGGCTCTAACAAAGCCCACTATTAATGATGCAATTATTGCGCCGGGAATCGAACCTATAGTTCCCAATACTATTACAGCGAAAGAGGGGAGTAATAATGTGAAAGCGGTTTCGGGATTATATCGCAAAGTTATTGCAAAAATTGCCCCCCCTAAACCGGAGATACCTGCGGAAAGGAAAGCGCTTGTTAATTGGACACGTTCGACATTAATGCCGCTACTTGCTGCTAACTCCGGATTATCTGCAACTGCTCGCATTTTCCTTCCAAGCCTTGTTTTTGTTAGTAATAGAAGTAGTATTGCAACAGAAGAGAAAATTACAGCTGGAACTATTCCTTTGTAATATGCATAGTTTGTAGTTGCACCTGTTACGCAATCTACATTTGTATCATACATTTCAAAGAATGGCTTGGATACTTCACTAACAATTCGAGATAAAATCGGCTCTCCAGTTGTTTCATCGATTCCTGTTTGTTCGCAATTGTAATGATTGTATGTTTGGGCACTATCATATCTATTATCACCATCTAAATCTGTAAACGACTCAAACAAACCATTTGTCCCTCTATCATATATCCCATTTCCATTCGCATCCCAAAAGGGTTCGGCTGGAGCAAGCCCTTGGGTTCTATCTCCTAAATTGAAACGAAATTTAGTTGTGGGAAGTTCCCACCTCATTGTTGGCATACGCCAATCTGAATCTGGCTCAAACATATTTCTTGATGCTCCAAAACGTAAATATGTCAATGCTCTAAGAATTAATGCTACACCTAGAGAAGCGATCATCATAACTTGAGGAGATGCTCTTTGTTCGCGAAAACCCCTATACACGAGCCTGTCGATCATAATACCGGCAAAACCAGTTAGAATAAATGCAGCAAGAAGTGACCAAGATAGCAATGACCATGTTAAAACTCCATCCTTAGGGGCATCGTATAAAGGTACGAAATAATCACTCCAAACCATCACCATAGCCAAATACATACCAATCATAAAAAATTCAGATTGCGCAAAATTACCGTATCTCTGAACTTTATATGTTAGAGTTAAACCAATAGCAATAGCAAGATAGGTAGATGCCCAAGTTAAAGTTCCTGTACTGATAGAAATTAAATCCAGCGTTATTGTTGCTTTTGTTTCAAGACCTTGGAGTAAGGCTTCTAATGTTAGAAATATTACACCTAACATGAATAAAGGAGAGAGAAATATTCCTAATGTCCTAATTCGACTTGGGGGGATATCATCAAAAAATATCTTTATTACAAGAAATCCTGCACTTATTGATTCTAATATTTGTAATAGCCAAATTAAATCAGTTGGTAATTTATCTAGGAGAATGATATCAAGAAAATTTAGGCCCCCATATCCGTAAGATAATCCTAAAAATAGTGAATCGAAGAATAAGAATAATGCAAGAAATACTCTTTTATTAAGAGTTGAAAGTTGGTTATAATTTTCACGTATTTGTTGGAGCATTACCTACACACACACATACAAAATCATAACTTTGAATTTAAAAAAAAAGGGCAGTGTGGCGGATGCACCGCCACACTGCTTTACGTACTTGTTTAATCTAAAAGATTATTCAAGCCAATCCGTTTACTGGATCCCAGCTACGGTTACAAGTAAAGGCTACATCTCCAGTGGTAGCATCTTCTGTGAAGTCTCCAACACAGTATCCTGCACCAGGACTGTCACCATTAGCAAGGAAAGAGATAGTTCCACTCGCTCCTTCTAATCCTTGACCAGTTGCCATGATTACTTGACTCAATGTAGCTGAAGGTGATGCCATCTGTGCGAATGCACTTAATGCCATTACAACAACTCCATCGAATGCCTCAGCAGTATAGATACCGCCAGCACAATCAGCTGATTGTGCACAAAGGCCTGCGAATACATATCCTACTGTACCCATTGTTCCAGATGATGGCTTAGTAGCAATTACTCCATCGACACTAGCACTTGCATCTACAGCAAGACCTTCTTCAGCGATTCCATCTCCGCCATATACTTGGCCAGTCCACATTTGTGTAGACATTTCATCAAGAATCATTGCACCATCTGCTGCATATGATACTAATACCGCAGATGTACAACCATTGTCAACCATAGCTTGAACAGCAGCAGAGAAATCGGTTGTTGTTTGCTCATATCCGATAGTTGTACATAGAGTACTACTATCTGCTGTAAAGGCAGCAGTGAATGAATCTGCAAGACCTGCTCCATAATCGTTAGTCATGTGAACTAATCCAACTGTTCCATCCGCAGGCATATCTGCTTTTACTACTGCACTAAGTGCTTGGCCTTGTAGAGCATCGCTTGGCACTACTCGGAAGAAGTCAGGATAAGCTGTTGCATCCGAAAGTGCTGGGCTAGTACTTGCATAAGAAATCTGAGGGATTCCTGCTGCTGAAAGAACTGCGTTAGCACCAATTGATGCACCAGAGCATGCTGCTCCAACTACTCCTACAACTCCTGCATCAACTAATGTTTGAGCTGCAGTTGCTGCAGTTGTACCGTCACAACCTGAATCACCGTATACTATCTCGAACTGAACCATGCTGTTCCATCCGATTGTATTAGCTATACCAAGAGCAATTTGTGATGCAGCTACGAAGCCCATTGCATATACAGCAATAGGTCCTGTTGCATCGTTAAGGAAACCAATCTTTACAGTAGCGCCCATGAAAGTTGCTGCTGCAAGACCACCGGTAGCAGTCCATATATGATTACAGTTGAAGTAATCTCCATATGTTGGTACATGATTGAAAGAACAAACATCGTATCCACTTCCTGTAACGTCTCCGTTATCCATGAAGTTGTGTACACCGCTTGCACCTGCGTAATCAACGCCGACCATCTTCAGATGTGTTGCCATATTAGCACCATCTTCGTGCATAGCTGCTTCTCCGATCATCATTACTGCGTCGAATGCTTCAGCAGTGTAGATTCCAGCAGCACATACAGCATCTGCTGCACAAGTTGCTGCGAAATCTCCTGATCCTGCTTCTGCTGCTCTAGGCATTGTTACTTGAACGCCGTTTGCAGCTGCTGGATTAGTATAATCTAGAAGGGCGGATTCGCCTGCTATTCCGTCAGCACCGAATACAGGAATTGTCGCTCCCATTACTGCCATAGTCTCGATTATCATTGCACCGTCAGCAGAATATGATGCTAGGACTGCTGAGTCGCAACCTGCATCTACTACTGCTTGAACTGCTGCTGCGAAATCTGTAGCGGTATCTTCATACCCTGTCTTTAGACAAAGTGTCATACCCATATCAAGCCAGAATGACTCAAATGAATCTGCAAGACCTGCTCCATACGCGTTAGTCATGTGGATTAATGCAGGGCTAGTTACACCACTTGCTGCAACCATATCAGCCATAGCATCGCCTTGAATAGCGTCACTAGGGACAACACGGAAGAAATCAGGATGTGCTACTGCATCGGATAATGCTGGGCTAGTACTTGCATAGGAAACCATTGGGATTCCTGCTGCTGAAAGAACTGCGTTAGCACCAATTGATGCACCAGAGCAAGCTGCTCCAGCCACCGCTACTACTCCAGCGTCAATCAATGATTGAGCTGCAGTTCCTGCTGCTTGTCCATCGCATGCTGAATCTGCTTCAACGATCTCGAAGTTATATCCATCATTTGCAGCAGATAGAGTTGATGCTGCTGTTGTGGAAGCAAATGTGAATCCGCCTGCATATACTGAAATTGGTCCAGTTGCATCGTTAAGGAATCCAATCTTGATTGTAACATCAGAAACTGGAGGTACGAACATTGGATTTGCTGCATTCATGTAGTGTGCAGCCATCTCATCAGCGATTGCATTGCCGATATCCACGTCGAAACCAACTGCGTTACCGCTTGCATCTAAGTTTTCAAACGGGGGGTAAGATGTATCAGAGCAGAATCTTAGGTTACCTGTTTCTAGAACATGTGCTAGTCTGCTACCTTCTGTTGCCATAGGGTATGATGTTGCTGTGTTAGCATCTGTATCGTCAGTTAGTACAACTGCACCGTCAAACCATGCACCGAAGATTAAATCATATTCTCCAGAATCGATTACTGCAGTAATTGCTACGTTAATCGCTGCAAGAAGTTCTGAATCACCATCATCGACAGCAATACCGAATGTCTCATCTGAGAAAGTAACCATTAGATCACCAGCTAATGCCAATACAGGAGAGTCTCCCATAGCATAATCTGCGTCACCGTTACTTACGGATGCTGTAACTGAAGGGAAATCAGCATATGCAACAATTGTCGCTAATGGCAAATTATCTGCTGCCCACAAATCTGAAGTTGTTCCAGATTGTACAGCAACTCTTGTGCCTGCCATATTTAGATCAAGTGCGTCAGAAATCATTGCTGAACCTGTAGCACCGATTACACCTTGGCTACTAGTGTAGTAACCACGTGTGAAATCGACCACAACTTCTCTTTCATCAGTCTTGGTCATAGCGGAAAGGATTGCGTCACACATCTCTCCGGCGTTCAGGTTGGGGATAATCGGGTCCCAATCAGAAGTTACGAACACTGAGGCTACATCTGCAGCCGGTGTTAATGTCCACTCTTCCACTATTGGTTCTGGGTCATCGTCATCTCCGCCTAAGCAACCAGCAAACGCTGCTGCTAGCATACTCAGGGTCATCATCATTGCAATTATTTTTTTATTATTCATAGGATACTCACGTTCCGGTAAGGTCTTCGACGACCTGTAACAGTTATAGAGTCTCTTAGTGATATATCTAAATATGTCTTTTTGGCTATATTTGCCATAATTATAATATTCGAATATTAAAAAAACACAATTACGGGGCGATAAGGGAAAATATCAGACAGAGTAATTGATGCAGTAGTTATGACTCCCAGCGCTATGAGTGACACGCCACTAGACTACGCATCCTCGGGTGTAGATATAGATGCAGAGGGAGTTGCAGTGGCTAGTTTAGTAGGGGCACTTTCTGCATCTGTTCGTCAAAAGGGAGAATTTGGAGCACCTGTTCCGCTACCTGGTGGTTTTGGAGGAATAATAGAATTTGGAGAAAATAGGCTAGCATTGGCGACTGATGGGGTTGGCTCGAAATTAATGATTGCTAACGATCTTCGAAAATATCAAGGAGTAGGGATTGATTGTGTTGCTATGAATGTAAATGACTTGTTGTGCGTGGGAGCAGAGCCAATCGCTTTCGTAGATTACATTGCCGTCCCAAAAACTGACCCAGCTACTCATGCAATAATCGGAGCGTCTTTGGCTGAGGCTTGCAAAAGAGCAAAAATAACATTAGCAGGAGGGGAAACCGCTACACTCCCAGGTATTGTCACTGAACTTGATCTGTCAGGTACAGCTTTAGGTTGGTTCCCTAAAGGAGATGAGATTACTGGAGAAAACTTAGAGGCTGGTGATGTAATAATTGGCTTACCTAGTAGTGGCATACATTCTAATGGCTATACTCTTGTTAGAGCCATTCTAGAACGTTCAGGCTGTTCCTTAATAGAAAAAGCGCCTTTTAATCCAGAACATCCTCACAGAAATATCGAAAGATTTGAAGAAGGAGATATTACTTTGGGAGAAATTTTACTAAACCCTACTAGGATTTATGTTGATCCATTAATTAATTTAATTAAAGATTGTAGAGATGGAATCGGTCCTTGTAAAATCAGTGACCTAAGGGCTATGGCTCATATCACAGGTGGTGGATTATCTAATTTATTGAGATTACACGATAGTCTCGGTTGGCATATAGATTCGCCTTTGCCAATATTGCCAGAATTTCTATGGTTAGCGAATAATGGTTCGGTTAATGATAGAGAAATGCATCGTACTTTCAATATGGGAATGGGGATGACAATAGCTGTCAATAAAGACGCTGCTGATTCAGTAGAATCTTGGCTTTCTAAGAGGCTGCCTGGTTGCAAACGTGTTGGTTTTGTCCATGACGAGGGAAGGAAAGTCACACACATTAATCCAGAAATTATTTTTGAACATTATTAATAGGATGGGTTTGTGTTGAGTGAGGGTTTAGTACACCTAGAAGGAGCAACGTTTTTGCGACTTGCAGACAATATTACAAATGATAGTTTAGGGCCATCTTCTAAAGATTTTCAAAAGGTATTCTATAATCCGGCGATGGCTGGTTCAAGGACTAGAAGCGTCATTTTAATGAAAAATATTATCGATTCGGGGTTCTTAGGTGATTCAGAAATATATGCAATTGACGGTTTAGCTGCTAGTGGTTTAAGAGCCAGAAGATGGTTAAATGAATTACCAGAAGAATACTCGGAAAGGATGAGAGTTACAATTTGTGATCTAAATGAAAATTCATTGAATTGGGCAATGAAGAATCATGAACAGTTCCCCCCCTCGCACGGGGAAGGAATACTTACTCCGAGGCAAGGAGATTTGAGAACTGCGGTACTAGACCAAGGGTGGCACTGGGTAGATGTTGACCCATTTGGTTCGCCAATGCCATTTTTAGATACTGCAATTCAATCTCTAGCTAGAAGGGCTGTGCTAGAAATTAGTGCCACTGATACGGCTGCGTTAACCGGTTCATCAAGAACTGCTTTGATGAGAAGATATGGAGCCAGGGTGAAAACAGACGGTCTAGCACATGACTCTGGAATGAGAGTTTTACTGGCGTGTATTGCAAGAAATGCGGCTAGCCACGACAGAAGTATTCAACCTATATTGTCTATTTGGGATTCTCATCATCTAAGAGTTTCAGTAAAGGTAACTAAATCAATAAAAGTTTCAAATGAATTAGAAGAAAACTTAGGGTGGAGAGTTTCTAGTCCAAAAGTCGAGGAAGTTCAGGCATCGATAGATGCAAAACTAATGCCTCCAAGTTCTCTTGAGTCACTTCCCATGCATTGTTTCTTGCCTCTTTCATATCCCATAAATAGGAAAGACAATCGTGTATCTGGTCCTCTATGGATAGGGCAAATTGGAGACGAAAGTATAATGGCAGGTTTCACTGAAGAAATTGCAATGTCTTTGTGCACTACTAGTTTAGATGGAGGTAAATTATTATCATGGACTGAAAGGGACTTTGAGTTAGAAAAAAGAAGAATACTTCGAAGTATTAGGTATATTCAACAGGAGGCGGAAGTGGCGGATTGTCGTTGTCTAATTTTAACTGATGACTTGGCTAGTTGGCAGAACCAAGGATCACCTCCTAGTCCGAACAAAATGATTGAATTAATTCAAAATAAAGGTTTCAAAGCAGCGAGATCGCACTACTCTAAACCATCATTTCGGACGAATGCCCCCTGGGATATTATTGTTGAATGCTTGAATGAAACTCAACCGCCGATGTAAGACATCTCAATTCGAG
>Ga0209631_10000281_pt1 | contig 68107 bp, 63 predicted proteins | sample COG_08_FD_184752 | JGI IMG/M metagenome (GOLD analysis project Ga0209631, IMG submission 184752) | Pelagic Microbial community sample from North Sea - COGITO 998_met_08 (SPAdes) (version 2) | ecosystem: Environmental > Aquatic > Marine > Neritic zone/Coastal water | place: Helgoland, sampling... | reverse complement strand
GCAGCCTCTTCTGATGGGGCTTCAGCAGCAGCCTCTTCTGATGGGGCTTCAGCAGCAGCCTTGGCAGCGTCTTTGGCTTCCTGCATGCGTTCCTGTGCCTTGGCTTTAGGCAAGTGCTGCTTCGTCTGTTCATGCACAACAGGTTTCTCGCCCATTCCAGCATCGGACAAGAAACGAGCCACACGATCAGTGGGCAGAGCCCCAACACTCATCCAGTGTTGAATACGCTCAACCTTCAAAATTATGCGTTCCGGATGCTCCTTAGGAACCATGGGATTATAGGACCCAACGCGTTCGATAAATCGACCGTCACGGGGGCTACGGGAATCGGCTACAACAACGTGATAAAAAGGGCGCTTCTTTGCACCTCCTCTAGAAAGTCTAATTTTCAAAGCCATAGTGACTATTTATTCCTTTTTCTTATATCTAACATGTTTCTAAAAATCTGAATTCAAATCCCAGTGATCTAACCTCGTGGCATCATTCCAGGAAACATCCCACCACCCATCAACCCTTTTTGGCCCATCTTACCCATTTTTTTCATCATCTGCCCCATCTGCTTGTGTTGCTTTAGGAGTCGGTTGACGTCTTGAACAGATGTCCCAGAACCAACTGCAATACGTCGCCGTCTAGAGCCATTTAACACCTTTGGTTTATCCCGCTCACCTGGTGTCATAGAAGATAGAATTGCTTGTTGGCGAGCTATCAACTTGTCATCAATGTTGGCTTCAGAAATTTGCTTCTTCATCTTTGAAAGACCAGGGATCATGCCCATCAAACCACCAACATCACCCATGGAGCGAACCTGTTTTAGCTGATCTGCCATGTCGTTGAGGGTGAACTGCCCTTTCATCATCTTTTTGGCTAACTTTTCAGCATCTTCCTTCTCTATCACTTCAGCTGCTTTTTCAACTAGGCCAACAATATCACCCTGACCAAGAATACGCCCAGCGATACGCGAAGCCTGAAAACTCTCCAGTTCGTCGAGCTTTTCACCAACACCCATTAACTTTATCGGCTTACCGGTGACTGCACGCATGGAGAGGGCTGCACCACCGCGTGCGTCACCATCGACCCTGGTCAGAACAATACCAGTAATACCGACTTTCTCGTCAAATTCTTTGGCTATGGTAACTGCGTCTTGACCTGTCATGGCGTCAGCAACCAGCAGGGTTTCAATTGGATTAGTAGCCGCGCTTATCATCGCAATCTCGTCCATCAATTCTTGATCAACATGCATGCGACCAGCCGTATCTAGAATAACTAGGTCATAGCCCTCGCGCCGTGCTGTTTCTATTGCTCTACTTGCGATCGTCACAGGCTTTTCACCCATAATTACCGGCAAAGACGGCACATTGCATTGGGCTCCCAGGACTTCAAGTTGTTGCTGTGCTGCAGGGCGATAAACATCGAGTGATGCCATCAAAACTTTTTTCTTATTGCGCCTCTTGATGCGAAGGCCCAATTTCGCACTGGTTGTAGTCTTACCTGAGCCCTGCAGACCCACCATCAAAACCACGACAGGGGGTATACCCGCAAGATTTAAGCCAGCATCTTCAAGATTGGAATTTGCATCATTGTAATCGCCTCCTAGCATTTCAACCAGATGGTCGTGGACGAGCTTTACAACCATCTGTCCGGGTGTGACAGAACGCAAAACTTTTTCACCAATTGCACGTTGTTTGATAGTCTCTATGAATGATTTGACTACATCCAGAGCGACATCAGCCTCAAGCAAGGCGAGACGAATTTCACGCAAGGCAGATTCAACGTCACTTGCAGAGAGCGCGCCGCGCCTTGTCAGGCCATCAAAAATCTCACCAAGTTTACTTGCTAGGCTGTCAAACATTATTTTTTCACAATTAGACCGCAAAAATTACAAACAAAAAACGCCAGTGCGCGAATCTCGCGGACTGACGGCGCCCCATGAGGCGTGAAATTCATGGATACCAACGTTAGGTTTTTATCGTATGGGATACCCCCAAGCAAGTCAAATTATTGATATACTCGCATTTTGGATATTAAGAGCCACAGTATTTCACAACCAGTTCTTTGGCATATGGTGCCTAGCCTTTGGGTATAAACTTTATTTATAACGCCCACCACATTTACTTAAAATAGGGAAAATTCCTTAGCCTGCGTCGCTAAAACTGTGGACTTTTTGAGCCGTAGCGACATATTAATCTTTATATGGAAAAATTATCGTTCACAAAGATGCATGGGCTTGGCAATGATTTTGTGATAATCGACACCCGTGAACAGCGTCTAGAAATGAGCCGCACTAATGCTTGCGCGATCGCTAACAGGCATACTGGCATCGGCTGTGATCAGTTAATTATTATAGAAAAACCTCAAGATGACCAGGCTGATACTTTCATGCGCATATACAACACAGATGGTAGCGAGGCCGAGGCCTGCGGAAACGCAGCACGTTGTGTTGCCTCAATTTTAATGGCCGAAAGTGGAGAAAACCACACCATCATCGAAACTCTAGCTGGACTACTTGATGCTCATACTGCTGAAGGTGACCTTATCTCAGTTGATATGGGGCAAGCCAAGACGGATTGGCGTGACATCCCCCTGAGCAGAGCTATTGACACTTTGCACTTGGGCATAGGGTCTGGCCCATTGCAAGACCCAGTTGGTGTCAACATGGGTAACCCACATGCCGTTTTTTTTGTCGATGATGTAGACGCTATTGATCTCGCCCAGCATTGTTCCGTATTGGAACGTCATGAACTTTTTTCGCAGTACGCAAATATTAACGTCGCCGCGATAAAAGACAAAGGCGATATTCGCCTGCGGGTTTGGGAACGCGGCGTTGGTGAAACACTTGCTTGCGGTTCTGGAGCATGTGCGACCCTAGTCTCTGCTAACCGCCGATCTCTTTGTGGTAAAGATGCTCTTGTCCAACTTAATGGCGGAACCTTGCACGTAGAATGGATGGCTGACAATCATGTCATGATGACAGGACCAGTCGCGACTAGTTTTTCTGGTCTTATTGACCCTGCTCTGTTGGACTGAGGGAGAAAATCTTTGCCAGGTCCCCGTGTCATTACTCTTGGCTGTCGTTTGAATACCCTTGAGTCCGAAATTATGCGCTCACAAGCTAATAATGCTGAGCTCGATAACACTATAATAGTTAACACCTGCGCCGTCACGGCCCAAGCTGAACGCCAGGCTCGACAAACTATACGTCGTCTCCGTCGGGATCATCCTGAAGTTCAAATTATAGTCACTGGCTGCGCTGCCCAATTAAAACCAGAAGAATTTGCGTCTATGAAAGAAGTTAACAAGGTTGTAGGCAACACTGAAAAAATGGCAGTAAACCACCTTTCAGGTCACTCAGATTCGAGCATAGATGTATCGGATATCATGAAAGTTGACAGTACATTAGATGTGCCATTGATCTCTGGCTTCGAAAATCGCACACGCGCTTTCGTTCAGGTCCAGCAGGGTTGCGATCATCGCTGCACGTTTTGCATCATTCCTTTCGCCCGTGGCCCTAACCGTAGTATTTCGCCTGAACATATCCTAAAACAAGTACAGACCCTCACAGAAAACGGTCATGTGGAAGTTGTGCTGACTGGGGTAGATGTTTCTTCCTTCGGCCAAGATAACGAGAAATTGCCTACACTTGGGATGCTCGCGCGAACAATTCTTGATCGTGTTGACGCCCTGAAACGCCTACGCATAACCTCCCTTGACCCGGCTTTCGTTGATGATGACATACTATATCTTTTGGCTAATGAAGAACGGTTCATGCCGCACCTTCATCTAAGCTTACAGGCGGCAGACGACATAGTTCTAAAAAGAATGAAACGCCGTCACACTCGCAGCTCAGCTTTTGATCTTGTTGACCGGGCCCGGGCTGCCAGGCCAGACGTGGTTTTTGGAGCAGATCTGATTGCGGGTTTCCCCACAGAAACAGACAAAATGTTTGAGAATACCCTTAAGGCAGTAGATGAAATGGGCCTAACATATTTGCACGTCTTCCCTTATTCGAAACGACCCGATACCCCAGCTGGAAAAATGCCCAGCGTTCACAACGCTACGATTACAGAGCGCGCCAGATATTTGCGTGAGGCCGGCGACTTAGCGCTCTATAATTATCTTAAATCAAAAGAGGGAAGTACTGTCGAAGTCCTTGTTGAGAAAAATTACACGGGTCATACCCAACATTTTACACCAGTTGATCTGATGTTTAGTGCCCCAATCGGTTCCATTGTTGATGTTGACGTGATTGCCATCAACGAAGAAAAGGGTCGGCTAATCGCCGATTTAGTAGTATGAGCGAAGAGCAAAAATCTGACTGGCTTTCACGCCTTTCAAAAGGCCTTAGCTATACCTCAGCTAAGCTGGTTGACCCTATCAGTAAAGCATTCACCAAACGTCGCTTAGATGAGAAAGCTCTTGAGGAACTTGAAGAACTTTTAATTGCTGCTGATCTTGGTACATCACTAGCGTCAAGCCTTACTGCCCAATTTTCTCACACCCGCTTTAATAAAGAAGTTAATGGTGACGAAATCCGAAGCGCTTTGGCAGAAGAGATCGAGAAGCTGCTTGAACCTGTTGCGAAACCGTTCAGCGTCAACCCTAAATTAAAACCGCACGTGGTTCTTGTTTGTGGGGTCAACGGCAGTGGTAAGACCACATCTATCGGAAAATTGGCGACTAATCTTAAAGCACAGGGTTCTAGCGTAATGATGGCCGCCGCTGACACCTTCCGTGCCGCCGCGACGGAACAATTACAGATATGGGGTGAGCGCACGGGCTCACAAGTTATCACAGCATGCCCTGGAGCAGATGCAGCCGGGCTTGCCTATGACGCCTTTGCCCAAGCAAAGGAAGCTGGTGTTGATGTACTTTTAATTGATACAGCTGGTCGTCTACAAAACAAAAAAGATTTGATGGCGGAACTTGAAAAGATTGTACGCGTCATACGTAAACTTGATGAAAGTGCACCCCACGACTGCCTTTTGGTACTTGATGCCACCGTTGGCCAGAATGCTCATTCTCAAGTTAAAATATTCAAGGAACTTGTTGATGTCAGCGGTCTAATGATAACCAAACTTGATGGTACCGCTCACGGAGGAGTTGTCGTTGCTTTGGCAAATAAATTCGGCCTGCCAGTTCACGCTGTTGGTGTGGGCGAGGGGGCGGAAGATATGAGACCATTCGAAGCAAGGATCTTCGCTCGTTCCTTGGTTGGACTTTCATAAATCAATCCTCAACCATACAGTGACCAAAATTTCAACCGTGGCTGTACCCAACGCCCTTTAATATCAGAACCTTGGTATTTTTTTGCAGTAAATTAAGGATAATTTCTGGTTATGCTATTTCTGCTAATTTTTAGCCACATCAGGAAAGTTTCTAAGGTTGCTAACAGGTGGATTTAAAGAATACTTAAACTTTGATATCCAGATAATAGCCCTTGGGCACATCTGGTCTTGGAGCAGTGACTTTATCGAGCACTTTGTCGAGACGGTTCAGAGCGCGGCGCTCGTGAGGGGTTTCATGAGAGTTAGTTACAGCCGCACGATTTCTGACCTGTTCGGCTGAAAGGTAACCGCTTGAGCGTTCGCGAGTTGGGACAATAACCCGTGCTGGTATAGTCGACATTTGACTCATAATTAATAACATGAACGCAAATGGTTAACAGAATCTATAACTAAAAGAAATTAGGAAATTTAGCAAAAATTTAGGTATGGATGGATACGTCTGTTTGAACAAAAACATTGTGAATATTAATTGCTAGAAAACGAATAGAAATACCTTCAGCCAACACTATATTTACCCTTACTGGTTAAGAAAGCGGCACCACCAAAACACCATTGGACTATCATAAAGTCCAACCAAATTTGTGATCTCTGAGCCACTAAAAATAGTCTAGCCAAGCCTAAAATCGTGCCGTATTTGCCTGAGGCTGGAACTTTATGCATCAGTACTGATTTTTTTACCCAAGCTCAAATCAGAATCTGGGGTTGACACATCTACGTTAAGCCCTACTCGTTCTCGGGGTTCTTGTGTTTGAGATAATACAGCTGCCGCTACTTTATCCTGCCTAAGAGTGCGCTTAAGTGTCTCAACAGCAAGATTAAAATTTGCCGGTGGCTCAGTTGGTGATGTGGTCATTCTGACCTCCTTTGTTTTCAATAACTAACATAAACCAATTTTTAGTTGGAATTGAAATTTTCTATTTCAAAAAAAATAATGGCACAAATCTTAAAAAAAAGGAATAGTTAATCATAAACACAAAACTCAAATAAGCTGGGGCCTTTATTTTTGACGCCAAACTCCTGATACTGTTATATCATGGTTTTTTTAGATTTTTGAGACGACTCAGGGAATTTTGATGGTTGACCAGCCTCTATCTGGAACAAGCTCCCTTATAAAAGACGGACATCGGGACCGTACTTTCATGGGAGGAATCGGTGTGGCTACTCGCTCAACCCTTTTCTTACTTCTGTGTATTGCGGTGTTCATCGCAGGCACGTTCGCGCTAGTATTTGCCGACAAGCAATTAAACAAAACTAACCGAACACTAACTGAAAGCGTTGATCTTGCCTCTGTTATCGCCGACATTGAACGTGATGTTTGGCGAATAAGAGCCGAGTCTGAGGAGCTCTCCAAACGACTTGCCAATCCTCAATTTGCTGCATCTGACGCTGGAAAAGCCGCTACCCAAGAACACGTGGCCCTAGCCAACACACTGGGGCTTCGACTTGATGAGCTATACCTTCGGCCAAGCGCCCAGGTTATCAGCGAGCAGGTTTCTACATTGCGTGAGGCAGTCGCACAATATATGGAGCAGTACAGTAAATCCACAAAAGTTGAGGTTGACCCAGCTCCTGACATGACCGGATTAGAAACCACACTAAGGCAAACAATTCGTAACATCAGTAAAAATCTTAGCTTGGTAAACATTCTAAGCCTAAATGAAACCATGGCAGAAATTAGAGCCGTAACTACGGAATTTATAGAAAGCGGAGCTAGTCGGGATTTGGCGACGATTGAGAATGCTGAAAAGGAATTTGTTCGGCTACTAAACGCTGTTCCCATTTCGTCAGAAGACAAAAGCACACTCATGTCAGATATGGTTGAATATCAATCATCCATGAGCGCCTATGCGAAATACAGGCTAGTTTTCGACAACACACGTGACCGCCTTGAGGAGATTGTCTCCTATATGGTTCCTAGCGTTGATGCTATCACTGATTTTTCAGGAGATAACCTCGCACAGACACAGATACTACAACAAAAATTTCACAAAAAATATCGCATTTTAATTGCAAGTGGAATTGCGGGTACTTTTTCCCTAATTGTGTTACTAGGCATTGTGATGTTGAATTCGATCTCCAGCCCAATTATTACTATTGCGAAAGCAGCCAGAAATTTATCTTCCGGCAATTCGGAAGTTACCGTTCGCGGGCTTGGAAATGCCGATGAAACCGGTGACATCGCACGCGCTATAATGAACATCAAGGGCCGCTTGATTGAAACTGAAAAACTACAAGAAACTATAAAAAAAGCAAAAACCGAAGCCGAGCGTGGCCGCGCCGCCAGTGCTGAGGCTGAATGGCTGCGCAGGGATCTGGAATCCATGAAGTCTGAGGTTGATGAGGGAAAGCGGGCTATTACAGAAGTCGCACTATTGCGAAAAATTCTAGATGCCACAACTGATACCATTAGTTTAAAACAAATTGGCGAGGACAGAACACTCAACAAATCTAATGAAAATGTCGTTCCTCCAGCCGCTATACAAGAAGCTAAGGACGAAGCCTCTCTTGATAAGATTTCCACGATTAGTCGTCAAGTTGCTCGCTCTTCCGAATACGTCACCGCTGCTGCTGAGGAAGCAGAGCGCACAGGAACCTTGATCCGTAATCTTTCTGATGCCTCAGAAAAAATTGATACTATGGAAGCCTTGATTAATGCAATTGGGGAACAGGCTGATATGCTCGTCGTAAACACACCTGAACATGGCTCAGACCCCAGTTTGGAAGTTTTTAACGGCTTTCAAGAGAGTTCTAAAGGCGTGGCTCGGCGTTTTGACATTATTCGTTCAACTTCCAGTCAGGCGACCTGGACAATACGGGATATTGGGGCAATGATCATGGACTCTCGCGAAGTAGCACTGGACATTGCACGCTTGTCTTCGGCAGATGCTCTTGAAGTGACCACAGACTTGTTACAACAATCAGAGAATTTACGTGGCATGTTAGATAATCTAGTCAACAAAATGCAAGGCCAAGTTATAGATGAAACGCTGATAGATTTAGAAACAAATGGAAAAGATAATTCTGTCGAAACATGATTACTTTCTAAGTGCCTCCACGCCAGGAAGTTTTTTGCCTTCCATCCACTCTAGAAATGCGCCCCCAGCCGTAGATACGTAGGAGAAATCTTCACTAACGCCAGCTTGTGCAAGTGCTGCCACCGTATCACCTCCGCCCGCGACACTGATTAGCTTTCCTTCCTTAGTCAACCGAGCTACTATCAAAGCAACAGCATTTGTTCCTTTATCAAATGGTTGTATTTCAAACGCCCCAAAAGGACCGTTCCAAACCACGGTTTTACAATTTTCTAACTTAGCTGCAATGTTTGCAATGGAAGCTGAGCCTACATCAAGCATCATGGCATCTAATGGAATTGCATCGGGGCTAACAGTTTGATTAACTGCCCCTTCCTTGAATTCCCGAGCCACAACGCAATCTGACGGCAGAACGACTTCACATCCGGATTTTTCAGCATCAACGAGAATTTTATGCGCGAGTTCTGCCATATTTTTCTCACAGAGAGATTTTCCAACATCATAACCTTGTGCAAATAAAAAGGTATTAGCCATACCACCTGCGATGATCAGAACATTAACCTTTTTTGAGAGGTTCCCAAGCACTTCCATTTTGGTTGAAATCTTTGCACCGCCAACAACAGCAGCGACAGGTCGCTCAGAATTATCAAGTGCGCCAGACAGGGATTCAACTTCGACCTGCATCAAACGACCTGCAGCTGAGGGAAGCAAGCGAGCAAGACCCTCTATGGAGGCGTGGGCACGGTGTGAGCAGGAGAAGGCATCACTGACATAGGCATCCCCCAAATTGGATAACTTTAATGCAAAAGTCCTATCATTGGCTTCTTCACTGGCATGAAAACGCAGATTTTCCAATAGAACTATGTCACCATTATTCAAACCATCAATAGTTACTTTTGCACTTTCGCCAATGGTATCCGCTGCGAAAGCTACAGGTAAACCGCAAGATTTAGATAAAGCCTTGGCAACCGGACCCAGTGACATTTCAAGAACGACCTGGCCTTTAGGGCGACCAAAGTGAGAAATCACTATTACCTTTGCGCCTTTTTTGGAGAGCTCGCTTAGTGTAGGTACTACACGATCAATTCTGCTTGTGTCAGTGATTTTGCCATCCTGCATAGGTACGTTCAAGTCGACACGCACAAGAACACGCTTGCCTGCGACATCTAAATCATCAATAGTTTTGAACTCTGGCATAGTTAAACTCTTCTGGCATCTCACATATACCAATATGGTGTGAGCTGTTTACAACGACTTTTATCTCACTCTTGAAAGAAGTCCTTTGCTCACTTAACTCGATAAAAAAAATATCCCTCAGAAAAATGTGGAGGTTATTTAAACCTCTTGAAGGTATTTATACTCTCCGTAAGTGAGCTTAAATGATATAACACAGAAAAGATGGTATATAATGCACAAGTGCTAAAAATAAGAGAAATAAAATCGCAACCTTAATAAACTCAATACAAAAATTCTTTCTTAAAATTAGTGGTCTGACCTCTTCGGGGACCACAGAAATCTAGACTCAAAACCTTTTGTGGTTTTTATCGCCCTGCTTAAAATAAACGACCTTTTCCAAATTTGTAACGGTTCCACTCAAAGTTCTTAGAAATCTCAAAGCCCCTCTCTAAAACTGAGCAAGGTATAATTCCTTAACTGATAGATTTGAATATTGACCCTCATGAGGGTAGTGGTGATCCCGACAAGATTCGAACTTGTGACCCCCAGATTCATCACAACTACGATTTTCATCGCCACTTAGTTAAAAGTGTTTGTGTGCTGGACTTTCTCTTCATCTTACCAACCGAAGTTGGGTTAGACGCTAACCGTCAAGTCTCTACACCTTTGCCTTTCGGAACTTGGCTCGGGATTGCCATATCACATGCGTGATGAAGGTTTCCCCGACTTTGATTAGATTCACCTGACCCTTTCGTAATCAGGTGCCCAATTTAAATTAGGAATCTGGTGCTCTATCCTACTGAGCTACGGGACCATAAATTATTTATATCATTTGAAAATGAAAACACAAGGAGACGATTAGATGATACTCACAAATCATTGACATTAGTGTTTTAAGGGTTTTGTGTCACTTTTAGTGTTTGTTATAATTGATTTATTATTACACCAAAAATTGATTATTGTATAAAAAGTTGAGTGCTCTATCCTACTAAGCTACGGGCGCATGTTTTATGCCTACATACAAATATCATAATTACTCACCACAGATCCTGTATAACTAAAATTAGTGCAAACAAATGTAATATTTTTGTTTTGCAATACATAATGTTAATGACTGAATTTCACTGGGTATAGGTACGCGGATTGCATAACAGGGTTCCTGTGTGAACAGCTATATTATGTCACCCCCAGCTGAGTTATGAGCAGCTTTAAAGAATAGTTCTGCAGCAATCAAATTAGTTAAATTTTTTATATAATGTTCTCTTTAATTTTTTCAACAAGGTCATAGGCTGCTGTAAAAGCGCCTTCGACACGACCTCCAAGGCACCAGTCCCCACATGCTCCAAGCTGCATGACCTGATCAAAAAAGACAGGGCATTTCGTGCGGTTAACATTATTTGCATAAAGCCAACTATGTAACATTTTATACTCTGAGACGCCAACATCGCACCCAATAATACGGCTTGTTTCAAAACACAGATGCTTTAAGACTTCATCGCGATCGGCATCAAGGTGCTCTTCTGCATATTTTTCAGATGAATGAACCAACAACGTGTATGGCCCTGATCGACCGGGCTTGTGACTGTTTACTGCTAACCAGCTAAGATCAGAATTAGTAATATGAGCAGCATCAAACTCAAGATGTAAAGGCTCAGAAAATCCAAGCATTAGTGAAAAGCAGGCCTGCATTTGAACATTTGTGATTTCATTGTGATATTGAAAATCCATTGGCAACAGGTCGGCAGTTTGTTGGGAAGGTGCCGTAGAAATTACCCAGTCAAATCCATCAAAGGGCAGGTTTTTCTCACTAAATAATTGCCATTTGCCTGCATTTTGCAGAGTCACAATTCGTGTGTTTAGCTTTACATTTAAATTAACTGCTAAATGTTTAGCTACCATATTCATGCCCGGCACGCCAACATAGCGTGGTTCACTATTTTCATCTCCCCAAGCTTTGCGTTCTGTGATTTTATTACTATCAAATTTTACATAACGGGCGTTCCAGCGTGCAACCACACCACTATTGATGAGGGGTTGAATAAATTTTTTAAAAGACCTGGTACGTGCTGTAAAATATTGCGCGCCGTGGTCAAAAAAATATGGTTCAGCACGTCGCGTAGACATTCTGCCACTAACACTCCGTGCTCTCTCAAAAACAGTAATGTCAGCGTAGTCTTTTAATAAATTAGCTGCCGTTAAGCCCGATATTCCAGAACCAATAATCGCAATTTTTACCACGCAACATCCCTATTGGCAGATTGATTTTTTGTAAATTCTTAATCACCAAACAGCTTGCTGAAAGGTACTGAGTAATAAACCATAGCTGACTCTGTGCCCACATTATCATCCCCCAAACCAGCGTTTGAATAATGGGAGACTGCAACCCCCAAGCGCGACCGGTCATCAAAGCGATATGATGCCTCAAGCTGAGAACGTATTTCCATAATATATCCTAGATCAAGTTTTGGATTACCGCCTACATAAATATTTGGGACAACGCTTGGTGTGAAAACAAAACGGCGGCCTAAGAATACATCAACAAGCAACCCAGCACCCAAAAATCCTTGCCCAGTTGTAGTGCCAGCAAGGGCCACAAGGGGCTTAAAGACCCAAAACTTCTTACTTGAGCGATATTCTAGGCGTAATTCTACACCCTCTTCATTTTTTAGGTCCCAATCATATGCGCCCACTCCGAACGTAATGAAATCGGGATCATCAGCGAATGCAGAATAAGACAAGCCGAAACTAACAGCAGAGATAGCAATAGCTGTCTTCAGTATCCCAAAAAGAGACGACATTTTATTATTATCTTTCTTTATGAAAATTTGAAAAAAAGATACTACGTTATGATAATCAATATGAAAAGAGCCTAGAAGCATCAAATTCTATCTCTTAAACTGTCCGTTGCCTGCACAAGTGCCCTGCGAATTCCAGGTTCCGAAGCCAAATGACCAGCATCCTTAATAATATTAATGCTTATGGCACTTTCTCCACCGGGCCAATTGCGAGCCAGCTTGTCTGCGTTAATTACTGGGCAGATTATGTCGTAGCGTCCTTGAACGATTGTAGCTTGAAGCCCTGCAAGTTTTTTCAAATTGTTCAAGATGAAATTCTCCTCAACAAACATGTCATTGATAAAGTAATGTGTTTCGATACGCGATATGGCTAATCCATCTCCACTGTTGACTGGAAGAGTGTCACGTTTCGGCTGTGGCATCTCACTAGCAAAACAGGGAAGCAGTGTAGAACAAAGTGCTTCGAAGCGGCTCCATGATGCTGCCGCAGACATGTGGACCCTTGGATCCGGGTGGTTAAGTCTTCCATAATAAGCTGCAATAAGATCAGATTGTTCATTCTCAGGAAGAAATTCTGTTAAATCACGGTGTGCCTCTGGGAAAATATTTGCAGTGCTCTTGATGAACCAATTAAGTTCTGCTGCCGTGGCTAAGAAAACCCCACGCAGCACAAATCCCTTACAACGCATGGGATGTTTAATACCGTATATCAATGCGAGGGTTGATCCCCACGAACCACCGAACACCAGCCAGTTACTAATTTTTAAATGATTACGCAGGGTCTCGATGTCAGCAATTAGATGTTCAGTCGTGTTATTTTCAATACATGCATATGGCGTACTCCTACCACACCCACGCTGATCAAACAGAATAATCCTGTAATGCAAAGGGTCAAAAAAGCGACGTTGACTAATGCTGCACCCTGCGCCTGGACCACCATGCAAGAAAATCACTGGGGTCCCATGAGGATTGCCCGACTGTTCCCAGTAAAGACAATGGCCATCACCAACATTCAGCATGCCGCTTAGGTAGGGTTGCAGGGCTGGGTACAGGTCAGTATTTTTTTGGATGGCATCCATGACTACAATCATAGATCATGTTTAAATAAAAAACAGCTGCTTGAATGGTAAGCCTTCTTGATCTCCAAAATAAGCTATAGAAACATTAATGGCTAAAACTTGGTGAAAAAAAGCAATGTCCAAAGATTTAAAAATGCAACCTAAAAAAAATCAGGTCTTGTAACAACATAAAAATAATATGGAAGTCCACATGCGTTATTTCAATAATTTTTTTTTCGCTCTCACGCTTATTGTTCCCTTACTTATGCTCGGTTCCTGCTCAACCAACCCGGCGACTGGCAAGCAAAGCTTCACAGCCTTTATGTCTGTAGAAAAAGAAAAAGAAGTTGGCGCAACCGAGCATCCTAAAATTGTAGAGCGATTTGGTGGCATTTATCAGGATAAAAATCTTAATTCTTATGTTACACGCATTGGATCAAAATTAGCACAATTCTCTGAATTGCCAACCTTGGAATATACCTTCACTATTTTAAACGATGAAAAGGTCAACGCTTTCGCACTCCCGGGAGGATATGTCTACGTCACCCGTGGTCTGCTGGCAATTGTTACTGATGAAGCAGAGATGGCAGGAGTACTAGCCCACGAAATTGGCCATATCACTGCGAGGCACTCTTCCCAGCGCTACAGTGCTGCCAAGGCGACAAATATAGGGTTACAAATACTTGGGGCAATTGGCAGTATCGCTGGGGCTCCAGCAGGGGCCAGTCAGCTAGCATCTCTTGGCGGGCAAGTGGCTTTAAGAAGTTATTCACGTGAACAAGAACTGGAAGCCGACATGCTAGGGGTACGTTACCTAAGTCGTGCAGGATATAATCCTTATGCTATGACCAGTTTTTTTCATAAGTTAAAGGTTCATAGCAAGCTTGAATCTGACATGCGAGGCAAAAAAAATAAATCTGAACGCCGCAATATCTTGTCAACTCATCCCTTAACATCAGAAAGAATTTCCAAAGCGGAAAAGCTGGTGGCTCAAATCAACGTCACTGGAAAAAAGCATGGGCAAAAAGCTTATGTAGATCAGATAGATGGTCTAGTTTTTGGTGATGATCCCGGGCAAGGCATCCGTCGCGGCCAAGTTTTTGAACACCCCGCTCTGGGCCTTCGTTTTGAAGTTCCGCCTGGTTTTACAATGGTCAACACACCAAAGAAACTCACAGCAAGATCCGGTGATGGATCAGTTATATCTTTTGATATGGCCCCAGAGAAGAAAATCCACGAACTTGGCAGCATAACTGATTACATCAAAACTATAATTTTTAAGGGTCGCAAATTCCAAAATATAAAGCCTATAGAAATTAACGGTATGAATGGAGTTACAGGCTTTGTAAGACTGACCATCGCTGGAACACAACGTGATGTTCACTTGTTAGTTATAAAGAAAAAGAAAAATCAGATATTTCGTCTATTGTTTGAAACAGATACCAAGGGTGCGGATCTCACGGCCCCTAAATTCATGCAAACAATGTCTAGCTTCAAACGTCTAAGTCAGAAGGAAATACTCGCAATCAAGCCGTTGCGAATACGTTTTAAAACTGTATTGAGGGGAGACAGTGTAGAAATTTTGGCTCGACGTATGCCCATAGGGCAATTTGCAATCGAATGGTTTGAGCTTTTAAACAAAGTTGAACGGAAAACCCCACTGAGAATAGGTGAACGTGTTCGGATCATAGCTGAATATTAAAAAAAATTCCTTCCCGTTTTTGGCCCGCATGACTAACATACTTTACGCTGCGGCTATGTCCGATGCGCCTGAAGTCTCAGCATCTTCTTCTGGGTGCGCTTCCGATGTAGGAGCTGTAGCAGACAAAATGCGCTCTAACTTCTCTGTGGCCATTTCTGGATCAGTTTTTTCCACAGCACCTACTTCACAAGCAAGACGGTCTAGAGCAGCTTCATAAATTTGTCGCTCACTGAATGATTGATCAGGCTGGCCGGTGTTGCGATGGAGATCACGAACAACCTCTGCGATTGCCAATGGATCGCCAGAATTGATTTTCAATTCATATTCCTGGGCACGACGGCTCCACATAGTACGTTTTACTCGGGCACGTCCTTTTAAGGTTGTCAGTGCCTTATCTATAATTTTTTTGGAACTAAGCCTTCTCAAACCAGAAACTTCAGCTTTATCTGTTGGAACGCGAAGTGTCATCCTATCCCGATCAAACTCTATAACATAGAGTTTGAGTTTATGCCCTGAATACTCCTGATTTTCAATATCAAGAACCTTACCGACCCCATGGGTCGGATAGACCACAAAATCCCCGGGTGAACACATCAAATCTTTAGCCATAATTAAACCTTTTTACTTATTATTTAATTCAGAAGTTTCAAAACAAACACCTGTCCGGGTAAATACCGGTCAATGAAAATTATGATTTTCTGAAATTTACTGACGTTCTTTAACAACAAAAAGACAAAGTCCACCGTAACAACTTAAATAAGTTTTATGTTTTAACACTTTTTTACAAAAGATTAAAGAGTTAGTCGCCTTTACCTGGCTGTTCGCTAAGCAATTCAGCTTTGTTGGGTTTGCCGTCCCACTCAGGGCCGTCGGCGGGAGGCTCTCCTTTGCGTGTTATATTTGGCCACTCCGAGGAGAAGCGAGTGGCAATTTCCATCCATTTTTCCAAACCATCATCTGTGTCGGGCAAAATAGCTTCAGCAGGGCATTCGGGTTCACAAACTCCACAATCAATGCATTCATCGGGATGAATCACCAAAAAATTCTCACCTTCATAAAAACAATCAACCGGGCAAACTTCAACGCAGTCCATGTGTTTGCACTTAATACAATTTTCAACGACAACGTAGGTCATGTGTATCTCCGGTTTAATTTTATAAGGGCATTCTTAAGCAGTTTATGAAACGTCTTTGTTGTCCAAGTCAAGGTGTTCCAGCACTCGCTTGCGAACATCTCCACTTTCACGGTCCGAAACATAAATCAAACCACAAATTCGGCGTACCAAGTTTGCTTCAAAATCGTGCAAGATGCCATCTGCATAAACAACCTCCCATAGCATTTCAATCATTCGTAATCGGTCTTCATGATTGAAACTATTCTTGATGGTGCGGGTAAAGCCATAAAGCTCTACGGAATCAGAGAGGACCTCGCGCCCAGCGTCAACCAACTCGCTCGCCTCACCGGCACTTAAATCAAAGTGGCCACTCAGTAAATTCATAACAGTGGAAATTTCCACGTCATCCGCGTGACCATCCATGCATGCTGCTTCTAACAAGAGAGCTGCAGAGGCAAGCTTCAGTGCTTCATCATCAGCGTTGATGTTTGCATCCTTACGTGAGGCGAGAAGTTTCTTTATTCTTTCTATCATGAACATTCTTTTAACACTTGTCGTGGGGAAGCGAGAAGCATATTTTTTTTTATGGTCAAAAAATACTCCCCAGCAACAATCAGGAACCGTGATCCAATATTAGGTGTCCTAGAGAATACCCTGCCTGTAAATGGCCTAGTACTTGAAATTGCGTCCGGCAGTGGTGAGCATGCTGCCTACTTCGCGCCCCGTTTACAAGGTCTTACTTGGCAACCCAGTGCACCTAACCCTGAAAGTCGAGCTTCAATAAGTAGTTGGGCTGAAGAAACAATGAGCAATAATCTTCTTACTCCTATAGATTTGGACGTTTTGGTCAATCCTTGGCCCGTGCCATATGCGGATGCTATAATTTGTATAAATTTGCTTCACATTTCACCGTGGGCAGTAACAAAAAGCCTGATGGCAGGTGCCGCACGTACATTACGCACTGGGGGCGTTCTCTATCTTTATGGACCATTCAAAATTGATGGGGAACATACCTCTATGACTAATCATGCCTTCCATAAAAGCTTAAAAATGCGTGATGCACAGTGGGGTATTCGTGATTTAGCCAAAGTAATTTTCGAAGCAAAAACCCACGGCCTTAGGCACACTCAGAGAATTCAGATGCCCGCCAACAACCAATCTATTATTTTTGAGCTGGCTTAGTGCTAATTTTGTGTTTGCAGACAAAAGTATTGAGTAGTTCAACAAAAGCTGAGAATGCCATTGCCGCATAAAGAGATCCCTTTGGCATATGGGAACCTCAGTCGTCAGCCACCAATGTCGTTCCTATCAAAAGCAAAAAAACTGAATGCTAGCATTTTTACTGTTGGGTGCTGCGCAACAAATCTTGGAAAAAGACCAGAGGCAATTAACAAGACTATAACGGCCAAAATTTCAGCACTAGACATGATTAATAATTCATCAACCATACCTATAGCAGTGGTCACCGAATCAATTGAAGAAACGATGTCTAGCATGGCAATTTGCACGATGACGGAGCCTAACGCGTCGTGTTTTCCTATTTTTGGCCCAGCCTTACCCATACCCTCGATGCCCTCATGAATTTCACAAGTGGCTTTAGTCAGAAGGAAAAGTCCGTCGCCGATCAAGATAGCGTCACGAATTAGTACGGTATGATCAAAGAGACTAAACAATTGTGAAGTCAGGCCAATCACCCAAGCTAAAATGGACAGCAAAACCAGTCATATGACTAAGGCTAGGATAGCTCCAATACGGCGGCCACTGTCGTGCTGCTCAAGTGGAAGGCGAGCTACAAGGACGGCGATAAAACCAGGTTATCAATACCCAGAACTATTTCTATAACAGTCAGCGTTAACAGAGAGACCCCGGCATAGGGATCTGTCAAAACCTCCATCATCGAGGAAATCTTCTTTTATCTACGAGTTGGAAAAATCCCTCAATCATACTCTCGTAGTTTGTCGATAGCGCGTCTGTCCGCCTTAGTGGGTCGTCCGGTGCCAGCTTCGCGGGTGGCAATACATGGTACTAATGTTATTTTTTTAACCCTGGCCGATTTTGCTGGCTCTAGGTCTTCGTATAAAGTCGCGGCCTCACTGGCAGATCCGCGCCGAGTGGCTATGGAAACAACTTTAATCACCCGGACGTCATCTTCTTTGGGAAAGGTCAACACATCTCCTTCTTTAAGAGTAGCATGACCTTTGCAGATTAACTTGCAGTTGAGGCGCAATTTTCCAGAAGTGCATAACTTAGACGCGAGAGTACGACTCTTAAAAAAACGGGCGTACCATAACCATTTGTCGATGCGGAGAATTTTCTCATTCATCGCTGCAGGGTCAATTCTTTTAAGATTGCAAAGGGTGAGTCAGAATCGACCTTTAAATTTCTCATGGGCTTAGTTCTTCGAAGATTTTTTCGTAGGGGATACTTTGTACGTTTGCGCTTAATTGCGTATTCAATACCAGAAACAGTTTTTCTTAACCTATAAAAACCAATTTCCTTTAAAATAATTTCAATGTCCTCGATCCCACAGCCGGCTAATGAGAGCAATTGCGCGTCCGCAACAAATGAGCCCTTGCTTCCTAATTTCCAGGCATGGGCAGCAACACGTTCAAAAATATCAAGGCGCAAAGCCAGACGCCCGGCCGGTTGATACCCAATGGCGTCAAGATATCCGGGAGGATATCCATCACTTAAAAGGGAAACGCGGCCCGGATGGGGTGCTTTAGGCGGCGTTTCAGGAGAATTCCACAACACCCATAGCAAGCCTAGCACCTGAGCCGAAGCCGGCTTAAGCAACGCAGGAAAGTAAATTCTGGAGCGTCCAATAACAATGCCCAAGTTCTTGAGCTTTTTCCGATCTTCTTTTGTGAGTGCGTCAAGTTGGTGCTTTACAGTTTTTCTTGGCAAAGAGCCAAGGTTTTCGGCTAGTTGGAAAACAAGCCCTCTCGCTGCGCCCTCAAATTTTGCCTGCCGAGCCAGCATTAATGACTTCAGGTTCATTTCAAGATGATGTTGGCTCCATATTTTTAGCCGCAATAGAATACGTTCATAAGCATCAGCATCAAGTAAGTCTGATGATATGGGCTCTACGCTTGGTGATAAGATTTCCAGACCTTGGGACAATTGCGCTATCGGGTCATTATTAAAATGGATAAAGCCAGTTACACTTATGGTAATTTGGCTTTGTGATGCGGCTTCAAGTACTTGTATACGTTTTTTTATTTCTGGACCAAGGGCGCGCTTTGCGGCCTGTTTAATAGACTTTCCAGCCATCCCCGATTGAGAAGTTTTATCTGCAATAAAACAAAAACCATTCAACCGACCAATAATATGGCCTTCGACTAGAACACTGCCATCCCGCGTAACAGCGGCTAGCATGTCATCCGGATTACGCAGGCGTTTGACGAGCACAGATGTACGCTGGTCAACAAATCGTTGTGTTAATCGTTTGTGCAGGGCATCCGATAGTTTGTCTTCTGCACAACGAGTGCGTTCTTGCCAGTACCCAGTATCATCAAGCCAGTCTCCCCTGTGAGCAATGTATGTCCAAGTACGAATATTCGCCAAACGACCAGTCAGGTTTTCGATGTTTCCATCAGCCCGCTCTATGCGCTGCACATGATTTGCGATCCAATCTGTCGGCAATTTGCCGAGTCCGTTCGCGTCCATCAGATGCAAGTAGATACGGCCTAGCAGACTAGTATGGGCATCACTCATAACTTTGCGGAAATCCGGTATTTGGCAAACTTCCCATAACATGGCAACGGCCTCAGGACTTGTAACGCGTTCTGTAATTTCTTTATTGGCGGCAAGCAGCCCCAGCGCGACCTCATCATCAGCGTCTCCTGCACGGACGAGTCCGGGCAGTCGGGGTGGCAAGCAAAGGGAATGCTTAAGTGTTTCCAGAGAATTTAATTCTAGCTTCGGGTTGCGCCAGTAAATTTGTTTTATCGGTTTAAAGCGGTGCTGCTCTATTCTTTCAACCTTTTCAGGTGATAAAACAGGGGTGTCTGCGGTAACGCCAAATGTCCCATCATTCATGTGGCGCCCTGCCCGTCCCGCGATCTGTGCAAGCTCAGGCTCGCTCAAGGGCCGGGAGCGCTTGCCATCAAACTTTCGGATGGAAGCGAAGGCGACATGGTTTACGTCCATGTTAAGCCCCATACCGATAGCATCCGTTGCGACAATATGATCAACTTCACCAGCTTGGTACATAGCAACTTGAGCGTTGCGAGTTCGTGGGCTCAATGCACCCATTACAACGGCTGCCCCACCCCTGTGACGACGTACCCGTTCGGCGATTTCATAGACATCGGATGCGCTAAACGCTACCAGTGCACTTTGGGATGGCAGGTGATTAATCTTCTGTGGGCCACTGTAGCTTAATGTTGAAAAGCGTGGTCTTTTATCGAATTCTGCCTCAGGAACAAGCTCTCTAATTAAGGGCATGATTGTTTCAGCACCTAAGAAAATTGTTTCCTCCGCACCCCTAGCATGAAGTAGGCGCGACGTAAAAACGTGACCACGCTCAGCATCAGCACACATTTGAATCTCATCGACAGCCAAAAAGTGAACAGATTTGTCCAATGGCATTGATTCCACAGTACAAAGGAAGTATCTGGCACCGCGTGGAATTATTTTTTCTTCGCCTGTAATCAGAGCAACCAATTCTGAGCCCTTAATTTTAACTGCCCGTTCATAGTTTTCGCGTGCAAGCAGGCGCAGGGGAAACCCAATTATCCCTGAGGCATGGGCAAGCAGACGCTCCATAGCAAAATGGGTCTTACCCGTGTTAGTAGGGCCAAGAACGGCGAGAATGCGTGATTGTAGGTGCGTCATAATTACCTTGGGTCTTCCGAAAGAAAGATACAAACAGTCAAACTAAATTAGCATAATGCCAATACCTGCAAATAACTTTTCAATTTATTTTGAACACATTTAGGCACGTATCTAATGGCGTTTACTGAATATTTATGGAAAGCATAAGCTATCTAAATTAAGGCGTTGTCTCAAGCTTGAGGCTCAAATAGCTCAAAACATCGCACTTTAGGTAATCATATAAAGGGGTATACTTTCAGCATATCAGTGTAAAGGAGGGCTCTAGTGTTTGCTTTAAGTATATCCTAAAGACAATTATTGGTAAAAGTTTTTAAAAGGAGGCTTGCGAAAGTCTGGATCCTGACATATCTCCAAGACAACTCTTCAGCTTAACTTGCTAAAAAGGATAACATTTAGGTTATGGCCAAAGAAAAATATACATTTCAGGCGGAAGTAAGCAAGCTTCTAGATATAGTCGCGCGGTCGCTTTATAGCCATAAGGAAATATTCCTCCGTGAACTGGCGTCCAACGCATCAGACGCATGCGATAAGCTTCGCTATGCCTCCCTAACAAATGACACTCCAAACGATGGAGAAGGTGATTTCAAAATCATTCTCAGCGTTGACAAAAAAGCCAAAACATTATCCATCGCCGATAACGGTATCGGCATGGCCCGTGATGAGTTGGCAGACACCCTAGGGACCATTGCGAAGTCAGGCACAGAAGCTTTTCTGGCCCAGGCAAATGGCAATGACAAAGACGACGTTTCGTTGATTGGACAGTTTGGCGTTGGTTTCTATTCATCTTTCATGGTTGCAGAAAAAGTTGATGTCTTAACCAGAAAATCCGGTGAAGATACGTCTTGGTTATGGAGTTCTGATGGGCGTGGTGAATTCACCATCGAAGAAGCAAAGCGTAACAGCTGTGGCACGACGGTAACCTTACACCTGAACAAGGAAGATAAGGAATACCTGGACGAGACACGAATAAGTCACGTCATCAAGTCCCATTCTGATCATATTGGCATACCTATTATCTTTAAAGATGGAGAACGTGAGGAAACCCTGAATTCAGCATCTGCACTTTGGACTCTACAAAAAAAAGATATCAAGGACGAGAAGTATAAAGAATTTTATAATCACGTCAGTCATGCATTTGATGAGCCGTGGTTGACCCTACACAACCACGTCGAAGGTGTTTTGAGCTATACGAATCTTCTCTTCATTCCCTCCACTCCGCCTTTCGATCTTTTCACGCCAGAACGAAAGACTCAGGTTAAATTGTATGTCAATCGGGTCTTCATAACAGATGACTGCGAAGGCCTATTGCCGCCATACTTGCGATTCCTACGAGGTATTGTTGATTCTCAAGACCTGCCCTTAAACATCAGTCGCGAGATGTTCCAACACGATCCTCGTTTGGCAAAAATCAAAACTGGTTTGACCCGACGGGTTTTGAACGAGCTTAAAAAGAGCGCTGAAAAAAAACCAAAAGAATATGCTGATTTTTGGAAGAATTTTGGTGCTGTCCTTAAAGAAGGGCTCTATGAAGACCAGACTAATCGTAGTAAAATACTTGAGATTACGCGTTTTCAAACAACAAAATACGAAGAGCTGCGTTCTTTGGCTGATGTAATCGCTGATATGAAAGAAGGCCAAGAATCAATCTATTACATCACTGGTGAAAGCCTAGACATGGTCAGGCAAAGTCCACAACTTGAAGGATTTCGCTCACGCGGCGTCGAGGTTTTGTTGATGTGCGACCCAGTCGACGAATTCTGGCTCCCCGCGGTCGCTAACTTTGAAGAAAAGCAATTTAAATCTGTCACACGTGGCGGCACGGATCTTGATGACATCAAGGCTGATCATGATAAGAAAAACGCGAAAGGCAAAAAGAAGAAAAGTACTAAGTCTATTCCTGGCATGGATAAGCTGGTTACTGCGTTGAAAACTTCCTTGGGTACGGCAGTCAAGGACGTTAAAGTATCTGATCGATTAACTGACAGCCCAGTTTGTTTGGTGTCCAGTGGTGAGGATATGGATATTCACCTAGAGCGTATGCTCAAACAACATAATCAATTAAGCGAGACAACACCGCGAATTCTGGAAATAAACGCAGAACATTCCTTGATAACCAAGATGGCAACGATGATCAAAAGCGATAAAGCAAGCAATAATGAAATGGATGATGCAGCGTTTCTATTGCTTGACCAAGCGCGCTTGGTTGAAGGTGAGACACTACCGGACCCATCAGAATTTGCCCGCCGCTTGAGTACAATGATGGAACGAGGCATGGAGCAATAATTTCATATCCCTGTGGTTCTAGGAGACATTTCAATACTTGCTACGATCCTTATATGGATGGTTTGGCTGCACCGACTGCAGAGCCCATAATGCGCTAACGGTGCAGTGCCAACTCACTTCATAATCATGACTACTTTTTTGAGGTCTAGCACCAGAAAGTCTGACAAAAGAGTCAGAAGTGCGATCAAACTCAAACCTAAAGGGACTGGGCTTAATATTAGAAGTACAAGTGAGGGTTTTGAGGGTGATGAGACTAGAATCGTGAAGTTTGTCGTCAAACACAAGACAGGCGATAAAACTGAGATACATCATGAACGTTCCAACTTTTCGACGGGAAGAAGGGCACCGGGCATGCTTTCGTGGAGGAATCAATTCAGATCAATAGCAACTCATTGTCACTGAGGTTGGCCTCAATGAACCGTATCCTTGCGGATCTAGAGAAAAATTCAAGAAATGCTAAAAAAAGGATCTTTGAGTTCAAGCCACAGTTGCCTATAGCGTACAATCATATTAGAGGCTGATGTAAGTTTGCTACCCAGCTCTCATATTTCTCAAAACATATTGTAATATGCCGCCAGCCTTAACGTATTCAATTTCGTCCAAAGTATCTATACGGCAAGTCACAGATACTGACTCATTGGTGCCGTCAGCGCGATGTATGTGCAAATCAACGTCCATACCCGGCGAGATACCTGCATTAATGCCCAATAAATCAAACGTTTCGCTACCATCTAATTTTAGTATTTTACTACTCATACTATCTTTGAATTGCATTGGCAGCACACCCATGCCAACTAGATTGGAACGGTGAATACGCTCAAAACTCTCAACAATGACAGCCTTGATGCCAAGCAGGCTTGTGCCTTTGGCAGCCCAGTCTCGACTTGATCCAGTACCGTATTCCTTACCACCTATAACAATTAGGGGCGTACCCTCCTCAGAATACTTTTCAGCCGCGTCAAAGATGCTCATGACTTCGCCAGATGGTATATGGCGGGTAATTCCACCTTCCGTACCCGGCACCATTTCATTTCGGATGCGAATATTGGCAAAAGTACCACGCATCATCACCTCGTGGTTGCCACGACGTGAACCAAAAGAATTGAATTCCCTTGGAGCCACTTGATGGTCTCTGAGGTAAGTTCCTGCGGGACCGTCTGGGGCAATCCCCCCAGCAGGCGAGATGTGATCTGTGGTTACGGAGTCACCAAGAATTGCCAACGACCGAGCAGCTACAATATCACCAATTTGAGCTGGAGAGCTGGTTAACCCCTCAAAAAAAGACGGGCGCCTAATGTAAGTTGAGCCCGGTTGCCACTGATATGTCTCTGCCTCAGTAACACTGATTTTTTGCCATGCTTTTGGGCCTTTCGATACATTGGCATAGCGTGATTTAAACATTGCGGGAGTAAGCGTGCTTATGATCGTTTTTGAAATTTCACTGTTAGATGGCCAAATTTCCTTCATGTAGACTGGATTACCATCACTGTCGTTACCTAAAGGATCATTAATTAGATCCTTTGTCATGGAACCAGCAATGGCGTAGGCAACGACTAGCGGTGGTGAAGCCAGATAATTAGCTTTAACGTGTGGGCTGATGCGACCTTCGAAGTTACGGTTTCCTGAGAGTACGGCGGTTGCAACTAAATCGTTTTCATCGATAGCATCGGCAATTGATTTAGCCAAGGGGCCTGAATTACCAATACATGTGGTGCAGCCAAAACCAGCAATATTAAAACCAAGCATATTTAGGGGCTTTTGAAGGTCCGCGGCTTCAAGATAGTCTGCGACAACCCGTGAACCGGGGGCAAGAGAGGTCTTGACCCATGGTTTGCTCCGAAGGCCCTTGGCGATGGCATTTCTAGCCAGTAATCCGGCAGCGACTAGTACAGATGGGTTCGATGTATTGGTGCAACTGGTAATAGCAGCGATCACCACGTCACCATCTTTTAAGTCATGATCCGCACCTGCAACCGGAATACTGCGAGGTACATCAACACCACCTAGGTCTTTCAGAGCGTCTTCAAAACTGCTGGAAGAGGTGTTCAGGGCAATACGGTCCTGTGGCCGTTTGGGCCCTGAGATAGCGGGTTCAATTGAAGCTACATCTAGTTCAAGGGTAACAGTGTAAATTGGATCCGGAGTTGCCGTGTCACGCCACATGCCCTGAACTTTGGCGTACTCTTTGACTAGAGTAATCTGATCGGTTCCCCGAGAAGTCAGCTCTAAATAATTTAAGGTTTCCTGATCAACAGGGAAAAACCCGCACGTTGCTCCATATTCTGGAGCCATGTTGGCTATGGTGGCGCGATCTGGTAAGGGCAAATTATCTAGGCCCTCGCCATAAAACTCAACGAATTTTCCAACCACACCCTGCTTGCGTAGCATTTCAACAATGCGCAACACTAGGTCCGTAGCAGTTATGCCCTCAGACATTCTACCAACAAGCTTGAAACCCACCACCTCGGGTATTAGCATAGACACTGGTTGACCTAGCATGGCTGCTTCAGCTTCAATACCTCCCACACCCCAGCCCAGCACAGCCAATCCATTGACCATGGTCGTGTGACTATCTGTTCCAACGAGTGTGTCGGGGTAGGCTATATTCTCATCTTTACCACCGGTCCAGACAACCCGGGCAAGGTGCTCCAAATTAACTTGATGGCAGATACCTGTTCCAGGTGGGACAACGCGAAAGTTATCGAAGGCAGCCTGGCCCCAGCGAAGGAATTCATAGCGTTCTTGGTTGCGCTCAAACTCCATTGATTCGTTTTTCTTTTCGGCATCATCTGTTCCAGCAAAATCAATCATAACAGAATGGTCAATAACCAAATCGACAGGGGATAGTGGATTTATTTTTTGTGGGTCACCTCCCATTGAAACCATTGCATCGCGCATCGCTGCCAAATCAACTAAGGCAGGAACACCCGTAAAGTCCTGCATCAAAACACGCGCCGGTCGATAAGCGATTTCCTGATCTGAGCTACAATTTTGAAGCCATCCAGCCATTCCCTTGATGTCTTCAACGGTAACTGTACGCCCATCTTCCCACCGCAAAAGGTTTTCAAGTAATACTTTCAGCGAGAATGGGAGTTTTGACACGTCACCCAAGCCTGCTTCCTCCGCTGCTTGAATACTATAGTAATCATAGGATTTTCCAGCTGCTATAAAGGTGCGACGAGTTTTGAGGGTATCAATTCCGAAGAAAGTCATCTTTTAGTCCTAAAATATTCAGCAACGTTCTTAACACTACTGTTCACATTTTGCTCTGGGAATACACTCTAATTCTACCAGTTGGAAAAATTATAGTGAAGTAAACATCAGCTTCATCCTTATTATTAAAAATAATATTGCAGCTAAATTCCTTGAGGAGCTTATTGCAATATTGCGATTGATAGCAGATTTATGCGAAAAACATTGGTATAACTTGTTTTAATGAATATTTTTTCCGCCGAAAATTTAATTTGTGTGCGTGGTGGTCGAACCGTCTTCACAGGTCTTGACTTTACACTTAAGGCTGGCGGAGCCTTGGTGCTTGTTGGCCCTAACGGCAGTGGCAAGTCATCTTTGCTAAGGTTAATGGCTGGCTTGCTTAAACCTGCATCCGGCATCTTAAGATGGGGCGCAGAAAAAATTAGCGAAGACCCTGAAGGTCATGGCGGACGTCTGCACTATGTGGGTCACCATGACGCAATTAAACCAGTCTTAAGTGTTGAAGAAAATGTATCGTTCTGGGCCTCGCTGATGAATGGCGGTTCAGGAGATGGCAAAGCCACATTAGCCGCCCTTAATACTCTCGGCATTGGCCACTTGGAAAAAATTCCAGGACGTTTCCTCTCAGCTGGGCAAAAGAGGCGGGTTAATCTTGCACGTATTCTATCTACTCCAGCGCCCTTATGGCTGCTCGATGAACCAACTACGGCCTTAGATAGGGAAACAATAACAAGTCTTGAAACGGCTATTACCCGCCATCGCGCAGGTGGAGGCATGGTCGTAATTTCCACCCACTCAGACATGCAATTAGCCCGCCATCAAGTGATAGATCTGGCAGGTTTTGCTGAAACTCGTCCAATGTTAGAGCACGCTTTATGAATGGTTTCATGACAATTCTCAGGAGGGATCTTCATCTGGCTATACGCCAAAGTATTGATAGCATGACAGTAGTGATGTTTTTTGTCCTCGTTGTTATCATATTTCCATTCGGCGTTGGTCCCGAGCCTAACATTCTTGCCCGTATTGCTTCTGGCGTTATATGGGTCGCGGCCCTGCTGGCTTCAACTTTGTCGCTAGAAAGATTATTTCAAATAGATTATGAAGATGGATCTCTTGAATTACTGAGCTTGTCGTCCGTTGCCCTTGAAGTGATTGTGCTAGCGAAGGTTACTGCCCACTGGCTTACCACGGGTTTGCCGTTGATAATCATTGCCCCTTTGTTAGCGATATTACTGAACATGAACAAAGAAGGCTTCCTTGTATTGATACTAGCACTAGTTGTGGGAACACCCTCTTTAAGCCTAATAGGCGCAGTAGGGGCAGCACTAATACTAGGGGCACGACGCGGCGGAGTTCTACTCGCACTAATTATACTGCCTTTATATCTCCCAGTGCTGATTTTCGGAGTTAGTGCCGTTGATGCGATCATGAATGGTTTTGAAGCAAAAGCTCAATTATTGATTTTAGGTGCGTTTCTCTTGGCAGCCCTTCCTCTTTGCACATGGGCTGCCACCACCAGCATTAAACAAGCTATCGAATGAATTATATCTATAAAATATATATGTTAAAATAAACTCAACAGGAGTAAATTTAGAGACTAAAATGTTACATCATTTTGCTAACCCGACCCGTTTTCTGCGTATCGCCAGTATTGCTCAACCATGGGTAGCTTGGGCGACAATACTACTAGCAGGTGCTGGGCTTTATTTAGGGTTGTTCAATTCACCCGCAGATTACCAGCAGGGAGAAAGCGTTCGGATTATGTATGTGCATGTGCCTGCCGCTTGGATGGCAATGTTTTGCTACATTTCCATGGCAATGGCTGCAGGAATTGGCTTAATCTGGAAGCATCCGTTGGCTGATATAGCTGCTAAAGCTACTGCACCCGTCGGTGCTTGTTTTACATTTCTTGCCCTATTTACAGGCTCTTTGTGGGGAAAGCCCATGTGGGGAACTTGGTGGGTCTGGGATGCACGGCTGACTTCCATGCTAGTGCTATTATTTCTTTATTTAGGCTATATAGCCCTTATTAATGCCTTTGACGATCCAGCTCGAGGGACAAAATCGTCATCTATCCTTGTTCTTGTTGGTTTGATTAATGTGCCAATCATTAAATTTTCTGTTGACTGGTGGAACACCCTACATCAGCCCGCAAGTGTCCTGAGAATGGGCGGGCCCTCAATTGATGAGTCAATGTTGTGGCCATTGTTGCTAATGGCAGTGGCCTTCAAGACCTATTATATTTGGGTGTTGCTGGTCCGAATACGTGCCGAGATCATTTCAAACAAAATTCGCATCTTACGCCTGAGACAGGTTCACGGGTAGCTATGAGGATGACAAAGTAATGGATCAACTTCAGGACTTTATTAACATGGAAGGATACGGTGGTTATGTTTGGCCCAGTTACCTTGTTACTGCTGGACTAATGATTATCTTATTGGTAACTACCCAGCGTTTTCTAAGGGTGAATATGGCTACATTAGAGACACTTGAAAATACAACGAAGGAAGACTTGGAGTGAAGAGAAAATACAAAAGACTGACTTTCATTGGCTTAGCATTGTTATTATTAGCCACCGCCGCTGCACTAACCCTCAGCGCCTTTGAAGAAAGTATAGTTTTCTTCCAAAGTCCTACGGACATTGTCACAAAACCTGTCTCCCCCAATAAGCGTCTCCGTCTTGGTGGCTTGGTCGAAGAGGGAAGTGTCAGAAAAAAAGATGACGCAGTGGTTACCTTCCGTGTTACGGACATGACGAACACTGTCAACGTCAGCTATCGTGGCATTTTACCAGACCTGTTCCGTGAGGGACAAGGAGTTGTTACAGAAGGGATTTTTGTTTCTGGCGTTTTTACTGCTGATGAAGTTTTAGCCAAGCATGACGAAAACTACATGCCTCCTGAAGTAGCTGACGCCTTAAAAAAATCTGGTAAGTGGAATGAAACGAGCACTGAAATGAAAAATCAGGGACACTTATTGGGTGGGGGTGCAAAGTGATCGCCGAAGCTGGTCATTTTGCCCTTATATTGGCATTGTTTACTGCAATAGTTCAGGCCAGTTTACCGATGGTTGGTGCACACCATAGAAATGCACTTTGGATGTCTTTTGATAAGCCCTCCGCCATAGCACAAATGCTTATGATTACCCTTGCCTTTGCCTGCCTGACTTATTCGCATGTAGTTTCTGACTTTAGCGTCCTCAATGTAGTGCAGAATTCTCATTCTATGAAGCCAATGCTTTACAAAGTTGCTGGTGTGTGGGGGAACCATGAGGGCTCTCTTGTGTTGTGGGTGTTTATTCTAGCTGCCTTTGGATCGGCTGTCGCAATATTTGGAAATAATCTTCCACCTACCTTGCGGGCCCGAGTGTTGGCCGTACAGGCACTGATTTCAGTTGGCTTTTATCTTTTTATGTTATTGACCTCTAATCCGTTTGAGCGAGTGTTCCCTGCGGCTATGGATGGCCGCGACCTGAACCCATTGCTCCAAGATCCAGGTCTCGCCTTTCATCCGCCGTTTTTGTATCTGGGCTACGTTGGTTTTTCCATGGCTTTTTCGTTTGCCATTGCAGCCTTAATTGAAGGCCGTGTAGATGCCGCATGGGCACGCTGGGTCAGGCCGTGGACATTGGCTGCTTGGTCGTTTTTAACTATTGGGATAGGTCTTGGTTCTTGGTGGGCATACTACGAGCTTGGCTGGGGCGGCTGGTGGTTTTGGGATCCGGTTGAAAATGCATCCTTCATGCCATGGTTAGCGGGAACAGCATTGCTACATTCGGCAATCGTCGTTGAGAAACGTGACACGATGAAAACCTGGACTATATTTCTTGCAATTCTTGCGTTTTCATTGAGTTTACTTGGCACATTTCTGGTACGGTCAGGCGTGCTGACATCCGTACATGCCTTTGCCACAGACCCAGAACGCGGTGTCTTCATTCTACTTTTGCTAGTAATCGTTATTGGTGGTTCTTTGACCCTGTTTGCAATGCGTGGGCCAGCCCTTCGTAGTACAGGCATTTTTAAGCCAATCTCTCGCGAAGGTGGCTTACTATTGAATAATTTAGTGCTTACAACTGGGTGTGCAGTTGTATTACTTGGCACACTTTATCCATTATTTCTGGATGCGGTTGGTGGCAGTAAGGTCTCCGTCGGCGCACCTTTTTTTAACGCAGTATTCATTCCACTAATGATACCTATGTTCGTAGCAATGGCCTTTGGGCCAATCCTATCATGGAAACGCTCAGACCTAATACAAGCCGCCTTGCGCCTGAAAACAGCTTTTATTTTAACCGGGCTAATCTGTGCTGTAATTCTAGCCTCGCTTGACCACGGACCATTCCTGGCTATTGTCGGCTTGGGACTCGCCGTATGGTTGTTTGTTGCTACCTTAGTTGAATTAGGAGAACGAGTAAGGCTTTTTAAGGGACCACTTAAAGAAACTTTTGGTCGTTTATTTCGCCAAACCCGTGCCTCTTGGGGCATGACCCTCGCTCATTCAGGCATGGCTATTGTTATTGCCGGCATGGCTGGGGTTGGGGGTTGGAAAGTTGAGAGCATACAGGTCATGAAGCCAGGTGATACAGTTAATGTGGCTGGCTATGATTACAAGTTTATTGGAGCACGTCAGGGACAAGGGCCCAACTATACTGTTATTGAAGGGAAATTTGAGGTAACTCAGGACGGCCAGCATGTAACTGTTTTGAGTGCAGAAAAGCGAAATTATCCGGTTCGTCAAATGCCGACTACGGAAGCTGCAATTCACTCACTTTTTTCTGGTGATCTCTACGCAGTTATAGGAGATCCTGAAGGCAAAGATGGTAAATTTGTCACCCGGCTTTATTTTAACCCGTTAGTTGCCTGGATGTGGGCTGGTTCCCTAATTATGGCCTTTGGCGCTCTCGTCAGTATTTCTGATAGGCGCTACCGAGTTGGAGCACCAAGCCGTCACAAAATTAAGAATGTAACAGTGATTGAGGCATCAGGGATAGGCCAAACATGAAGCGATCGATATATCTGCTACCACTTTTTATTTTTCTTGTCATTGTTGGATATTTTGCAGTCGGCTTAAATATGAACCCACGTGATATCCCTTCCATGTTATTAGACCAAAAAGTACCACACTTTGATTTAGCACCCATCAAAGGTTCAAAGCGAGGTTTTTCACACAAAGATCTAAGTGGTCAGGTTGCTTTGATTAATATATTTGGATCATGGTGTGCTGCATGTCTTGCGGAACACCCTTTTTTGATGGAAATAAGTACTAAAGGACTGATACCCATCTATGGCATTGATTGGCGGGAGAAAAATCCCGACGACGGCCCTAGATGGCTTGCCCAGCGGGGCGATCCTTATACATTGATTGGTGATGACCCAAAAAGCAAGGTAGCCATTGCACTTGGTGTTACCGGAGCACCAGAAACCCTCTTCGTGGATAAGAGTGGGTTCATTCGTTACAAACATGTCGGTCCAATCACCCCTAAAAATTGGCAAAGTAAATTGTGGCCTTTAGTTCAGGAACTACGGGAACAATGATATTCAGTCATATTCCCTTGATTGACAGGCCGACATCAGTGTGTCCAATAATCGACGTCTTCTTGAATAGAAAAACAAAAATTTATTTTATTTTTTTAGCCTTTAGCCTAATAGCATTTTACTCATCTCCAACATTTGCTGTTGAACCAAGTGAGGTGTTGGCTGACACAGCATTAGAAGCGAGAGCACGAGATATTTCCAAGGGCTTCAGATGTGTGGTTTGCCAGAACCAATCAATTGACGACTCTAACGCTGGTCTTGCTCGGGATATGCGGTTACTAGTTCGTGAACGACTTGTCGCAGGCGATACCAACGCTGAAGTAACCAATTACATGGTTTCACGTTATGGAAGCTACGTGCTGTTAAAACCACCTCTCAATAAATCAACCTATGCGTTATGGTATGGCCCACTTTTGATTATATGCCTTAGTTTCGTGATATTGTTTGTCTTCTTTCATCGTCGTCAGCATTCTTCTGTAGTCACAACGGAAGGATTAAACGACGAGGAACAACGCCGTATTGATGCTTTGTTGAAGGATGAAGAATAGTAAATGAGTACCGCAGAAATACATTTTTGGATCATTGCTGCCATACTTGTCATAATAATTTTAGGTTTTCTGTTCTGGCCAATACTAAACTTTAAGAGAAGTAAAAGTGCACCACGAGAAGCTTATGATATTAATGTTTATAAAGACCAATTGGTGGAAATTGAAACTGACCTGGAACGCGGCCTGCTGAGTTTAGATCAAGGCGAAGCAGCGCGAACAGAAATAAAGCGTCGTATGCTCGCCGCCATTGACAGGAGTGACAAGCAAAACACTTCCACAACGTCAGAACCGTGTCGCTCAATCCTTGCTTTTTTTTCTATAAGCGTCCCATTGGGAGCGATTCTTTTGTATTTAACTCTTGGAAGCCCATCCCAACCTGATCAACCATTTACGGGGCGTGAGGCAAGAAATGCTACTTTACAGACACAACAACAAAAAAACCTTATTCAAGCGACGAACAAAATGGTTAAACATTTGCAAAACAATCCAGACGATTTGCGCGGTTGGACTCTTTTAGCACGTTCATATCTCAGCAATAGTCGTTATTCAGATGCAGCATCAGCATTCTCCGTTGCCTACCAGTTAAGCAATGGAGAACCTGACCTTGCTGTTGATTACGCTGAAGCATTGTCACTAGCAGAAAATTCTGTTGTCACCAAAGAAGCCCACGATTTATTCATGAAAGTTCTGGAGAATAATAAAACAAATGCTAAGGCAAGATATTATCTGGGAATGTTTGAGGCCCAGAAAGGTAATCTGCTTTCAGCCCTACAAGCTTGGATCGATTTGCTTGCTCTTTCTCAGAGAGATGCACCATGGTTACCTATTGTAAGAGAGAAGATTGACCAGGCAGCCAAGGAATTAGAAATTGATGCAGCTACAATTGAGCCAACCCCGGAAGCTCAGGCAATAGCTATAGGCATCCAAAAAGCTTATGAAAAGGCTCAGACTAAAGACGCCGCTACCCTGGGGCCAACCACTGCTGATGTCAAAGCAGCTATGGGAATGACAAAAGAGGATCGAAACGAAATGATCCACTCAATGGTTGAACGCCTAGCAGCTAAGATGAAGGAAAACCCAAAAGACAAGGACGGTTGGGTACGCCTTGAGAGAGCATACCGGGTTATTGGGGAAACAGCGCTAGCCAACGAAGCTGCTGCAAATGCCGCTACACTTCCTTGAGGTGTTCCTGCTGCCATACTTCGTCTTTCAGCGGAGATAAGCATGGAAGTATCAACGAACTAAAAGATGAGAATTAAAAAAGTTTCTGCTAGTTTTTAATTTGTCGTTTTTCCTGAGCACTCTAATTAATTTTTCAGGCTTATGATAAAGCATCCAACGACTACAAAAAAACCTATCCCCGGCCAAATTGCATTTTTGAACTCACCTATCCATAATGCATCAAATGCATCCACGGCCATAACAAAACCGAACCATCCAAATATGGTAATACACAAAAGAGAAGTAATGTATAACATTTAACACCTCACTTGTCTCTTTTGTTAAGAACCGCGTTAAAATATATATTTAACTTCAGTACTTTGCGCTGAGGTTCTTTTCCTCAATATAGCCACCAAGAGAGAATTCAAAAATATTATGATCCTTATGAAAACAGTTTTTCTAATGCAAGTGGCGACAAGAAAAAATGTTTACAGATGGTTGCGACACCCATATTTCTATGACCATATGTATAGACGACTTTATTGGTTTATTTTTAAGAATTTTCACTAACAGCCCTAAAGCATGGCTTTGAGCTCCTGATGACGACGGGTAATGTGAGATGTCATAATCTCTTCCGCTTTGTCAGGCAAGCCAGCTCGGATGGCCGCAACCACGCCACTTGTCATATCATTATGGGAAAGGGCAACTGGATGCCAAATCCCTGTTTTGCTTGAAATATAAAACCAAAGACGTAAATGAAGGTTAAATATGCGCGGAAGCGTCTCTTGCAGGTAGACGTTCTTTGAAGCACGGCCAATAGCCTCATAAAAGCGTAAATCTAGTGCAACAAAACTATCTATGTCAAACTCACTGGTAGCCTGTTTAAGCATATCGTCAAGGGTTTTCAAATTATTCTTATCTTCTTGAGTGGCCCGCATAGCCGCCAGCCTTACGGCAGCACCTTGGATTAAGCTACGAAATTCATAAATGCTTTGAACGTCCGATGCCCCGAGGTCACTTACCAGCATACCCCGATTAGGCAGATGCTGTATTAAGCCCTCTTTAGCAATACGCTGTAGGGCTTCACGAATAGGCGTACGTCCAATCTCAAGTTCAGCCATCAGGTCCTTTTCAACGAGAACAGTGCCTGGGGCAAGCTCCAAGCGAGTGATCTTACGGATTAAAAGTTGGTAGGCTTTTTCTGCGAAAGACACAGTGGTGTCGTGCCTTTCTATTCTGAGTTCAGTGAGGGTCATTTGTATGTCCTCAACTTTCTGTATCTCCTAAAACAAAAATTATATCTTATCCTAAGCACTTCGAATCGAAGATGCTAAATTGTATATAGCAAGGATCTATCATAAATTGCTAATATATGGGGAGGAATTTTACTATCTCAACAGAAATTTTATTTGACCAGCTTCAAGACTTCCGCTTCATAGCTACCACTTGGTGTCACAAAAAAATTACTGCCTCGTATAAAAAGCACACTTAAGAACACAAGTTATACATTTATATGAGGTTAGAAATTTCAGCTCAATAAATCTGAGTTGTTTTATACAGGGCAGGCTCAGCCCTTACTAGTATGTTTAGCCATAATATCGCTGAATTGAGCTTCTACCTCTTCAGCTATAGCCTTAGCTACGTCTTCGGCTTTACCTTCACGTTCTTGTACATCAGTCTTGTTCCAGGCATCCAGATAGGCATCACTACCCATAAGTCCTGATTCCATCGCAACATGATCAATTAACGCTTGAAAACGCTGACTGAGCTGAATTTTATGAGTGCCGTCTTCATCCGTAGCCTCTACCAACGAAGGAAGGTCTTGCCAATTGAGTACCGTGTATTTAGCCATTTTTTTACCTCATTTGGCACTAAACATGATTTAGGATACCAGAAATAAACTTACAAAGGGACTGCTCTATTAATTAGCGTAGTTTTGCTCAATCTCAGCCATCTTTTGTTTCACAAAAGCATCTCGTTCTGACTTTGGCAAATTGTCAGATTCAGTGATAGCTGCAATGCAGCGCTTCGCTACATCGCGCCTTCTTTCCACTTCCTCTTCAGGAGAAGCGCCTTTAGGTATTGCTAACACATTGCCAGAGCAGTATGTATTTGGCTTGCCGTCAACTTCTTCGAGCCATTTCTTCCAAGCTTCGGGTGAAGCATCTTCGTTATCACCACTCAAAGCATCTCTTAATTGTTTACGTGATAGATACACTCCACCATCAAATTTCATAGGACTCTCAAGGGCGTGAACTGCTATAGAGCGTTGCGATGCAGTTATTTCATAATCGCCCGGTGCATGTTGGGCATCGACATATGCGTTTCGATAGCGGTGATGATCTGGAACAGGTGGTAATTCACCTGGACCAAACGTTGCACGCTCAGGTCTACGCATGCCGCATTGACCCTCGAGAAAGTCAATCTTTTCATAACCAATTAGATCCTCATTACCCACATCACGTGGGTCTATGTGAGGACCAATCCCTCTCCAACCAATCATTTTACTGGTTGTATTATCGATGGGGACGGTCCATCGGTACATGTGTACCCTACTAAAATGCTTTGCTTTCTTTCCATCCTCGAATAAATATGAGTGAAAGCTAACGTTTGGCAATATTTGGTGATTTATGCGGATAAACAAGTAGTCATCATCTACACGTCGCGAAGATGTCCAAGCCATACTTTTTCCACCGTGGACTGGGAAGAATTGAAGGTCTGGACGCACCAAATAAGCGTTAGCGCCAGCCTCACCAAACGTCGTTCCTTGCTCGTGACCAGGAATTAAAGCAGTGGTGTGCAAAGGAGTGTGATGGAACTGGTCGGCAGCATTGTCTTGAACTTGCAACCAGTTGCAAGTTTGTACGTTACTGAATGGCACCAATTTATCATCCGGGTGACAGGTGAAATCACCTTCCCATTCTGGGAATGGTGGTTCTTCTTCAGGTGGGCCCATGTAAGCAAAAACAAGACCATGTTTCTCAATTGCCTTGTAAGCACCTTGGCAGAGGTTTGCAGCCATGCGACAGCCTTCTTCCTCTTCACCAGTTGGCATGGGTACTTCCAAACAAGTTCCATCAACATCAAATTTAAAGCCATGGTATGAGCACATGATCCCATGCTCTTGGATCATCCCATATTCAAGAGATGCACCACGGTGAATGCAATGAGCATGAAGAACGCCAACTGCCCCGCTTCCATCCTTAAATGCGACTAATTCTTCCCCTAAAATTACTAGATAACGTGGAACATCCGTTAACTCTTCAACCATGCATATGGGATGCCAAAATCTACGCATATATTCACCAGTAGGAGTTCCAGGCAAAACTTCAGTCAAGGTGGGGTCGTGCGGTGGTATTGTATTTTTATGATAACCACTGTTGGGTGCATTTTTATTGACGGGTTTAATTTCGTTCATTGCCTTGCCTTTTTTATACCTAAATAATGCGAAAATCTTGATGTTTATATAGTTTCACTACAGGAATGCATCAATTCTTTTTTTTCCATGACCTGCATCATTTTTTTAAATATTAGAAACACATAAATTAGATTGCGCCACAAAAATCTGGCCTTATCACATGTTTAAAAGAAGGATTAAAGGTGTTTATAACATGTGCGCGCACAGAGACTGTTAATTAAAATAACTCAACAGAAATTTTCGTTAGTGATTAACTGTATGCTGATAAGAATAGAAAAATGTTAATTTTTATTCTAAACAAAAACTTTGTTCTATTAACTTAAGCTCAGTAATTACAGCAGTCCCCATTTGTTCGTCAGAAACAAGGGTCATGCCAAACTGCAAAACATCATCCGTTCGTAATCCACTCTCTATAACCTTTTGGACTGCAGCTTCTAATAAATCTGCATCTTCTAACAACTCAAAAGAATGTCTTAAACATAAAGAAAAACAGTATAATGCTTCAGCCAAAGTTTGCCCAGTTATTGTGCAATCATGCTTGTTGTCAGCTATATCGCCGTCCATGTTTTCTGTGACATCAAAAGAAGTGTAACGAGCTTTATTCATCCAATCAATTATGCGTTTAACCTGACGCATAGTTTCAACACCAGTTCCATCACCAGATAGCAATAAAACTTTTTTATTTCGTGATAAAACTTCTTTTTTATCCTGACCTGTATCGCCCCCAATAATCTTTTTGATATTTTGTTGAGAACTATTGGAGTAATCATTTGATTTAAATATGGTGTCTAGTTCTACTTCTTTTGTGACAACCTTAAGATCCTCAGTGGCAAAGCCCTCTCCCACAAACTGCTCGAGTTTTGTCTCAAATATTTTTACCTTTTTGACCATTTTATCTATCGCCCTTGTGGCTAACGCATGACCCCGTGACGGCAAATGTATTAGATGGAAATATCGGCGCTTGCAATAGAGTAAGGACACCACCTAAAATAATATTATGGAAGATTTAATTTCTCGGTTTAACCATACAATTGTGTTTTTTTATCAAATAATGGGCGATAAATATGAAAATAATTAGATGGATTGTAGGACGGATAATTCTTACTTTAAATTTTCTTATCAAACCTAAACCCATTGTGCGGGACATAAAAGATCAGAAAGTTGTAGATGCTAAGACTGCGAAGATGTCTTTATACCAATTCAACGCTTGCCCATTCTGCGTGAAAGTGAGGCGGCAACTAAGAAAGTACTCTCTAAACATTGAGTTAAGAGATGCCAAAAACAATGCGATGTTCAAAGATGAGCTAATTAGAGAAGGTGGGAAGCACAAAGTTCCCTGCTTGCGCATTGAAGATGCCGCTTTGAATGTAAGGTGGATGTATTCATCGGACGATATCTGTTCCTTTCTAGAGGAAGAGTTTAGCCTTTAAAAACAAATCTCAGATAATGATTTGTGCTTTACACTGTCAACGACCACCCATTGCCGGGTTTCTAAGCTAGAGTTTTGTGGTATCGTTCAAGTCTAAAGACATAATATTTGAGCGCAAAAAAAGAATTTTTATTATAATGATGCTAGTCGCTGGAGTTGACGGCTGTAAGGCCGGTTGGTTTGTAGTTATTGCTAATGGCAATACTGGAAAAATAATTGATTTTCAACGCGTAGATAAGCTAGCTGAACTTTTTCAATACTCGCATAATCTGAATATAATTGCTGTTGACGTTCCCATAGGCTTACTATCTGCTGCAAAATCAGGTGGAAGAGATTGTGATATTTTAGCGAGAAGATTGCTCGGATACCCAAGAAGTAGTAGTGTCTTTTCTCCACCTGTTCGAGACGCATTGAACCATCCCAAAAATTATTCAGGTGCTAATTTTGCTAATAGGAAAAGTTCAATTGAGGGAATTGGTATCTCAAAGCAGTGTTTTGGTATTTTTCCAAAAATAATTGAAGCAGATGCACTGGTCAATCCTGAATTGCAAAATGTAATTAAAGAAATTCATCCAGAAGTATGCTTTTGGAAAATGGGTGGGGATACGTCACCTCTTTTCAGCAAACGTAGCAGCAGAGGGAGAGAAGAACGTCTCAATTTGCTTTCTGGCGTTGGGTTTAATGGGATTTCTGATGTATTTGGCAACTACCGGCGCTCAGAAGTTCAGTTAGATGACATAATTGATGCCGCTGCAGCCTGCTGGACAGCTACACGTATTTTTAAAGGAGACGCCACACGTCTCCCTGCAATTCCAGAGAGAGACACGAGCGGGCTCTTTATGGAAAACTGGGTATGATATGAAGTTAAAAATAATTCTAAATTATGTGTTTGATAGTCTTTATTAAACTAACTTTTATTTGGCTTAACATTCTCTTACCTCACAAAAAAACTTTGCTAGATGCACACTGGAATTTGAGCTAAAGCCATCAGAATTAAGGTCAGGCATTGTTGAAACAAAAGGAAAAGAACAAGCTCAAATCGAGAGAATGCTACACTTGCAAAACTGCTTACACGCTGCTTAATATGATTATAAGATTGGAACCTATCCATATTAAAGACTTTTATAATTACAATATAGAAAAAGACGGACGTTGTAGCATGTATGTTTTGAGACAGTCACTCCATGGAATGATAGGGTTAGCAATGCTAATCTTATCTGCATGCGCTTCCCCTGCAATTGTGGAGAACATGATTGTTACGCCACAAGATATGAAAGACATTTCAACAAGTGCAGATTTTAAGAAAAAAATAGCGATTGTTCAAATTGACGATGATAAAAAGACTAACACTTTTTTGACCTTAAAAGTAGACAAAGCATCTTTTCAAAAAGCCCTCAGCGCATCACTAAAACAAAATGAACTACTAGCCGTTCCTAAATATTTATCCAAGTTTGATTTGTTCGCAAATCTTGTGTCGTTAAATCAGCCATTATTTGGCGGTGGTTACAAGGTTACTTCAAACGTTGAATATAGAGTTGTTGAAAGAGAAACAAAAATTACTTGGTACGAAGAATTGATCTCCGCATCTTACACTACCACCTACAGCAACACCGGGCTCCCAGTGGGGGGGTTGCGTTTTGCAAATGAGGGAGCGATTAGAGAGAACATTAAAGAATTCATTATACGCCTATCAGAGACCCCCCCTCCAGTCGTTGATGGGGCCGGAAAAAATTTATCGGCGCCAGACCCTTTGTCGGCCATACAAAAATTACATGACTTGCAGAAATTACTGGACGATGGGCTTATTAAACAAGAAAAGTATATTTTAAAGAGAGATCAAATATTGAATAATTTGTAGAGTTTTTTTGATGAAGATATCAAAAAGCACTTTTTGTGGAAAATATAAACAACTATAAATTTTATAATAAAATATCGTTTCAAATCAGACATCAGTTGACAACAAAAAATGGTATCTTTGATTAAAAATTGAAACTGATAAACTGGTTGCATGATTGATATGGCATCAATATTCATTGTGGCTGGAATATTTTTAATAGCAGGAACTGTAAAAGGGGCTCTTGGTCTTGGCCTTCCATTAATTAGCCTTGCCTTGTTATCTGTCACTTTTAAATTACCCGATGCTATGTGCCTATTGCTTGTCCCTGCTTTCTTGACGAATTTCTGGCAAGCTGTCGTTGGTGGCAAAGGGAAGATCATCCTGCGGCGTATATGGGGTTTTTTGGTTTTTGCAACAGTCACAGTCTGGATTGGCACATCTGCTCTAGTTTATGTCGACTTGAAATTGATGTCGGCTCTTCTTGGTACTATCCTTATAATCTACTCAAGCATAAATCTTTACGGACATCACCTGACTCTTACCCAACACCAAGAGACTTGGCTTGGTCCGATAGCAGGTTTGGCAAATGGCCTTTTCACAGGCATGACCGGATCATTTGTCATGCCCGGTGTATTATTCCTTCAGGCAATTGGGTTGCCACGAGATATGCTCAATCAGGCCATGGGTATGCTTTTTACTTTATCTACAGTTGCCCTTGCATTATCTTTGCAAAGTAAAAATTTTTTGACGATTGAATTAGGTACTTTGTCATTTGCAGCCTTGCTACCAGCAGCTGTGGGAATGGTTATTGGGCAACAAATTAGAAAAAAAATATCAGAGCAGATATATCTACGTATGTTCTTTATCTCACTTTTTATACTGGGCGCCTACATAGTTATCCGTGCACTAAATATCCTGTCATAGCCTGCTTCTAAAGTTAAAGTCTAACCCATAAAGTCATTACTCAGCCAATCCTCCAAACGCAACCTGCAGCACTATATAAAACGCTCTTTCACAAGAGAAAACAAAGAGCGCATGGACATTGCCTCGCCACCTTCTGGGCGACCTGGTCTGGACGTCGTATTCCAAGCCATCAAATCTATATGGGCCCAACTGACTTTCCGGCTGACAAATGCCTCTAGGAACAATGCCGCTGTAATAGCACCACCAAAACCACTGTCTGCAGCATTATTTAAGTCCGCTACCTTTCCCTCTATCATTTTTTCATATGGTTTCCACAAAGGCAGACGCCAAATTGGGTCACTTTGAATTTTTGCATGGACCTCCAAATCACTCGCAAAGGCATCGTCATTACAAAAAAGAGCTGGCAAATCTGTCCCTAGCGCCACCCGCGCCGCGCCGGTCAGAGTAGCCATATCAATTAATACTTGTGGACTCTCATCACATGCAGCACTCAATGCATCTGCGAGAATCAAACGCCCTTCAGCATCTGTATTTCCTATTTCAACTGTTTTTCCATCACGCATGGTAATTACATCCAAGGGCCTCATGGCATTGCCCGAAACGCTGTTTTCAACTGCAGGAATAAGTACCCGTAATCGAATGGGAAGAGCCGCTGCCATTATCATTGAGGCAAGACCAAGCACATGGGCAGCGCCTCCCATATCTTTTTTCATTAGCCTCATGCCTGAGCTCTGCTTCAGGTCAAGACCGCCAGTATCAAAACAAACACCCTTACCCACCAAGGTCAATTTCGGGTCCGCATGCTTACCCCACTGCATGTCTACAAGACGCGGTGCGTTTGCACTGGCCCGTCCTACTGCATGGATTGCTGGATAATTGGCCTCAAGCAATTCTTCACCAACAATGACACTGAACTCGGCATTAAATTCTTGAGCCAAGGTTTGGGCACAATCCGCCAATTGTTCGGGCCCCATGTCATTAGCTGGTGTATTTATCAGATCGCGGACGAGAAACGTTGCCTGAACGGTCCGGGTCACATGTTCACGATCGCAGTTTTTAGGCCAAACGAGGATCGGACCATACTTTTCTGATCCACTTGTGGAATAGAGATCAAACTTGTATCCAGCAAGTGCCCATCCAAGAGCCGCCTGCGTTGCCTCTTCATCATTAAGGCTTGCATCAAGTCTATATATTCCTCCGGGTAAATCATTACGCATGGAGGACCACATCCACAAATTTGAAAGATCTTTATCACCTGTTCCACCAAGAACCATCTCTACGTTACCCAAACCATTTGCAATCAGGCAGGTAGAACCACTATTAGGCTCAAAGCCAGTTACCAAAACCCAGTTTTTGACCCTATCAGATTGATCCTTGAGCCAAAGGGCGAGGGCCTCCCTCCCAGCTACAATCACAATAGGGATACTTGGTTGATTATCATCAATAAAATTAATCAGCATCTATAGGTATTCCAAAGTTCATTATTCATTGCAGGCATCTTCTATTAGCTTTCTTGTTATATAATAATATTGGGGTAAAAAGAGAATTTACGTGGAAACCCGCCAAAACAAATAAATCTATAACTTTTAAGTAGTTCAGAAAATACGCTAAAAATAAAAATTTATTTAAAGGTTTTTTGGCTTATTTTAGAAACGTAATTTGAGGACAACTGCTCAAATTCAACCCCCTGATTTTTAAACGAAGTTTCCAACTATTATTTTTAATCTTGCACCGTAAGTAATCTGGGTGTAGCGGTGTCTTTTTATTAGGCTTCGAACACGGGGAAAGTCATGTCATATCAAATAGCAATGGGTCCGCGCGAGCGTAAATCTCCCTTTTTCGACCGCACCGTTACAGATGGGGCCACCGCCATGACCATATACAACCAAATGTTTATGCCGGTGTCCTACGGAAATGCATTGGCTGAGTACAACAGACTTATGGAAGGTGTCTCTATGTGGGATGTAGCTGCCCAACGTCAAGTTCAAATAGAGGGCCAAGATGCAGAACGACTCGTTCGTTACATAACGCCGCGTGATTTAAAAAACTGCCCTGTAGGAAAAGGAAATTATGTACCAATCTGCGATCATGAAGGCCGCTTGCTGAATGACCCAGTTGTGTTGCGACTTGAAGAACAAAAGTTTTGGCTATCTATTTCAGACAGCGACATACTTTTGTGGGTACGCGCCATTGCCAAAGAAGGAAAATACAATGTTGTGGTTAGCGAGCCTGACGTCAGCCCGCTGGCTATTCAAGGGCCGAAAGCAGTGGACGTAGTTGCCGACTTGTTTGGTGACTGGATCCGTGACTTGAAATACTTCTGGTTCAAAGAAACAGAGCTTGATGGAATACCCTTAGTTGTAGCTCGATCTGGTTGGTCTAAGCAGGGTGGATATGAACTGTATCTTTGTGATGGAACGCGTGGTCCAACTTTGTGGGATAAAATCAAAGAAGCTGGCAAGCCTTATGAAATTGGTCCAGGTGCTCCAAATTATATTGAACGGCTAGAAAGCGGTTTGTTGTCTTTCGGTGCAGACACACATCCAGACAGCACACCCTTTGAAGTGGGCATGGGGAAATTTGTCGACTTGGACCGTGAGGATGAGTTTATTGGCAAGCACGCTCTGACACGCCTCTCTAAGGATGGGCCCAAGCGAAAACTTGTGGGAGTTATCTTTGACGGCGATCCTGTAACTTTCAATGAGCACCCATGGGTAGCCCGTGTAAATGGTACCATAGCAGGAACAATACGTTCCGTTTGCCACTCACCGCGCCGTAAATCCAATATTGGGTTTGCATTACTCGAGACACAATATTCAGGAATAGGAACGAAACTAGAATTTAAGGGTGAGGGGCGGTCTTTTAAAGGTGAAGTAGTTGCACAACCTTTAGTTGACCCAATGACGTCTATTTTAACATAGGCTTCCAACGCATCTGCAACGTCGCTACGCAAAAAAAGGCAGACCAAACACCCAGCCCTAGCTCGTTAGTATGTAAAAAAAATTATGCCACTTGGAAAGCACAGCCCAAATTCTGGGTCAAAAATTATAACAGGGTCCGCTCGTTCTGAATTCTGGGCCGGAGTTCGCGATGAATTACCCTTGCAGCTTGGCGTTGTTCCTTTTGGCCTGATCTTTGGAATGCTTGGAATTACCAGCGGCTTAACGCCTCTACAGACTATCCTGATGTCATCAATCCTATTTGGCGGAGCCAGCCAAGTTGTTTTCGCCCAGCTCTGGGCAAACGGTGCACCACCACTCTTTGTCGGCGCATCAGTTTCAGTGATTAATCTGCGTCATGTTCTCTACAGCGCGTCTGTCGCCCCCTATCTTCGCCAATTACCGCTGCGTTGGCGCATCGCACTTGCATATCTTCTTACCGACGAGGCGTATGCGGTGAGCATCAAACACTTTCTTGAACGTCCGACCAACCCATTCAGACATTTTCATTTACTAGGTGCCGGCATGACCTTATGGGTTTTTTGGCAAATTTCAACGATCATTGGAGTTTTCGCCAGCGCGACCATCCCGGAAGAATTATCACTGGGATTCGCTATTCCGCTGACCTTTATTGCCATTGTCACGCCTACGATACGCACACGGCCGGACCTACTGGCCTGCGTGACTTCAGCTGGGCTTGCTCTAGCTGGACAAGGCCTGCCATGGAATAGCGGAATTTTGGTCGCTGCAATTGGCGGAGTTCTAGCTGGCTGGCTACTGCACAGTTTCAAACGGCTGAAGGTGATGCGATGATCTGGGCTATCATGATCATCGCAGGGCTTTTCACCTTTGTTATGAGATTCGTTATGCTATCGGGCATTGCGCCCCGAAAATTGCCGACTGTCTTTGACGAGGCTCGCAACTTTGTGCCCATTGCTGTGCTGACGGCAATCCTCGTTCCAGCAGTGATGATAAGCGAAGATAAAAACATCATGCTTCTAGACAATGCCCACTTGCCAGCTGCGATCATAGCGGTCGTTGTGGCGCTAATCAGCAGGTCAATTGTCATTACTATCTGCGTTGGGCTTGGTACGCTCTGGTTTCTGAGATTTATGGGCTTTCCATGATCAGCAAGCAATCAAGATCTGACTAACGCGATGTTAGGCCCTGCCTTCTCGGGCATTAATCGGACTGCTATTGCCCAAAAATACTTAAGGTATCCGCTCGCTCGGGGCCAATTGATTATTACGCTAATTCAGATTTGTGGTGATTTATATATTTTGACTCATTGTTGCCTCCTTGTGTTAGGATTGAATAATTGGGCACCCATCTATCACAGATTCCAGCGACAGGACCTGTAAACCCCGTTTATGGAAACAGCATTAAATGTAACTGACACATAATGAGAATGGCTGTTTACTCTGGGATGTTGTAATTGGAACTAACTTAGAAAAAAGTCAGCTCTCAATAACGCCCTTAAAGATTCTTATTCTCATATTAAGAATGAAGGCCTGCTCAGACGCAAAAATAGAAAAAAGCCAAATGTCCCTGTCAAGGAAGTCTGGAAAATACATGTCTAAAGAGATAGTTTGACTTCTATGAGACAGATGATCGAGTGTATTTATTATTTCCAGCCAAACTTCTGTTCTCGTTAATCAAGTGATCCCGATATTCCTTCAGCCAACTTAATTTCAATTTACAAAACTTATAAAACCACGAGTCATAACACTCCTCCCCTTGTTCATTATTTGCGGTTTCCATACCGAAAAACAAGGCAGGATTCTGATATAAAATCCCTCCTCTATCCTCGGGATCAAAACTTGGGTGTCCCTCCTGGGACACTGAAATATTACAAGGACGAGAATAAAATTTTATGTCTAGTTTATCCACGTCAATGTGTTCGACCGTAAAACTGTCGTCCGATCCTCTTGTCCATCTTTTTGCAAAATCCAGTGCATCTGCTTTAGACGGAAAATATTGATACACTTTACCTTCAATATTAACACCACGATCAGGAGATAATGCATTTATAGTTTTACTAACATTAAGTATTTCTCTCTCTATTTTTTCAACAGGATACCACCATCGTTCGAGGCATCTAATTGCAGAAATAAAATCCATTACCCAATTCCCCTACTTATTAAATCCCTAAACTTACCATTCATGGTATTCAGAAGGCGATTTTTACTCATGTCACTCTATTTCCAAATAGTGCCTGTCTGTGTCTAACTCAAGCTTAACTTTATTTGGACCCTCACATAACAGAACTCTGACAAAAGACGTTTTGAAGTGCCATCTGTGTGGTAGTTTTGCGAGGTATCGGTTAAGTAAAAGAAACCCACTACGATTTCGGCAAATAATCTTCCATATTTTTTGAGATATGAGCGGTCATGCGCTACACGCATATCAGGGACAGTAAATGAACAAAGATACTTTCACCTGTTCTGTGATTAAATATCCTAATGAAAAGGAGGAAATAATCATGAGTGCAACAATTGCATATTATCAATTCGTAATAAATATGTATTATAAATCAGCAAAACATAAATAATTCTAATAAGGACTTTGTGGGAAGTTCTAATAGATGTCAAAAGTGGTTAGTTTTAGACTACCAATTTTTATAAAAAGAGAATAATACACAACTGTGTCTAACTCAAATTCAACTTTATTTGAGAAAGAAAAAATCCCGTAACCTGTTTAGATTACGGGATTTTTTGGTAGCGGAGGAGGGACTCGAACCCCCGACAAGCGGATTATGATTCCGCTGCTCTAACCAGCTGAGCTACTCCGCCATGATGGCAACTACTTTGCATCTTCAAAATTTTGAAGTGGGATATAGGGCGAAAGGAATGCTGCTGTCAAGCCAGCTCGCTACCATTTTAAGCTATTTTTACAGATTGGCGCAGAGTAAGCCTGCCTAAATCTATGCCTAGGGCTCATTGTTTGATGTTGGCTACCTGCGCATGGGATGCATAGCGCGATTTATTAAAGAGACATATTTTTCTTTTGAATAGATCTTGTTGGAGCTACAACAGCAGCTTTTAGCAAAAATTTCAACAGAAGTTATAGGCGTTTCTGTCAGGGCAACACACGCCATTTCAGGGTTTCCCCTGCCATAAAGGGTAAAATTTCAATTTCCCCGTCTACTTGAAAAGAAAGAGGAACCACCCAGTCTTTCCGAATTAGGGTTATGGTCTCCTTATTTGCAGGAAGACCATAAAAAGCTGGCCCGTTTAATGAGGAAAATGCTTCTAATTTATCCAAGGAACCGAATTGATCGAATGCATGGGCGTAAAGTTCAACAGCTACTGGAGCAGAGAATATACCAGCACATCCGCAAGCGGATTCTTTTTCAACAACAGAGTGCGGGGCACTGTCAGTGCCCAAAAAGAAACTGGTATCACCGCTGGTAGCAGCTTCCAACAAAGCCTGACGATGAGCATGTCGCTTGGCTACGGGCAGACAGTACATGTGAGGCCGTATTCCACCTTTAAACATGTCGTTACGTTCTATCAAGAGGTGATGGGCGGTGATCGTTGCACCTAACCTTGTCCCTTGCGAGCGGACATAATCTACAGCCTGCGAGGTAGTAATGTGTTCAAAAACAACTTTTAAAGCTGGAAAATCACTCAACATAGGTATCAAAACCCGATCTATATAAATTTTTTCACGATCAAAAATATCTATATCAACATCAGTAACCTCGCCATGAACCAAAAGCGGCATACCTAAGTCCTGCATGACCTCTAACACACCCGAAATTTTTGAAACATTGCTGACCCCAGAAGCCGAATTCGTCGTAGCCCCTGATGGATAAAATTTAACGGCGGTAAAAATTCCCTCATTAAACCCTAATTGGATTTCTTGAGGATCTGTATCATCAGTTAAATAACAAGTCATCAAGGGCGTAAAGTTACTATCAGCTGGTAATGTCTCCATGATACGCTGGCGGTACTGCAAGGCCGAGGCACGTGTTGTTACCGGTGGCACAAGATTTGGCATGATTATAGCGCGCTGAAAATACCGGGCCGTATGGGCAGTTATGGCATTCATTATTATTCCATCACGCAAATGCACGTGCCAGTCATCAGGTCGGCGAATTGTGAGTGAATTAGGACTGTTCATAATTTTTATTATAATTGAACTTAGTCATACCTAGAAGCAACATTTGAACGAAACTTTTTCCTAAAATTTGACCATTGGTAGTGGGATTATACAATCTATCACTTTTGAATTTAGCAGTCACCTGAGGGGGTTTGGTTTTTTAATTTCCGCCAACTTGATACGACTTTAATTTAGGGTTTGTCCTTTAATTATTGTTTTTTTTTCAGATTTTGAGCTTTCATTCTACCCATCAATTACTGAAACGCCTGATGAATTGCTATTCTTTAAACACACTCTCCTATATTTCTCGTTGAGAGTGCTAGGATGATAGTGCATCGAAAACATCGCCTTGAGAAGACTGACCAAGAATATGCGCCTGATGCCACAAGGCATAAAATAACAACGTCCACTGGGCCTTCCCCTGACGTTTTCCAGTGCTGGTGAATAAAGCTTCTACTTTTCCGGGGCGGCAAACTTCTCTGATGCCAGACTGAGCTGCAATCAATTGTCCTAATTTTCCAGAACGACCGGCAATCCACTCTCCAACAGGAACTGTAAAACCGCGCTTTGCCTCTAATGGATTTGCGGCTGGTAGGTTAGACTTAAGCCAACTACGAAGTAGCCACTTACCCTTACCATGTTTAATTTTAAGGTGGTCTGGTAATAAGTAAGCAGTCTGAGCCACTGCTGGATCAAGAAATGGCACTCGCCCCTCCACACCATGGGCCATCAAACAACGATCCAGTTTGGTCAAAAGGTCAGCAGACAACCAATCAGCACAATCAATGGCCTGTGCCACCTGCAGGGTATTACGTTCAGGAGCTAATGCATCCCTCTCAGAAATAGCAAAGCCAACCCGCCAGTTTGTAGAGTTTTCACGTAACACACCTAGACCATGAAAGACCCCCTTGCGACGCATTGATTTTGAAAATGGCCATGGACGCATTGCGTGGCGATAACGACCATATCCACCAAACAATTCATCTCCGCCCTCGCCAGAGAGTACAACCTTGAGACCTTCCGCACGAGCGCAAGCCGCAAGCTTAAAGGTCGGTAGGATTGCATAGTCAGCAGTCGGGTCGTCAACGGCAGATGCAATTTTGGGCAACAAGGAGTAAAAATCCTCTTCTGAGAATTCCACTCCTATATGAGCAGCCCCAACTGCATCAGCGACGCTACGTGCATGCATACGCTCATCGTGGGTAATAGTTCCAGAAAAACCAGCAGTCAGTGCTTTAACAGGGCGCTCATTAAGGCGCGACATCATCCCCAACAACACAGATGAATCTATGCCGCCAGAAAAAAACATGCCGTAAGGCACATCAGAGCGTTGATGCGCAACAATACTATCCATCAACACTGCATCAAGATCGTTTAAGGCTTCGCTTTCATCAATGTGTTTGCGCCTGCCGTTGGGCAACGCTTTTTGATAGCTGCGCGACACAATCTTTCCACCTTGGACAACAAGTGTCTCGCCAGGGCGCATTCTAAAAATACCCTGAAATACAGTTTTCTCGCCCGTGGTGAATTGAAGTTGCATCAGTTCATCACGCTGCATCCGATTGAGCTTTGCTGTCACCAGACCCGCACGAATAATAGCTTGTGCCTCGGATGCAAACACGAAACCAACATCTGTTTCACTGTAATATAGGGGCTTAATTCCAAAAGGGTCACGGGATAATATGAGCTTTTTTTCTTTAATATCGTGAATGGCGATAGCGTACATTCCGCGCAAGTATTTGGCAAAACCATACCCATGGCTTAAATACATGTGCAGGGGCAATTCACAGTCAGAACCTGTAGAAAAAGAGGTTTTATCCAATTCGCATTTTAGCTCAACATAATTGTAAATCTCGCCATTGGCCACTAAGGCCGCCTTTGGGGATCGTCTCGATTCCCCAACATAAATAGGCTGATCCCCTGTTTCGAGATCTATAATAGCTAGACGCGTTTGTACCATACCCACATCGCCTGAAAGGTGATGTCCGTTACCATCCGGCCCCCTGTGGGAGAGCAACCCAGACAAGCGGTCCAAAACACCGGTTTCAGGCGGTGTGCCGTCATTTGTCATAATGCCACCAATTCCACACATGGTATTCTTAGGCCTTTCCTAAAAGACTCTCAAAAAAACTTACATATTGGTCGATAACCTTTGACTGAGTATGGTGCTCTTGATAAGTGCTGTGTCCATGTTCGGCTATAGCCGAACAAAAATTCCTATCGCCAAGCACCTGCTGAATTCCATAGGCCAGTGATTTAGCATTATTGATAGGCACAAGAATTCCGTTTTTATTTTGATCAATCAAAACTCCAGGGCCAAGGCTATCCGCAGCGACTACTGGCTTTGACTGGGCCCACGCTTCAAGAACCACATTTCCAAGAGGCTCATGACGTGACGGACAGACAAAAACATCACATGTGGCCAGCAAAGCTTCAGTATCATCTCGCCAGCCCAAAAAGCGAACCCTCGGTTTAACCCCCAGCTTTTCAGCCTGAGCCTCAAGCTCGGCCCGTTTTGGACCTTCACCTGCAAGCCATAAATAAGCATTAGGAATTTGCGTAAGGGCGTCCAGCAGAACATCAAAAGCCTTATTCTCATGTAATCGGCCGAGAGCCAGCAACAAAGGTGCATCTTTGGGAGTGTAGAAACCTTCCCGAGGCAAAGGATCTGCTCGACTTTCACTAACAAAATTTGGCAAATAGTGTGCACGCTCTGCGGGCCAACCTTTGTCGACTAAGTACCCAACAATGTCCTGTGTGTTGCCAATAAGATGATCGCAATTTTGATAATATTTTAAATCGTAATAACCGCCGAGACGGGCTACATGTTCGAAATTCCCTTTTGGACACATAGTTGAGGCTCTATTCATCCAAGTCACAACAATTTGCGGGGAAAAGGATGCAATTTCCCTTCTCAAACCCATGTGCGTCAAGATATCAAGAGGTCCACCGAACCTAAACTCCACAGGCTCAATTCCACCTTGACGGAGGATTTTTGCACGGTTTTTGTCTTTTCTTATTACGACCCTTTGATGCACATCAGCTCGCCTTAGGGCCACCACTAGGCGGGTGAAAAAAGCTTCGGCACCTCCGAATTTAGCCCCCGCCATAACTTGTAAAATACGCATATTTTATTACCCGACACATAATTTTTAAGGAATTAGTTTATATCTCTAAGGGATTAGCTTTTCAAATTCTTGCGCCGCTTCAGACCATCCCCAGCGGCGTTGTAATTTTAACGCTGCTATATGCTGCTTTTGCCACAAATCATCATCAAGCAATAAATTACAAGCAGATGTTGAAAAGGTTTCTGTGCTGTTAGTTACAAACCCAGTCTTTCCATCAACTACTCTCTCATACATTGAACCCAGGTCTTCGACCACACTCGGTACACCCATGGCCTGCGCCTCACCAACAGCAAGACAAAACGTTTCGTTCAGATCTCCCCGGTAAAGCATAATACGGGCTTCGCGCAATTCTTCTAGAAGTTGTACCTTTGGCACCGGGCCTCTTAATATGACGCCCTTATCGGCTAATACGCGCGCTTGATCAAGAACCTTTTGCATAGCATTAGATTTAGAATCACCTACAGAACCATAGGTCGCAGAACCCGAAAATACGTGTAATTCAGCCCCTGGCACCCGTGGTTGAATTTTATCGCGCCATTGATCTAGCAGCCAGTCAAGGGAACGAAGAGGGTTAGAGGTAAAAACAGCTCGTGGTGCTGGGACTTGTTTAGAGGGATTAGCTGTTCTGAACAGGTCAGGAATGCCGTAAGGAATAACTATCCGATCTCCTCCTGGCGCCCAACTTGGATAAGTCGTCACATGGTAATCCCCAATAAAAATAATCGCTGGACGAACTTTCCATAATTTCTTCAGATAACGCCACTTGAGCAAAAATTTTGCTGGATTATGAATCCAAAAGACTGTGCGTTTAGCGTTTGGCATTAGGTCAATCAGCTTATCTCCACGATTAGCAACATAGAGATCGGCTTCTTCAGGTATATTGGCATAGAGCTTCTCACCATGTATTGGCGCCCAGTCAACACCTTTGTGTAACAGTTGCGCAGTGCACATATTACGAACTAGCACCTCATGCCCACGGGATGCTAACTCCTCAACAAGGTCGACGAGGGAGGATTCCACACCGCCTAATGGGTTCTTTTCTGGAGTGCTGCCATTAAAAACAATACCATCATCGGCAAACACAATGCGCGCCACTCAGTCGTCCTCCAGCTTTGCCTTTAAGTGAGAAACTAGTGGATAGAGCCCCGCAAACAATGCGATGAGCAAGCCATAGCCACCTTCACGGTAACCCTTGCGGCTGACATAACATTTAAAAAAACGCGAAAACAACCGCCTAACATTATTAGCCGTTGAGCCCCAAGTCTCACCCGCATCCCTCAAATCTTTAGCCCGTGCCGTTGAATAGTTATCAAGTCGTCTAAGCATATCAGAAATATTTTCATCAACGTAATGCTCAAGACGGTTTCTTAGCATAGGACCCTTTTTACCTGACCATTTCAGCGAGGGATGAACACGTTGAGGCCCCCATAATTTAGCCCCTTTACGAAAAAGTCCAGGATAAGCAGCTTTGCCAAAAGAAGCACCCCAACCCCAGCGCACCAGACGGCCCCCAATATAATTGTCGACTAGAACTTCATGCCAATCAAAAGAAGTTGTTTCAACGGTTTTGATGATTTCGGCTGCGAGAGCTATTGATACACGCTCATCTGCATCAACCTCAAACACCCACTGACCATTACAGCACTCTATTCCTGCATTTCGACGGTCACCCTCAAGCGCCCAGTCTCCAGTATGGATTTGGTCGGTGAATTCTTCGGCAATGTCTTTTGAATTATCTGTACATCTATCCAGCATAACGACAATCTCATCCGCAAACTTTAGGCGCTCCAGACACTCAGCCAGTTGGCATTCCTCATTATGAACAGAAATAAGAGCACTCAATAGAACTTTGCTCATTGTGAGACACCCCCTTGAGATCTATTCCAAAGTTGGTGAGCTGCTTTTTCCACCGCACCCACACTTAAGCTGTCCATCAGAGTGTCAGAGTCTCGGTGATCGAAGTTCTCACTAAAAATTTCCTCATAAGGAATACTAGTCGAGACCACATCACAATAGTCTCCCCATGGTGCGTAAAGTTCTTTGGGGCTGGGGCCAAATAGACCCAATGTCGGGATCCCTGATACCGCTGCCAGATGCATTAACCCAGAGTCATTGCCGATGTAAAAATTACAGCATCTGAGGCAGGAAAAAACCTCAAGCAAGTCAAGCTGGCCGATAAGATCAATGCGACGATTCTCTGGTATAGCCTCAATCAAGCTCAGAGTGCCTGGGCGTTCATCTTCTCGGCCAAAAATAGCTACCCGACCACCCGGAATAATCCCATTGGGTCCTGTCAGACGCTCCATCAATTCTGCGAAGTTTCCCGCACGCCAAGTTTTAGCTCGCCAATTAGCCGTTGGGCCTATAGCTATAACGGGTGGTCCTTCTCCAATAATCAATCGACCTAGGCATTTTTGCTCATCTGATATCCATAATTTAGGGCCTGGGGGCTCATCAGTAATTCCAAGGATACCAGCAAGCTGCTTGACCCGGTGTAATTTGGTACCAGTGCGTCCAATGCGCCAACGCTTGATTGAAGGTAAGGTGTAATACATGGGGGAGTTCCTAAGATCAACAACAGTTCCCCATATTTTACCAATACACATTGCCCATAGCCTAAGCCAGTGAAATGAGAGAACCATCTTATCCAGAACAATAATTTGTTCTAGACCTGGAACTTCCTTGAATAAGGTCGCCGCAGCTCCCCCACAAGCTACCGTTACCTTCGCACCGGGTTGCTGGGTGATCAGATGATCGAGCAGCCCGGACGATAAAATCGCATCGCCAACGCGCGTTGATGTAATAAAAAGGATTCTCATGATCATTGTTATACGTGTCACAAAGACTCTTGCAAAGAGTTCAGCCCTTGCTAATGAGGAAAATACATACCAAATATAATAAATATCTTTAATTTATGTTTAATAACAGAGTATTTCATGTCTGCCAGTAGCCACATAATTTTACACGATCGAGGCCTTTTAAAAGTTTCTGGCGATGATGCCCTTAACTTTCTTCAAGGCCTTGTCACCAATGACGTCAGCAAGGTAAATTCAGAATGTGCGTTGTATTCAGCGATGCTGTCGCCGCAGGGAAAATACCTTTACGACTTTTTCATTGCCCAACTGAATGGAGAACTAATCCTCGACTGCGAGGCAAGTCGACTAGAAGATTTTAAACGTAAGCTCAACATGTATAAATTGCGCTCTAAAGTACAATTAACCGACATAAATAGAGATTTTATAGTTTCAGCTTTTTTTGGTGAAAGCGTGGCAGAAACACTTCAGCTCAATAAAACAAAAGGATTAGTAAAACCTTTTTTAGGTGGCGTAGCCTTCATAGACCCCCGCATTACCAGTATTGGGGGACGAGCTATCATCCCTCGTGATAATGCAAGAGATAAGATTACAAAAGCTGGCTTTTCTGCGGGAGACCCAGAAGAATATGAATCTTTACGATTGTGTCTTGGATTGCCAGATGGTAGCCGCGATATGCTGATAGATAAGGCAATCTTGCTGGAAAATGGATTCCAAGAACTTAACGGTATCGATTGGGAAAAGGGCTGTTACATGGGGCAGGAACTTACAGCACGCACTCACTATCGCGGACTTATAAAAAAAAGGTTGATGCCTGTTCAAATTGAAGGACCCTTACCTGCACCAGGAACTGCAATAATGCTTGGTGAAAAGAACGTGGGAGAAATGCGTTCTGGAAATGCAGACTGGGGCCTAGCGTTGATCCGTCTTGAACAATATAAAATTGTCTCCGAAAGTGGTGAAGATTTCAATGCTGAAGGGACTACTCTTCGTCCTGTCAAACCAGGATGGGCAGAGTTCAAGTTTAAACCGTGAGAATTTTTCGCAAGTCCAGCAACCCTAAATTCCTTAGAGATATTTCACAGGTTTTTAGCTTTAGGGTTAACACTTTTGGCAATACTCCTGCTGGTGTGTTATGGAAAAACAGCGAAGGCCAACAGCTCCGCTTTGAAGTACTTATATGCCTTCTAGTTGATCAGAAGCCATTTGCCCCAATCAGCATAAACGATTTTGGCTGCGGCTATGGCGCAATGTTCAATTTCCTGCTCAATATTCCTTCCATGGCAGGGATGAGTTATTTTGGCTATGACATTTCAAGAGAAATGATCAATACAGCGAAGCAACATAACCGTGACGGACGAGCGAACTTCAGTGTATCCTCAATAATAGAAGCACCAGCGGACTACACCTTTGTTTCAGGCACCTTCAATCTTAATTTGGATGTGGATGATGGTGTATGGAGCACCTATGTCAAGTCGACCCTGAACCAACTTTGGAGCATGAGTAACAAGGGATTGGCCTTCAACATGCTCGACATAAGTCACCCAGATCAGGAAACTGGCCTTTATTACGCGAACGCGAGAGAATACTTGGATTTTTGCAGAACATTATCCACCAAAGTCACTCTGATTGATAACTACCACCTTGATGAATGGACAATCTTTATTCATCGCTAAATTAAACAAGCTCTATTGCCTGGTGATTATAAAGATCAAGTAATATTACCAGATTGCCCGAATCATCAAGCAAACTGGGCGTGTTTTTCATGTTAACCAACTCTTCCCTCATAAATTTATGAACAGCTGGAGTTAAAGTTTCATGCAAAATAAAATTCTGATTGTCAAAACCAAGCTGGGAACTTCCTGAGTTAGTCTTTGTGATAGCAAATTTTACATATTCTGGTTTAGTCAGGCTGGCACCTTCATTTAGCTTTTTCTCTAAGCCCCTGACATCAAGAGTAGCCACACGCTCGTTATAATTGCCAAAGTCTTCATGAGAGGAGCCACTGAAGAAAGCACCCAACCATTCTATGAACCCCTTACTAGTCAGTTGTTCACTCAATTGTGAACGAAAAACATTTACAGCGTCGCTACTGATCATAAAACCTGCACTCTCCCCAGTAAGATTCTTGCCCACATAGCGTTGGTCGCATTCCTCCAATTCTGATAAATACTGGCCATAACTACCAAACAGCTCTGATAGCTTCGGTCCAAGAAAGCCAATGGAAAATGTCAAAGAATTCTCAAGTGTGGTACTTTCGTGAGCAAATCTAGGCGGCAAATACAAGACATCACCCGATTGCACCTCAACTTCAACACCATCGTATTCATTAGCAAGAATTTTTAGATCAAGACCTTTCACATAGACTTCACTCTCGATGACATTACATCCTACTTTCCAGCGTCGCGTTCCTTGTCCCTGAACCAAGAAAACATGATAGCTGTCAACATGTGGTCCCACGCTGCCGCCAATAGTCGAGTAACTGACCATAATATCGTCCAACAACCATCGGGGTGAAAAATTGAAATGACGAAGTAATTTTGCCGTCTGCGGATGAAACTGTTCAACATTCTGAACCAGCAGAATCCATGCCTCTTCACCTGCGTCCTCAAAGTCACTCTCTTTGAATGGGCCAAACTGGCACGTCCATTCTTTAGGGTTATCCCTAGTCTTTACCATACGAGATTGTGGATCCTCTTCTAGGGCGAGACCAGCCAATTCATCAGGAGTAATCAGACCCGTCAAATCATCCTGTGAAATTACCGCCCTGACTATAAAAGGCCGCTTGTTCCAGTAGAGACCAAAGAAATCGGCAGTTGAAGGCATGTTTTCAAGAACAACGAGCTGCTGAAGCATGAGTTATGTCCATCATAAACAATGTGCTAAGTTAGAATCACTAAATACAAATAGAGAGGTAATGAGGTTATGTCAAAAACCAGAGCTCGTGAACGGGCTAGAGCCAGAGCAGGAAAAAAACCAAAAAGAAAAGAAGGAACTAGTGGCAAATTAGACAGCAAAAACAACCACAGGAAATTTGATAACAAAGACTTTTCTATTAAAGGGCCAAGTGGTAACATCAATCCTTCAAGATCAAGCACAGCCAAGAGAGGTGCAGCGCGATCAGGTTAGGCATTGATCAAGTGCTATCTCTAATTTTAAGTCCCAAAGCCGCCTGTGCCGCGGCAAGTCTTGCGACGGGCACCCGATAAGGAGAGCACGACACATAATCGAGCCCTAATTGATCGAAAAACTCTACGGACCTGGCATCTCCACCGTGCTCGCCACAAACACCAAATTTCATGTCCGAGTGCGCTTTGCGAGCGCGTTTGATAGCGATTTTAATTAGCTCGCCTACTCCGTCAATATCGATGGAAACAAACGGATCAATTGCCAGCAACGACTTCTCACGGTAAACTTGAATAAATGAACTAGCGTCGTCTCTTGACAGGCCAAGCGTGGTTTGAGTCAGATCATTGGTGCCAAAGCTAAAAAATTCCGCGGTTTTGGCAATCTCACCTGCACGCAGGGCAGCGCCCGGAAGTTCAATCATCGTACCAATGGTGTATTTAACTTCCTGACCTTTTTCCTTCTTCACCGTTTTAGCGATCTTTTCAACCAGCTGTTTGAGCATATCAAATTCCGATTTAAGGGTGACCAGGGGGATCATCACTTCAGGCGTGACCTTAACCCCCGCCGCGATCACATCGCTGGCGGCCTCAAAAATAGCGCGGGTCTGCATTTCATAAATTTCAGGATAGGTAATGCCCAAACGACAACCCCGATGACCCAGCATGGGATTGATTTCATGCAACTGGTCAGCGCGAGCCTTCACATCATCGACCCCGATCCCAGCGACTTTGGCAACGTTGGCTATTTCAACTTCTGAAGTAGGCAGAAATTCGTGTAGGGGAGGATCCAGCAGGCGAATAGTTACAGGCAGGCCATCCATGATGGTGAACAGTTCAACAAAATCCTGACGTTGGCATGGCAGCAATTTGTATAGGGCAGAGCGACGGCTTTTTTCATCACTGGCGACGATCATCTCGCGCACATGAATGATCCTTTGCGCATCAAAAAACATATGCTCTGTACGGCACAGGCCAATGCCCTCTGCCCCAAACTCACGGGCAGTCTTAGCGTCGTAGGGCGTCTCTGCGTTGGCGCGAACACCCAGGGTGCGGGTTTCATCGACCCACTGCATTAGCTTGGAAAAATCGTCTGAGAGCTCGGGTTGGATTGTCGGCACCTCACCCTTCATCACTTCGCCAAAAGTACCATCGATAGTGATGATATCGCCTTCGCGAATTATCTCGCCAGGTACCTTGAGGGTCTTTTTAGCGCAATCAATGGACAATGTACCAGCGCCTGAGACACATGGCGTTCCCATTCCTCGTGCCACGACGGCAGCATGAGATGTCATGCCACCGCGAGTGGTGACAATCCCCCTCGCCACATTCATACCGCCAATATCTTCCGGCGACGTTTCTACGCGTACCAGTATCACATTTTCGCCGCGTTCTGACCAATTTTCGGCATCGGTGCTGTTGAAAACGATTTTCCCCGACGCCGCCCCCGGCGAAGCCGGCAAGCCAACACCCAGAATTTGGCGCTTGGCATTGGGGTCCAAGGTCGGGTGCAGCATTTGGTCCAGCTGTCCAGGATCAATGCGCGAGATTGCCTCGGTCTTATCAATCAAGCCCTCTTCAACCATATTGACGGCGATTTTCATTGCCGCCTTGGTAGTGCGATTGCCATTACGGGTTTGCAGCATCCACAAACGGCCCTCCTGGACCGTGAATTCCATGTCTTGCATATCTTTGTAATGGTGTTCAAGACGGCTGCAGACATCCAGCAGTTCTGCATAAACGTCCGGCATAACCTCTTCCATGGATAGCAAGTTTGGTAGATTCTCATGCTTGCCTGCGATGGTAAGCGGTTGCGGGGTGCGAATGCCGGCAACCACATCCTCCCCCTGGGCATTGATTAAATATTCGCCTAAGCAATCATCTTTACCATTGACTGGGTCGCGGGTGAAGGCTACGCCGGTAGCACAGTCGTTACCCATATTACCAAAAACCATAGCCTGAACATTAACAGCTGTTCCCCATTCTTCCGGTATGTCATGTAATGTGCGATAGGTCTTGGCGCGACGGTTCATCCATGAACCGAAAACGGCATTGATGGCACGCCACAATTGTTCGTGCGGGTCCTGCGGAAAGGGGCTACCCTGTTCCGTTTTGATCATTTTCTTGAAGTCATCAACCAGATCACGCCAGTCATCGGCTCCCATGTCGGTATCCAGTTGAATACCTTTTCGATTCTTGTGATCCTCAAGCAAGTCCTCAAACAAATGATGTTCAACACCCAGAACCACATCCCCAAACATCTGCAAGAAGCGGCGGTAGCTGTCATAGGCAAAACGATCATCGCCTGAAGTCTCGGCCAAACCTTCAACGGTTTTGTCATTGAGACCTATATTCAAAACCGTATCCATCATACCAGGCATGGAGGCACGCGCACCAGAACGCACCGACAACAGCAAAACATTTGCTGCTTCGCCAAATTTTAGGCCCATAATTGCCTCGACACCAGATAAAGCCGTCGCAAACTGATCTTTCAGGGCGGTCGGATAGGTGTTGTTATTATTTGTGTAGTAGTCGCAAACATTGGTGGTCAGAGTTAGGCCCGGTGGCACTGGCAATCCAAGTGAACACATCTCAGCAAGATTTGCACCTTTAACTCCCAGTAAATCTCTCATAGATGCGTTGCCATCAGCCTTGCCATCGCCAAAGGTGAATACCCACTTGCTCATTTACCTTGGTCCCTAACCTTCAATTTTGGAGAAGTCCGCGACTTCATCCAATGCCCTACGAATATAAGATAGCATGTTAAGTCTATTTCTACGTAATTCCGGCTGATCAGAATTAACCGTAACTTTGTCAAAAAAAGAATCTATCTCTGAGCGAGCGCTGGCAAGCTCTATCATTACTTCTGTATGATTTTCCTCTAATATTGATGCCGTAATCTTTGGGCCTATATCCTTGAGTTTCTCATACAAAGCTTTTTCGCCAACCTCTTTAAGCAACTTAGGGTCAGGGTTACCCATGTAGGATTTACCGTCCTTTTTCTCCTCAATCTTAAGAATATTGGCGGCACGCGAATAGGCGACAAGCAAGTTAGCACCGTCATCACAGCCCAGAAATTCGCCCAACGCATCAACCCGTGCCAAAACCAAAACGAGATCATCCTCACCCAAGGAAAAGACAGCATCTATTAGGTCATGACGCACGCCTTTTCCTTTTAGGTGAACCTTCAAACGATGGCCAAAAAAGGATAGAAGATCGATGGCTATATCCTTTCCACCCGCAGCGGTGAACACATCAAGAAGCGACAAGCGTATGTTGTTTTCAATAATTAGGCGGATAACACCCAGGGCTGCACGACGCAGTGCAAACGGGTCTTTCGACCCAGTCGGCTTTTCATCGATGGTCCAGAAACCAACGAGAGTATCAATCTTGTCGGCCAAGGCAACGGCAATACTTGTTGGCTTTGAGGGACAATTATCATTTGGCCCAACAGGCGAATAATGATCCGCAATTGCGTCAGCGATATCCACTTCTTCACCACCTCCGATGGCGTAATAACGGCCCACCAAACCCTGAAGTTCGGGCAGTTCACAGACCAAGCCCGTGACCAGATCAGCCTTGGAAAGTTTCGCAGCACGCTCAACAGCCCTCAAATTGGCGCCCGCAATGCTTACGCTTAATGAACCTGCCAAGGGCGTAATGCGCTCAACTTTTTCAAGCACAGACCCCAACTTTGCATGAAAAACCAGACCTGCCAGTTTTGGTAAAAAACTCTCCAGTCCTTCTTTACGATCCTGATCCCAAAAAAATTTAGCATCTGACAAACGTGCTCTCAAGACGCGCTCATTCCCAGCGACAATGGCCTTACAACCATCGTCTGCTATCATGTTGGACACAAAGATAAATTTAGCAGCTAATTGTCCATCAGCACTCAAAGTCGAGAAGTACTTCTGGTGACCACGCATGGCTGCCACTAGAATTTCTGGCGGCAAAGCCATGAACTTCTCATCAATATTTCCCATTAAGGTAACAGGCCATTCAACTAGACCGGAGATTTCTTCAAGAAGGAGCGGGTCATCATTCAGTGTTAGCCCTTCTACTTGCGCTAACGCATCAGCTTCAGCTTTGATCTTTTTGCACCGGTCAGTTGCATCCAACATGACCTTAGCGTTCTTAAGTTTTACCTTATAGTCGGCGAAGTCTCTGATGGTGAAAAGTTCAGGTGCGAGAAAACGATGGCCTTGGGATGTGTTGGAAGCCGTGATTGGGCCAAGCGTGACTGGAATAATAGTGCCATCCAAAACGCAGACTATGGAATGCAAAGGTCGGGCCCAACGCACTGTATTTTCTCCCCAGCGCATCGACTTGGGCCACGAGGTTGACATAGAATTTAGTGCTGTATCAATGATCTCTTTCATGAGATTTACTGTCGCTTCACCCTTCTTCTCAATAACTGCAAAACAGAAAGTCTTCCCCTTGAGGTCACGCTCTTCGATTTGTGTTCCCTCTGGGAGAGAGTTTATAAAGCCACTCATAGCCATTTCTGGTGCACCAACTTGTGGACCTTTTCGCTCATCTTGTACGTCTTGTTGTTTTTTGGGAAGTCCTGTGACAATGAGAGTCATTCGGCGTGGTGTTACGTAAGCCCTGGCACTGTCGAATTTCAGATCCGCCGTTTCTAGGCTTTTACAAACAAGACGCAACAGTTCCTCCCCTGCATACTTTTGCATGCGCGTTGGGATTTCTTCACTAAAAAGTTCAAGCAGTAGGTCAGACATTATTCACCCCTGCTTTGTTTTGTACTAGCCAAACCTTCAACCCATGCTTTAGCACAGCCTTTCGCTAATGCTCGTACCCGACCGATGTAGGCAGCACGTTCAGTTACCGAAACAACTCCACGGGCATCAAGCAAATTAAACAAATGACTAGCCTTAATGCATTGCTCGTAGGCGGGCAAAGCAAGGGGTTTGTCCAAATCTAAAATCATCGCACATTGAATTTCTGCATCTGTAAACTGCTTGAATAAAATGTCCGTATTGGAGTGCTCGAAGTTAAAGGCTGATTGCTCGTACTCATTTCGATAGTATACGTCGCCGTAAGTCATTTCGCCGTTCCAGTCGAGATCGTAAACGTTCTCAACACCTTGAATATACATGGCCAGTCGTTCCAGCCCATAAGTGAGCTCAACCGAGACCGGGTTGCATTCAATACCACCAACCTGTTGAAAATAAGTGAACTGGCTAACTTCCATGCCATCACACCAGACTTCCCAGCCTAAGCCCCAAGCCCCCAATGTAGGACTTTCCCAGTCATCCTCTACAAAGCGAATGTCATGCTTCATCCAATCAATGCCAATTGCTTTCAGACTATTCAGATATAAGTCCTGGCTGTTGTTGGGCGAGGGCTTCCACAACACCTGAAACTGATAGTAATGCTGCAAACGGTTGGGGTTTTCCCCATAGCGCCCATCTGTTGGGCGGCGAGAAGGCTGCACATAAGCCACCTTCCAAGGGTCATGGCCAAGGGCGCGCAAGGTCGTCGCCGGATGGAATGTCCCAGCTCCCACTTCCATGTCATAAGGCTGCAAAATGACACAGCCTTTATCGGACCAAAAGCTTTGTAGGTCGGAAATGATTGTCTGAAAATTTCTTGATTTGGCACTCATTTATAAGATCCATTCAACTCGGATAGGGGCAGCCGTCTTTGCCACAAAAAACTGTGCCTGCAACGGAAACATAAGTTTCACATGTGGAACACTTCATCATTTCTTCGGCATCGGACACACCAGTTTCCCTATTTTGTTTTGAGCTCTGTCCATGATTGCCACGCGCATAATTACTACCAGCGTTTGTAGTATGGTTTTCCCTCAGACGGTTGAACCACTTGCAGCCGTTCCATACGACGAAGACAAAAGCAATAGTAAAAAGTAGTTTTGTTATCGAAAATCCAAACATGATAGTCTTTGTAAAGACCACACTCGGTGAAGGCAAGGTAACGTATGGACTAAACAGCTTTTATGAGATGCTCAAGGCTTCAGCATTATTTAGTATGCCTTGGGCCTTTCCGCTGAAACTACCGTCATCATTATGCAAAGCAAGGCCAGGGCTAATCCGGGCCGGACTTGCAACCCCCTTGCGAGCAGCGACAATGACACGCTTGGCATCTTTCCCACGGGCAGGCCACAAGGGGAAAATTACAAGCTCGCCAAAACCACCATGTAATGCAACCAACAAATGTTCAATTCGATCAGCACGATAAATAAAAGTTATATTTCCCCCAGGCTTAAGTGCTCTGTGAGCCGCCCTAACCCAGTCTACTAGAACCGCTTTTCCCTCCACATTGGCTAATGCTTTGGCAGCATTTGAAGATGGGTTGCCACTATTGGCGGCCAAATAGGGCGGGTTGGCCATAACATGGTCAAATCTGCCCGAAGGGATATCTGCCGGTGGTGTTAAAAGATCACCATCTAAAAAACGTACATCATCACAACAATTATTTAGGGCACTATTCCTGCGGGCCAGGTCGACTAGCGGTTTTTGCACATCCAGACCCAGGACAGTCAAACCCGAAACACGAGCATGCAGACACAAGGATACGGCACCAACACCGCAACCCAAATCAAGCACCATCTCACCTGCTTTGGCAGGAACAGAAGCAGCAAGTAAAATTGGATCGATTGCGGTGCGATAGCCGTCCAGCTTTTGCAAAAGACGGACTTTGCCACCAAGAAGACTATTTTCATACTCACTCATGGCTTGCCTGGGCTAAAAGTGTCATTTTTTTCTGTTTCTTCAACTGATATTCAATTGTTTAACAACTTCATCGCTTGACCGGGCTGTGTGCCACCTTACTATGCTAATGCTTCACTGATTTTGAAGTAAAAACAAGAACAAAAGGAGACACTTAAGTGGGCATAGTTGTCGAACTGGAGAATAAACGAGGCAAAAAACCGACATTTGATGTGCTAACGGCCATCGTTGCCGAAGATATGGCTCTGGTCAATCAGTTGATTTTGAAGCGCATGGAAAGCCCAGTAGCCCTAATTCCACAACTGGCCGGACACGTCATTTCCGCTGGTGGCAAACGTCTTCGTCCAATGCTAACTTTAGCTTCTGCCAAATTATGCGGCTATCATGGCGAGCGCCACATAATGCTTGCTACGTGCATAGAGTTTATCCACACAGCAACCCTCCTTCACGATGATGTGGTTGATGACAGCAAATTGCGCCGAGGTTTAGAAACTGCCAATTCAGTATGGGGCAATCAGGCCAGTGTTCTTGTTGGCGACTTTTTATTCTCACGATCTTTTGAATTGATGGTCGAAGATGGCTCCGTGAAAGTTATGGGAATTTTGTCATCCGCATCGGCACGACTAGCAGAAGGCGAAGTGATGCAACTGTTGACCGCCAACGATACTGAGACTGGAGAGAGTGCTTATCTTGATGTCATCAAAGCTAAGACTGCAAAATTGTTTGCTGCCTCTTGCCGGTTAGGCGCAATAGTCGCAGACCGACCCAGTGTTGAAGAAGAGGGGCTTGAAGCCTTTGGAATGAATTTAGGCGTTGCGTTTCAACTAATTGACGATGTGCTTGATTATTCCGCCAAGCAGGCAACCCTAGGCAAGACTGTCGGTGATGATTTTCACGAGGGTAAGATCACGCTGCCGGTTATACTCGCCTTTCGTCGTGGTGACGACGAGGAGCGCCACTTCTGGCGGCGGACATTAGGCAAGCTTGAGCAAAACGACAATGATCTTGAACGCGCCATCTCCATTATGCAAAAACATCATGCACTCGATGACACAGTCGACCGGGCCCGCCACTATGGCGCTATGGCAAGAGATTCTCTGGGTATATTTCCAACAAGTGAGACCAAGGATGCCTTGGTAAGCCTAATTGATTTTTGCATTGAAAGGCCCTATTAAAGATCTAACTTGCACTTCAAGACTACATGATTTTATGCACCATCTTGAGACCTTATTATGTCATTGGACAGTGACCACTCCGGCACCCTCAAGTTTTTCCACCTGATCAACGCTATAACCGAGTTCGGCCAGAACATCGCGGGAGTGTTCACCGTATAATGGCGCACCATGTACAACTTTACCTGGTGTCCTAGAGAACTTTACCGGCAGACCTAAGGTTTTCACCTTTCCCTCTGTAGTGTGTTCAACTTCAACAACCATGTCTCTCGCGATAGTTTGTGGGTCCTCATGCATTTGGCAAACATCAAAAATTGGCCCAGCAGGTACACCTGCCAATTCCATTCGCTCAAGCCATTCTTCAGTAGTCTTCTCACGTAGCACTGGACCCAGAACGTTAGCTAATTCTTTTTGCTGCTTAATACGACTATGATTGTCAAGAAAACGGGGGTCTTCGCTGAGTTCGGCAAGATCGAGGGCGCGCAGCATCTTCAGCCAGTTATTTTGGTTTGCTGCACCCAGCGTAATCCAGCCATCACTGGTTTGAAATGCCTGATAAGGCGCATTCAAGGGATGCGCCGAGCCCATTGGACCTGGCGCAATTCCAGTAGCCAACGCGATTGCAGATTGCCAATAGGTTTGTGTAATACCTGCCTCGAATAGCGAGGTATCAACCTTCTGTCCATCTCCTGTTTTAAGGCGATGAGTATAGGCCGCAAGGGCTCCCATAGCAGCAATAATGCCAGCGGTGATGTCGGTTACTGGTGGGCCAACTTTGCACGGAGGGCGGCCTGGCCCTTCTCCAGTCAAAGACATCAGCCCACTCATACCCTGCGCAATTAGGTCAAATCCACCCCGATCTGCATAGGGACCGGTCCGCCCAAAGCCAGAGAGTGCAACATAAATTAATACTGGATTGATTTTTTTTAAAGATTCATAACCGAAACCTAACTTTTCCATAGTTCCCTGGCGATAATTTTCAATCACTATGTCAGCATCTATCAACAAACGGCGAAGGACTTCCTTCCCATCCTCAGTTTTCAAGTCTAAAGCAATACCACGCTTATTGCGGTTCATCATCATGAAAGCGGCTGCTTCATCACCATAAGTAGGCGGGACGAAGCGCCGGCTATCATCTCCATCTGGCACCTTTTCCACTTTAATCACATCAGCCCCCATATCTGCCAACATGAGGCCACAAACAGGACCCGCCATTATATGAGCAAGTTCTATTACCTTGACACCCGTCAGAGGACCCTGCCGTTCAGCCATTTTCTAGTGTCCTTTAAATCTCATCTTTTGTTTATCGAGAAATGCCTTGTAACCAATTTGAAAATCTTCAGTGCCGTAACAAGCATAACATTCGTCCAACTCTGCGTCTGATAGCGGGCTCGGATCAGCAAGACGGTTAGCAAATTTTTTATGCCATCGTGCCACCAGTGGTGCCCCTTCTGCGATCCTCTCAGCAGTAGCATATGTTTCTTTCTCCACATCTGCATCAACAACTACGCGGGTTACAAGCCCCTTATCAAGCGCTTCTGCTGCACCAAAGACGCGGCCTTCAAGCAAAATTTCCATTGTGGTAGCACGCCCTACCAGCCCAATCAGTGCCGAAAGTTCACCGTACCCCATCACCAACCCTAGATTTTTAATTGGGACACCAAAACGTGATTTTTCACCACAGATACGAAAATCGCAACAACAAGCGACCTCGAGTCCACCTCCAACGCAAATTCCCTCTATCATGGCAACCGTTGGCACCAGACAGTCCCTCAGTAGACCGATAGTTTTGCATAACACCTTTCCATATGCCTTTCCCTTTTCTGGGGAGGATCGTTCGGCCGCAAATTCAGAAATATCAGCGCCAGGCGAAAATGACTTTCCACCAGCACCACGCAAGACGATGCAGCGCACATTTTTGTCTAAGGACAATTCTTCCAGAACCTCGCCCATGCGCACCCACATGGGCAAGTTCAAAGCATTTAGTTTTTCTGGTCGGTTCAGGGTAATAGTCGCAACATGTCCCTTACGGGTTGATAAAATGATGTCAGTCATAGTTTTGCCCTTTCTAACGGTAAAAATATTCTACCAGACCCATGGGTACAATGGGAACATAGGTGACCAACATCAGAATAGTAAACAGTACAGCAATGTAATATATATTGACCTTGCTGACTTCCCAGACATCTGCCTTGGCTACCGAACACGCTGTGACCAAAACGCTAGCAACTGGTGGAGTCTGCTGCCCAATTCCTAAATTCAGCGTCACGATCAAACCAAAGTGGACAGGGTCGATACCCACCGCGTGGACAATGGGCATAACTATAGGCACAACTAAAATTATTGCCGCAGCCGAATGCAGAAAAAACCCAACCACTAGAAAGAAGACATTCAGGATGGCTAAAGTGAAATACCTATTGCTTGTAATCTCCATAATACCTTCTGCAAGTTTCTGCGGCACCTGAGCTTCTGTGAGATAGACGCCTACCAGAACTGAGGAGGCTACGAGAAGCATCACCACAGCTGTGTGTATTCCACCTTCAATAATTGCTTCCTTCAGGTGATGAAGGCTCATTTCACGATAGACAATTGAAATAATGAGTGACGCCAAAACCGCTAACGCTGCGCCTTCTGTGGCAGTTACGAAGCCACCAAAAATACCCCCTAAAATGATAAATGGAAGGGTGAATGCTAAGCCCGCATCTTTGAAAGTTTCAACCAGACGGCTAAAATGAAATACTTCTTCTACTGGATAGTTATAGCGGCGTGCAAACC